>WNGJ01006675.1_pt1 | contig 12242 bp, 22 predicted proteins | sample 5400611 | NCBI WGS metagenome assembly WNGJ01 (sample SAMN13153375, study PRJNA577476) | soil metagenome | isolation source: 40 cm soil or saprolite under Garry oak tree replicate 1 | place: USA:California | collected 2016-06-15 | reverse complement strand
CGCAGCATCTCACCGGTCGAAAGCTGCACCAGACCATGCTTGGCGACGAGCCGCTGCGCCTGCGTGCCTTTGCCGGCCCCCGGCGGGCCGAGCAGTATCAACCTCATCTACGCCGCCCCCGCAGCTTCGATCGCTTGATCAGTCCTTCATACTGGTGCGCCAACAAGTAGCCCTGGATTTGCGCCACCGTGTCCATGGTCACGCTGACCACGATCAAGAGCGAGGTGCCGCCGAAATAAAACGGTACGGCCGCGTAAGAGATCAGGATCTCGGGCAACAGGCAAACGAGGGCGAGGTAGCCCGCGCCGATGACGGTGATGCGCGAGAGCACATAGTCAATGTACTCCGCCGTGCGCTCGCCCGGCCGAATGCCGGGGATGAAGCCGCCGTGCTTCTTCAAGTTCTCCGCGGTTTCCGTCGGGTTGAACACGATCGCCGTATAGAAAAAGGCGAAGAAGACGATGAGCCCGATATAGAGGATCAGGAACAGCGGCCGTCCATGGCCGAGCTGGGTGGTGACGGCGACGAACCAATCCGGGCCTTGGCCGGCATTGAAGTTGGCGACCGTCGTCGGCAACAACAGCAGCGAAGAGGCGAAGATCGGCGGGATCACGCCCGAGGTGTTGAGCTTGAGCGGCAAATGCGAGGACTGCCCCTCGAACATGCGGTTACCGACCTGACGTTTAGGATACTGGATCAGCAGCCGACGCTGCGCCCGCTCCATGAACACGATAAAGGCGATCACGGCGACCACCGTCACTAGTACCACCAGGATCAGTCCCGTCGATAGCGCGCCTTGACGGCCGAGTTCGAGCGTTCCCGCGATCGCCGATGGCAACTCCGCCACGATGCCCGAGAGAATGATGAGCGAGATGCCGTTGCCGATGCCGCGCGAGGTGACCTGCTCGCCGAGCCACATGAGGAACATGGTCCCGCCGGTGAGCGTGATCACCGTCTCGATGCGAAAGAACCAGCCGGGGTCGGACACGACGTTGCCGGCCCCTTCGAGGCCGACCGAGATGCCATAAGATTGGAACGCCGCCAGCAGCACCGTGAGGTAGCGCGTATATTGGTTCATGACCTTGCGCCCCTGCTCGCCCTCCTTCTTGAGCTGCTCGAGCGTGGGCGACACCGTGGTCATCAGCTGGATGATGATCGAGGCCGAAATGTACGGCATGATATTGAGGGCGAAGATCGCCATCCGGTGGATGCCGCCGCCGGAAAACATGTTGAACATGCCGAGAATGCCGCCGGCCTGCGAGCGGAAGATCTGGTCCCAGGCCGAAGGATCGATGCCGGGCAGCGGGATATAGGTGCCGAGCCGATAGACCAGGAGCGCGCCGAGCGTAAACCAGATCCGCTTCTTGAGTTCCTCGGCCTTGGCGAGCGCCGAGAAATTAAGATTGGCGGCGAGTTGTTCTGCTGCAGAGACCATAGGTCTGAAGCTCCCGTTGCGCCCCCGAACACACCGACCGCTCGCTCGAGGCGCGCGTGCGCCCCGTCCTATATAGGCATCAGGCGGCCTGTTCGCCCGTCTCCCGCTTCGGCGCCAGCAGGGTCACCGACCCGCCCGCCTTCTCCACCGCCGCCACCGCCGATCTGGACGCCCCCCAGACCGAGAAAGCGACCTTGGCCTTGATTTCGCCGGATCCGAGCAACCGGACGCCGTCTTTGGCCCTTCTCAGCACGCCCGCCTTCACCAAAGCCGCGGCATCCACGGTCACAGCCGCATCGAGCTTGCCGGCATCGATCGCCGCCTGAACCTTGCCGAGATTGACTTCGTTGAGCTTGCGCGCGAACGGCGTATTGCGAAAGCCGCGCTTCGGCAGCCGCCGATGCAGCGGCATCTGGCCGCCTTCAAAGCCTTTGATCCGCGCACCGGCGCGCGCGGTCTGGCCTTTGCCGCCGCGGCCGCCGGTCTTGCCCATCCCGGAGCCGATGCCGCGGCCGATGCGGAGACGTTTCTTGCGCGCGCCCGGACGATCGGCCAGTTCGTTGAGCTTCATCGGCGCTCTCCCTGCGCGTCCACCACGCGAACCAAATGCTTCACCTTGGCGATCATGCCCCGCGTCTGCGGCGTATCCGGCAATTCCACGACGCGGCCGATGCGATTGAGGCCGAGCCCGATCAGCGTCTCGCGTTGGGTATGATGACGGCGAATGGCGCTGCCGGTCTGTTCGACCTTGATGACTTTGTCGCTCTTGCTCATATCCGGCCTCTCGGCGCCTGTGATGGGCTTTTAGTCTGCGGCCTGCTCACCCTCGCCGACGTCACGTCGGCGCGCCTGCAGCGTTGATACCTTGATATTGCGGCGCGCGGCGACGGTACGCGGCGAGTCCTGGCGCTTGAGCGCATCGAACGTCGCGCGCACCATATTGTAGGGATTGGATGAGCCGAGCGATTTCGCCACTACGTCCTGCATGCCCAACGTCTCGAACACGGCGCGCATCGGACCGCCGGCGATGATGCCTGTGCCGGGCGGTGCCGCCCGCAGGAACACGCGGCCCGCGCCGTGGCGGCCGGCCACGTCGTGATGCAGCGTTCGCCCTTCGCGCAGCGGCACGCGGATGAGACCGCGCTTGGCGGCGTCGGTTGCCTTGCGGATTGCCTCCGGGACCTCGCGCGCCTTGCCGTGGCCGAAGCCGACCCGCCCCTTCTCGTCGCCGACGACCACCAGCGCGGCAAAGCCGAAGCGGCGGCCACCCTTCACGACCTTGGCCACGCGGTTGATGTGGACAAGCTTGTCGGTGAATTCGTTGTCGCGCTCTTCCCGGTCGCGGCGATCGCGTGGTTCACGTGCCATGATTTTGTTCCAACTCGTTCTCGTCTGCAGTTATAGCCCGGGGACGGGGCAGGCATGCCCGACGACTCATCTCTCGGTTCACGATCATCGTTGGCGCTCCCTCGTCCGCCTTCAGAAACTGAGCCCGCCCTCGCGGGCCGCATCCGCCAGCGCCTTGACGCGGCCGTGAAAGAGATAGCCGCCGCGATCGAAGACGACCTCCTTGATACCCTTCGCCGAGGCGCGCTCGGCGAGCCGTTTTCCGACCGCCTTTGCCGCCTCGATGTTGGCGCCGGTCTTGAGGCTTTCGCGCATGTCCTTCTCCAGCGAGGAGGCGGATGCGACGGTTCGGCCGTTCGCATCGTCGATCACCTGCGCATAGATGTGTTTCGACGAGCGGAAGACCGAAAGCCGCGCGCGATGGCCGCCGGCGCGGCGGACGTTTCGCCGCACTTTCGCCGTCCGCCGCAAGGTCCGATCAGCGACGCTCGCCATCGTGCGCTCCCATCATTTCTTCTTGCCTTCCTTGCGGAAGATGTATTCGCCCGCGTACTTGACGCCCTTGCCCTTGTAGGGTTCGGGCTTTCGGAAAGCGCGGATTTCGGCGGCGACGTGGCCGACCTTCTGCTGGTCGATGCCGGTGACGACGACCTCGGTCGCCTTGGGCACCGCGATGGTGATGCCCTCCGGGATCGGGTAAACGATATCGTGGCTGTAGCCGAGCTGGACCTGAAGGTTCTTGCCCTGCACGGCGGCGCGATAGCCGACGCCGGTGATCTCGAGCCGGCGCTCGAAGCCCTTGGTAACGCCCGTCATCGCATTGGCGAGCAGCGACCGGTAGGTCCCCCACATGGCCCGCGCGCGCTTGGTGTCGGCGCGCGGATCGATCTTGACCTCGCTGCCTTCGACCTTGGCCGCCACATCGCCGTGCAGCGCGACCGCAAGCGCGCCCTTGGGGCCCTTCACCTTGACGACCTGACCTTCCACGCTGGCGGTGACGCCGGAGGGAATCGCAACAGGTTTTTTTCCGACACGAGACATGGCTGCTGGTCCGTTGGGGTGCTGTTAGAACGATCGCTCGGCGGTCATGCACGGCCGCGGATTGCACCGCGACTCGGGCTCCTTCGTTTCATATCAAAAGACGGTGCAGAGAATTTCTCCGCCCACATTGTTGTCGCGCGCGTCGTGATCGGCCATCACACCCTTGGGTGTCGACAGGATCGCAACCCCCAATCCGTTGTTCACACGCGGAAGCGCCTTGACCGAGGCATAGACCCGCCGCCCCGGCTTCGATACCCGCGAAATCTCGCGGATCACCGGCTCGCCGTCCGAGTATTTCAGCTCGATCTCGAGTTCTTTGCGGCCGTTCGAGTGCTCGACCGCCGCGTAGCCGCGGATGAAGCCTTCGGTCTTGAGCACATCCAGCACGCTGACGCGCAACCTGGATGCCGGCGTCGACACCTTCGACTTGTTGCGCATTTGCGCGTTGTGAATGCGGGCAATCATATCGCCGAGCGGATCGTTCATACCCATCGCCCCGCCCTCCTTACCAGCTCGACTTGACCAAGCCCGGGATCAGCCCCTTGGAGCCGAGATCCCGAAGCGCGATGCGCGACAGCCGGTGCTTGCGGTAGTAGCCGCGCGGCCGACCGGACACCTCGCAACGATTGCGAATGCGGGTCGCCGAAGAGTTGCGCGGCAGCTCCGCGAGCTTGAGGGTTGCCGCGAATCGCTCCTCCATCGGCTTGGTCTTGTCGCGAGCAATGGCCCTGAGCCGAGCGCGCCGGCCGGAATACTTCTTGCTCAGCTTGCGCCGCCTATTGTTTTTCTCGATCGAACTCTTCTTTGCCATCAATGTCTCCTGGCTGTCCGGCGCTGCGGATGAGCTCACTGCCGGAACGGGAAGTTGAACGCGCTCAGCAGCGCTCGCGCCTCGTTGTCGGTTTTCGCGCTGGTGCACACGGTAATGTCCATCCCCCAGACGTCGGCGACCTTGTCGTAGTCGATCTCGGGAAAGATGATGTGCTCCTTGATGCCGATCGTGTAGTTCCCCCCGCCGTCGAAGCTCTTCGGCGACAAGCCGCGAAAATCGCGCACGCGCGGCAGCGCGATATTGATCAGCCGATCGACGAACTCGTACATGCGCGCTTTGCGCAGCGTCACCTTGCAGCCGATCGGCTGACCGTCGCGCACCTTGAAGGTAGCGATCGACTTTCTGGCCTTCGTGATCACCGCCTTCTGGCCCGCGATCAGGCCGAGATCATTGGCGGCGGCTTCGACCTTCCTGCGGTCGGCGACGCCTTCGCCGATGCCCATGTTGATCACGACCTTCTCGATCACCGGCACCTGCTGGCGGCTCTTGTAGCCGAGCTCATCAAAGAGTTTCTTGCGCACGACGTCCTCGAAATAGGTCTTGAGCCGCGGCGTGACGCGCTCCTCCCGTCGCCTCGGCTTTGGCGGCGGCGCTTCGCCCTTGGCGGCCTTGTCGCCCTTCTCGGGCTTGGGACCCTTTTGCGCCTGCTGCGCCTTGTCGCCCTTCTCGGGCCGCGGAGCTTTGTCTGATTTCTGAGGCTCCTTCTCGGCCTTGGACTTGGTTTCGGCGTCAGCCATCGATCTCAACTCCCGAACGCTTGGCCACCCGCACCTTGCGCTGATTGTCGCCCTCGCCCACGAACTTGAAGCCGATGCGTGTCGGCTTGCCGTCCTTGGGATCAGCGAGCGCCAGATTGGACAGATGCACGGCGGCCTCCTTGGAGATGATGCCGCCCTCCTGCTGCGCGCTCTGCTTCTGGTGCCGCTTGACCAGATTGACGCCGCGCACCAGGGCGCGGCCCTCCTCGGTGCGCACCTCGATCACTTCGCCGCTGCGGCCCTTGTCGCGGCCCGTGAGCACGATCACCTTGTCGCCCTTGCGGATTTTCGCCGCCATCACAGCACCTCCGGCGCGAGCGAGATGATCTTCATGTGGTTCTTGGCGCGAAGCTCGCGCGGAACCGGCCCGAAGATGCGAGTGCCGACCGGCTCCATCTGCGGATTTATCAGCACTGCGGCATTGCGATCGAAGCGGATGATCGAACCGTCGGGGCGCTTGATGTCCTTCGAGATCCGCACCACGACCGCCTTCATCACCTCGCCTTTCTTCACGCGTCCGCGCGGGATCGCCTCTTTCACCGACACCACGATGACGTCGCCGATGGTGGCGTATTTGCGCTTCGAACCGCCGAGCACTTTGATGCACATGACGCGCCGCGCGCCGGAATTATCCGCCACGTCGAGGTTGGTCTGCATCTGAATCATGACGCCACCCTCGTCCTCTCGATTTCCGCGCGCACTGCGCTCACACGACCTTCTTCTTCTCGCCCCGAACCACTTCCCACCGCTTGAGCTTGGACAGCGGTCGGCGCTCTTCGATCCAGACGATGTCGTCCACCTCGTACTGGTTGGTCTCGTCGTGGGCGTAGTATTTTTTCGTGCTCCGCACCGTCTTCTTCATCTCCGGATGGGTGAAGCGGCGCTCGACACGCACCACCACGGTCTTGTCCTGCTTGTCGCTCACCACGACGCCCTGGAGCACGCGCTTCGGCATCTCTGACTACTCCGGCTTGGCTTTCGAGCGCGCGGCGCGCTTGGGTTTGGCTGCTGGCTCCTTCGTCCGCGGCGCGGTCGTCGCGGCGGGCGCCGCCCGGCCGGAACGCTTCTGCGCCGCGATCGTCTTGATGCGCGCGATGTCACGGCGAACCTGCCGAACCCGCGCAGTGTTCTCGAGCTGCCCCGTCGCCCGTTGAAAGCGCAGGTTGAACCGCTCCTTCTTGAGTTTGAGGGCCTCGTCGTCGAGCTGGTCGACGGTCATGGCCCGAAGGTCATCCGGCTTCATGACGATGCTACTCCGCGATGCGCTCGATGAAGCGCGTCTTGATCGGCAGCTTGGCGGCGGCGAGTCCAAGCGCCTCGCGCGCCATCTCCACCGACACGCCGTCGACCTCGAACAGGACGCGCCCCGGTTTGATGCGGGTGACCCAGAATTCCGGCGTCCCCTTGCCCGAACCCATGCGCACTTCGAGCGGCTTCTTCGACACCGGCACGTCCGGATAGATGCGAATCCAAACCCGGCCCGCGCGCTTCATGTGACGGGTGAGCGCGCGGCGCGCGGCCTCGATCTGGCGCGCGGTGACCCGCTCCGGCTCCAACGCCTTGAGGCCGAATTGACCGAACGCCAGGTCGACGCCCGAGGTCGCAATCCCCTTGATGCGGCCTTTGTGCGCCTTGCGGAACTTGGTGCGCATCGGTTGCAGCATGGCTGTTCGCCTCTCTCAGTCCTTTGCCCGGAGCCCTCACGACGCGTCGCGACGCGGACGCCCAACCTCGCCTTCCGCCATCTTCTTGTCCTGCGCCATGGGATCGTGTTCCATGATCTCTCCCTTGAAGATCCAGACCTTCACGCCGCAGGTGCCGTAGGTGGTAAAAGCCGTGGCGACGCCGTAGTCGACATCCGCGCGCAGCGTATGCAGCGGCACGCGGCCCTCGCGATACCATTCCATGCGCGCGATCTCCGCGCCGCCGAGCCGCCCCGAGCAATTGATGCGGATACCGCCGGCGCCGAGCCGCATCGCCGACTGCACGGCGCGCTTCATGGCGCGGCGGAAGGCCACGCGGCGCTCGAGCTGTTGCGCGATCGATTCGGCGACGAGCTGGGCATCGAGCTCCGGCTTGCGGATCTCGACGATGTTGATCACGACGTCGGATTTCGTGAGCTTGGTGACCTTCTTGCGCAGCTTCTCGATGTCGGCGCCCTTCTTGCCGATGACGACGCCCGGGCGCGCGGATTGAACAGTCACGCGGCACTTCTTGTGCGGCCGCTCGATCATGATTTTCGATACCGCCGCCTGCTTGAGATCCTTCATCAGCTCCTCGCGGATCTTCATGTCCTCGTGCAGCAGCTGGCCGTACTCGTTCTTGCCGGAGTACCAGCGCGAATCCCAGGTGCGGTTGATGCCGAGCCGCAAGCCGATTGGATTGACCTTTTGACCCATTGGTTCCCTCTTACGAAGCTGCGGCCTCGACCTCGCGCACGACGATGGTCAGGTTCGCGAACGGCTTGAGAATCCGGCCGATGCGGCCGCGACCCCGCGGGTGAAAACGCTTGATCACGATCGCCTTGCCGACATGCGCCTCGGCAACGACGAGATCGTCGACGTCGAGGTCGTGATTGTTTTCGGCGTTGGCAATCGCCGATTCCAGGCACTTGCGCACATCGCGGGCGATGCGCTTGCGCGAGAATTCGAGATCGGCCAACGCGGTTGCCACCTTCTTGCCGCGGATGAGTTGCGCGACGAGATTGAGCTTCTGCGGGCTCACCCGCAGCATGCGGGCGACCGCTTTCGCCTCGTTCTCGGCAAGCGCGCGCTCGCGTGTCTTTTTGCCCATGTTCGCCCTCAGCCTTGCGAGCCGCCGCCGGATCCGGGCGCAGTCGGTGCAGCGGCGGCGGGTGCGGCGGCGGCGCCAGGAGCCGCGGGGCCCGCCGCGCGTTTCGCTTTGCGGTCCGACGAATGGCCGTAGAACATCCGCGTCGGCGCGAATTCCCCGAACTTGTGTCCGACCATCTCCTCGGTCACCAGCACCGGAATGTGCTTGTGCCCGTTGTAGACGCCGAAGGTCAGCCCGACGAACTGCGGCAGGATGGTCGAGCGCCGGCTCCAGATCCTGATCATCTCGTGACGGCCCGACGAGCGGGACGCCTCCGCCTTCTTGAGCAGATAGCCGTCGACGAACGGACCCTTCCAAATCGAACGCGCCATGATGCCGTCCTCGCTACTTCTTCCGCGTGTGGCGGCTCGCGATGATGAATTTCGTGGTGGATTTGTTCCTGCGGGTCTTCTTGCCCTTGGTGTTAACACCCCACGGCGTCACCGGATGCCGTCCGCCCCGGGTACGGCCGCCGAGCGGATGGTCGACCGGATTCATCGCCTCGCCGCGAACGTGGCCGCGCCAGCCCATCCAGCGCGTCCGGCCGGCCTTGCCGATTGAAATGTTCATGTTGTCGGGATTCGACACTGCGCCGATCGTCGCCATGCAGCGGCCATGCACCAGGCGCTGCTCGGAGGAGTTGAGGCGCAAGATGACGTATTCGCCGTCGCGGCCCACGATCTGCGCATAGGTGCCAGCCGAGCGGGCGATCTGCCCGCCCTTGCCGATCTTGATCTCGACATTGTGCACGATCGTGCCGATCGGGATGCTGCCGACCGGCATCGCGTTGCCCGGCTTCACGTCCACGTGCTCGCCGGAAACGACCATGTCGCCTTGCGCGAGCCGCTGCGGCGCCAGGATGTAGGCGAGCTCGCCGTCCTCGTACTTGATCAGCGCGATGAAGCCGGTGCGGTTGGGGTCGTATTCGATGCGCTCGACCTTGGCCGGTACGTCGAATTTACGGCGCTTGAAGTCGACCTTACGATAGGCCTTCTTGTGGCCACCCCCCCGGTAGCGCATGGTCGTGCGGCCGAGATTGTTGCGTCCCCCCGTCGACTTCTGGCCCTCGGTCAACTCCTTTACCGGTTTGCCGCGGTAGAGGCCGGAGCGGTCGACCAGCACCAGCTGGCGCTGGCTCGGCGTCACCGGGTTGTAGGACTTGAGTGCCATTGCCTCCCTCCTTACAGACCCGTCGTCACGTCGATCTTATGGCCCTCTTCGAGGGTTACGATCGCGCGTTTGACTTCCGACTGCTCGCCGATCGTCCCTTTGAAGGCCTTGATCTTGCCTTTGCGGACGTGGGTGTTGACGCTCTTGACCTTGACGTCGAACAGCTTCTCGACCGCCTCCTTGATCTGCGGCTTGGTCGCACGCCTGGCGACCTTGAACATCACCTGGTTGCGTTCCGAGGCGAGCGTCGCTTTCTCGGTGATGACCGGCGAGATGATCACATCGTAATAGCGCGGATCGGTCGTGCTCATTTGAAACGCGCCTCCAATGCTTCCAGCGCCGACTTGGTCAGCACCAATGTCGGCCGTCGCAGGATGTCGTAGACGTTGATGCCCTGCACCGGGAGCACGTCGATGTTCGGGATATTGCGCGCGGCCAGGGCGAAATTGGCTTCGAGCTCGGCGCCGTCGATGATGAGCGCGCTCGTGAGTCCGAGCTTGGTGAAGTTCTTTTGCAGTGCGGCGGTCTTGCCATTCTTCACGGTCGCCTTCTCGAGCACGATGATGCCGCCGTCCTTGGCCTTGGCGGACAAGGCGTGCTTGAGAGCGAGCGCGCGCACCTTCTTCGGCAGATCGATCGCATGGCTGCGCGGCGTGGGCCCGAACGAGCGGCCGCCGCCGCGGAAGAGATTGACCCGCGCAGAGCCGTGGCGGGCGGAGCCGGTGCCCTTCTGCCGGTACATCTTCTTGCCGGTACGATGGATCTCGCCGCGGTTCTTGACGTCGTGCGTGCCGCGCTGACGCTTGGCGAGCTGCCAGCGCACGCAGCGATGGAGGATGTCCGCCCTCTGCTCGAGGCCGAAGATCGCGTCCGGCAGTTCGACCGAACCCGCCGCCTTGCCGTCGAGCGACACGACCTTGAGTTCCATGTTACGCGCCCTCCTTGTCGGCGGCCTTGCCTTCGTCGGCGGGCGTGGCCTCGGCTTTGCTGGCGGCGGCCGCCTCCGGCAGGCGGAACTTGCCGGGCTTGGGGGCGTCCTTCGGCAGCTTCTTCTTCACCGCGTCGCGCAGCGTGATCCAGCCGCCCTTGGCGCCGGGCACCGCGCCTTCGACCAAGATGAGCCCGCGCTCGACGTCGGTCTGCACCACCTTGAGATTGAGCGTGGTGACGCGCTCGACGCCCATGTGACCCGGCATTTTCTTGTTCTTGAAAGTCTTGCCGGGATCCTGGCGGCCGCCGGTGGAACCGATCGAACGGTGCGAGATCGAAACGCCGTGCGAGGCGCGCAGCCCGGCGAAGTTCCAGCGCTTCATGCCACCCGCAAAGCCCTTGCCGATCGCGGTCCCGGTCACGTCCACAAATTGCCCGACGACGAAGTGATCGGCGGTGATCTCGGCACCGACCGGGATCAAATCGCCCTCCTCCACCCGGAACTCGGCGAGCTTGCGCTTGGGCTCGACCTTGGCGACGGCGAAATGGCCGCGTTCCGCCTTGGTCAGATTCTTCGGTCTGCGGGAGCCGGAGCCGAGCTGCAGCGCCACGTAGCCGTTCTTGTCCTTGGTGCGGTGGGCGACGACCTGGCAATTGGCGAGGCGCAGCACCGTGACCGGCACGTGCTCGCCACCGTCCGTAAAGACGCGGGTCATCCCGACCTTCTGCGCGATCACCCCGGAACGCATGTTTGTGTCCTGTCTCTCTCGCGGCTCAGAGCTTGATCTCGACGTCGACGCCGGCGGCGAGATCGAGCTTCATCAGCGCGTCCACCGTCTGCGGCGTCGGATCGACGATGTCGAGCAGCCGCTTGTGCGTGCGCATCTCGAACTGCTCACGGCTCTTCTTGTCGATGTGTGGCGAACGGTTGACCGTGAACTTCTCGATCCTCGTCGGCAGCGGGATCGGGCCGCGCACCTGCGCGCCGGTGCGCTTGGCGGTCGCCACGATCTCGCGCGTCGACGCATCGAGGATGCGGTGATCGAACGCCTTGAGCCGGATCCGAATATTCTGGCCGTTCATGGTTTCTCCGATGGCGACGAGTTGCGAACGTCAGAGACAGGGGACGAACGCGCCATCCCGCTCCCGGTATCTGTCCGTCCCGCGTCGTCGGTCCTCCGTCGCCTGTTACTCGGTTATGCTGACCACCACGCCGGCGCCCACGGTCTTGCCGCCCTCGCGGATCGCAAAGCGCTGCTTCTCCTCCATCGCGATCGGCGTGATCAGCTCCACGTCCATGGTCGCGTTGTCGCCCGGCATGATCATCTCCGTGCCCTCAGGCAGCGTGCATTGCCCGGTCACATCCGTGGTCCGGAAGTAAAACTGCGGACGATAGTTGTTGAAGAACGGCGTGTGCCGGCCGCCCTCCTCCTTGGTCAGGATATACGCCTCAGCCTTGAACTTCTTGTGCGGCTTCACCGAACCCGGCTTGCACAGAACCTGCCCGCGCTCGACCGCGTCCTTGTCGATCCCGCGCAGCAGACATCCCACGTTGTCGCCCGCTACACCCTCGTCCAAAAGCTTGCGGAACATCTCAACCCCAGTCACCACAGACTTCTGCGTGTCCCGCAGCCCCACGATCTCAACCTCCTCCCCAACCTTGATCTTGCCGCGCTCGATGCGCCCGGTCACAACCGTGCCGCGGCCGGAGATCGAGAACACGTCCTCGATCGGCATCAAAAACGGCTGGTCGATCGGACGCTCAGGCAGCGGCACAAACGTATCCAGCGCCTCGTAAAGCTTCAGGATCGCCTCGTCCGCAAGCTCCCCCTTCTCCCCGTTGAGCGCCTTGATCGCGGCCCCGCGGATCACCGGAACCTTGTCGCCAGGAAACTGG
>WNGJ01008289.1_pt1 | contig 12243 bp, 9 predicted proteins | sample 5400611 | NCBI WGS metagenome assembly WNGJ01 (sample SAMN13153375, study PRJNA577476) | soil metagenome | isolation source: 40 cm soil or saprolite under Garry oak tree replicate 1 | place: USA:California | collected 2016-06-15 | reverse complement strand
TACATTTCCCGATGGCTCTCGATATTGATGTGTAGTGGCACCCCTGGTGGGTGCCAGGTCAAGCTTCCTGTTCATCATACCGCTCTCCTACCACTCGCGCACAACGTTGTACAGGGTGTCACGCTCGATGGGTTTGCGTCCGGCCTCTTTGATGAGGCGTACCAGTTCAGAGAGCTTCAAGCCCAGCGGCGCAAAGGCGCGTTGGGCGTGGCTAATACGCTCTTCGACAATCGTGCCGTCCAGGTCGTCGGCTCCGCAGGTCAGGGCTACCTGGGCCAGTTTGGGGCCCAGGTCGATCCAGTAGGCCTTGATATGGGGAAAGTTGTCGAGCATCAAACGGCTGATGGCGATGGTCTTCAGGTCTTCTACGCCCGTTGTTTCACTTTTTGAGCCGGAACGGGCCAGTTTGGGTTGGTAGGCCAGCGGGATGAAGCAGTTGAAGCTGCCGGTCTCGTCCTGTAATTCGCGCAGCATCACCATGTGTTCCACTCGTTCGCGCCTCGTCTCAATCGTGCCATAGAGCAGGGTGGCGTTGGTACGCAGCCCCAGCTGATGAGCGGTACGATGGACGTCTAACCATTGTTCGGCGTTGGCCTTGTCGGGACAGATTTTTGCGCGTACACGTGGGCTGAAGACCTCCGCTCCGCCGCCAGGAAGCGAGCCGAGACCCGCATCCATCAGCTTGCGGAGTATCTCCTCTACGCTCATGTTATAAATCTGTGAGAAGAAGAAGATTTCGACGGCGGTAAAGGCTTTGATATGTACGTGTGGATACTCGCGCTTGAGCGCCTCCATCATTCTGGTATAGTAGCTGAATGGTAGGCCGGGGTGGTTGCCAGCGACGATATGGAACTCGGTGACGTCGGGCCCGCCCGTGGCTGCCGCCTTGAGAATCTCGTCGACGCTCATCAGGTAAGCCCCGTCCTCGCCCTCGTCGCGCCGGAAGCCACAGAAGCTGCAATGAGCGTCACAGATATTGGTGTAGTTGATGTGCCGGTTCTGGTTGAAGTAGACCCTGTTCCCGTTCTTAGCCCGGTTCACCCGGTCAGCTAGCATGCCCACCGTCATTAAATCGGTAGATTCGTAGAGGCGAACGCCGTCATCTACGCTCAAACGCTCGCCACGCTCAACCTTAACAACAATATCACTCAGTTCTGTTTCTGGAAATGCAATCTGTTCCTTATATCTATTAGGTGATCACGAAGGCCGCTCGTACATGTATGCTCGTACGCATTGAAATGTAGCGGCATCCCTTGCAGATGCCAGGCTTACACATTTACGCCAACGCTGCGCAGCAACAATGCTCGCAGCGTTGGAATGACGTCTTCAAGCCGCTCTGGATCGCCTGTGACAACCCAGCGAGTAACAATCTCGTTGATGGCACCGAGCCAGGCAAAGGCGGTGATCTTGGTATCAATAGGGGCAATAGCTCCTTCGTCAACAGCCTGGTCCAGATATTTCTGAATCACCCCCGCGAATTGCGCGCGTACCTCCATCAGTTTTTCCTCGAAGCCATGCCCCAGGCCAACGGCCTCAATGAGCAGTATCTTGCTCAGGCGGCGGTGCCGTGAAAAGGTATCAAGTACGGTACGCAGCGCGGCGTCAACCCTGGCAACCGGGTCAGTCTCTTGCGCAATGGCTCGCTCGGCAGTGCTGATCAGGCGCGGCGTCAATGCTTCCATCAGTGCCAGGAAGATGCCCTGTTTATTGGGGAAATGAAAATAGAAGCCGCCTTTGGACATATCGGCAGTACGCACGATATCATCGACTACCGCCCCGTGATAGCCCTTTTCGGCAAAAACCTCTTCCGCGGCCTCTAAGATGCGCTGGCGTGTGGCTTCTTTGTCACGCATATGCGTGTGTTCGCTCTGCTGTTTCCCTTTGCTCATCTCACACCTCCGTAATGCTTGCCCTTCGTCTTTGAAGGGCCACGTTCCCTCTACTGCTAATTACCTGATGAACAAACCGACGTGTCAGTCGGTAAGTCTATCTATATGATAGAGCAGAGTTGAGGGAGACGTCAAGAGAAAAATGTCCTACCCTGGCAGCCCCGAGGGCAATCCGTAACCTGGCAGCCACGAGGGCTGCCACTACATGTTAGCTGTTCGGAGATAAATGTAGTGGCAGCCCTCGTGGCTGCCAGGTACCAAAAATAGTACCTTTGTTCTAATTCCCCTCCAAAACGCTTGAAGTTTGCTTTTTTTATATGTATACTTGGACCAGAACAAATATTTAGAACATACTTTCAAATATTTATGGTTTTAACCAGGAGAGGACGGTAATGGTGTGGACCAGCGACGTATGCAGCAGCGTGGGAAATACACATCTGCACAAAAAGTTCATGTAAAAGCTGGTGAGGAAGTCCCTCAAGAGGATGAGTACGATGATGTCTGGCCTGTCCGTATGTCTAGTAGTGCGCGTCGTTATCAGGGTTTAGCAGATGTGAAAACAGAAGTTGGGCGCACCCATGCCGATGTGCAGTCACTTGCCGACGAGCGAAGCTATCGCCTGGGCAATACTGGCGGTAAGTCAACTGTCCCGCCTCGTCGCAGTGCAACGCAGACAGATATACCGGTTGTCCAGGGTAATCGACGCCGTCCTGTCCAGACGGATGATATTCCTATGCGACATAGTGACCATTTACAGTTAGTAGAAGGTAGCGGTAAACCTCGCTTCCATTGGCTCGTATTTGTAGGAATGGCGATGTTTACTATGTTGGTAGGATGGGTTGTGCTCACTATGTTATCGAATTGGTGGCAGGTTACTCAAGACGACTGGCATTACGGGCGACCTCGTACCTACCAGATAGATATGGTGGTTGGTCATAACGATTCAGCAGCCAATCCCAGTCATTTTATTGCCTTAAATCTAAAGAGTCATATAGAGATCATTGAGTTTCCAGGGGGTGACGCTTCAAAAGCCAGGATTTACGTGGGTCCAACATTAATTGGACCTGGGCAAGACCTGGCTGCGGTAACTCTTACCTTTAAAGATGTCAATGGCGATGGGAAGTTGGATATGATCGTCAACGTGCAGGATAGCCATTTTGTATTTATCAATGATGGGGGTCAGTTCCGGCCAGCGCGCCCGGGTGAAAATGTGCAGCTGTAAAAACAAGCTGAGAGTCATTTGCGGTATCCGCCGCCAGTGGCTCTCAGCTTGTTGATAGAAGGATTCAGGCTATAGTAACTTTTTCCATTTCGCCGGTATCTTGACGGTCTATGCCATTCTGTACTGGTATAGGCTGCGTGGCTATCATATGCAGCATCGTTGATGCAGTGTTGACAGATGATGGGTTTGGTAAATTGGGTAGATCTTCTGGCTTGAATGGATCTGGAGTATTTGAACGGAATGCTAGCACTCCAAAAGTGATCATCCATACCAGTAGAAACCCAAGCAGTGCCCAAATCAAAATTACCTGGGTGGTGGTTAGCGATGTATCCATGGTAATCCTCTCTCAAGTTTCATTTCTGAGGGAGGGGTAAAATAACTCCCTTGTATTCTTATATAGACGAATGTAATAAGTAATATTAACGTCAGTTACAAAAGGCTACTGGTATTATATTTGTGTAGGAAAATGTATGTAAGAATCCTCCCCCGAATAATTCCTATTAGAAAGACGCCATGTGACTCTAAAAAGTTTCAAAACTATGCAGGTCTGCTCTCTTCTTGATGCCTCACTGCCTCTGGCAGTTCGCCAGCGTTTCGTGTGAGTTGCGACCTTTGCAGCCGCAGGCTGCAAAGGTCGCAACTCACACATGAATGGGCGAGTCGGCCGGAGGCGGCGAGAAGTTCTGAAGAGTTACGTTTTCTTTATATGGGAAGCAGAGTGTCTTGTACTTTTAGCAAAAACCTGTCACAATAGCTACAGAGTTTAGTTATGTGTTGGACTAATACATGAGGAATAAAGGGCATGGAACGAGTGAACTGGTCGCGAACACGTGACATCCTGATTAGTATCATCTGTATTGGCATTATACTCTGGTATGCCTGGGGACTTCTTTTAGGATTGTTTGTGCATGCCGTTGTATTGCTTCTGCTCTCCATGGCAGTGGCATTCTTGCTCACCCCGGCGGTCAACTACCTGCAAAAGAATAACATGCCGCGTGTAATTGCCACCCTGGTCATGTATGCCGTCGTATTAATAGCTCTCGGTGGCGTGTCTTATGCTCTCGTCAAATCACTCATTCAACAAGTCCTCACATTCCAGGTGACATTGGTAGATTATGCCAATGCTCTGCCGGATCGGTTCACTGCATTTCAAAAATTTTTGGTAGACAATGGAATTCCACAATCAAGTATTAATGACGCGCTCAATCAAATTAGAGGGCAAGCCACTGCTTTTGCAACGACCCTGGCAAACAACGTTTTGAATATTGCCCTTATCGTGACGAATACCTTCATAGATATCCTGTTGATCCTGGTTCTGAGCTTCTACTTTACTCTGGATGGCCAGCATATCCGTGATAACCTGGTAGGTATAGCCCCTAAAAGGTGGATGCCTCATGTGCTCTTGTTTGAAGATGCTCTGAATCGCGTGGTAGGTAACTACATTCGTGGGCAACTCACCCTGGCAGTCATTATAGGCTTCCTGGCCGGAGTAGGATCTGCCTGGTTGGGCTTGAAAGATTATGCCCTCATCATTGGAGTATTAGCCTTTCTCTTCGAGACCATTCCTATGGTTGGGCCAACACTGGCTTCTATTCCTGCCATTCTTCTCTCGTTACTCTTGCCCGAGCCATTTCCACGTACCTTCTGGATTATCATTTACTTTGTTGCTGTTCAGATGATCGAAAGTAATATCCTGGGTCCTCGTATTGTAGGCCATGCCGTCGGTCTGCACCCGATAGCATCGATTATGGCTTTGATTATCGGTGCGCAGTTGTTCGGTGCCTTTGGCGCCCTGCTGGCTACACCGATTGTGGCCGCTGCCTGGGTGGTTATTGCCAGCCTGTACCATTCCGCGCGTGGTGAAACCGCTGATCAGATCATGGCCCATAAGCGCACCGGCTGGGTCATCCATCCTCCTAACAGCCTCTTGCCCAGGAAAAGAAAGACAGGTACTCTATCAAACGGGTCACATGGAGACCTTGAATTGATGCGTGTACCGGTACATGAAGAAGAGGCCGCGTCAGAAACACCCGCACAGCAAGAAAATGCTCACTCAGAGACATCTACTACTCCTACTCGTATAAAGGGAAGCTCAATACCTTTAGAACACATGGACCTCTTGCGTCCTGTATCTACCGGCAAGGAGCACGAATCTTCACCAGCAGGCGACGAGGAAGAAGAGCAATAGGTGAGGACCTCTTGCGAGCCAGGGCGTCAACGTGTTGTGCCCAATGCCGTACGCAGCGCCTCCTCACCTTCGCGGTTCACAAGTGCATACACCTCATCGTTGGCTAAAATCTTTGTATCAGCGGTGGGGAAGATGTACTCGTTGTCACGAATAATCAGAGCGATAGTGCCGCTGCGTGGGAGGTTAATGGCGCTCAACGTCTTGCCAGCAATCGGTGAATCGGTCGGGACACGTATCTCCATGATTTCCAATCCAGCCCTCTTGAGCGTCATCAGAGTTACGAATGTAGTACCTGGTAGCTCTGCTTCAATCAAGGAGAGAATGGACCTCGTGGGGCTAACCGTTACATCGATACCTAGCTTTTGGAAAAGCAGATCGTTCTTCGGATTATTCAGCCGGGCAATTGTACGGGCTACGTTGAAGCGCTTCTTGGCCATCTGGCAAATGACCAGGTTATCTTCGTCTTCACCTGTAACTGCGATTACTACATCCGCTCGATTGACGCCGACTTCCTCCATCGTCCTTGCTTCACAAGCATCGCCGCGTACTACTGATTGACCCAGCTCCTCACTCAGTGCTTGATAGCGTGTGCTGCCTTTCTCTAACAAGAGTACTTCGTGCCCCTGGTTCAACAGACTCTTCGTTAAATAATAGCCAACATCACCGCCGCCACCGATAATAATGTACATATGGGTACCTCAATCCTCTTCCTTATTTTGCCTTATTTTGCCTGTCATGCGTAAGGGCTTCAAACATCATTTGTGCGCCGACTATTGTTGGGGAAATGGTCTCAAGACCGAGTTCATTATATGTGCTCTGTCGCATAGGATCATATATGCGACAGACGACCTTTTTAACATTGAAGATCTCTTTTGCAATTTGACTGGCCATGATGTTACGATTATCACCATTGGTAACAGCCGCAAACGCATCAGCATCTTTGATACCGGCACGCGTCAGTATTTCTTCATCGACACCATTGCCGACCAGGGTCTCTCCCCCAAATTTGGGGTCTAGACGACGAAAGGACTCATTGCTGTAGTCGATAATCGAGACTTGATGTCCTGCACGATCCAGCATAGTAGCCAGGGTTGCACCGACACGACCACATCCAAGGATCACAATTTTCACCGCTTGCCTCCTATCGGTCAAGGGGACCAACGTTTATGTTCTTACAGTAATCTGTCTATCTCAATTTCAATCCTGGGGTACGCTCCCCATTAAATGGTATTATAGCACCGATATGCGAACGGGTGCAGGTTATCTATTGAACCAGCAAGCACCATATAATGGAATGAACTTGTTGTAGGAGATAGTCGTATGTCGTCTCACCGTTACGTCTTGCGTAAAGTTCCTGCTGCCCAATGGAAGCAGTGGGATCACTTTGTCAATGAACACGCTCATGGACATTTTCTGCAGAGCTGGGGCTGGGGAGAACTCAAGGCCGGTGGAGGTTGGTATCCATTACGCCTTGCCCTCTGGGATGAACAGCAACGGCAGATCGTGGCTGCGGCACAGGTCTTGTGCCGCAGCGCAGCCCATCTTCCCTTGTGGGCTGGTTATCTTGCCTATATTCCTAAAGGGCCAGTAATCGACTGGTCGCATCCCCATGTGTGCCGGGATTTCTTCGCGCAACTCAACCCATACCTGCGCAGACGAGGCGCACTTGCTCTCCACATGGAGCCAAATCTAGAGGTGGAAGTACTAGAACAGGTTCCTATGGCTGCGAATATGACTACCTTGCCCATAGTAGGGGAGTATGAGAGCCTCTCACACTCCCTGCCGCTGCTATTATATCCTGTCTCTCCCATACAGCCCGTCCGTACCATCTTATTGGATCTGGCACCTGACGAGGCGACCTTATTAGAGCATATGAAAGAGAAGTGGCGTTATAACCTGCGGCTGGCCGGGCGTAAAGGGGTGACAGTGCGTGCGGCACAGACACTCGAGGACGTGCATGCCTGGTACGCCCTCATGCAAACCACCAGCGAACGTGACCACTTTGGCATACACACCCTGGACTATTACCTGCAAGCATGGCACATCTTCGTTCCACGCCAGCAAGCTTGCTTATTTTTAGCCGAGTACGAGGGGCAACTGCTCGCAGGTATCTTCGTAGGCCTGTTCGCGAAGCAGGCCATCTATCTCTATGGAGCGTCGAGCAACGAGCATCGTAATCTCATGCCCAACTACCTGCTGCAATGGGAGGCTATACGCTGGGCCAAACAGCAGGGCGCAGCTCAGTACGACTTCTGGGGTATTCCGGCAACAGATAATGCACATGAGGCCATGGCCGGCGTCTATCGCTTCAAAGATGGCTGGGGCGGGAAAGTAGTGCGTTTTGTCGGCTGCTATGAGCACATCTACCGGCCGCGCGCGATGAAAATAGCCAGAAGACTCCCTATCACGGCCAGCTAGCAACTTACTAATTGAGAACACATATACACAACTATCTATTCATCTTACCTCATTATGTGTCGATAAACATGTTTTGTAGAGGCTGAATTTATCTATCTATGTGCAGAACATGGTTTTCTAAAGAATGGAGGATAAGATGCGACGAACATTGTTAACAGGGCTAGTCCTGCTGCTCCTGGTAGGGATAGTGACAGTATTCTATATCCAGGGGCAACATGGGGCTTACTCCTATTATGACAGTACACACCGGATTTCTGCGAATAGAGCTAATACAAATATAGGGGACCCTGTCTGGGGGACAGGCAACTCCTCTAACGCTACGCTGTATATCTACTACACCCTCAAACAGTCGACAGGTTTTGTGCTGGCTCGTGCTCCCAGGGGGAGCAGCGGGCAGCCGCTGGGTGACCCACAATCTGTTGTCCGTTTTAGCAATGACTTTGGCCTGGCAGAGTCTGATAGTGTATTGAGCATGCAGCTCTCGCCTGATGGGCGCTACCTGGCAATTGATGGAACAGGCGACCATGGCGAACAGGTATGGATCTACGATACACAGCGGATGACCATAAACTTGACGCCTGCCTACGTCCTTGGTAACTTCCTGCATTGGATGTCTGGTGGAACAGGACATAGCTTCCTCTATCGTCCCATGTTCCCGCAGGGCCCTGCCGCTCCAATGGATAGCAACGGCTGGAATCCTGGTTTGTGGGAGGTAGATGCGGCTACTGGCGCTCATAAAAATATTGACATCCACGTGCCCTCGGCGTATCTGGTTGATGCTATCTCATCACCGGATGGTTCGCGTATTATCTATTCGACCACGGTTGGCCTGGGCGCGGGCAGCGATACATGGCTAATGAACAGCAACGGCACTGGCATCACACACCTGTTCAATAATCCAGGTGGAGCACAGTCTATTGCCGCTCTCTTCACGTGGTCACCTGACGGCAAAACAGTTGCCTATGAACGTCTCTCGGATAGCCCCATACCGTTTCTACCTGCCGGTCTTTGGATCATGAATGCTGCCGGTGGGCAGCAATATCGTCTAGCTGATGCCGATGGTGGTCATGGCTATGCTCCTGTCTGGTCACCGGATAGTCGCAAAATAGCTTTTGTAGCGCGTACCAATGTAGGCAATCGCCAGGCCGATCTACAAATGCAATCCTTGCAATGTGCCATCGCTGTCGTGGATGTGACAACCAGGCAATCATGGATAGCAGCCTCTGCCAGCCAGACAGGCGTGCAGCTCAACTACAATCCCTCTTGGACAGCCGATAGTACCAGTATCACCTTTACCGCCTCCAACCCGGTAAACCGCGTCCTGGGAGGTATGCCCCGCTATTGGTCGGCCCGTGCAGTTGGCCCGCACATGCAGGCCGCCGTATCCCCTCTAACCCCGGTGATGGCCCATGTAATCGCCGGTTCGTAGAGCGCCTTTTTGTTGTGTCGGGCTAATCCGACACAATAAAGAAAGAGAAGCCCGCTTGCGGACCAGTAAGAGAGCGAAAGGAAATGCTCAGCATGAAATATAGGCGCCAAATCATACCCATTGTTATCTTGTTTGCCTTACTATCAAGTATGGTAAGTGTATTAACACTAACCTTTTCCTTGCCGGTCCAGGGACAATTCACCAGATATCCTGGCAGTATACAGGGAGCGGCTTTAGTGCAAATGCAGCCTCACTATAATGCACCTGCTCCGTTTATGCATCGTCCCTATTATGGCAGCCAGACTGTTTCTCAGCGTACCACGTCATTTGTTGACCATGATAAGCCATGGTATGAGAATGATGGCATCTTCGTACGCTATGATGGTGCAAGGTGGACCAATGTTTCTATTGGCTCGTGCACGGGTGGCGTCAATTGCTATGACGGTCACAATGGCTATGACCTCAACTTGCGGTATGAGTCGGTACTCAGTGTCGCGGCGGGAACGGTCATCCGTGCCGGCTGGTACAACCCGTACGACCATCAGAGTGCGCTAGGACTGTGGGCCGCCGTTGACCACGGAAATGGGTATGTCACCGCCTATGGTCACCTCAGTGCTTTGACCGTAGCCATTGGTGACAAAATAGGCACGCAATGGCAGGTGGGTACAAGTGGAACTACTGGTTCTTCAACAGGGCCGCACCTGCATATGGCCACCTATTATCTACCGAATTGGAGTGCCACCGATCCCTTTGGTTGGACAGGTAACTATCCCGATCCCAACGTTGTGCCAGATAACTACCTCTGGGTGGCTAACGCCGGTACCAGCTACACTGTGCCCGATTTGAGCCGCAATGGCGGGGCAGTCTATCCCGGTGCGACCCTGGTTGATGATGGGAACGCGGGTTGGAGCAGCACAGGCAGCTGGAGCAGCGGGACTTCGTCCACCGCTATCAATGGTAACCTGCACTGGACATCGACCTCAAGTGGTGGCGCTACAGCCAGCGCCACATGGCAGCCCAGATTACCCGCCGATGGCTATTATGAGGTGGGCGTCTTTGTCAATGATACGCATGCGAGCAGTAGCTGGGCCCCTTACACCGTCTACAGTGCCGACCCCAACCACCCGGGTACACAAGTCAGCCACAACGTCTACGTTGATGAAACACACATTGGCTCCTTCCAGGGGCCGTTCGGCTGGGAAAATACCGGCGCGCAATGGGTTAGCCTTGGAACATACTACTTCAGGGCTGCCGAGCCCGGTCGAGTTATCCTGAGTAACGCCACGGGCGAGAATGGCGTCCAGGTCTCTGCCGACGGGGCGGAGTTTGCGCCTGTCTCAGAACAGGGAGTTCCACCGCCGTCCCCAACACCGTCGCCTGCACCAACCTATGGTTTTGCGGTGACAAACGACGGTACGCCAGCTGTCATGCTGCCCAATAGCACAACCAACGTCAATTTGACGCTCAACAATACCAGCAACTTTACCTGGAAAGCGACAGGAACAGGTGCTGTACAGGTGCTCTACCGCTGGCTGAACGCCCAAAAACAGGTCATTGCCACCGCTAATCCCGTCGCATTGCACCAGGATGTCAATCCCAATGCCTCTGTGACGCTGACCGTGCCGGTGCAAACACCTGCACAGGTTGGCTCATACACCTTGCAGTGGGATATGCTGCAGGGTACCAAAACCTTTTCACAGCAGGGCGCGCACGTCCACAACGACACAGTCGAAGTTGCACGTTATGCTGAAGTCTTTCGTCCGCTGCCCCTACCCACAACTCTGACGCCAGGAGCGAGCATACATGTCAACGTCAATGTACAAAACACCGGCGCTATCACCTGGCCTGCCTCCGGCAATGCGCAGGTGACCCTTGGCTATCACTGGCTGGATAGCTCCGGGCATTCTCTTAGTGCGCCAGGAGCTGGTATCAGCAGCACCGGTACTCTTCCCAGCGATGTTGCTCCAGGCCATAGCGTCTCGATACCCATCACGCTGCATACCCCCCCGCTGGCGGGTAGCTACCAGCTCGTCTACGACCTCCAGCAGCAAGGGATATGGTTCTCCTCGCAAGGTGCGACTCCTTTGAAGCTGGCGGTAACTATCACACCGGCACTGCCCAGGGTCTACTACTTTGCGGAAGGATATACGGGCAGTGGCACGACCGAGTACCTGTCGCTGACCAACCCGGGTGCCAGCCAGGCCACGGTCTCCGTGACCTACCTCTATGCACGAGGTGCTCCGCGCACCCGCACCTATGTCGTGCCCGCCCAGGCGCATAGCGTCCTGAACATTAACCAGGAAGCGGGTGCCAACCAGGCCGTGAGCATGATCGTACAGAGTAACCAGCCCATTGCGGCCGAACGCAGCATGTTCATCCAGAAAGGCTCATTCGTTGCAGCTTCTGACAGCGTTGGGTCACCGGTGTTGAGTAGCAACTGGTACTTCGCCGAGGGCAATACCACCTTCGGCTGGAATACCCTCCTGGCCGTCATGAACCCCGCTGCGCAGCCTGTCACGATCAAGATTTCGTACCTCTTAGGCAGTCGTGCCATAGGTCTACGACCCCTTGGCGTCAATAACGGCATCTATAGCATTCCTGCTCGTTCGCGTGGCACCATTGTGCTGAATAAGGACATGCCCAACCGGCAGTTCGGTATGTCCATCACTGCCAGCGGCCCGGTCTTGATCGAGCGGCCTGAGTACCTCGTGTTGAGTAACCTCCGGGGCGGCAACACCGTCGTCGGCACTACCTCTCCCCGGACAACCTGGTACTTCGCTGGCGGCAACACCAACCCGGGCTTCAATGAACGTCTCGTCCTTGCCAATCCTGGAACCGGGCTAGCGAATGTGCAGATTCGTTACCTGGCCGTCAATGGACTGGTAGTTTCGCAGAACGTGAACGTGCCTGGACTGAGTCGCATCGAGGTAAATGTCAATAACATTGTGAAATTCGGCCTCCACTCGACTGTGATCAGCGCCAGTTCGCCCATTGTAGCCGAGAGACAGGATTTCTTCACGACGAACCTCGATGGTTCAGTGCCGGGTAGTACGACCATCATAGGTAGTAGTAGTGCCCATACAAGCTGGTACCTGGC
>WNGJ01006673.1_pt1 | contig 12243 bp, 12 predicted proteins | sample 5400611 | NCBI WGS metagenome assembly WNGJ01 (sample SAMN13153375, study PRJNA577476) | soil metagenome | isolation source: 40 cm soil or saprolite under Garry oak tree replicate 1 | place: USA:California | collected 2016-06-15 | reverse complement strand
ATCGTTGGCGACCGCTTCCAGCTTACTGCGAACGTTCTCGTCGGCCACAGATGCCTAACGCGCAGGATAACGGGCGGCGCGAAACGCCGTCAGGTTGATCCTGATGTTAGCGTGACGGTGGAGCACGTCTGGCGCTTCCCTTCACCGAGCGCCCGCGTTGTCTATGGGTACCATCTGAACACCGCGCAGGCCCGCGCGCTCGATCGCGCGTTGCACCGCCCCCGAGCCCTTGGCGTCGTCGATGAACTCGTTGATGTAGGCAAGCCGTGCAGTGAGGCCTTTGGGGACTGCCATCGCCGCGAAGGCAGCGTGAAACCGGTCTTCCAAGACACGCGAGTCGGGTAGCCGGGCCAACGACTGAAGGAGTGCCGGGCGGGGTGCGGCTAAGGCGTCGGCATTTCCGGCGCGCACGAGTTCGAGACCGGCGCTTATCGTCTCAACCGCTCGCAATTCAGCTCGCTTCAGCATGCGACTCAGAACGATTTCCTCGACGCTCTTCCGCGTGACCGCGATCCGGACCCCGGACTGGTCCGCATCGCTGACAGTGCGAATCGAGGAGCCCCCGGGCACCAAATAGGTCGCGTCGATTTGCAGATACGGATGAGAAAAGTCCACGACCGCGGCGCGAGAGGGGTCGATCGCCAGGAACCCCACATCCCACGCGTCGCTCTTGAGCCCTTCAAGGATGCTGGGAGGGCTCGGATAGGCGACCGGCACGAGCACGAGCCCGAGGCGCGCTGCGAACGCACGAGCGACGTCGATTGCCAGCCCCCGTAACTCACCGGTTGCTGCATCCCTGACGGCCCAGTGTGGCGCCACCACGCCGACGCCCACTCGAACCTTACCGGCTCGAACGAGGTCCGCGACGCGCGGGTCGGCGGCTTGCTGGGCATACGCAAGGTGTGCTCCGCCGAGGGCGACTGCGATTCCAAGGGTCAGGGTCAGCGCCAATACTGAAGTTGTCTGGCTCATGGCTTCCGCGAGCTGCCTCCTTGTGGCGGCGCGGTGCACGCTAACGCGCACGCTCAGCGGCCAAGGGGCGAGCCGCGAGCCCTGGTCCGCTGCAGCGTGAAGTTCGACGCCTGCTCGATTCGCGCTGATTTCATGATCACGATCTACTGTATGATCTCGTCCGCCTTCTGGAGCCACGATTGTGGGATGGTGAGGCCAAGCGCCTTCGCTGTCTTCAGATTGACAACCAACGCGAACTTGGATGCCTGCATCACCGGAAGGTCGGTCGGCTTAGTGCCCCTGAGAATTCGGCCGACATAGACGCCGACTTGACGATACGCGTCCGCAGCGTCGATCCCGTAACTGACCAAGCCTCCAGCTTGGACAAACTCTCGGAAATGGTACATGGCAGGCAACGCGAAACGTGTTGCCAGCGCCACCAGTTTGTCGCGCCGGGTGTCGAAGAATGGATCAGCCGAGACGGCGAGCGCACGGATGCGCCGTTGGGCGGCGCCCTCGAACGCTGCGACGATCTCGTCGTCGGTACTCGCTCGCGAGACATGAATCCGCAGATGGGACGCTCGAGCCGCTTCTTGAATATCGTTCAACTGACCCTGCGCCGCCGGGTTGTTGGGGTTCACGAGAACGCCGATGATGGCACTGCGCGGCACGAGTTCGCTCAACAGGCCAAGCCGTTTCGGTTCCAGTGTGTTCGTCAGCAAACTTATCCCGGTAGCGTTTCCTCCCGGCCGGCTGAAGCTCGCCACGAGCCCTTGCTTGACCGGATCGCCCCCAGTTGTAAAGACGATGGGAATAGTCGAGGTCGCCGCCTTCGCGGCCAGGACTGCGGGCTCTCCCCCGGTGGACGCGACGACGCTCACGGGGCGACGGACAAGCTCCGCCGCCATCGACGGAAGTCGATCATACTGGCCGAGCGCCCACCGGTACTCAATGGTCACGTTCTGGCCCTCGACAAAGCCGCCTTCGCCCAGGCCGCGGCGGAATGCGTCCACGAGGTGTCCGGTGTCCTGGGGCGACCTGGCACTGAGATATCCAATCAGCGGCAGGGTCGGCTGCTGAGCCGTCACGAGTACGGGGCTCGTGAGCGCCGTGCCGGCCAATAGTCTGAGAAGGTCGCGCCGATTCATCGGCGCCTGGCCCCGATGCCAAGTGCCGCGGGGAAACAGTCTCGTTCAAGGCCGAGATTCGTGAAACTCATCTGTACGCGATCTCCACCCGCTCGTCGGACCGCGGCCGACGAAGAGTCCTGGTGCGTCGAACGACCACGCTCAGCGGCCGGGGCGAGCGACGCGAGCGCCGGACCGCTGGAGCGTGTGGTTCGGCGATTTCTCAAGCTGTCGCCAACAGGATCAGGCTGACGCATCCTTCTCAATCTATTTGACCCCGTAACTCTCGTATAGACGATCGATTGCCCCGGTCTCGTCGAGCTTGCGCACGAAGCGATCGTCGGCCAGATCTTCGATCTTTACGTTGAGCACCTTGGGGTTGTTGAGTGCCATCACCCGCTGCATGTTCTGCATCGCGGCGATCGACGCGTAAGGCTTGCGGTTCGCTCTCGACAGAAAGTTTCGATACCCGCTCTCGGCAGGGGCGGGCGCCGAGATCTTCATGCGGGCCATCAGCGTCTTCCGAACGGTCTCTTCATTTTGCGGCGCAAGGCTGAAGGCGACGCCCTCGACCAGCCCAGCTATGACTTTCTCGACCACATCCGGGTGTTGACGAGAATAAGCACCGGCAACAACCAGCGCGCTTTGGACGCCTGAGATATTTGCCGGGTACATATCAAGGAGCAGCGTGAACCCTTTGCTCCTCAGTTGGGTGCTCTGACCGGGGTCGACCACCACAGCGTCGATTGCTCCGGCCTCGAGCGCCTGCACGAGCTGTGGCACGCTCCCGATCTCGACGAAGCTGATCCCGTCCCGCTTGGGATCCAGTCCGAGGTGGTCCAGCGCCAGGATCGAGTGGATCCAGGCGCCGGTGCCTATCCGGTTGACACCGACGCGCTTTCCGCGAAGGACGTCTGGGGTTTTGATGTCACGCCCGGCCAGGAGATGACCGGTTACTCGAGCCGCATCCAGGGTCGCCAGCAGCTTCAGGTCCCGCCCGTCCGCCACCGCCGAGATCGCCGCGGGGACGCCGATGACGCCGAACGGGATGTCGCCCGCGATCCGCCGGGACGCGTCCTCCACAATGAGAATCTCAGTCACGATCCCATGTCTGGCGAAGAGCCCCTGCTCGTGTGCGATCCAGAGCGGGAGGTGGCTAGAGCTCACGATGAGGTTGGCGATCGAGACCTTCGTCTGGGCGGAGACACCCTGGGCACCGGAGAGAAGCCAAAGAAGACCAATGACAACAACCAAGTGCAAGAACGGATTCAGCGTTCTGGCTTTCATGAGGATCCCTCTTCGAATGCCAAGCCTTGTCGTCGAACTAGAATTCGGCTGGTCTGTCTAGCACGACGTATCAAGCATGGGACAAGCGTAGCATGCTAAGAGGGAACCCAGCTTCTTGCTGAAGGCCGCGAAAAGACACAGGAGTCTGTCATCTGAATACCGCGGTGCATTATTATGCAGAACTGGAATATCCGATATGCGAGATCTGTCTAGCACCGGAGTGTCACGCGCGGGTCGTGGGCTTCCATCAGAGGAAGCCCAGATCCTCGTGGTGCTCCATCTCCCGCACGAAGCGCGTGAGCACCTGGACGGCGCCCGCGAGATCGTCGAGATCCACCACCTCGTTGGGAGAGTAGGAGTACCGTCGCGGGACCCCGATGCTGATGGTGGGGATGCCGTCGCGGCTGAGATGGATCGAGGCGGCCTCCGTCGAGCCCCGCGTGAGATGCGTGGCGAGCTGCACGGGCACGCCCTCGGCATCGGCGGCCTGCAGGAGATACCGCTTCATGGCCGGGTGGGCGATGCTGCCGCGATAGTTGCCGGTCGAGGCGGCGAGGAGCACGACGGGCCCGCGCCCCATGACGACGGAGATGTCGCGGGTCGGGCTCGAGTCGGGCGTGTCGCCGGCCGAGAGGCCGTCGATGGCGATGGCGTAGTCGGGGCGGAGCCGGTGGGCGGCCATGGCGGCGCCGCGGAGGCCCACCTGCTCGAGCACCGTGGCCACGGCATGGACGGTGGCGAAGGGCTGGGTGTCCTTGAGCTCCGCGAGCATCTGGATGAGGATGGCCACGCCCGCGCGGTCGTCCATGCCCTTGCCGCACACGCGATGGCCGTCGGAGAACTCGGCGAGCTCGCCGATGAAGGTCACCGGGTCACCCACTCGAATGCCGAGCACCGCCACATCGCCAGCGCTGGGCGCGCCCACGTCGATGTACATGTCCGTCACCGTGGCCGGCCGGGCCAGCTCCTCGGCTGATTGCAGGTGGCCGGGCTTGGCGCCGATGACACCGAAGTGGCCGTTGACGGAGACGCGGCGACTGGGCAGGAATGCGTCGGCGGTGCCGCCGAGGCGGTCGAAGCGCAGGAAGCCATCCGGCTCGATGCCCTTGACGATGAACCCGATCTCGTCGAGGTGGGCGCTGATCATCAGCCGGGGGCGGTCCTGGCGGCCGCGCCGGGTGGCCGTGACGTTGCCGTAGCGGTCGACCTCGACGGCATCCGCCAAGCCCGTCACGCGCTGGCGGAAATACTGGACGAGGGACTGCTCGAATCCGGAGACGCCGTGGAGGGCGACGAGATCCCGCAGCGTCTCGCGGAGCGCGTCCTTGATCGCCGTCGGGCGGTCCGCCATCAGAGGACGACCATAAGCCGTGGGCGCCCGTGATGTCAAAGCAGGCACATCGCACTGGTAATGCTCCAGGCGAGGGAGGTAGGATGGCGACGTGCCCGAGACCAGTCACGTCCGCTACATAGACAAGACACGTGCGTACTACCAGGCCGAGGGCTATGGCACGCCGTACGAGTGGGCGCATTTCGACCACACTCCGTTCACGCCCTTCGCGTCTATCGGCAAGCCGCTCTCACGGTGCCGCGTCGGCGTGGTGACGACCGCCGAGATGGCGCGGCGCGATGCGGAGCCCGGTCCCGAAGACTCTCGGTGGCTCGTGTACTCGTTGCCGACCGACGCTCCTGTCGAAGAGCTTCAGAGCCGCAAGACGGGGTTCGACCGCTACGCCACCACCCTCGACGACGTCGACAGCTACCTGCCGTTGACGCACCTCCACCGCTTCGTGGCCGAGGGGCGGATCGGCGGCGTGGCGCCTCGGTTCCAGACCATCCACTTCGAGTACAGCCAGCGCAAGACACTCGCCGTCGACGCGCCTGAGATCCTGAAGCAGATGCGAGAGGATCGCGTGGACGTGGCGGTCCTCACCGCCATCTGACCCGTCTGTCACCAGACCGTGAGTCTGGCCGCGCGACATCTGGAAGAGGGCGGCATCCCCACCGTCGTGTTCGGCTGCGCGCGCGATATCGTCGAGCACTGCGGCGTGCCGCGCTTCGTCTTCAGCGATTTTCCCCTGGGCAATCCTACCGGCAGGCCGTACGACCTCGACATGCAGCGCCAGGTGCTGTCTCTGGGGCTGGACCTTGTCGTGGAGGCCACGGCCCCAGCCACCACGGTGGTCGCGCCCTACGAATGGAGCGCGGACCACTCCTGGAAGGACAGGATCTTCAGCAAGGAGCAGCCGTTCCTCGATCCTGACGCCACGAGGAGGTGGCTCGAGGACAAGGAGAGGTATCGCGCCTTGAAGGCGACGGGAAAGATCTAGGGAGGGACTATCTCGACCACCGTGCGCGTCCTCGTGATCGGTGTGCTGGCCTGCTTTCTGGCAGCCTCGGCTCCTTCCGCGCCCGAAGCCGCGAGCGAGTCGGAGCTCCAGTCGGCTGTCTTCCGCGCCAAGCCCGCCGTCGTCATGATCATGGTGCGTCTCGGCGCGACGGCGACGGTGCGCTGCAGCGATGGGGCGACCGCGGTCGTCCAGCCAGGGTCGATCGGCGAGCTCGGGAGCGGGTCCATCATCCACCCCGATGGCTGGATCGTGACGAATGGCCACGTGATCCAGCCCTACCAGGAGGGCGCCGACGGCGCCTTCGCCACCGAGCTGCTCGAGAAGGCCGTGGCCTCGGCCTGTGCCGCCGAGCTGGACGGTCTGTCCGCGGCCGCGCAGACGCAGCGCATCCGCGCCCTCGCCGCGAGCTCCGAGAACCGCGCCGGCCTTGCCCTCGACCGGACGCTCCAGGTCCACCTGTCCAACGGCAAGTCCTATCCGGCGCAGGTGAAGTTCTACAGCCCGCCCGCGTACGTGATCGTCGCCCAGACCACGGATGCCTCCGGCAACCCCCGCAAGGAGCACGGCCGCGACGTGGCGATCCTGAAGATCGAGGACAAGGAGCTGCCCGTCGTTCGCCTGGCCCGGCACAGCACGGACCTGCACCTGGGCCAGGCGCTCTTCGTCATCGGCTATCCCGGTGTCGTCGTCTCCCACGAGCTGCTCAGCCGCGCCACGCAGTACGAGCCCTCGATCACGACCGGTCGGATCTCGGGCTTCAAGCAGGACATCGGCGGGCAGCGCGTGCTCCAGACCGACGCGGCCATCATCCAGGGCAACAGCGGCGGCCCCGTCTTCGACGATCGCGGTCAGGTCATCGGCGCGGCCACGTTCACCTCGCTCCAAGGGGACCAGGTCGTCCAGGGCTTCAACTTCCTCATTCCCGTCGAGACCATCCAGGAGGCCGCGAGCAAGGCGGGCGTGACGCCCAAGGGCGACAGCATGTTCACTCGGCTGTGGAACCATGGCGTGGACCTCTACATTCGCGACCTGCACTACCGCGCCTACCGGAACATGAGCGCCGCGAACCGCATCCACCCGGGGTTCCCCGACGTGGAGCGCGTGCGCGAGGACTGCGACATCAAGCACAAGGAGCAGGGATACCTCCACCGCGAGGAATATCAGTGGGCCCTGATAGGCGTGCTTCTCGTGGGCGGGGTCGCCGGCGTGTGGTTCAGTGGCCGGCGGCTGATGTCTGCGACGCGACGAGGCATCCGCGGGATCGTCCGCGAAGAGCTGGACGCTCGGGAGGGGCGCTCCCCGCCCTGAGCGGTCGCCCGCGATGCTGCGTTACGTGGCGACTAGGGGCGTCGCGGCGTCAGCGGCAGCCGGCGCGCGGGGCGCCCGGAGCGCGGCGAGGCACGAGGGTGCAGGCGAACGTCGCGGGTTGCTGGCGATGCTTGTCCAGGGTGGCCTGGAGCCGGGCGAGGGTCCGGTCACGCTTGGCCAGGCCGATCGCGTAGATGGCCAGGTCGTTCACGAGGCGGGTATAGAACACGTGCGGGGCATCGCCGTTGTCGCCCACGCACGGTGTGGGCTTCTGGGCCACGCGCAGGAGCGGGCCGAAGGCCTTCACGTACTCCGCCAGGATGGGCTCGTCGCGGAGGTTGCGGGGCACCTCGGGGAAGAGGGCCAGGAGCTCGTCCACGGTCATCGCCGTGGGCACTGCTCGAGCCCGCTCTTCGAGATCCCGCGACAGGCGTATCTGGACCATCGTTCGGCTAGTATACCCCCGCCTACCCAGGAGGGTCAGGTCTCACATTCATACATTTTCGTGCGAATGTTGGATTGTGAGACCTGACCCCTCATGACGGCGGTCCTGGCGGCGGCCGCCGTGATGGCGGCGGCGTTCGTCAAAGGCTCCATCGGCTTCGGTTTTCCGGTGCTTGGCACCCCGCTTCTGAGCCTCGTCCTGGACGTCAAGTCGGCGGTCGTCATCCTGATCGTGCCGAACATCGTGATGGACGGGCTGCAGTTCATCCGGAACGGCGCGCCCGTGGCCGTCGTGAAGCGCTTCGCCGTCCTGCTGATGTTTGGCGCGGTGGGGACGGTGATCGGCACCCGTCTGCTCGTGGCCGTGTCCTCGCGCACCGCCGCGCTCGTCCTGGGCGCGTTTCTCCTGGCGTTCGCCCTCCTCAGCATCGTCGGAGTCACCCCGCGCGTGCCACCACGCTGGGAGGCGTGGCTGTCGCCCGTGGCGGGGCTGCTGGCGGGAGTCGTGGGCGGGATCACCAACGTGCCGGGGACCCCGCTGGTGATCTATTTCCATGCGCTTGGTTTGGCCAAGCGCGACTTCCTCTCGTCCGTGTCGTTCACCTTCGTCGTCTACAAGATCATCCAGCTCGGGGCCGTCGTCTACTACGGGCTGCTGTCGCCGACGCTGCTCGGGCACTCGCTGACCCTCACGGTGGTCGCCCTCGGCGCCTTCGCCCTCGGGCTCAAGGTGCAGGACCGTCTCGAGCAGCGCACCTTCAACCGCCTGTTGCTCGGTTTCCTCTGCCTGCTCGGCATCTGGCTCGTCGCGCGGAACCTCTGACCACCGCGGTCGCGCGGTCGGCCTCAGCTCAGCGGCACCCCCTCCACGGTGATCCGGTGCATCAGGCGGCGCTGGCCGTGGTAATCGTTGAGCGCGTAGTGCCACGTGCAGCGATTGTCCCAGAACGCGATCGACCCCTCGCGCCACTGGAACCGGTAGGAGAACTCCGGCCGCGCCGCGTGCTGGTAGAGGTATCGCAGGAGGGGCTGTGACTCCTCGTCGGTCCACCCGTCGATCCGGACGGTGAAGGCGGCGTTCACGTAGAGGGCCTTGCGTCCCGAGCCCGGGTGCCGGACGACCACGGGATGAACGGCGTCCTGCTGGGCCGCCTCGGGATTCAGGTATCGCCCCTTCAGATCCCCGCGCCCCTCGTAGGACTCGACGCCGAAGACGTGGCGGCTCGAGTGGACGGCCCGCAGGGTCTCGAGCGTCTGCTTGAGCCCGTCGGAGAGCGCGTCGTAGGCCGCGTACATGCTCGCGAACAGCGTGTCCCCGCCCGTCTCCGGCACCTCGCGGGCATACAGGATCGATCCCATGGCGGGCGCCTGGTCGTAGCTGTGGTCGGTGTGCCAGCCGCCGCCGATGTTCCCCTTCTGCTCCGGCTCCTTGCGCACCTCGGCGATCATGGGATGGCCGTCCACGGCCTTGAAGAAGCGGTTGATGTTGATCTCGCCGAAGCGCTGCGCGAAGGCCACCTGCTGCTCCGGCGTCAGCTTCTGGTCCCGGAAGAACACCACGCCGTGCTGGAATAGCGCGCGCCGGATCGCGTCGACGGTGGGCTCCGGCAGGGAGCCCGCCAGATCGACGTCGAGGATCTCCGCGCCGACGAAGGTAGAGACGGGTCGGATGGTCATGCGCTCGGTCATGGCTAGCTCCTCTTGTTGATCTTGACGCCCGCCTTCTCCAGGATCCCTTCCGCGTCCTTCTGGAGCGATTTCATCCCGTCGGCCACACCCGCCTGCCCCGAGGCGATCGAGGTCATGGCGATGATCACGCGGTCGCCCACGGGCGGGAACTGGGGCACCGTTCGGTAGGCCATGTAGCCTTCCCCCGCGCGCTTCATCACGCTCAGGTGCAGCGACGCCAGGTCCGAGCCGCGCCACGTGAACTTCTGCCGAACCTCCGCGTTGGCGAGCACGGAGCTGCGCGTGCACGCCAGGTGGCCCTTGTTGAGCGCGCTCCACAGCATCTGGTCTTTGCCCGTGGCCCACTTGATGAACTCCCAGGCGGCATTCTTGTTCTTCGAGGCCTTGTTGATGAGGTAGCCGTGCACGGCCAGCTGCGGAAAATGACCCTTGGGCCCGCGTGGGGTCTGGGTGAAGGCCATCCGGTCCGCCAGCGTGGTCTTCTTGGTGTCCATGATGTGCTGGGTGTTGCCCATCCCGTCCAGGTAGCAGGCGGCCTTGCCCTGTTGCATGATCGCCTGCGCCACCGACGTATCGAGCTTGATGCCGCCGGGCGGCGAGTACTTGCTGAGCATCGTGGTGAAGAGTTCGGCCGCCCGCAGCGCCTCCGGCGTGTCGAAGGTCGGCGTGAGATCGCTCGGGGGATTGGCGAAGAAGCCGCCGCCATAGGACAGGAGCCAGTTCGGGAAGATCCAGTGCAGGTTGTCCTGGGTGACGAAGCCCGCCGTCTCGCGGCTGTGGATCTTCGCGGCCGCCTCCCGGAGCGCCTCGAACGTCTCGGGGAACTTCGCGTACCCCGCCTTCTCGAAGAGATCCGTCCGAAAGCCGACCACCGTGCTGTCGGAGAGCCACGGCAGGGCATAGATGGTGTCCCCGCGCTTGAACGGCGCCATCGCCCCCGCGACGAAGTCGCCCACGTCGAGCGCGGCCTTGTCGGTGAGCTTGGCATCGTCGATGAAGGGATTGAGCGGCTCCGCCCATCCCGCGGTGATCCAGCGGCCGGAGCGGATGAAGATCATCTGCATGACGTCGTAGGCCCCGGAGCCGCTGGCCAGCTCGAGGTCCTCGCGCTGGTTCAGGACCGGGAACGACATCTGGTCGATCTCCACCTTGATGCCCGTCCCCTGCTCGAAGGCGGGCAGCCTCGCCACCAGCGCGTCCCCGTACGCGTGGGAGACCTGCGAGACCTTGAGCCGCACGCCCGCATAAGGCTTGCCGGCCTGGGCGAGCGGACGCGACGGGCGGAGGCCCGACACGGCGAGCCCGGCGGCCGCGGCGGTGGATCGGAGGAACCCACGTCGACCGATACGCTCCATGACTCTTCCTCCTAGCCTTTCACGGCGCCGGCGGTGAGGCCACGAACGAGGTACTTGCGCACCACGACCGAGAGCGCGACCACGGGCAGCATGATCATGGTGGCGGCCGCCGCCACCTTACCCCACTCCCAGCTCTCGTAGTTCATGAAGTTCACGATGGCCACGGGGGCGGTGACCGCTTCGCTGCGCGTGAGCAGCAGCGAGTAGAAGAAGTCGTTCCATGCCAGAAGGAAGGTGAAGATCGCGGTGGTGGCGAGGCCGGGCGCCGACAGAGGCAGGGCGATCCTGAGAAAGGCCGCGGTGACGCCGGCGCCGTCGATGTACGCCGCTTCCTCCAGCGAGCGGGGGACGCCGTCGAAGAACGCCCGCATCATCCAGATCACGAGGGAGAGATTGAACGTGAGGTAGATGACGACGAGCCCGATCCGCGTGTCGATGAGCCCCAGATCCTTGTAGATCAGGAAGAACGGGATGCCGAAGGCAATGGGGGGCGCCATGCGCGTGGTCAGGGTCCACAGGGAGACGAGCCCCTGCGCGCGCACGCGCGCCCGCGAGAAAGCGTACGCCGCGGGCACGCCGAGCAGCAGCGCGAGCACCGTGGTCGAGGTGGCGGTGACCGTGCTGTTCATGAGCGAGCGGACGAACTTGCCTTCGAGGAGGGCGATGTAGTTCTGCAGGGTGGGGCTGAAGACCAGGGTGGGCGGCATGCGGAAGGCCTCGACGCCCGAGCGCACGGACATCTGCATGATGAAGAGCACCGGGCCCAGCACGAGGAGGATGAGGAGCACGGTGCCAGAAGCCGTCCACGCGCGCGCGCGGCTATTCAACATCGTGCTCCCGCCCCGCTGCCCGCAGCACGCCGAGGCTCATCCCGAACGTGGCCAGCAGCATCACCACGATGATCGCGCTCGAGTAGCCGACGTAGGTGTAGGAGAAGCCCTGCAGGTAGGCGTAGAAATTCGTGACCTCGGTGGCCGTTCCCGGCCCGCCGCCCGTCATGATGAAGATGTGCGGAAAGGCCTTGACGCTGTCGATGAGGCGGAACAGCGTGGCGACGACGATGGCCGGCTTGAGGAGAGGCACGGTGACGTAGCGGAACACCTGCCACCGGGTGGCCCCGTCGAGTCGCGCGGCTTCCAGCGGATCGCTCGGCAGCATCTGGAGCGCGGCGAGCAGCATGAGCATCACGAAGGGGAACCACTCCCAGACATCGGCCACGATCACCGCCCACAGGGCGAGCTTCGGATCCGCCAGCCAGGCCGGCTGGGGAAGCCCGAGGAGCCCCAGCGACCAGTCGAGGATGCTGATGTCCGGCGTGAAGAGGATCTTCCAGATGAGGGCGACCACCACGGGCGGCAGCACCATGGGGACGATGAAGATCGCGCGCACCAGCTCGAGGAAGCGCATGCGCCCGTTCAGCAGGAGCGCGATGGCGAAGCCGATGACCATCTGGAGGGCGACCGTCCAGAACGAGAGCTGCGCCTGCACCCAGACCGAGTTCCAGAACCGGCCGTCGGCGGCGAGCTGCCGGTAGTTGGTCAGCCCGGTCCAGCGCCTGGAGGCGGGATTGGTCAGGTCGAGCGGGGTGAAGCTCGTCACCACGAGGTAGAGGAGCGGGAGCACGGTGACCAGCGCGAGCACGATCACCGCCGGCGTGACGAAACCGACGAACACGACCCGGCGCGCGCGGACCCACGACCGGCGCGCTGGGCGCGCCAGCGGCCAGGGCAG
>WNGJ01018597.1_pt1 | contig 12244 bp, 12 predicted proteins | sample 5400611 | NCBI WGS metagenome assembly WNGJ01 (sample SAMN13153375, study PRJNA577476) | soil metagenome | isolation source: 40 cm soil or saprolite under Garry oak tree replicate 1 | place: USA:California | collected 2016-06-15 | reverse complement strand
CGCCAGACGAGCTGGTGGCCGACGAGCCGTCGTTTGCCGAGGTCGTCGCTGCCGCGCCGGTGGCGGCGGAGGCGCCAGTGGCGAAGGATCCGGTGGTGCGGATTCCGTTCGACCGGGTGGTGGGGCAGCTACCGCCGGGGGCGTTTCGGCTGCCGCTAGGGCAGGTAGGGGCGCGGCTGCGAGAGGCGGAGATGCTGGTGGTGCCGCAGGCGTTGATCGTGCCGCAGCTGGGCGAGGGCGTGGTGCAGGTGGCGTGGGAGGTGGTGGCGGAGCAATTCCCCGCGGCGGTATTCGCGGTCGAGCCGGCGGAGGTGAAGGAGCGGATCGTGAACGGGCGGCTGCTCCTGCCGCTGGACGAGATCGTGCGGCAGCTGTCGCCGGATGTATTCGCGGCATCGATAGGGCGAGGGCCGGTGGAGGTGCCGGGGATCGAGGGCTTCCCGGCGCCGTTCAAGCCCCTCGGGTGGGAAGCGCCGGCTGAGCCGGCCGTTGCCGAGCCAGAGGTCGCGCCGGCCCCGGCTTTGCCCGCTCCCCCGCCCATCATGGCGGAGCCCGAAGCGATGCCTGGGACGATGCTCGGGCGCCAGTGGGTCGCGCCGGGCGTCGAGACTGCCGTCATCGAGACGCGGCCTCTGCCCGAGCCTGAATCGGTGCAAGTCGAGCAGCGAGGAAATGCTGAGAAGCTCGCCGCCCTCCTCGTTCCGTGGGAGACGGCGGCTCTCGACGAGGTCCAGGTCGGAGATTTCGCGATCGTCAGCGTGTCGGCGGCCGGTCTGGCCGGGGGGGCGGTGGCGTCCGCCGCCGGTCGCCTGAGTCCCGTCATCGCGCGCCGGGCACCGCGGCCCGTCGAACAGGCGACCCTGCGCGGAGTCGGAGGCACTCTCGTGCTCACGCCGGTCGGATCCGGATGGAAGACAGGCACCGCGCTCGCGCTGGGCCTGCGCACAGGCGGCGCCCTGGCGCGCCTCGAGATACTGGCTCGGCGCGCGGCTGCCGCCCATGATCCCCCGGGATCGATGGTGCGCCCGCACGAGGCGATGCCCACCGCGAGGCTCGACACCGAGCCGCCGCCCGCCGCCGTTGCCGCCGCGGCACAGGATCTCGACGCCTTCGGGCCGCTCCAGGCTCAGTCATACCGCGAGCCCGGGAGCGGGGCTCTCATCCACTGTTTCGTTCCCCCGGGCGCGTCGGCCGCAGAGCTGGCGCCGTTCGCCTGGGAGCTCGCGCAGTCAATGGCGCAGGGTCCCCAGGCGGGACCGCTCGGTTCCTTCGACTCCGCCGTCCTCCGCTCGGGGACAGAGCGCATCGAGATCCGCCGGCTGCCGTCGACCGCGGGTCCCGCGCCCGTTCTCGTCGTGGGGGGCGTCGACACGGGCCGGCCGGGGCTCGCACGCCTGCAGGTCGAACGGGTGGCGGCGCGGCTCGGCGCGGCCTGAGGACACCATGGCGATCATCAACTACGCACAGAAGGTCATCAACTTCAAGTTGGTCTACTACGGCCCGGGAGTGGCCGGCAAGACCGCCAACCTCCAGCACATCCACAAGAGCCTGCCGGACGGCAGCAAGGGCGGACTGATCTCGCTCGCGGCCGGCGACGATCGGACGCTCTTCTTCGACTTCCTGCCCGTCTCCGCGCTGACCGTGCGCGGTTTCACGGCCAAGTTCCAACTCTACACCGTGCCCGGTCAGGTCTACTACAACATGACGCGCAAGCTCGTGCTGCGCGGCGCGGACGGCATGGTCTTCGTCGCCGACTCGCAGTGGGACCGGCTGCGCGAGAACGTCGAGAGCTTCCGCAACCTGGAAGAGAACCTGCGCGAGTACAATACGAGTCTGGACGAGATGCCCTACGTCATCCAGTACAACAAGCGCGACCTGGCGAACATCGCGCCTCTCGACTACATGGAGTTTCTCCTCAACCGGCGACCCAAGAGGGTCCCGTTCTTCGAGGCCGTGGCTGTCAGCGGCGACGGCGTCTTCGACACCCTCAACACCGTCTCCCGCATGGTCCTGGTGGGCGAGTTCGGTCAAGAAAAGGGGGAGCACCGTGAGACTGCATGACGTGGTCATCCACGAAGGCGACGCGGAGAAGATCAACACGGTCCTGACGACGTTCCTCGGCGAGTCCGGCGCCACCGAGGCCCTCCTCATCGATCGGAGCGGCCAGCTCCTGGCCGCGACCGGGGCCAACCGGGCGCTCGACACGGTGTCGATCTCGGCCCTGGCGGCCGGCGCCTTCAGCTCGACCGGCGCCCTCGCCCAGCTGCTGGGCGAGACCGAGTTCACCGTGCTCTTCCATCAGGGCAACAAGGAGAGCATGCACGTCTCCACCGTGGACGACCAGGCCATCCTGCTAGCCATCTTCGGCGAGCGGACGACGGTGGGCATGGTGCGGCTCTTCGCGAAAGAGGCGGCGTCCGCCATCGGGCAGATCCTGAGTGAGGCGCGCAGCAAGCCCAGGAGCATGGGCGACTTGTCGGCGCCGCTGACGCCGGAGGAATCGCGGACGACCTTCGGCGAGCCGACGAAGCCCTGACGGAAGGAAAGGGCCAGGAGAAGGACCCGCGACGCGGGACGGCCGCGAGTGGAAGCGGAGAGCGCCGCTACAGGTCCTCGGGGCCGGCCGGAACCGGTGCGCCCCAGGTGCCCTCGAGGGTCGCGAGCGCCTTGCGGAGCGCCCACTGCACGAGCCCCACGTTGACCTCGCGATCCCCCAACACGACCACGAAGCCGACCGGACTCGAGCCCAGGAACACCGTGCCGTCGTCCGACGAGAAGAGGGCCGTGTGGAAGGCGGTCCGCTTCAGGCGGTCGGCGCCCACCTCGAGCTCACGCCCGAGCGTGGCCGTGAGCGCCGCCAGCGGCTCCACGGCGATGCCGCGGGGCAGGCTCGCGGTGATGACGAGGCCGTCGGCGGCCACGACGAGCCCGCCGCGAACGCGATCGATCTTGAGCATCTCGGCCAGGATGCGCCGGAACTCGCGCGCGCGCGCCGAAGCCGGCCTTCCGAGGGGCGTCGGTTCGGGGCTCACGCGCGGATGCCCAGCTCACGCAGCGAGTTGGTCCAGAGCTTGTCGGTCTCGAGCAGCCCGAAGCCGACCTTGACGTCCTGGGGAAAGCTGAGAGCGAGAATCAGCTTGTCGTTGCTTCGAAAGAAGGTCGTCTCGGTCACGGCCTGGATGATGCCGCGCCGAAATGCTCCGAGCCCGGCCCGCTGAAGCGTCGCCGACGCGATCCGATACACCTGGGTGACGTGGCCGGCCAGGTCCTCGGCGTCCTTGTCGCCCTGCTGCGAGAAGACGAGAGTACCGTCGGCCTGCGTGAGTACGAACTCGCGCCCGCCCGCCGGCGGCTTGAGCTTCTCCACCAGGATCGGCGGACCCGCGTAGACCTGCCGCTGGCCCTGGGCCGCCGGCGTCATGGACCAGCTCGCCACCATCTCCTGCAGGGCCCTCGCCTCGGGGAAGTCCGGGTAGTACTGGAGTGCCTTGTCGAGGAAGGGACGGCACTGGGCGATGTCCCGCTCCTCGAGCGCGATCTTGGCGAGTCCGAGGAGCGCCCTCGGGTGATAGGGATCGAGGTCGAGGACCGCCTGGAACTCGCTCTTGGCCGGGCCGATCTGGCGGAAGGCCAGGTGGAGGTAGGCCGAGAGGAGATGGCCAACGCCATTGTTCGGGGCCAGTCGCAACCCCTGGGAGACCAGCTCGGCGGCCTCTTCGAAGCGCCCTTCCTGACGATAGAGATTGGCGCGCCGGAAAAGCGTGGCGGCGTTGGGCGGACGGGTGAAGCTGGTGATCGCGTCCCAGATGCGCGACAGGAGCCTCAGCAAGCCCACGTGCCTTGAATCCCCCTCGCTCGTGAAGCCGCCACCCACGTCACCCAGGGGCGCGGCCACCCCACTGAAACTTGCGGCAAGCATAGCACAGAGGGACGGAGGGGCCCCCACGGCACGGAGCGAGCCATCGGCGCGCCCGGGAGGCGGTCGAAGCCCCAGCGAGGGCTCGGACGGCGCTACTGCATTGTCCGGGCGGACGGGCGCCGGAGGGACGGCGAGCGCGGGCCCCGTTTGACCTGTCGCGGGTGATCTGGCACGATCCGCGGGATGCCCTGCGTGTCTTTTCGCCCTGGCGTGTCGAGGCGCCGTTGCTCGACTCTCATTTTTGCGTCGCTGCTCGGCCTCGTGTTCCTCTCCGCCTGTGTCTCCTCGAGCCCCGCGCCGGACTCCCCGGTGCCGCGGTGGGTGTACCCGTCGACCCGTCGGGCCGATGTCGTCGACGAATATCACGGCGTGACGGTTGCCGACCCGTATCGCTGGCTGGAGGATGACAATTCGCCTGAAACGAAGGCCTGGGTGGACGCAGAGAACGCCGTCACGTTCGGTTACCTTCGCCGGATTCCGGAGCGGGGAGCGATCCGGGCCCGCCTGACGAAGCTGTGGAACTACGAGCGCTACGGGGTGCCGGTCAAGCAGGGCGGGCGCTATTTCTTCACGAAAAACGACGGGCTCCAGAATCAGGCGGTGCTCTACACCCTGACGTCGCTCGATGCCACGCCCGCCGTCCTGCTGGATCCCAACACGCTGTCTGCGGACGGGACGGTGGCCCTCACCGCTTACGAGGTCAGCGATGACGGGAATCTGATGGCCTATGGACTCGCCACCGCCGGATCGGACTGGCAGGAATGGAAAGTGCGGGACGTGAGAACCGGCCAGGACCTGTCGGACCACATCAAGTGGGTGAAGTTCTCACGCGCGTCCTGGACGAAGGACGGCAGGGGCTTTTTCTATTCGCGCTACGACGAGCCGACCGAGGCGGCGCGGCTCACCAGGACGAACTACTTCCACAAGCTGTACCACCACCGTCTCGGGACGCCGCAGTCGGACGACAGGCTCGTCTATGAACGGCCGGATCACAAGGACTGGAACTTCTACGGGACCGTCACCGACGACGGCCGATACCTGGTCATCGCCGCCTCGCAGGGCAGCGCCCGGAAGAACCGCGTGCTGTACCAGGATCTACGGTCACCCGGCGCGCCCGTGGTCGAGCTGCTCATGGAGTTCGACGCGGAATACTCGTTCATCGACAACGACGGCCCGCGGTTCTGGTTCAAGACGGACCTGGGCGCTCCGCGGGGCCGGGTCATCGCCATCGACATCACGAGGCCGGAGCGCTCCCAGTGGAAGGAGATCATACCCGAGGCAAAAGATGCGCTCGTCTCCGTCGGCGCCGTCAACGACACGTTCATCGCCTCGTATCTGAAGGACGCGCAGAGCCGGGTCAGAGTATTCGCGCTGGACGGCTCGCCGCTCCGGGAGCTGGTCCTGCCGGGAATCGGCACGGTCGGCGGCTTCTGGGGCAAGCGTACGGACACGGAGACCTTCTATTCGTTCACCAGCTTCACGCAGCCCGGCACGATCTACCGGTACGAGGCCGCTCGCGGGCGGAGCGAGGTGTTCCGCCGGCCGAAGGTCGACTTCGATCCGGACCTCTACGAAACGCGGCAGGTCTTCTACGCGAGCAAGGACGGCACGCGCGTGCCGATGTTCCTCACCTTCAGGAAAGGGATGAAGCTGGACGGACGGAATCCGACGTATCTCTTCGGGTACGGCGGGTTCAAGATCAGCGTCACGCCGTGGTTCTCGGTGAGCAGGCTGGTCTGGATGGAGATGGGCGGAGTGTATGCGGTCGCCAATCTTCGCGGCGGCGGTGAGTACGGCGAGGAGTGGCACCTGGCGGGAACAAAGCTGAACAAGCAGAAGGTCTTCGATGACTTCATCGCCGCCGCCGACTGGCTGGTCGCCGAGAAATATACGTCGCCGGCAACACTGGCGATTGCCGGTGGCAGCAACGGTGGCCTGCTCGTGGGCGCGGTGCTCAATGAGCGGCCCGACTTGTTCGGGGCCGCGCTGCCGGACGTGGGAGTCATGGACATGCTGCGCTTCCACCGCTTCACCATCGGGTGGGCGTGGGCCTCTGAGTACGGCTCGTCGGACAAGCCGGACGAGTTCGCGGCGCTCCGCGCGTATTCTCCGCTGCACAACATCAAGCCGGGGGCCAAGTATCCCGCCACCCTCATCACCACCGCCGATCACGATGACCGGGTTGTCCCCGCCCACAGCTTCAAATACGCCGCGACGCTGCAGCGCGCTCAAGGCGGGCCGGCGCCGATCCTGATCCGGATCGAAACGAGGGCGGGGCACGGCGCGGGCAGGCCGACGAGCAAGATCATCGAGGAATCGGCCGACGCCCTCGCCTTTCTCGTGAGTGCGCTTGGTATCAAGGTGCCCGAGTCGTTCAATACACGCTGACGGCGGGCGGCCTGCCCTCTCGACGGGCGGCTGACGCTCGGCATCTTCCTTCCGTCGAGCACGGCCCTTCTTCGCGCCCCCTAGTGCCCGAGAAAGATCCGCTTCACCTCGCTGGAAGCCAGGAGCTCGGCCGAGAGGCCCTCGAGAATGGCGCGGCCCGACTCGAGGATGTACGCGCGGTGGGCCATTCTGAGCGCCAGCTCCACGTTCTGCTCGATGAAGACCACCGTGATCCCGCGCTCCCGGTTGATCGCGGTCAGGACCTCGGCGATCTGCTCGATCACGCGCGGCGCCAGCCCCAGGAAGGGTTCGTCCACCATGAGCAGCGCGGGGCGGGCCATGAGACCGCGGCCTATGGCGACCATCTGCTGCTCGCCGCCCGAGAGTGTCCCCGCCATCTGCGTGTACCTCTCCCGCAAGCGCGGGAAGAGGGCCTCGACGTCGGCCAGGGTTTCTGCGCGGCGCGTCCTCGCGGCGGGGTTGTAGGCGCCGAGCAGCAGATTCTGGCGCACGGTGAGGTGGGGGAAAAGCCTGCGGCGCTCGAGTACGTGGGCGAGCCCCATCCGCACGATCCGATGCGGCGGCAGGCCATCGATGCGCTGCTCTCCGAGTCGGATCTCTCCCGACCGCGCCCGCACGAGCCCGGACAGCGCGTTCATGAGCGTGGACTTGCCGGAGCCGTTCGGTCCCAGAATGGCCACGACCTCGCCGCGGGGGGCGCTGAACGAGACGTCCCAGAGGACCTGGTAGTCGCCGTAGAGCACGTCGAGACCGCGGGCCTCGAGGGCGGCGCCGCTCGCCCTGTCAGCGGACATAGGCCCGGCCCAGGTAGGCTTCGACCACGCGCGGGTCGCGCCCGACGGCGGCCGGTGGACCATCGGCGATGATCTCGCCCAGGTGGAGCGCCACGATGCGCCGCGAGACGTCCATGATCACGCCCATGTTGTGCTCGATGACGACCAGCGCCGTGCCCGCGGTGTTCAGCTCGCGCACAAGCGCGACGAGACCCGGGATGCTCCGAAGGTCCACGCCGCCCGTCACCTCGTCGAGGAGGAGGAGCCGCGGCCTGGTCGCGAGCGCCCGGGCCAGCTCGAGGCGCTTGCGCTGGCCCGTGGAGAGGACGCGCGCGTGCGCCGCCGCCTTGTCCGCGGGATCGGCCGTCTTCTGGAAGGCGCCCACCATCACATTCTCGAGCACCGTCATGTGGGTGAAGGGCTTGAGCTTCTGGAAGGTGCGCGCCACGCCGAGCCGGCTGATCTGATCGGGCCGGAGGCGCGTGACGGCACGGCCGTCCAGAAGCACCTCGCCGGTGTCGGCGGTCTGGAATCCCGTCAGGACGTCGAAGAGCGTGGACTTGCCAGCACCGTTGGGACCAATCACGCCCACGAGCTCGCCCGCGCCGACTTGGAAGGAGATGTCGTTGTTGGCGACGATGCCGCCGAAGCGCTTAGTGACACCGCGGACGTCCAACAAAATTCCCTCTCCCCCGTCGGGGGAGAGGGTTGGGTGAGGGGGGGTGGCCACTAGCCCGTCCGCCGCCGGCCGCGCTGGGCGAGTGCCATGATGCCGCCCGGCTGGACCACCGAGATGACCATGATGAGAAAGCCATAGACCAGCAGGTCGATTGCCTTGCCCGTCCCGCCCAGGTAGATGCGCGTGGCCTCGCCCAGCGGCACCAGGATGGCCGCGCCGATGAGCGGCCCCCAGAGCGTGCCCACCCCGCCGAGGACGGCGATGAGGCAGATCAGGATCGAGAGCGAGAGCGGCAGCACGGACTCCGGGTCGATGAAGAGGATGTACTGGGCGTAGAAAGTCCCCCCGAGAGCCGTGAGACCGGCCGAGACCGCCATCGCGCGCTGCTTGTAGCGCGCCACGGGGACGCCCAGGCTCGCCGCCGCGTCCTGGTCCTCCCGGATCGCGCGCAGGTAGTAGCCGAGCCGGGAGCGCTCCACGCTGCGCGTCACCCAGAGCGCCAAGAGGAGCAACGCAAGCGAAATGTAGTAGTAGTTCTGCTTGCTGTCGTGGAATTGGAAGTTCAGCCAGGAGTCCGTGCGCTTGATGGGGACGAAAATCCCGCGCGCCCCGCCCGCCCAGTCCCAGTTGATCATGATCGTGCCGATGATCTCGCCCACCGCAATGGTCGCGATCGCGAAGTAGTGCCCGCGCAGCCTGAATACCGGATAGCCGATGCACTGGGACAGCAGGACGGCCGCCACCGCGCCGGCCAGCATACCGCCCCACGGCGAGAACCCCAGCTGCCTGGCGAGCAGCGTGGACGTGTAGGCTCCCGTGCCGAAGAAGACCGCGTGGCCGAGCGAGATCTGGCCACAGTACCCGGCGAGGATATTCCAGGCCTGGGCCAGCATGGCGTAGAGGAAGATGGTGATCATCACATGACGCGGGAAGGGTTTGGTGACGACCTGCGGAAAGATGACGAGGAGGGTCAGGGCGGCGGCGGCGATCGCCCAGCGGAGCCCGCGGACCTTCATCAGAAGCGCCCGAAGAGCCCCTGCGGCCGCCACAGGACGACCACGAGATAGAGGGCGAAGACCACCGCGTACTTGAGGGCGGGCGCGATCAGGAGTCCCGCCAGCACCTCGATGACGCCGACCACCACCCCCGCGACGAGGGTCGCCGGCACATTGCCAAAGCCGCCGAGGGCCACGGTGACGTAGGCGAGCAGGGCGAAGCTCGCGCCCACGTCGGGGAAGACGTAGAAGAACATGGCGAGGAGCGCCCCCGCCGCGCCCACGCAGGCGGCGCCGACGCCCCAGCCGAGCGCGAACATGCGCTGGGTGTCGATGCCCATGAGCGCGGCCGCCTGGCGGTCCTGGGCCGTCGCCTGGAGCGCCAGCCCCGTCTCCCAGGAGTGACCCCAGGCTGGCCGCGAGCTGCGGCAGTCCGATGAAGAGCCCGCCCACTGCGAGCCGACCATCCACGAGCGGGTTCTTCACGATGCGGAAGTCCACGCCCCAGAGCGCCTGCGCCGCCGCGCGCAAGAAGATGGCGAGACCGAACGTGGCGAAGATCTGGGCGAGCATGGGCGCGCCCAGAATCCAGCGGATCAGACCATGGTAGACGGCGACCCCGACAAGGAAGAGGAGAATGACCGTCAACGGTAGCGAGAGGAGCGGGTCGAGCGTGGCGAGGGCCCACGCCCAGAAGGTCGCGAACATGGCGATCATCAGGAACTCGCCGTGGGCGAAGTTGACGATCTCCATGAGGCCGAAGATCAGCGACAGCCCGGCGGCGATGAGCGCGTAGACGAAGCCCATCAGGAGCCCGCTGACCAGCCCTTGCAGCAGGGTCTCGACGCTCACGGCTAGTGCTCGCGCAGGAGGGAGCCGAAGCCGGCCAGCCGGTCGCGGATGCCGTTGGCGCGCAGCGCGTGCCAGAGCGTCGCGGCGTTGATGGCGACGACGGGTTTGCCGAGCCACCGCTCGGCTTCGTCAGCCAGCCGCACCATGGAGAGGTTGGTGCCGGCCTGGACGATGGCGTCCACGTCGGGCCCGTCCAGCTCCCGGAGGACAGTCCGGAGCATGTCCTCGCCGACCCGAGCGATCGCGGTTGCCGTCGCGCAGCGGAGCCCCGTCACCCGCACGACGTCGAAGCCGGCCTCCTCGAAGAAGCGCGCCACCTGAGTGTCGGCGACAGGCTGGTAGGGACTGAACGCGGCGATGCGCCGGACGCCCAGAGCCTCGAGCGCGGCGCGGCACGCCGAGGCGCCCGTGGAGACCGCGAGCCCCGACTGCGCGCGCACGCGCTCGATGAAGGCCGCATTGCCCGCGACACCGCCCCAGAAGGTCTCGGCGGACATGCCCATGACGAGGTAGTCGGGCTCACAGGTCATGACGTCGCGGATCGCGGTCGTGATCGAGGCGCGAATTTCGCCCAGAAGCGCCTCGAAGGCCGCGTCCGAGTCGAGCGCCGGCCGCTCGATGTACATGCGTCCGGTGTGAAACGTCACCCCTGGCGGCGCCATGCGGTTGAAATCGTGCTCGACCACGGTATTGGTCGAGGGGACGATGACCCCGAACTTGGCCCGCCAGCCGGTGACGTCGGGCATCCGGCCGCTACTTCTTCTCCTTGAAGCCGGGCAGGGGATAGATCACGTCGGCCGCGGCCAGGTCGAAGGGCCAGATCGTCGCGTACGCGCCCTTCTGCATCTGCTGGAGAATGGCCCGGATGCCGGCGTTCTGCCCCTTCTCGTCGAACCGCACGCCCGTCCAGGGCATCACGAGCTGGTCGGGCGGGATGTTCGACGCCACGAGTGCCTTGCGGATCTCCTCGGGGTTCGTGGACTTGGCGCGGTTGATGGCGTCCACCAGCACGGTGAAGGCGGTCAGCGATCGGGCCGGCGCCTCGGAGATGTCCCGCCCGCCCGGGTTGTCCCTCTGCTTCTTGAACAGCTCGTTGACGGGACGGATCAACGGCTTCTTGGCCTGGAGGTCGAGCGCGAAGGGCGAGCGCGTGATGTGCCCCTCGATCTCGCTCTTCATCTCCTGGACGAAGGCGGGGTCGACCCAGCCCGCGTCCTGCGAGATGAGCATCCGGGGGACGTAGTCGAGCGTCTTGGCCGTCTTGACGTAGAGCACCGCGTCCGACGTGTAGGAGGTCGGCAGGAAGACGTCGGGGCTGGCGGCCTTGAGCTTGCCGATCTCGGCGTCGAGGCTCGTGGTCTTGTTGCGGTAGGCCATGTTCACGACGACCTCGTACCCGTACTTCTTCGCCAACTCCTCCTGCACCTTGGCCGAGTCCGCGCCGAAGAGCGTGTCCTCGTGCATGATGCCGACCGACCTGAACTTGACGCCCTTCTTCTTCTCGAACTCCTTCATGAACTCGAACATCGCGAGCGAGAAATGGCCGTCGTGGGGCGAGGTGCGGAAGAACCACTTGAAGCCGCGCTCGGTGAGGGTGGGCGAGGACGACTCGCCGTTCATGTACGGCACGCCGTAGCGCTCGGCGACCTGGCTCGCCGTCGCCGTCACGCTCGAGTGCACGGCGCCGATGATGGCATGCACCTTCTCCTGCGTGATCAGGCGCTCGGTCTCGGACTGGCCGACGTCCGGCTTGCCCTGGTGGTCCACGATCACCAGCCTGATCTTGGCGCCTCCCAGCCCCGGCAGCCCCTCAGTCGTCTTCTTCATCGAGGGCAGGTTGAGGTCCGATTTGCCGTTGTAGAGCTCGGTCGCCATTTTCATGGCGGTGACCGAATCGATACCCAGCTGCGCCAGCTGGCCGGTCATCGGGTAGATGACGCCGATGACGATCTCCTTCGGCGCCTGGGCATGAGAGGCGGGGGTAGCCGCGAGCGCGGCGGCCAGCGCAAGGGAGAGCACTCCGATTGGGCGTCCTATCACGAGGGTCCTCCTCCAGGGGTCGATTGGATCTGCTGCGGGTCGGCGGTGACCGTCCAACTGGCGCGGAGTGTAGCACAGTCGCGGCCCCGGTCACGGGCCTGCTTCGACTTTCACGTTCGTGTTTCGGTGGGGAACCTGCACTCGGGTCACTCGCCCGCCTCCTTCGACGCGCCGGCTACCGGTCGTGTCCGCCCCCCGACCGCACCACCGCGGTCGCGCTCTTCGATCGCTGGAAGTCGCCGATCTTCGCGTCACCCCCGTCGATCGTGACCACGAGCCGATACGGCCCGGGCGTCTTGGTATCCCGGAACGTGCCCGCGAAGACTCCGTCGCCCCGGTAGTCGAGCCGCACCACGCGCGGCGCGCTCTTGGCGGCGCTTTCTCCCGGCTTGAGAACGGTGACGACCACGTGGCTCGTGCGCGTGAGCGGGCGCCCGCCCACCAGCACCTTCACACGCATGGCGAGCGGATCGCCGACGAGGACGATGGGGCGTCCGAGCGTGACCGTGGAACGGACCGAGTGCTCGTCCACTATGGCCGCGACCTCGTACGCGACGCCGCGCCGGCCCGTCAGCTT
>WNGJ01015301.1_pt1 | contig 12244 bp, 10 predicted proteins | sample 5400611 | NCBI WGS metagenome assembly WNGJ01 (sample SAMN13153375, study PRJNA577476) | soil metagenome | isolation source: 40 cm soil or saprolite under Garry oak tree replicate 1 | place: USA:California | collected 2016-06-15 | reverse complement strand
CCTAAGGCCCGCGGAATGCGCGAATTCGAACGTGATGTCATCCAGGTCTTCTGAACTCAATTTCTGGGGTGCGAAGGTTATGACCTGAGAGGCCAAACCCGCGTTGAACCTCTCTTTGCCCGTCAGAAAGCTTACATCCTCGTTCGCGTCACGACGCAGGAACCGGACGTAACTCTGAACGTATATGTGCTCCTCCTCTTCATAGATCCGCCCCCACAGCATCACCAGACCGTTTCCGGGGCGAATCTGGGTGGTCGCTCCAGGCCGCCTCCCCAAGAGTTTGTCCAGGACGATCGAATCCGTACACTCTCTGCTATCTAAAGGATTCCGCGCTACCAGTTGAACAGCGCCCACACTCTCAAATTTCAGGATCGAGAAGAGCGTATTTAAGTAGATGAGCGAAGACAGTTCCTTCCCGGCAACGCTTAGGGGTTTATCCGCCGCCCCAGAATAGGTATACGGTAGTACCGCGGCATTGACGCCCGCCTCGCTAAAAACGAAGGGCCTGCTGCAATCTACCTCCGGTGCGCCGGCCTGGGCAGCCGGAACCACGCCCGCGAAAAGAAAGAGCCACGCGGCCCCTATTACAGGACGCATCGGACGCAAGCGTTTTTCCTTTCGACAGAGCAGCAATTCAGTTTCCCCCTTCTCGGCAGTTGGGCGGCGCCCCCGCAACCAGCACTTTCATCCAGCCACTATAATTGGGGTCTTGGCGGGCCTTTTGAAATGTCTTGACGGTGAGATCCTGCACAAACTTAAGCAAATCGGATTGCGGTGCGTCAGGCTGCTGCCCGACCTTTTTCGAGAGCAGAATTTGTCCGCGGCATAAGAACTGAAAAGCTTGGTCATATTCCCTCGTCTCAAGAGACTTCATACCCACGGCGACATGGGTGTAGAGTCCGAGATCACTGTCCTGGCTAAAGAGTTTCTGGATATCCTCGGGAAGTGAAGCCACCTTCTGCCATCTCTCACTGGCATACACACTCCGCGGCGGTTTTCCTCCGAGTTCGTTGGCACGAGCGGGAATCAGGACATACTCGAGTGAAGCAACATAGCCCTTTATCCCGCCCCGGTCTTCGGATTGTACTGTGCCCCATACTTCCAAGACGACCTGCCGAAGGTTTAGTTGCTCGACCATCGGCGCATCGAAGTCTCCCCTACCCTGCGGGCGACGGTCCGGGCACCGCACGATCACCACCGGCGTTCCACCAATCAGATGGAACTCATCCACATCGTTGGAAAGTTTCGCATTCAACCGGTCCACCACGCGCGCCATTGCAGACCGGGATGCCTCGGAGGAATCGTAGGAAACAGCGTCCCGCAGAATCTTAAGACCCACCTCCGTCGAGGTCCCGCGGCACTCGCGGAGCTGAGCGTCAGCAGCTGGAGCGAAGCCGGAACAGAGAAAGTATAAAAGCAAAAAAGAACCGCAAGGCCGACCACTCCAGGCATAGTGCCTCTTGAGCGCAGATGTGGAAGATGATCGTTGGGCAAGTATGCTCATTCCGGTCTACATCCTCGTAACATGTTACCGACCCTCATGAACCCGAATGCTGGAGTTTCCCCAAAGCTGTTTGCAATTCTCTCCTAAGCACCTCGACGTCCAGAGGAGCGCTCGCTTCGATCTGAACGACTTTCTGATATCTGGTCAGCCCATCCGGCAGGCTGGCTTGGTCGACCAAGGTTCCATATTCTTGTACAGCCTGAGTAGCCGACCTGCAGTCCAAGTCCCCAAGAAGTCGTATGGCAGACTTATGCGTCAGCCAATTAAAAAGCTGGGTGCGGTTTCTAAGCACGCGAACCAATGCTTCGCAAACTGGTTCGGAATTGGTAATGCCGACAATTCGCAGCCCTTTTTCCGCCGCAGGAATTCTGATATCCCCTCCATTCTGGAGGACACTCAACAGGGGACCGATCGAGTACGGGCCAAAAGTCGCCAGCGTAATAGCAGACGCCTCAGCATCCGCCTTAGTGACATTTTGGTCGCCCAGCTTTGCAAGAAGTGTCTGAATCTCTTTGGCATTCGACAGCTCCAGCTGTGGCTTTTGAAGGGCGCTGTTGATATAGAAACCGGCTACCGCGAGCACGAGCGGAGTGAGCAGGCCCGAGAGAATTTGCACCACGTCCCAGATGTCTTTGGCCTTCGCCTTGGGCTGGTGAGAGGCCTCTTCCGATCTCCGAATCCAATCTTCAGTGCAACGCAGTCGTTCCTGTAGACGCGCCACTTCTTCGCCGAGTGAGCCAGACGCATCATTCATATTGGTTGGTATGTTACTCATATCATGTGTGGACTTCAATACTAGAAGCACGTCACGTTTCCGGGCGTTGATTAACCCGGACGTTTTGTTCCGAAACGCTGTCACGTACACGCGAGTCCCATGAAACGAGCCATAAGTCCGGTTGGAGGAAGTGCGGTACTCCCGAACACCGCTCGCGTTCCGATCTCCGCGAACGCCGTTTGGACAACTTCCGTGTGTGGCCGACTACCCGAAGGTAGCCAGGCCAGTCAACACAAGCGCTTATCGGTACCAATCCACATCTGACCTTAACGCTCGTCACCCCGTTGCAATCGCGAGAGCCAGAAGTTGCTGTGCAGTCTTAACGAGCACTCTTCTGAACAAGCCTGCCCTAGACCACTTCGTTGGAAAGCACAGAGTCAAGGACTGCTAAGCATTTTTTGCTCGGCATGGTTGTTCCAATCGTCCAAAAAGATCTTTTCATAGTACCGAGCAGCCGTGACATTATCGATGATCACACCCGCGTCACGATTGTTCAGAACGCCCTCTCCGGACCAATTCATGCTCGAGACCACCACTATTTTGTGGTCGAATATGAATCCTTTGTTATGAACATTGTTTTGGATTTTTACATGGCCGAGATCAATGCCCGCCGCCTGAAGAGCCTCAAGCCCTCCCTTTAGAACCTGAAATTCGCTCAGGATGATCCTGACGTCTTTGTTCGCGTTGATCTTGGCCGCTACCGCATCGATCAAATCCGCAAACTTTGCTTTGGTCGTATCGTTGGTCGGATGAATGTATTGCAATTGGATGAACAACGAATCCGCGACGGAGTTGATCAGGTCGAGCAGCGCGGACTGATAAACCCCCGCGTCGGGAGTCAATAACGGTGTAATGGTCACCTGTTCGTTGATTGTCTGCGGTCCCACAAACGTAAAAGCACCCACCACGGGTTGCCTGATGCTTGGAAGGTTAGGCGTTTGAAGTATTTTCTTCTTCGCTTGTGCAGCGGCAAGGCCGCCCGCTGCGTGCAACGTGGCCTGCTGGAAGTCATTGTCCAGATAGGCTTCGAACGTTTTGGCCAGGTCTTTAGACTCGATAATTACATGCCAGTCGCGATCGCTTTGCTTTGCCGTTTGTTGATCACTTGGCTTGGGATTTTTGATTGGGTCCATCTCGGGCTGGTTCGAGTTATTCAGATTCCCGCTCGAAAGCCACACGGTGTCGCCGTCCCGTACCATCACCTTGATGTGATAGGCAGTTGGAAACATCCAGCTATCCGCCTCTGGGCTGGATTGGACGAGCGCCCAAGCGGAACTGAACTTTGCGGCCAAAGCGCTCTTGAGATCGTTTACGGTCTCAGGATCCGTTTGATCGGCGCTTGGATTCTTTGGCGGATCATCCAGGGTCAACTGCACTGCCGAACTTCCAAGCGTCGTTTCAAAGAGATTCAGCACGTGGGCGGACGTGAAATCGTACATGCTCACTTTCAGGCGATTCTTGGTTTTGGATACGAAGTCCAGTAGTGTCGGCCAGCCCGCGTCCGGACTCGCATGGCAAACGATTGGAATCTTTCCTGCTACCGGTGCCAGCGGAACATTCGGAGCAACATATTGAAGAGGAACTTTTTTGTTGCGGGCGGCCGTAACTTTCGGACTAACAGGCGAATGAAGCGTGCCCGTGGCTGGACTGAACTCCGAAAGAATGCTAGTCCCCCTGAGCTCTGCTCGATGATCGGCGATCTGTGAGATGGCTGAACTGCTCGAGATCCGTCGCAGGGCGAACTTCGACCGGTGTTCCCTCGATTTTCGACGGCAACTTGATTTTCTTGGCCTTGGGCGACGTAATCGCGACGATGGCTTCCTCTTTCGTAGGCCATTTCTTCTCGACGCCAAAACCCGGCCGGACGGCGAGTACTCCCGGCATGTCAAACTGTTTGATGTTGCGCTTTATTTTTGGAATCAAGTGGTCGAGTGTGTTCACGTTTGCACCTTTCAAAAGCCTTCCGAAACCTGTTGCAGATGTCTGCAGCCGCTTTTTGCCGCATCCGGCAGCCTGTGTTCGAGAAGCTTCCCGGCAAGAGTAGACAGTTCCCGGAACCTCTCCTGGCAAAGCCTTCGCGCACTTTCGGCGTTCGGCGGCAGCATCACATGCCGTGTCAGCCCAAAGCCTGGCCCAGCCGTCTCGCCGGGGTACTTCTTCCCAGCCGACATCAGCATGAGGCCCTCGCCAATTGGAAGCAGTACCCTTGGCATCAGGTCAATTGCGACGGAACAGAAGTTCTTCAACTGCTCCTCGGATCCCGCAGCGTCGAACTCGAAACTCCACGCCAGCATCCGAAGCATTAGGCTATAGGCAGAATCAAAAAGCGCCGCGACTTGCCCGGCAAGTGGATCGTCGATGGGATTGGCGTTGGCGCCGTACCCTCGTTCAAGAGCGGCGGAGGGATTTCGCATCGCAGGCCTTGCGGGCGAAAAAACAGACCCCTGCGCACGGTTATCGAGCAGTTCCTCCAAAATGCTCACAAATGCGCCAAAGTGAGAATCCTCTCGATCGCGATTCGTTCCCTCTCCCTGTTCTGTGATCTCCTTGATTGCTCGGATTGCAGATGCGCGATCAACCACCTCGATGAGGTCTGGAAAGTGCGCCAGTTTCTTATTCATCTGCTGCGTCGGCGAGCCGATGAAGAGTTGCTTTTCATCGATATTGCGGAACCCTGATTCAATCAAGCGATAGAGTTCACCAACAGATCCAAACTCGATCTCGTCCGCATCATCATCGGCGGATTTTAGCAGTGACTTGACATCCCTGGTCACGGCGATCTCTTGCGGATGCTCGTAAAGAATGAACCGGCGCAGACTGCGCAGGCCAAAGGGCTTTAGCTCAATCGGAACATTGATCGGGTAATACTTTGAATTTTGTGGGAAGTTTGGCCGGAAATAGTATGGCGTTCCGCCAATCGCCGTCATCAGGTTCCAGACCAGAGCTAAGTGCAGCATCTCTTGCGATGCGACGAAGTAGAGTTGCCCGGCCCAACGCCGGACCTTCTGCTGCTCTTCCCAGGTCATGCCGCCTTCGGAAATGTCCCGTTTGAGCGAGAATGCTGCATAGAGGTAGGAACAAGCGATGCCGTGTTCGAGCTCCGCGGCTTCGCACAGCATCTTCAAAAGATCACTTCGAGTGGATATTGTTGGGGACATGCTCATCTCACGTTTGCGGTTTCCCCTCAAAGCCTAATTGGCTCGCCATGTCTTTGGCGGCCCTCAGTGCTAACGCGGCAATCGTTAACGTCGGGTTCGGACTTCCTACGGTGGGGAATACCGACGATCCCACAATGAAGAGATTTCGATGATCGTGAGTCCGGCATTGGGCATCGACGACAGAACTCCCGGGATCGCTGCCCATGCGACACGTGCCCATGATGTGACCGGCTCCGTCGTAAGCGTTGGCATCCCCCAGACTCACTTCGGTCGCTCCGATCAGCTCGAATATGTTGGCCAGTGTTTTGGTCGCTTGCGCGAGCCCCTTAAAACTGTAATCGGGCGGCGTAAACGTCAGTTTTGGACGTGGAAGCTTCAGCGCATCGGTCATCGTCGATAGCTCGACTCGATTATTCGGGTCAGGTGCCACTTCCACCGAACAACTCAAACGCACTTGCCGGGTGACCCGCTCGAAAACAGCCGTCTGCAGTTCGGCTCCAATTAATTTTTTGTTCATCACGGAATCAACTATTTCCGCAGAGGGAGCTCCCTTTCTCGCCCAACCATCGTTGTTTAGTGAAACCCGGAATCCAGCTCGCTCTCTCCGGAAATCTCCGTCCCGAAATGACTCGATGCCCGAAGTGGACGGAGGACCTCGGAACGGGAATAATCGGTCGGGGGCAAGGCCATAAGTACTTTTGGACAAGTGATCCATGAGATTGCGCCCAACCTGGTCGCTGGAGTTCGCGAGGCCCGACATCAACAACAGCTTTGGCGTCTCGATAGCATGCGCGGCGACGACGACAAGGTCCGAGGTCACGTGCTGTTCCACTCCGCCATAGGTCAGAAAATGCACGGTATGAACCGAACCGTCCGTGTCACGGTCCAATTTCGTAGCCACACATTGCTCCCACAGCGATGCATCCGCCGCTAAGGCCTTCTTTACGTGAACCGAGCCGTCATATTTCGCTCCGATCGGGCAGACGGGAACGCAAATTGAGTTCCCAGCGCACGGCGGGCGTCCGTCGTAAAGCCTGGCGTTTCGCGCTGAGGGCGTGCTGCGTACGCGATACTCGGCGCCCTCGAACGCCTTCCCGTTGATTCGCTCGGCAATCCAATTGTCGGAGTAGCTGGGCCAAATCATACTCATCGGGAACGGCCTACTACGCGGGGAATCGAATAAGCCATCCCACTCTTCATGAGAGCCGGCAACACCCATCTCTCTTTCCGCTTCGCAGTACCACGGCTCCAAATCGTCATAGTTGATTGGCCAGTCGACGAAACCAGACGGAAAGTCCGCGCCGCCCCCATATTGGGATTTCATCCGGAAGTCGGAACGTAACATCCGCGGAGTGTGGCCGAGCCAGTGCCACGTGGAGCCACCCGTTCTTCGTTCATAGGTGCTCTTGTACTGTGTATGAGGAAACGGCGGTTGATCGTAGTAGGTGAGCGCGACGTCCGGGCTTGGAGCCTTGGCATCGCTTTCGGCGTTTACGTAGGGACCATGCAAGGATCTCAGCGGATCAACGGCGTACAACCCTGCCATCTGCGGGCGCGCCGGATTGCGGCTGCCCGATTCCAGCATCAGCACCCGCGCGCCAGCTTGTGCCAGCCGGTAAGCCACCATCGCACCGGCCACACCCGCACCAACTACGACCACATCGAAGTCGGATTTCATGGCGCCTTCCTCGGCTCATTTTCCGGCCGGTAACGCCAATGCCCGAAGTATCCACCCGAGAGTCCAGGTGGATGAGCACCGATGATCATCCATGCGAGTCCGCTGAAATATTCTTCTTGCGTGCCGTAGCGCAAAGCGATCGGTGTGACTCCGTTGTCCCACAGAGTTGATGTGTACCAGAGCAGGATAATTTGACAAACCGTGGGCCGCAGCTTGTCATCGGAAACAATTTCCGCTTTCACCCGATCGGCAATACCGGAGTCAACTCTGAATTTTGCGAAACTCTCAAGTATCTGCCGCAATATGGGCTCGAACGGAGTGCTCCTTAGCCGATCGAGATACTGCCGTCCCAGCTCGGCGTCGAGGTTTTCTACTCCGGTGAGTATTCGCGATAGTGCAAGAAATTGTTCAAGCATAACTTCCAGCTCCAGGGCGATAGCCGCGACACTCGCGACCGTCACTCACTTCCCTATCGCGAAGTTTACGAACTCCCGTAATCCAAAATTCTTGCCATCGCCGATCGTAGGTTTCCACCTCGGGTCTTGGCCAAGGAACGATTGGCTGTCGTTTACAAGAAGTCCCGCGAACGTTTCCGCCACGATTCGCCCCCCAACCGGTCCGAGCAGCTTCGACTTCACTCCAAACAGCCCTGGCACTGTGTGGGCGTTCGTTTCTGCCAAGCAGTACGTCCACAGGGGACAGTTATCTCGGAATGTTGTCACGGCGTTGTTTTTCTCATCCTTGAGGTCATTTATATTGATTGCGTCGACTTGATCCTGGAATTTGCCGATCAGAATTTCCTTCAGAACCTCAACGCCCATCGCTTTCGCAACCGCTTGGCCGGTTGGCAATCGTAATCTCCATCCGCGGACCAGGTTTCTCTCCGCCAAAGACGGAATGAGCAGGTCCGCAACGTCGGGCGGTAGTTCTCCGAGCGGAAACACGATCGAAGTATCGATGCGATACGCCAATTGCAGGCGCTGCTTATTCTCAGCAAGTTGCTGGTTGTTCGCGTCTTTGCTGTTGATCTTCCCATTGTCGTCGAGCATCACGCCGTTCGGCCGAGTCTCAATGTCAATGAAGCGCGCCCAGTCTAGCGCCCAATCGTCGGCCGGAGCCATGAAACCGCGCAGACTCAGCGGCCTGGTGTGTGGACCATCTTCCCCGAAGATTGGTAGAAGGGTATTTCCATTGTTGAGGCGATAGCCCGGCCGCACCATGGAATGACCGAATCGGTACGCCGCTACCGAGAACTCCAGCGGCATGAAAGCCTCGTTCTTCGCGTGATAGAAGTCCAAGACTGGCGGGTGGTCCGCGATCGACTTACCCGAGGCGAGGTGCGGAAATACCCTGTGCAGCGTCTCTTTGTTGACCACCTTGACGAGAAAATCGTGAATCAGCATCCATTGATAATGAAATCTCAGCGTCCGCTGTGCATCCGCAAAGCTGAGCTTTTTCTCGTCGATCAAACGATTGTGAAAGCGTAGAAAAAGACTTTGCAGCTGGCTGACCAGCGCATTCTCATCGTTCCGCGGGTCCCCGATTATCGCGCGCGCGTTCTGCCCTTTCGCTACATGCGTATCGTTGCGCGCTAGATCTTGTGCCGGCGGCTTGATTTCCGGAGCACCGCTCAGCGCTTTGCCAAAGACGAATTTCGCTTTGTCCGACCCGCTCGTGAAATCGTACAAATATGGTTGATCATCTGGACCCCGCCCGTAGACATTGTCCAGATCAAATTTAGGCGTCCGGTAATCGACCAGCCCGTCCGGGTCGTTTTGCTGCTGCAAGCTGCTCGCAGGGTCAAAAGTCAGATCGTGATCAACGAACTGGCCAAGATACGTATACAGCGCCGGAATCCCGCTCTCCTCCGGATCCGGGCCATCCTTCGGCTTGTCATCACTGCCGACCATTGCGCGCGCGAGCGTATGCAGGTTCGCTAGATTTTCCGCGTCGTTCGCGCCAAACTCCGCTGCGGGAAGCGCTCGGAAGATTCGACCGAAAGCACCTCCGAAAAATAAGCTACTGCGCGACAGGTTCAGTCCACGTACGCCCCGGCCATGGGGAGTGAGATTTTTCAGCTTTAGCTTCATTTCGAGCCTCGTTTAAGTTTCTTAGAATTTGCTTCGCGGTCTCCAGCTCACTTGAGGGTTGCCGTTTTGCCGAGACACTAAACCCGATGCCGTGTAAATGTCAAATTAAATATTGATTAGGAGTAGACTTTCGATGGATACTAAGCCACGTTCTTTCAGGCGGGAAACCTTTTCATGTCCGGCACGGATCGGGCTGGGGTCGCGATCTAGCCGCCATCAGCTTTCCGCTTCTACCGGATCCTGTTCGCGTGCTATGTCGGGGAGGCACAAGAAAAGTTTCTGGAATTCTGTGACCGGCTAAGAGACTGCGGGAGTCCGCTCTCTCGGTCACCACAATTTACAGAGTTCTTCTTTCACTCGCGGTGGATTTCCTAGTTTAGAGACGGCGATGAAGAGACAAGACACAATTGGTCTGGCCGCGGCCTTTGCCGTTGTGGCCGCAGTGGGAATTTCTCTGCAAACTGCCTCAAGACTGGAATCCAGTGGCCCCGGCGACCAGACCGTGGCCGGCCGCCCAGAACCTGCTGCAAGAAAGCGCCAAGCTCCAGAGAAGCGGCCCGGTTGCGATGGCGTCGAAAGTCAGTTGGAAGAATTCCTGAAGATCCAAATACCGGTACTTCCTTCATCTTGTTATGAGTCACGTGAGACTTCCCCTCAAGCCGCGTATCCCGCCAGAGCGGCCAAAAGTGACACAAACCTGAAATTCGTCATTGCCATTCTGCCCGATCCGGTCCACACCCATTTATCCCCGCTGTTCGACCAATTTATTACCGCGATTCAGGAAGCAGCTCAGGATGAGCGCTACGACTTCGATAGTTCCTGGCTGCCTTGGGAAGGGCAGGAAGAACCCTATCCTCTTTTCATTGACCAGAAAACCGCCGGCCGTGACAGAGAATCGAAGGAGAGCCAGCCAGGAATGGGAGACTACCTTTTCTTCTGGCTGCAACCCGGCATTTCAGCCCTGAAGTAGAGCAACGCCAAAGTCGGTTTCTCGTTCTGGGGACACTATGGAAAAACGAACTTGCATTGTTATAGGTGCCGGCCTCTCTGGCTTAGCGGCGGCACATGCCTTGAGTGCCGCACGATGGAATGTCCGTGTCCTCGAGGCCCGGGACCGCATCGGCGGCCGCGTGTTCACGCATCGGTTTGCCGGCAAAAACGGAGAAGATCAAGTCTACTGTGAACTCGGGGGCGAATGGATTGGTCGCGGACACAGGCACATGAAGGCCCTGTGCAATGACTTCGGACTGGAACCACTCCTCCATCACGCGTTCGATTTCTCCTTTTTGGAGGGCGGCCGGAGATCGAAGGTTTTCAAGATTGGAGAATCGCCCTTCTCAGTCAAAGCTCAGGAGTCGTTTGACACTCTTCGGGACGAAGCAAAGACCTGGAGCCCGCGAACTCAGGAGATTCTGGACCGCAAGGATTGGTGGACGATTCTTCGAGACCGTGGCTTCACTCCGGAAGAACTCCTGCGCCGCGATTTGATGGACAGCACGGATTTTGGTGAATCCATTCGGCACGTAGGTGGCTTTTCGGCTGCAACCGAATATTTCGGTGCCAATAAGAACGATGAAATGGATTTTCGAGTCAAAGATGGAAATTTTCAGGTCATCGAAGGACTCGAAAAAGCGATCAAGCGGAAAGGCGGTTCCATCCATTTGAACCACGAGGCAAAGAAAATCCGTCAGGATCACGCCGGCGTTCATGTAACAGTCTCCGGCGGCCAGACGTACCGCGCCTCGTTCTGCGTTTGCACGATTCCAGCACGCACCCTCACCAGGGTCATCTTCGATCCTCACCTGCCCGACGATCAATGGGATGCGGCCAAGCAACTCCAGTACGCACGAATCATGAAGACCGTATTGCTGTTTCGGAAGAAATTTTGGATGGAAAACGAGGAAACAAAATTCTCCTGCTTTACGGATGGAGCGTCGGATTTCGTTTTTGATTCGACTTTGTATCAAACTCCAGAATACGGAATTCTATGCAGCTATGCCATCGGTGACAAGGCAGACGATCTATTCGCCGTGTACAAGGACAAGCCGCAGAAGCTACAACATCTCATTGAAAAAGATCTGTCTTCCATCTTTCCGGGTGTTCATCCGAACGCCCTGGCCATTGAAGCGCAACCTTGGCAAGCAGATAAATACACGCAGGGCGCCTACGCCCTTTACAGACCGGGCCAATGGTTTGGTATTCGCGCTACCTTACAAGAGCCCCATTTGCGTGTGTACTTTGCCGGCGAGCACCTCGCCGACGAACAAGGTTTCATGGAAGGAGCTGTCGTCACGGGCCAGGATGCTGCCCAGAGCGTCGAACAAGCGAGTGGGTCGGATTTGTTGAAACGGAGTCCTCACCCGGCGATCGCGCCCTTCTTGCACCTGCGAAAGAATGTCATCGCCCCCAACATCCGGCCCCAGAAGCGCATTTCGGTCAAAACCAAGCGTTGACATTCATTCTCTCGCACTCCTCGCGAAGGCTGCGTCCTATCCTTTTCGACTGACGGGGCGCGGGCAGTGCTGAAGTCCAACAGTATGAAACTTGCGACCGTCGGAACGAATGTTTAGACCTCCTGTTTCGGGATCAGTCCCCTTAAGTCCCGATCTGGGAGGTCAGCGAACCGGACACAATCCAGTTCAACCGACGGCGCACGTCGTGATTGCATCTGTCACGAAAATGTCACGCAAAGCGCGGAAAACAACGGCAATTCCGCGGTAGATGACAACAAAAGAAGGAGAAGTGGTTTGCGGAAATTTGCCCCAACTTGCTGAATCCGTTCGATTAGCCACTCCTCTGGCAAGATTTGGCAAAGTTGATCGAACGGCTTCTAAGCAGAGGGTCGGGAGTTCGAGTCTCCCCGGGCGCGCCACTTCAGCTTGGTCCGGCCCGGAGACATAGGTGACACAACGTACCTAAGACATGGGTAACACTTTTGGGCCGAACGGATTTTCGAGTGGTTCGAGCACCCGAGTCTCCAGATCGAAGTATCCCAGATCATAATCCATAAAGCTCACCAGCCAAATGTCGTCGTGGACT
>WNGJ01006666.1_pt1 | contig 12247 bp, 8 predicted proteins | sample 5400611 | NCBI WGS metagenome assembly WNGJ01 (sample SAMN13153375, study PRJNA577476) | soil metagenome | isolation source: 40 cm soil or saprolite under Garry oak tree replicate 1 | place: USA:California | collected 2016-06-15 | reverse complement strand
GTGTCCGACCAAGCATCAGTTGCGACTCTCTCGTTCGTCCACGTTAGCCGCGATGCGGACCAGGGATACCTTGCGCATGGTCTCGCCGCGGCCGTGGCCACCCGGCCAGTGGTTGCCGATCGCGTATCGGGAGCCGCCGATGAAGTTCCGATGCTGCAAGCTGAGCCTAGTGCCGCTCCTGCCGCCGAAACGAAAGCGGCAGCGTCGAATGGGCCGCGGGCTACACGAACCCTGCTCATCGCCGTCGCGGGGGTTGTCGTCGCTTCATTGGCCACCGCCGCCGCATGGTGGCTGCTGTCGTCACCATCCATGCCGCACGTCAAAGACCGCGTTGCTGTGGCAAGCGAGGTTGCGTCCTCGGCGGAGCGGCTCAAGGGGGTGGCTCCATCCATCGCAGTCCTTCCGTTCGCCAATCTCAGCGGAGATTCCAAGCGGGACTACTTGGCCGACGGAATTACCGACAGTCTCATCAGCGATCTCGCGCGTGCGCTGCCGGGGATCTCCATCGTCTCCCGCGACACGGCGTTCACCTACAAGGGCCGCGGTGTAGACGCGCGGGAGATCGGCCGCGAGTTGGAGGTTCGTTATCTACTCGAGGGCAGCGTCGTCCTCGAGGAGGAGCGGGTGCGCGTCAACATGCGGCTGGTTGAGACAAAGGACGCAAGCCAGCTGTGGGCCGAACGTTTCGATGCCGAACTGAAGAGCATTCTGCAGGTTCAAGATGAAATAGTTGCCCGAGTGTCACGCGCAATCGGCTTGCAGGTCGTCAACATCGAAGCGCGGCGAAGCTGGCGCGAAAGGCCGGACACCGCCGAACTCATCGACCTCGTCATGCGCGGCAAGGCGGTGCTCAACTTGCCGTCATCAGCGGCAACGATGATAGAGGCTCGTGGTTTGTTCGAGCAGGCGCTCAAGGTTGAGCCGGCAAGCGTCGATGGCCTGGCCGGCGTGGCCACGACGCTCGTTTTCGAATTCCTCAACGGCTACTACGAAACCGGCGGGGACGAGCGACTTGGCACGGCGGAGCAGCTGCTCAATCACGCGCTTGCAATCGAGCCACGTCACCTGATGGCTTTGAAGGCCAACGCAGCGCTGCGGCGCGCGCAGGGTAGATTTGATGACGGCATCTTCGCGGCCGAAGCGGTCATCTTGGAAAATCCTGGTGAGCCGTGGGCCTACAAGGAGATCGGTTTGTCGACCTTGTATCTTGGCAAGCCGGAACAGGCCCTTGATTGGTTCGCCAAGGCGGATCGCATCGGCCCCCGCGACCCGGGACGGTGGACCTGGCTGGACGGCCGTGGCCACGCTTTCATCCTTCTCGGGCGCGATGAGGAAGCCATCCGCGCGCTGATCAACGCGCTCGATGCTAATCCCAAGAACATCTCACCGCACGCCTTTCTGGCGGTAGCCTACGCGCTCCTCGGCCGCTCAGAAGAAGCTCGCGCGGCACTCACCGCGTACTTGGAAAGGCGGCCCGGCACGAGAGTGTCGACGTTCCGCACGCAGGCTCCGGTTCCTCTTTCGCTCACCAGCGCGACCTACCGGCAGCTGTTTGCACGCGTCCACGACGGACTGCGCAAGGCGGGCATGCCCGAATAACGCTTCGATGCGCGCGCTGCGCTTCGGTCAAGCGATGCGCTCAGCGATGTTCGGGCGGAATATCTTTGATCCGAAGCGTATGGGCCGCGATCTCTTGGTGGCCATATGACAAGCGCACTCTGGTGCTCGAGGGCGGCCGCTTCGCAACTGAGAGTCCCGGACGCCATTCTGTCGCCGGCCGAATACGCCTCGGTGCAAAGCCGCCGCCGCAGTTTGGACAGACATTATGCAGCTTGGTTTCAACGCAGTCCGCACAGAATGTGCACTCGTATGAACAGATGCGGGCGTCCGTTGCATTCGGCGGCAAATCCTTGTCGCAATATTCGCAGTTCGGTCGAATCTGCAGCGCCATTGTCGCCTCCATCGTAAACCGATGAACGGGGTCCGTCGGAGCAGACGCTCGTCCTGTCCACCGCCACGTTACTGCTGCTTCTTTTGGCGGCCTGCCAGCAACGCGAACAGCCGCGCCGGCGTCACCGGATATTCGCTGATGCGCACGCCGAAGGGCGCAAGTGCGTTCTCGATCGCCGAGACGATCGCGCCCGCGGCCGGCACGCAACCGGATTCGCCCACGCCTTTGACGCCGAGCGGATTAAGCGGGGAGGGAAATTCGGCGAATGTCACCTCGATCTTCGGCACCTCGGTCGAGCTCGGGATCAAATAGTCGGCAAAGGTCGTCGTGAGGGGCTGCGCCGCATCGTCGTAGCCCATCCACTCGTAGAGCGCGTTGCCGATGGCGTGCGCGGCACCGCCGACGAGCTGTCCTTCAACGATCATTGGATTGATGATCCGGCCGCTGTCGTTGACTATGACATAGCGCAGAATGCGAACGCCGCAGGTCTCGATATCCACCTCCACCTCGACGGCATGGCATCCTCCGCCATAGGTGAGTGCGCTCGGCAGGAAGCTCTGCATGTTCTCGAGCCCCGGCTCGAATTGACCGGGCATGGCATAGCCGGGCACACCGGATACCGCTTCGGCGATCTCACGCAGCGAAAGGCCGCTGCCCGGCGCGCCGGCAATCTCGATCCGGCCGTCGCGCACTTCGAGATCGGCCACGCCTACCTCCAGCAGGTGGGCTGCGACCTCGAGCGCCTTTTGCCGCACCTTCACGGCGGCGAGATGCACCGCGGAACCCGCGGTCACGGTCTGCCGGCTGGCGAAGCCGCCCTGGCCATGGGGAATGACAGCGGTATCGCCGGCAACCACGCTGACGTCGCCCGGCGCGATGCCGAACTGCTCGGCGCAGATTTGCGCGAGGGCGGTCTTGATGCCTTGGCCCATAGGCATCGCGCCGGTGTAGACGGAAACGCGACCGGATCGCCCGATGCGCACGATGCCGGATTCGAATGGGCCGCGGCCCGTGCCCTTGATGCCGTTGCCGATGCCGATCCCGAGATAGCGGCCGCTCTCCCGCGCGCGCCGCTGGCGCTCGGGAAATCCGGCATAGTCGATCGCCTCGAGCGCGGCGCGCTGGTAGCTCGGAAAGTCGCCGCTATCGAGCGTGATCGGAGAGCCGGCGCGCGTCTTGAGCGGAAACACATAGGGCATCTTTTCCGGCGGGACGAGATTGCGGCGGCGGACTTCGGCGCGGTCGAGGTGAAGCTCGTCGGCCATGCGGTCGAGCAGCCGTTCCATCGCGAAGGCGCCTTCCGGATAGCCCGCGCCGCGCACCGGCATGGTGGCGACCTTGTTGGTCTCGGCGACACGCACCTTGAGCGCAAAGGCCGGCAGCATGTAGGGCCCGGGCAGCGCCGTCGATGCGTTGTAGGGAAGATTGATGCCCTGCGGGGTGTAGGCGCCTTCGTCGTGGATCATCTCCCCGCGCACGGCGAGCAGGCGGCCGTCGTTGTCGAAGGCGACCTCGAGGTCCCAATACTGGTCGCGCTCCTGAATGGCGGCGAGAAAGTGCTCGCGGCGGTCCTCGATCCACTTGATCGGCCGCCGCAGCAGCAGGCACGCCGCCGCCAGCGTCACCTCTTCCGGATACATCACGAATTTGGCGCCGAAGCCGCCGCCGACGTCCGGCGCTACGACGCGCAGCTGATTTTCGTCGAGGCGCAGCATCGTCATCAAAAAGGCGCGCACCTCGTGGGCGAGCTGCGTCGACGACCACAGAGTGAGCCGGTCCTCGTTGACGTCACAGGCGGCGACCGCGCCGCGCCCCTCGATCGAATGCGCTCCGCCGCGATGCTGCTTGAGATTGACGCTGGCACGCCGAGGCGCGCGCGCGAATGCGTCCGCGACGTCGCCGTAGCGCTGCTGGAACTCGATCAGGAGATTGCTCGCGCGTGCGCGATGGGCGCACGGCGCTCCCGGTGCGAGCGCTTGTCGGCAGTCCGAGACCGCCGGCAGCGGCGCGTAGTCGACCGCAACGAGGGCGGCGGCGTCCTCGGCGATGTAGCGCGTCTGCGCGATCACGACCGCCACGGCCTCGCCGACAAAGGCGACTTCGTCCTTGGCAAGAACGAGCGGGGTGATATCGCCCGGAAGCCGTGCCGTGCGAAATTGCAGCGGCAGCCGCTCCTGCGCGAGCAGCGGCGCGAGATCCGAAAACGTGAGCACCGCGTGGACGCCCTCGCATCGCCGCGCGGCGCCGGCGTCGATGCCGCGGATCGCGGCGTGGGCGTGCGGGCTGCGCACGAACGCCGCCTCCAGCATGTCGGGAAAGGCGAGATCGGCGACGAAGCGGCCGCTACCCGTGAGCAGCGGGCGGTCTTCAAGCCGCTTGACGGAGCGGCCGATGTATTTGGCGGCTTGCACGCTTTGCCTTGGAGAATCCACGGTGCGTCATTGCCGGATCTAAATCCGGCAATCCATCTTCTTCGCAAAACTTCTTACGCAGATGATGGACCCGCGGGTCAAGCCCGAGGGTGACGCAACCGCCAACCCGCGCGAGAAGATCATTGCGCCGCCTTCTTCTGTCGTCCCTTCGCCGACCGCGGCCCCATGGGCTCGGGCTGAAACGGTCCGTCGCGCATGTCGAGATAACCCTTGAGCCCGTGCTGGCGCTGGGCCTCGAATAGCTTCTCGCGGAACTCGTTGTGGGACGAGTGCGCGAGCGCGCCGAGGGCTCCTTCGAGCAGAAGGCCGGAATAAACGCCGGCGGCTTGCATGCCCATCATGGTAACGGCCTTGTTGAGCCGCACGGACGGCTCCGGCACAAGGCAGATGCGTTTCGCGAGCGCGCGCGCCGCCTCCATGAGTTGATCGTGCGGCACCACCTCGTTCACCATGCCCATGCGCAGCGCCTCCTGCGCATCGAAATGGTCGCCGGTGAGCCCCCAACGGTTGGCGGCCTTCCAACCGCACAGCGCGCCGAAGAGAAATGTCGTGTTCGAGATGTGCCGGACCTCGGGCTGCGCGAACACCGCCTGATCCGACGCAATGGTGATGTCGGCGGCGAGTTGGTACCAAAAGCCTCCGCCCATGGCCCAGCCGTTGACCGCCGCAATGACGGGCTTGCCCAGCCGCCACATGTGCGTCCATAACGCCACGCGCCCGGCGTCGATGCGCTGCCAGAACTCGATAAAATCGGCGAGCGACTTGCCCTTCGGATCGGAATGCCGCGAGCCGGACTTGTCGGTTTGGCTCTGGTCGTAGCCGGCGCAGAAGGCGCGGCCCGCGCCGGTGAGGATGATCACGCGCACGGCGCGGTCGGCATCCGCCCGGTCGAAGATCCGATGCAGCTCGGCTTCGAGCTCGTGCGTGAGTGCGTTCATGCGCTCGGGACGGTTGAGCGTGATGGTCGCGATGTTTTCTTCGACGCTGTAAAGGATCTCCTGGCTCATCCCTCATCCTCTCGTTGTTGCGGGCGCCTATGGGGCTGGAGCCCGGCCGCACAATACGCTAGTCCGGTCCAAGGTGAACATCATTTACCGCTCGCAGAAGCGCAAGGACCCATCATGATCACGCGTCGCGATGTCCTCATGGGACTCTGCATTTGCATCGTTCTCGCGGCGGTTCGCGTGCAGGCGGCCGAACCTTCCGCCAAGTCGTTCGTGGAAGCGATCTACGCCGCCTATAAAGGCAAAAACGCCAATGGAATTTTGCTCGACACCGACGCGGCCGTGAGGCGCTATTTCGAGCCCAAGCTCGCGGCGCTCATCATCAAGGACCGCAGGGACGCGCGCGGCGAGATCGGCAAGCTTGATTTTGATCCCTTCATCGATGCGCAGGATTGGGAGATCGACACCGTCGACATCGCGCTCCGTGAGGTCGCGCCCGACAAAACAAGCGCGACCGTCTCATTTAAAAATTTGGGCGAGCCGCACAGCGTCGTCCTTGATTTGGTCAAGCTCAAGACGGGTTGGCGGATCGCCGATATCACTTGGGATCGCAAGCACGCCCTGGGAGAGGACACTTTACGGGGAATTTTGACGAAGAAATGAGCCATTCGCGACGGGCGACCGCGCTGTTATCCATGCGCGCGCAGCTCGCAGCGCCTCGCTAGCGATCGATGCTGAATCCTTCCAGATCGATCTCCGGTCGGCGGCCGCAGACGATGTCGGCCACCACCCGCCCGCAGCCGCAGGCCTGCGTCCAGCCGTTCGATCCCTGGCCGACATTGACGTAGAGGTTGGCGATCCCGGTCGCGCCGAGATAGGGCGGTCCGTCCGGCGTCATCGGCCGCAAGCCCGCCCAGGCGTTGAGCGCGCCGGCTTCGCGCGCGATCGCCGCCTGCGGGAACAGCTCGCGCAGACTGCGGAGCACGGTCGCCGGGCCCGACGGACGGATCGAAACGTCGTAGCCCGAAAGCTCGGCTATGCCGGCGGCGCGCAGGCGCGTGCCGAGCCGGGTGATCATCACTTTGTAATGCTCATCCATCACCGAGGATCGCGGCACCGGCACGTTGGTATCGATGTCGATCGTGACGGAGTATCCCTTCACCGGATAGATTGGAAGATCTATTCCGAGCGGCCGCAAGAGGCGCGCTGCCGCGCTGCCCAGCGCGACGACATAGAAATCGGCGTCGAGCGGACCTTGATCGGTGATGATGCCGGCGATGCGGGCCCCTTCGAGACGCAGCCGCTTCACGCTCGTGTTGAACTTGAATACCACGCCGCGTTGGCGCAGAAGCTCGGCGAGCGCGACCGTGAATTTGTGGCAGTCGCCTGTCTCGTCATCGGGCAGATGCAGGCCGCCCGCGAAGTCGGCGGCTGCCGCGCGCAGCGCCGGTTCCACGGCCAACACGCCTTCGGTATCGAGCATACGATGCATAACGCCGAATTCGGCCAGCACGCGAGTGGATTTTGCTGCGCCGGCAAGCTCCTCCTCGGTGCGGAAGAGTTGCAGCACGCCGCCCGTGCCGTGATCGAAGGCGATGCCGGTGTCTTCGCATAGCTCCTTGAGGCAGGCCTTGCTGTAGTGCGCGATGCGCTGCATGCGCGCCTTGTTGCGTGCGAAGCGTTCGGCGCCGCAGTTGCGCAGGAAGCGAATGAGCCAGCGCCACTGATGGGGATCGAAGCGTGGCCGCAAAACCAACGGCGCGTGGCGGGTGAACAGCCAGCGCATGATGTTCGCCGGCATTCCCGGCGCCGCCCATGGACCCGCAAACCCTGGACAGATGCCGCCGGCATTGGCGAAACTCGTCTCCAAGGCCGGTCCGCTTCGGCGGTCGACTACCACGACCTCGTGGCCGGACTTGGCGAGATAATAGGCCGAACTCGTTCCAATGACGCCCGCGCCGAGCACCATCACCCGCATGGCCATGCTCTTATCGTAGTGGCGGTGTCTTCCACTCGTCATGCCCGGGCTTAACCCGGGCATCCATCGAAAAGAAGCGCTTCGATCGAAGAGGATGGATTGCCGGGTCAAGCCCGGCAATGACGGCGGATGAGTATGCGCCAAAGGCCACGGCCATCACTCGACCTTGATCTTGGCGTCCTTGATGATTTTCTCGTATTTCGCCATCTCGTCGCGAATGTACATCGCGAACTGTTCACTGCCGGATCCGATCGGGTCGAATCCGAGTGCGTTTAAGCGCTGCCTTACGTCCGGCAGCGCCAACACTTTGGCGATGTCCGCCTGCAGCTTGTTGGAAAGATCGGCTGGCAGGTTCTTCGGTCCCCATAATCCGTACCAAGATACGAATGCGAAGCCTTTCACGCCGGACTCTTCTACGGTCGGAATGTCGGGCGCCGCGGCCGCGCGCTTGAGGCTGGTGAGGCCGAGCGCCTTGATCTTGCCGCCTTGTGCCAGCGGCAGCGAGGAGAGCATGGGATCGGCGAGCAGCTGAATCTGTCCGCTCATGAGATCGGTGAGCGCGGGCGCAGTGCCTTTGTAGGCGACGACTAGGGTGTCGAGGCCGGCGTCGTGTTTGAGGAGTTCGATGGCGAGATGGCTGGCGGAGCCGATAGTGGTGGCGCCGAAGGTGTATTTCTGCGGATCCTTGCGCACGAGTGCGAAGAAATCTTTCAGATTGTTCGCCGGTACGCTCGGCGTGGTGCTGACGATCAACGGCCCCTCCGCCAAGAGCATCACCGGCGTGAAGTCGCGCACCACGTCGTAGGGAACGCTCTTGTAGAGGACCGGATTGATCACATGTACTGAAGCCGAGACCAGCAACGTGTAGCCGTCGGGCGCGGCCTTGGCGACGGCGTTGGCGCCGACTATTCCGGACGCGCCGCCTGCGCGATTCTCGACGATGAAGTGCTGCCCTACCGTCTCGTTGAGCTTCTGCACCAGGATGCGCGCAACGCCGTCGACCGATCCGCCGGCCGGAAACGGCACCACCACGGTGACCGTGCGGGAGGGATAATCCTGCGCCGTCGCGGCGACCGGGAGCGGTGCGGCGAGCGCGATCGCAAGCGCGGACATGGTCGCGAATCTCATGGGACGGTCCTTCCGTGCGGCGGTTCAGTATGTCCCGGGATAGCTCCCTCCGTCGATCAGCAAATTTTGGCCGGTGATGAAGCCGGCGTGTTGCGAGCAGAGGAATGCGCAATAGGCGCCGAGCTCGTCCGGCCGACCGTAGCGCCGGGCGGGATTGGCCTCGGCGCGCGCGCGCCACAGCTCCTCGAATGTCTTGCCGGTTGCCTCCAGCATTGCGCCGACGTGGGCGCGCTGCGCGCCGCTGTCGAAGATTCCCGGCAGGAGATTGTTGATGGTGACGTTGCGGGCGGCGGTCTGTCGCGCAAGCCCGGCGGCGAAACCCACGAGCCCGGAACGTGCGCCATTCGACAGGCCGAGCTCCAGTTGCGCCATCTTCACGCTGCGCGAGACGATGTTGACGATGCGGCCGAAGCCGCGCGTCATCATGCCGTCCACGGTGAGCCGCATCATCTCGATCGGGGAGAGCATCATCGCGTCGAGCGCGGCGATCCAATCGTCCCGCGACCAGTCGCGGAAGTCACCTGGAGCCGGGCCATCGGCGTTGTTGAGAAGGATATCGGGCTGCGGACAGGCGGCAAGCGCGGCGGAGCGTCCCGCGCCGGTGGTGATGTCGGCGGCAACCGTCGTGACCTTGACGCCGGTCGCCGCCGCGATCTCCGCGCCGGTCTTTTCCAGCACGTCGCGCTTGCGCGCGACGATGGTCACGTCGACCCCTTCCCGAGCGAGCGCGAAGGCGCAGGCCCGTCCCAAGCCTCGGCTCGCGCCGCTCAGGAGTGCCTTTCGTCCGCGGATTCCGAGGTCCACTGTTACATCCTGCGTCGTCATCCCCGGGCTTGACCTGGGGATCTATCTTCTTCGGAAGATTCTTGCACAAGAAGATGGATTGCCGGGCATAAGCGCGTTTACGCGCGTCCAAAGCCCGTCGAAGACGGGCGTGAACGCCCTTGAGGACGCGCTATGCCCGGCAATGACTCGCACAATTATGCTGCGACGGCGGAGATGGGACCGATCTTGTAGCCGTACTGCTTGTCGAGCCCCAGCTCCTGCACGATGCGAATGCCTTTGCTGAGCGCCTCACCGTCGAGGTTGGTCAGCGGCTTGCGCAGGTTGCCGGCCGGCAGAGAGAGCGCCTTCATCAGCGATTTCACCGCCACCGGATTGATCGCCGAATAGGTGAAGTGCAGCAGCGGCAGGAGTTTGAGATAGCTAGTCTTGAAATCTTCCGCCTCGGCGTAGCTCGTCCACGGCGTCGAGATGGTCGCGAGCTCGGCCGGCGCGATATTGCCGGTCATGTTGGCGGTGCCGTGGCCGCCGAGCGACATGGTGGGCACCACGAGCCCGAGATTGGGGCTGTCGCAGCACATGACCGAGACCTTGGGCTTGGCGGCCAATACCTGCGCGACTTGCCCGACGCGGGCGGTCGATTCCTTGTGCACCACGTAGTTCGGGTGCTTGAAGATGCGAAGGAGGTGATCCCAATGTAGGTCGCTCTTCACCCGCGGCGGGTTGTTGTAGATGCCGAGCGGCAGATCGCTCGCGTCCGCCACGTCGAGAAAGAAGCGCTCGATGTCGCTTTCCGGCGCGCAGATATAGGCAGGCGCCGCCAGGATGGCGCCGTCGGCGCCGTTCGCCTCGGCGAAACGGACATTGGCGATGGTCGCCTCGGTGTTGTTGCCGGTGCAGCCGAAGAAGATCGGCATGCGCGGCGTCTTCATCTTCGCGGTCTCGACGATGATCTGCTTTTTTTCCTCCGGCGCGAGCATCGACGTCTCGCCGGTCGAGCCCATGATCAGCACCGCGGACGTGCCCCGATCTTCCTGGAACTTCAACAAGGTCCGAAACGCCCCGAAGTCTACCGAGCCGTCCTTGTTGAATGGCGTGATCAGCGCGACGAACGAGCCCATCAGCATCTTCCTCGACATTGCGGTCTCCATTCCCGAATTCGCGACCTTCAATGTGATTGAGCGATACATCGCTTTGGCGGCGACGACAGCGAAGCGATGCCAAGCCGGTCGGCCGCTATTTATACGATACCGCGCCGCTGTCGCCTACGGCGTTTTGCCGCGACGCGCGCTCGGTTGGCCTTTTGCGCGAGCACGAAATTGGACATCCTGTGGCCCCTTCTTCGGAGGGAAGGCCATGGATGTGTTGCGAGTGCTCATTGCGATGGCGTTGGCCGGCGCAATGTTGGGTTGCGGTCAAGGTCAGGGGCCCAAGGGTGATCCGGGGCCGCCCGGCCCCCCTGGTCCGAAAGGCGATCCCGGTCCGCCCGGCCCTCCTTTCGGCATTCGCATCGTTCGATCGAACTGCGACGCTACGAATTGCAGCGTGCAATGCGCTGAGGACGAGATGCTCTTGACCGCCTATTGCGGAGTTAGACGCAACGCCGCCGTCATTCCCACCGAGCGGTCCGCAACCTGCCGCAGTCCGGTGCCGGCCAATAGTCCCCTTGTCGCCGCATGCGTAAAGATACCGCCACAATAGTCTGCCCGCGGGGCGACAGCGGTGCGAGCACCGCGAGACACTGGGACTGCGATGCGCACGTTCCGGTCAATCCGAGGGCTGGAGACCATCGCTGAACGTTTGCTAGAGTCGCGGCGACGTTCGGTCTCGGCGCGATCAAATTCCATACCACGCGTGCATGGAGGACATCATGGGCTTTCTGCCCGAGAAGGAACTCTCGGAAAAATGCCGTGGTGTCTGTTTCGCAGCCGTATTGGCGGTCCTGAACGTGACTGCGCTCTTGCCGGCTGGCGCTGAGACCGTCGCGACCTTCACACGCAATCCGTCCAATCCCATTCTTCGCGGAGTGCGCATCGGCGGCGAGATCGCGGCGAAGTCTCTGGACGCCGAGATCGTTCATTTCATCCCGAGAAGCGAGGCCCCCGCCGAGCAGCTCGGCCTCGTCGACGAGGTCGTGCGCATCAAGCCCGATGCGATCGTGTTCGCGCCGTTCGATCCCAAGGCGATGGTGCCAGCGGTCGACAAGCTCAACGCAGCCGGCATCCCGGTGACCAACGTCAACGAGCGGCTCGCCGGCGGCAATGTCGTCGCTTACGTCGGAACCGACGATTATCAGCTCGCGCTCACGACTGCGCGCTACCTCATCAACGCGATGGGCAAGAAGGGAAACGTCGTGATCCTCGAAGGCCCCGACAACCTGCCGACCAGCATCGCCCGCGTGAAGGCTTACAAGGACGCGCTCAAGGAATTTCCCGACGTCAAGCTCCTCGCCTCGAAGTCGGCGAACTATGCCCGTGCGCCGGCGATCGAAGTGATGAAGGGCTTTCTGCGACTCTATCCGCAGATCGACGGCGTGCTCGCAGCCAACGATCCGATGGCGATCGGCGCCGTCGAAGCGCTCAAAGCGGCCAACCGCAAGGCGCCGGTCGTCGGCATCAATGCCAGCAAAGAGGTGATCGACTTCGTCAAGTCCGGTGATATCCTCGGTAGCGGCGACTACAATGGATTCGTTCAAGGCTGTCTCGGCACTCAGATCGCCATCCGCAATCTGCGCAAGCAACCGACGCCGAAGGAGGTCAACCTGAAGGCCGTCGTGATGGATAAGACCAACTATCAGGACTACGAAACTCCGATGGAGCGGCGTTCTTGCCCGACTTTGGAAAGTGTCTCGGCCAACTAGACGCAGTTGCCGGGACGTGTGCGTTGTGATGCCTGGATCTTTGAGGGGGACACCAAGCAAACGTTGTCGCACGAGTCGTTGGCCGCCGCGGCCAGCGTGAGTTAGGGGAGTCCGATGGCCTTTTGGACGATACTCCTTATCATCCACGGACTCCTAGCCGTTGCGCTGCTT
>WNGJ01010935.1_pt1 | contig 12248 bp, 12 predicted proteins | sample 5400611 | NCBI WGS metagenome assembly WNGJ01 (sample SAMN13153375, study PRJNA577476) | soil metagenome | isolation source: 40 cm soil or saprolite under Garry oak tree replicate 1 | place: USA:California | collected 2016-06-15 | reverse complement strand
TTCTGGCGGCCGATTGCCACCTCCTGATCCTCGGATACGGAGCAGGCGGCGAGAGGGAAAAGCAGCGCAATAAGAGCGAAGCAGCGAATCATTTCATACGGGGAATGGTACATTCATAGGGGGCAAGACATGTTCCAGCCACTGACCGGGTAATTCGTTTGCACCAATCGAGCGTCTCTGTGCCGATTCCCGTCGCGCCGGAAAAAAAGAGTCGCGCCTTCGAGCAGCGCAATCTCAAAGTTCCCAAGTCTGCGCGTTATGCGATCATGGGGTCCCTCGGGGCGGAGCAGACCGAAGTGTGGATCGTTTGTCATGGTCACGGGCAGCTGGCCAGACGATTCCTTTCCAGATTCCTGCCGCTGGAGCGTCGGGACCGCCTTTTCATCGCGCCAGAAGCGCTCTCGCGCTACTACCTCTCGCCTCCTCAAGGTGGACCGCATCCGCCCGACGCACCGGTCGGGGCGAGCTGGATGACCGTTGAGGATCGCGAGCTCGAAATGCAGGACTACGTGGGATACCTCGACTTGCTCTATGAGATCTTTTCGATCGTCGATCGGGCGAAAGTCCAGTTGTGGCTGCTGGGCTTCTCGCAGGGCACCGCGACCGCTGCGCGTTGGGTGGCTCGCGGCAAAGTCGATCCGGACCGCGTCGTACTATATGCGGGCTTGTTGCCCTCCGAGCTCGATTTGGAGCGCGCCGCTCGTCTCGCGAAGCGGTCGCCTTTGACTATTGTCCTCGGCACCAACGATGAGTTCGCCAAACCAGAGCTGATCGCCGCTCAGGAAACGCGACTGCAGCAGCTGGGAGTGGTACACACAATTATTAGATTCGAGGGTGGGCATGAGATTACGCCGGATGTCCTCATGCGCCTCACCGAAGCGACGACGGGCTGACCGATGCGGATCTCTACTACGCGCTTACCCGAGCTCTCGTGGCGCACTGCGATCATCGCGCTGCTGCTCGCATCGCTGGTGGTCCCACTCATCATCGGATACGACTTTTTCTTTCCGTATGTGGCTCCGCGGAACTTTTTCTTCCGCGTCGTCGTCGAAGTAGGAGCCGCTGCCCTCGTTCTGGCACTTTCCTTCGGGCGAAAGTCGCTCGACCTGCGTAGCGAGCCGATTTTCTGGTCGCTGGTGACGTTTCTCGCCGCCGCATCTGTCTCTGCGCTCCTGTCGCCGGCGCCCATGCACAGTTTCTTCGGCGACTTCGAACGGATGGGTGGGGTGTGGGCCTGGTTCCATCTCGTCCTTTTTTTCCTGTTGCTGAGAACACTTCGCGACGAGGACTGGAGCTGGATCCTCAACGGCGCGCTCGTGGTGAGCCTCGTAGTAGGCGCGATTGCCGTAGGGCAACACTTCGGGCTCGGGACCGGGGCACATTCCGCCGAACCGGTTGCTGTAGCCAGCACTTCAACGTTCGGCAATTCAGGACTTCTGGCGGCGTATCTGTTGATGAACGTCGCGCTGGCCGGTTACCTGGCAGCGACCAGCATGCCATACCGCTTGCTCTATTTTCTGGCGGGCGGAGCGAATCTGCTCGCCCTGATTTATGCCGATAACAGGAGTACGGTAATTGGCTTGGTGTTGGGCGCGATGGCGGGTGGATTCATCTTCGCAGTGGTCAGCGCGCCGTCGAGAAGGAAATGGATCGCTCTCGCATTGGCGGCATCTCTGGCCGTCGTCGTCGCCGGGCTCACTGCCGGTATTAAAGCTTTTCCGGCGGCCCCGATGACCCGTCACGTTCCGGCGGTGCTGCAACGGCTGGCCACAACAAGTGCCGCCGGCTCGGACCAGTCGCGCACGATGCAGTGGCGTGCCGCCATAGATGGGTTCAAGGACCGCCCGCTGCTCGGCTATGGATTGGAGAATCACAATCTCGTATGGAGCGCGCATTTTGATCCCGGGATCTATCGGTTCCACACCGACATATTCGATCGCACGCACAATCAATTCCTGGAAATTCTTGCTACCACTGGCGTGATCGGGACGGTTGCGTTTCTCGGCATTTGGATCGCGATAGGGTTGACACTCGTCACTGCCTATCGTGCTGGCAGACTATCCGCGCCCGCGGTTGCAGTCCTGGCAGGACTCCAGATCGCTTACGCGACGTATCTGTTCTTCTGGTTCGTCGATCTCAACTCCACGATGCTCTGGATCCTGATCGCCGCGTTAATCGCGTCGAGAGGTACTGTGGGCTCGGTGGTTCTTGAGGTAAGGGGCACCGACGCGGAGAGGGCACTGGCTCGGCCGGCGCTCGCTCTCGCCTCGATCGTCGTGGTCATCACTGCGCTCTACGGCGAAAGCTACACTCCGCTTCGTGCGAATCGCGCGCTGGCGAGGATCGACTCAGCGAAGGGCTCTATCGCAGGGACATTCTCCGAGCTCGACGTGGTGGCGAACTCCCGCGCCGAGCAGACCGCGCACACGCCTATCGTTATGGCCGAGTTCATCGGATCGCTCCGCCCTCGCCTGCGGGAGATACGAGCCAATCCGAGTCAGCGACGAATGCTCAGCCGCGCGTTCGGGGAGTCCTTTGGCGCGTTTGCGCGCGAAATGTCGTGCTGAGCGACGCCGTGAAAAGCGATCCGTTACTTGGCGAGCCGCGGTACAAGCTGGCAGAAGCCTACCTCGGAGCGGGCCAGGGCGATTCCGCCCTTGCAATGCTCCAGAGCTCTCTGAGGCTTGGATACGTGGGCGCTCCAGAGACCTATCTTTCGATAGGAAAACGTCTCGAGTTCTCCGGCAGAAGCGCCACTGCGGCGAAGCTCTACTCAGACTATCTGGAGGCCAAATACACAGAAGCCGTATGGGACCGCTCCGAGGCAATCGACAGGCCTGTCCCAACCGCTGACATTGCAGTAGCCGCGCATCTGCCATTGCTCTACGTGCGCGCACGTGAGAGCGAGCTCGCGATCAAGACGGCGGCCGCTCTTTCCGCCTTCGATCCATCGCGAGCAACCCTCGTCGACCGCTTCGTATCCGACATCGGGTCGCGCCGACGAGCAAACTGGGTGGCGAGGAGCTCACTGCTGCCTTGTACCGCGGCGCACAACAGCCGGCCGAAGGACTCAATTGCGTTCGGCGCGTGCGGCGTATTCCGCCGAAAGCTCTAGGCGGGCTGAGCGACCGCCGGCTGTCTGCTGCCGGCGCGGTGTATCCTGAGAGCGGCGATGCGCCGCCCATCCATTGCCACGACTTCCATTTCTCCTCCCGGGATCGGGATCCGGTCACCCATGCGTGGGAGGCGTCCCAGCTTTGCGAAAGCGAATCCTCCGAGCGTCGTCCAGTCGCCGTCGGGAATCTGGATGCGATAGTCCGAGCGGACATCGATCAGCGACAGAGATCCCGCGAGCTCCAGCACGCCATCTGTCACTATGGATTCGCGCGAGGCGAAGTCGTATTCGTCGGCGATGTCTCCGACGACTTCCTCGACGAGGTCTTCCATCGTGACGATCCCCGCGGTGCCGCCGTACTCGTCCAGCACGACGGCCATGTGGGCCCGGGTTTTTCTCAGATCGTCGAGTACTCGTTCCGCGGGACGGCTATCGGGCACGTACATCGGCTCGCGCACAAAGTCGGCGAGATTGAACGGCGCGTCACCGGAGTGAAGCCACAGGTCCTTGGCCAAAAACACGCCGGTCACGTCATCGAGCGATTCGCGGTATACCGGATAGCGTGAGTAGCGTTCACGGCGCAGGATTTCCCAGACCTCTTCTTCGGTCGCTTCGATGTCCAGCGCCACCACATCCGTTCGGGGTCGCATGACATCGCGCGCCTTCTTCTCGTGAAAGTCGAGAACGCCGGCGAGCATTGCGCGGTCCGATTCGTCCAGAGTTCCACGGGCGTGCGCCTGCATTACCAGAAAACGGATCTCATCGGGGCTGTGGCCCTCCGGATCATTCACGGGCTCGACGCCGAATATGCGGAGCAGCGAGTTGGCAGCCCCATTGAAGATCCAGATGAACGGGGACATGATGCGGGAAAAGACCAGGAGCGGGCGGACGACCGCGCGCGCCGTCTTTTCCGGACTCGTCAGCGCGATTGATTTGGGGGCGAGCTCCCCGAGCACGATGTGGAAGAACGTCAGGAGAAAGAACGCCACCGGTACGGCCGCAACGTGCATCGCCGCCGGTGAAGGGTTGAGTCCGAGCGTCCGAAAGAGCTGGTCAAAGAGGTGGGCGAGCACGGGCTCCCCAATCCATCCAAGGGCGAGGGACGCAATGGTGATCCCAAGCTGTGTCGACGCGATATACCGATCGAGATTCTGGAGCGCCGTTTGAACTGTTCGTGCGCTGCGATCGCCCTTGGCGATCATCTCATCGAGCTTGCTCCGTCGCGCGGCGACGAGGGAGAACTCGGCAGCCACGAAAAACCCGTTCAGCGCGACCAGTCCAAGTACGGCAATCATGCTGCTCGCTGCCACTGCTATCGACGGAGGATCGGCGGCCTCCGCAGCAACAAGTCCAAGGACCATAAGCCTGTAATCTATTCTATTCTATAGTAGAGACTTAAGTGCCCGTCGAAGCGTCTAATTGACGGCAGTCCTTAACCCCCGCAATTTGGAATCCTTGTTACAGGCCGTCCCCATAACACCAGCAGTCCCAAGGGCTGCCTTGACGCTCCCTGGCCTCACCAGCGGCGGCCGGGAGCGCGTCCTTCGAGTCCTCTATCTCGGCCGTTTGTCGCTGGCCACCGCTATCTTCGTGGCCGCCATCGTGGTCTGGCGCCGTGCCGACAGCACTGCGACACTCGTGGCGACACTCGCCTTCGTCGCGAGCCTGCTATTCACCAGCGCTTCGATGCTCTACAGCGCCCGCCGGCAGGGCGTCCTCGGGGACACGTTTTTCTACGTGCAGATGATCTTCGATCTGCTCCTGGTGACCACCGTCGTCCATCTGACACAGTCGGGCACGCCATCACAGCTCGCGCCGCTCTACATCCTGGTCATTGCTGTGAGCGCGCTGGTGCTGCCAGCCGCTGGCGTGCTCCTGATCGCCATGCTCGGCGACGTGCTGTATTTCGGGGTGACGATCGTCGATCAGGCTACGGCGTTCGATTTACCGGTGCTGGTTCAACTCGGGATATTCGGAGCGGTGGCCCTCGGATGCGGCTACATCGGCTCGCGACTGCGCGAGGGGCACGCAGGCCGCGAGGAGATGGAAGCTGAACTGGCCGCGTTCCGGCTGCGCGAAGCGGACATTGAGAGACTGCATACACGGGCCGAACGCCTCGAGGCGGTGGCGGAGTTGAGCGCGTCGCTCGCCCACGAGATAAAGAATCCACTGGCTTCGATCAGAAGCGCCGCGGAGCTACTCGCCAAGGTGCCGGGTGCCGACGACGACACGCGAACGCTGACCACTCTCGTTCAGCGCGAGTCCGACAGGTTGTCGCGACTGCTGTCGGAGTTCCTCGATTTTGCGCGAACCGGAGTCACCAGCGTGCGCAGAGTCAATCTCGTGGAAATCGCGCACCACGCCGCCGCCCTCGTCGCCGCACACCCTGACAAACCGGAAAACGTAATCATCCATGAGGTGTTTCCTTCAACACCTCTGGTCGTCGTTGGCGATGATGATCTGCTCCATCGCGCGATCTTCAATCTCCTTCTCAACGCGGTTCAGGCCTCTCCACCGGGCGGCGAAGTCCGGCTCGAAGCAGCGGAGCTCGCGTACCACCAGCTTCCGGCGCAAGCCGAGCGCTTCACGCGCGGGGCGATAATGCTTCAGGTAACCGATCAGGGGCCGGGAATAGCCGACTCGGTTAACGAGCGATTGTTCGAGCCGTTCGTCACGACGAAAGTGGGTGGAACCGGACTTGGCCTCTCGATCGTACACCGGGCCGTCGAGGCGCATCACGGTTTCATTCTCGTCGACAGCCATGGCAAGCGGGCGGGGACGAGGTTTACTGTGTTCCTGCCCAGACTTGGAAGCGAAGGGACCCGAAAAACCCCTAGGGCCGTGGCAAAGAGCGAAAAATGACGGGGGTCGCAACGTCGGCTCCGACGGTTCTTGTCATCGACGACGAGATGGGCATTCTCGACACGATCCGCATTCTGCTCAAGAACGAGGGGTTCATCCCGTACACAGCGCTTGGCGGAAAGAAAGGTCTCGAGCAGATCGCTGCGCTGAAGCCAGAGCTGATAATTACGGACGTCAGAATGCCCGACGTCACTGGTCTCGACATCCTGGCCTCGGTTCGCGCGCACGACCCCGAGGCCGTCGTAATTCTGATGACGGCGCAGGCGAGCCTGCAGTCGGCGATCGGCGCGGTGAACAACGGCGCCTTCTACTACATCCAGAAACCATTCAAGAACGAAGAGCTGTTGACCATAGTGCGTCGCGCGGCCGAGCATCGCAACCTGCGGCGCGAGAGCAAAACGCTGAAGTCGGAGACGAAGCGGCGCGACCGGTCGGCGCGACCGATTGGCGCCAGCAAGCCCTGGCTCGACGCCTTGCATGTCGCCGAATCAGTAGCCGTCACCGATTCCACCGTTCTGCTACAGGGCGAGTCCGGAACTGGAAAGGAAATCGTAGCCCACTACATCCACGACCTTTCGCCGCGATCCGGCAAGCCATTCCTGTCGATAAACTGCGGCGCGCTACCGGAGAGTCTGCTCGAGAGCGAGCTGTTCGGGCACGTCAAGGGATCGTTCACTGGTGCTTCCCGGGACAAGGAAGGGCTGTTCTTCGCTGCCGGAGAGGGCACCTTCTTCCTCGACGAGATTGGAGAAACCACGCCGGCGACGCAGGTAAAGCTCCTGCGGGTGTTGCAGCAGCGCGAAGTGATTCCCGTTGGAGCGACGGAAGCGAAGCCGGTGAATGCGAGAGTGATCGCCGCCACGAACCGCGACCTCGAGGAAGAGATAAAGCGCGGCGGTTTCCGAAGCGATCTCTACTATAGACTGAACGTTATCTCCATCGTGCTTCCGCCGCTGAGGACGCGCCCGGGGGATATCGCGCTGCTGTCAGATGCATTCCTCAAACGCGCCGGCGAAGCCCGCGGCGAACCACCACGGGTATTAGCCCCAGAAGCCATCGAGGCGATGCAGCGCTACTCGTGGCCCGGCAATGTGCGTGAGCTCGAGAACGCGCTAGAGCGCGCCGCGATTCTTGCCAAAGGCGATACGATTCCGCTCTCCGCGCTTCCAGAGCGTGTGGTCGAGCCCAAATCGGATCCTCTGGTAAGCGATTCCGTACAGACGAACCCGACGCTGGACACCATTGAGCGGGCCTACATCCTGTGGGTTCTGGAGAATGAGGGTGGCAACAAGCCACGCACCGCCGAAGTCCTGGGGATCGATCCTTCGACACTTTACCGCAAACTCTCCAGATACGGCCTCCCGACTTGAGTCGCAAAATGCGAGAGATTCGCATAAAGCCAAGAGAATTGCGTCGGTACCGACATATTATAAACTTCGTAACTCCTGACAGCGCGGCCAGTTAGGATTGATGTTCGTTTTGCGGTCCCGAGAGTGACGTGCTGTTACCTTGCCTCACTGTATCTGGGGCGTCTTTACTATAGGTGAATGCACGTGCATTCCATCCCAGCTTGCCTACGTTCCAGGAGAATCTTGAATGAGCAACAAAAAGGGTTTCACCCTCATTGAGCTTCTGATTGTCGTGGTCATCATCGGCATTCTTGCCGCGATCGCGATTCCGAAGTTCGCAAATACGAAGGACAAGGCGTATGTCGCAGCGATGAAGTCTGACCTTCGCAACCTTGCGACCTACGAAGAGCAGTACGCGGCCGATCAGAACGGCGCGTACTTCGCAGGAACCGCGACGATGGCTACGCCGATGCAGGGCTTCACGCCTTCGCAGAACGTGACCATTACCGCAGTGCTGATTGCTGGCCCGCCCCAAGGTTGGAGCGCGAGCAGCGTTCACTCGCTGTCAGCTAAGACTTGCGATAACGCGACCGGTGTTATCGTCTGCACCTGATCAGGACTATCGCCTGAACTAGAAAGAGGGAGCGTCGAAAGATGCTCCCTCTTTTTTTTTGCCGGAATGGATTTGGTACCGGCCGTCGACGGGGAATGACGCGAATACTGCGGAGCGCGGCATAGTCCGGACATGTTGACCAAAAGAGCTGCCGGGTACACGCTGATAGAGACCATAGTCGCGCTAGTCCTTTTTACCACTGGCGGCCTGGCGCTGGTGTCGACGAGCGCTCTGGTCGGCCGCGAGATGAACACCAACGCGGTTCGCGAGCGCGCAGGAAGGATGGCGGCGAGCCGGCTCGAGATCATTGGCGCCGACTGCCGTAGCGCGGCGAGCGGGCGGGAGACATTTCAGCAGGTCGAATCCGCGTGGTCCGTCGCCTTCCTCGACTCGGCGCGCCTGAGCGTCGTCGAGACTGTCAGCTACCCCATGCTGGACGGTCACCGCGTCGATCAGTTTCGCGCCGTGCTGTCGTGTCCGCGGTGAGCGATCAACATCGTCCCGCCAAAAGAATGAGAGGGCAGAGGCGACGCGGATTCACCCTCATCGAGCTCGCGATAGTGCTCGCAATCCTCGGTGTGGTTGGAAGCGCAATCGGGCTTACTCTGCTCCGCCAACAGCGCTTCTACCGTGGCGCGACGGAGCTGCTGTACGCGCGCGAAGGCGTGCGCGACGCAATGGAGATCCTGTCGACGGACATCCGCGGAATGTCGACCGCCGATACGGCGATGATGCTCGCCGATTCGGCGATGGAGTTATTCGCGAATATCGGCACCTCGGTGATTTGCCAGATCACCGGTTTGGAGATTGGACTGCCACGAGCGGTCTCTCCCCGCGGAAATACACTGTCCGCCTTTTTCACCCAGCCCGACACAGGCGACCTCGCGCTGTTCTTTCGGGATTCGATAGAGGCCGGCAGCCAATGGGAACGACATCGAATCGTGGGCTTCGGCTCCCGTTCACTGGCCGCGGCATGCCCCGCATTGACCGGCTACGCACAGGCCGACGCTGTCAGCGCCGGCGCGACGGGATTCCTGATCAATCTCTTGACTCCGTTGAGCAGCCACGTCGGTCGCGGCGCGCCGGTGCGGTTTGTCAGGCATGGCAGATACAGCTTGTACCATGCTGGTGACGGGGATTGGTATCTCGGGTATCGACGGTGCAACGCGATAGGACCATCGGTATGCGGCGCCGTTCAGCCGTTGAGCGGGCCGTACAAGGCTTACAGTAGTAACGCGGGCTTGACCGGGCTCCTCTTCGAATACTTCGACGTCCTTGGTGCGCGTCTCGGCGCGGGCTCTTCTTCCCTCGCGCGAGTCGACATCACCGCCCGTTCGGCAAGTCATCAGCGACTCATAGTTGAAGACCACACTTCGGTCCCCAGCGATTCGGCAACGGTTACTGTCGCGGTGCGGAATCGGCGGCCATGAGAGTCAAAACCCGCTGTCGACCGATCCCGTTTGGGCTCGGCTCTCATCGTTTGCCCCGTGAGCGGCGCGACGGCTTTGCGCTCGCAGCAGCCCTGCTGGCACTGTTGCTGATCTCCGCGCTCGTGACAGCGGTTTTCTTCGCCGCAACGGAAGAGACGAAGATCGGTACAGCGTCGGCCAAGCATCAGCTTGCTTTGTCGGCTGCGGAGTCGGCGGTCGAGATGACAATCGCGGATTGGAATCCGGCCTGGTCGCCTCAGGTAGGACTGGGCAGCACCAGAGTCACGGCGATCGAAGGGTTCGAAGTGCCGGTCGATGTCCACGTAACGCGTCTCGATTCGACGCTGTACTGGATCGTTGCCGATGCTGCTGATTCCTTCTCCGGGTCAGGCATCTCGAGGCGGATCGGCGTGGCAATCAGAGTGCTGATCGCTCCCGATCATTCGATAAGGATCGAGCGAATTTCGGAGCGACCGTGGTCGGAGCTTTTCTGAGACGCTCCTGGCCCGTCGTTACTTTCCCGCCAATTGAATCGTGTCTTAGTTCGAACACCTGGTTACCGACCAAGAAGGCAGAAGTGCCCCTCGGTTGGTCCCCATGCAAGTGCAGACAAACAGGGTCTTTGGGATCGCACGCTTCAAGAAGGTGAGGAAGTGGCGCGCACCCCTGGAAATACCCTCTTTTTTTTCATTTACCAAGGGCGCGATGGGGTTGTTTGGCCGCAAGAAGACTACCGTAGGGCTCGATATCGGATCTGGCCTGGTGAAGGTCGCCGTCATCGATCACTCGAAGTCCACACCGGAACTGATCAGGGTCGCAATCACTCCGTTGCCCGATGATGCCATCGTGGAGGGTGAAGTGATGGATCCGCATCTCGTATCAGATGTCATCCGCTCCACTATTGAGTCGGTAGACGCGAATACGAAGGCCGTGGTCGCCGCTGTCGGCGGACGCGATGTGATCATCAAGCGCATCAAGACCGAACGGGTCAAAGAAGCGCAGGCCCGCGAGCTCATGCGTTGGGAAGCCGAGCAGCACGTCCCGGACGTCGACTCAGTCGAGCTCGATTTCCAGATCCTCGATGGGGACGGCGACGGCAGAGACGAAATGAGTGTACTTCTCGTCGCAGCCAAGCGCGACCTGGTTGAAGCCAAGCTCCGCATCCTTGCCGAGGCGGGGATCACGCCGAGCTCAATGGATGTGGACGCGTTCGCGCTCCACAATGCGTTCGAGCTCAACTATCCGAATGCGATGGCGGGCGCCGTTGGGCTCGTCAACATCGGGCACGAAGTGACGAACATCAACATTCTGGATGAGGGCGTCCCAATTCTGACGCGCGATCTTCCCATCGGCACCCGCCGTTTTCGCGAGGATCTCCAGCGCGAGCACGGACTCTCGGCGGCCGACGCGGAAGCACTCATTAGAGGATATGACCGGTCGCCACAACTCGACTCCGTGATTCTGCAGCGCACCGAAGAGATCGCCACCGGACTCGAGCGCGCGATCGCGTTCCTGTCCACGTCTCTCAAGGGCGACGGACAAATGAAGGCGGTCTATACCTGCGGTGGCGGGTCACGCACGCCAGGTCTGACCGAATCACTTGGGCAACGTCTGAAGAAGCCGGTGGAGCTCGCCAACCCACTCACGACGATGTCGGTGAGGGACGGCGCGCTGGAGTCGCTTGTGACCGACGAGGTCGCGCCACTCCTGATGCTCGCGATCGGCCTCGCCCTCCGTAAGAACTGACCCGGAGCACAGACACCATGATCGAGATCAATCTCCTACCCGGGGACGGCAAGAAAAAGCGACGGGCGAAGACCAGCAGCCCGACGAAGTTTGAGTTCAACCTCAAACCTCCACCGTGGCTCGCCGGGCTAACCGAAAAAATCACCGACAAGTACATGCTGGGCGCAGTTGCCGCGGCAGGTATAAGCGGAGCGCTCATCGTCTTCATGTTCATTCATCAGGCCGCGAAGGCAAGCGAGCTCGATGACAGGCTGACAAAGGCGGTCAAGGATTCAGCGCAGTTCGGCGCCGTTCTGGCGGCAAAGACAAGGGCAGAGGCCTCGCGCGACTCGTTGTATCAGCAGATCGCGATCATCAAGTCGATCGACGATTCCCGCTATCTCTGGTCGCATCTCATGTACGAGATCAGCAACGCGCTGCCACAGTATACGTGGCTGACCGAGATCACGCAGACGAGTGCGCCCCGCAGCGTCGCTGCGGCTGACACCACGAAGAAGGCGGCGGCTCCGGTCGACAGCACGCAGTCGCCGGCGGCTAGAACAGCGGAGAGAAATCGTGCGCTCAAGGCGAGATCTGACTCGATGCTCGCCGCCGCGAAGGAGCTGAAGTTCAAGATCGTCGGGCATACGGTGGACATTCAGGCGCTCACGCGCTTCATGAAGTCGCTCGAAGCGTCGCCATTCATTCAAAACGTGCAGCTAAGCCGCTCCGATCTGGTTCAGGCCGAAGGAAAGGAAGTCACGGAGTTCACTCTCGAGGCGGAGACACAATCTCCTCCCGCCTTCGCGATCAAGACGGTTCCACTTGTAGTATCGGCGGTGCACTAACATGGCAATCGGCGCCAACATGACGAAGCGCGAGCAGACGATAACGGCTGTTGGTGTCGCCGCCGTGCTGCTGCTCGGTGCGTACTGGTATTTCCTGTACAAGCCAAAGGCTCAGGAACTCGCAGCTACGCAAGCTCACGTCGACTCACTCGACAAGAAGAATCAGCAGGCGAAGGCCGATATCGCTCAGGGCAGCCTGCAGAAGCTTCGCGCTCAGTCCGCGGAATACGAGCAAAGCCTGAGAGTGATGCGGCAGCTCGTTCCGAGAAGCAACGAAGTGCCGGCGCTGCTCGAGGACATTTCGAC
>WNGJ01008622.1_pt1 | contig 12249 bp, 13 predicted proteins | sample 5400611 | NCBI WGS metagenome assembly WNGJ01 (sample SAMN13153375, study PRJNA577476) | soil metagenome | isolation source: 40 cm soil or saprolite under Garry oak tree replicate 1 | place: USA:California | collected 2016-06-15 | reverse complement strand
TTGCGTTTCTCAAAGTCTTGCTTGCAACCACCACTCTTACCCGGCTTCTATCCGCACTCTCAAGGAGCCACATGGGGCCCGGTGCACGTTGGGGTTCGATCTCAAACCAGGCCCCATCACAACCGTGACGGGGCCTGGCGGTTTGGGGTTCCGCTCAGGGTTCTCCCTACTCTGAAAGCTGCCATTGTTGCCGATGTTGAAGCTGGCAACTGGCTGTCGCGTGCTCCAGCACGCCGATAAATCCTCCTATACGACCGCCGGGTCGTGCGCAGGTCTGGAGGTGCGATCTGGAAAGAAAGGCGTTAGCGCGTCTGCGTTCGCAAACCGCGGAAGTTAGCTCCGGCCATTACGGGAGTTGCACTGCTGACGCCAATTCCTTTGTCCCGGATAAACCGAGGCCGACACGGAGTTCATCACTGCTTCCGCTCAGAAGCATAAGGAGGTTTCAATGCCACCAACAGGAGTTCGCATACCCGTGATCGTGGCGGCGATGGTTCTGTTGATCGCCGCTTTCCTTACCATAAGTCGCTCGCCATCGGTCGGCGCAGCGAACAGCAAGAATTCTGCCGTCGAAAATGCGGTCCAAAAAGTGCAACAAGGCCAGCAGATCTTCCGCTTTGACACTTTCGGAGATCAAACATTCTGGGGCGACACGCTGAAATTGCATCAGGCTATCGAAGGAGCCGGGCTTGGCGGAGTTGGTCCGGGAGTGAGTCCAAAGACCGCTCTGGCGGTCGGCCTGAAAGTGGATGTGGATGCACTCCCAAACAATTTGCTGCAGCAGATCCTGCATGGAAAGGTAAATTTCAACGACCCTGGGGTCACGCTGGCGCTCCTCAAGTTAAACGCGGTCGTTGGTCTTACCGGAGTCTTCAATTCTTCCGGAACACTCCAATCCGTCGGCATTCAGTGCGCGTTGTGTCACTCTACGGTTGACAATTCCAGCCCTGCTCTCTGTGAAGGCCAAATCACGCCGAATCCCGGCACCGGTTGTATCGGTCATCGTTTGGATGGCTGGGCAAATCGTGATCTGAATGTCGGAGCGATCGTCGCCCTTGCACCTGATCTAACCGTGATCGCTGATCTGTTGAACACGAGTCAAAGCACGGTAAGAGCGGTACTGAATAGTTGGGGACCAGGTAAGTTTGACGCCGAGTTACTCATGGATGGAAAAGCTTTTAACCCGCAACAAGTTACCGATGGTGTTGTCACTGGCACAAATGTGCCAGGCGCCTCGCTGATTCCTCCGGCTTTTGGTCTGGGGGGAGTGAACCTGCATACCTGGATTGGCTGGGGTTCGGTGCCGCACTGGAATGCTTTCGTAGCGAACCTCGAGATGCATGGGACGGGCCGGTTCTTCGATCCCCGGCTGAACAACGCTGCGCAATTCCCGATTGCGGCTGCGCACGGATTTGGAGACCTGCCGCATATCAATCCGGATAGTGATCTCATCACCTCCAAACTTGCAGCTCTGCAACTGTATCAGCTCGCCATTCCTTCGCCGGACCCGACGGTCGCCTTCGATTCCGCGGCTGCCGCACGCGGCGACGTGTTGTTCAGCGGCAAGGCAGGATGCAACAACTGTCACGTAGAGCCGCTCTGGTCCGAACCGGGCTGGAACCTGCATCAGCCGAGCGAAGTCTGCATTGACGGCTTCCAGGCAAATCGGGGACCGGATCTGAGGTATCGCACTTCGCCGATTGGTGCACTCTCTACCCACTTCACAGGCGGCTTCTATCACGACGGGCGCTTCACTGATTTGAATGCCGTAGTCAACCATTACGACAAGTGCATGAACCTGGGGCTCGCCGACAACGAGAAAAGTGACCTGGTTCAGTACCTGTTAAGCCTCAAGTTCTAAAGCTGCTTTTGATTTCACTATGAAAGGAAGGAATGACATGATCGGTTTACAAGACCATTCGCGACAACTCAGGCAAAGCTTGGTCATTCGTTTTTGGCTGACGCTTGCGACTTGCGCGTATATGACATTCGCCACGGGCAGCGCATCGGCTCAGTTGGCCGATAATCAGACCAACGGCTTTGGTAACAATAGGCTGGTCACATTCACATATCTTCAGAATTTTGATTGCGTCGACCAGCCGACCATGGACCTGGATTTCAATGGCGTCCTGGCGCAGTCCGATCCCAACGAGATGCAGACACCGATTTGCCAGCCAGTCACCGAGCCCACTCAGGACCCGACTGGCGGAACCATCAAACACACCGCGCATCTCTATGTGTTTATTCCAATGTTCTCTGTTGACAACGACCAAAACCCGAATGACGCGATGCCGTGCCCGAATGGCGGAAGGCCAGGTGAACTCTGCGGCCCCGCGCTGGGAGCAGCGTTAATCAAGTTGTTCGGCTTTGTGCCGGAAGCTTGGAAGACCAAGGTAAATTCGGCCATCACGACTCAGTGCCCTGATCCGAACAATCCCGTGCCTGGTACCTGCACCATGCACGCTTCTTCCGTTGACCTGGCGGTGACGCTGGCTGCGCTCGGGAAGACTGGCCCTCCGACGGCGCCAATATTCGTGCCAACACCTAACCATGATCACGTCGTCGACAACAGTCGCGTTAATACCACGCCAATTTGGTGGGAGGTCAGGCCAGTACTGATACTCGACCAGAGCGACTGGCCTGCAGCTGATGGGAGCAGCGGGATTACCTCATCGAAGGCGATGGACGATGCGGAAGCCACCGGCAGAGCGATCGAGGTTGGCTCCAACTTCTTCCTCTTCTTCAGTTCGCAACTGTCTGCACATGGAGGTCATTAACGATGAATGGCACGCTGGCGGTTCGTGAATGGACCAGCATGGACAAGCTCAGGACTGCCGGCGTTGCCAATTCTGTCAAATGCATCCTCACGATTTTTGCCAAGCCCGAATCAACGCTAGTCGTGGAAGAGGAAACGAACTTACTAAGAGGTCTTCAATCCGACTTGCAGCGTAATCATACCTGCGCAGCGCGTTGCAGCGGATCGACGATTCTGGGTGGGTGGGCGACCAACCGGAGAGCGCCGTTCCGAAACCCTCGGTCCGATCATGGCGAAGGCAGAGGTAGACGCAGGTATGGGCCGGATTGCTTGCGGGAGGTTCAGCATCATTTGTGGCTGAAAGCCATGTCCTCGTTGTCAACTGGCGTAATATCGCCATTACACCAACAACCCAGTTTGTGAGTGTTGTGTTCAAGCATTGTTCCTGAAGCGGCGCGTCCAGAGCGCACGAAGACCCCAGTGGCCATCCCCCTGACAGGCAATGAACAGAAAAACAAAGCAGTAGAGCGCTGCTAGTTCTCCCCGGTTCAGAATGGGCCAAAATCCTCGGGGCGCATGCGCCTTGAAATATGCAACCGCCATTTCACCACTCGCGACAAAGGCCACGACCCGGGTGAAGATGCCGAGTGAAATCAAGCTGCCGCCCACTAGTTCAATTGTTCCGGCCGTAAACCCCTCCAGATCGTGGAGCTCGCTCGGTCCGCCAAGGACTCCGAACAATTTCTGAGCCCCGTGGCAAGCGAACAACAAGCCGGCAACGATTCGCATGAGACTGTAGGTTAGTGTGGAATACTTCTGCAACATCAATCTCCGCATCCGGTCGAGGTTAGACTCCCGGTATCGCGACCGGAGTGAAGACAATGCCAAATCCTGCGTCAGGACATATTGAACAGCATTAACGCCTTTATTCACAGGAAAGCTTCCGGTTCGGTGGCCCGCCCACAAGCGACCGCCGGCGATATTCGCCGGGAGTCAAGCCGAAGTGACTCTTGAACACACGAGTAAAGTGGCTCTGATCGGCGAAGCCAGACAGGGATGCTACTTCAGCAAGGGTGGCGTCGCCTATTGCAAGTAGCTGCCAACCGCGCAACACGCGGAGCTTTCGAATATGTTCTCCCAGAGTACAGTTGAAATGCTCAGAAAAGGTCCGGCATAGATACACGGGATGAACCCCCATTTCTGCTGCAATTTCGGGAAGATTCCATTCCTGGTCAAACGTGTCATCCAGGTAGTCGAGGAGCAGGCCAAGCCATCTGGGTCGAGCGGAATATCTGTCCCGAATGACTTTGAGGTGTCTGCTAATGAGATCGAGCAGCAGGGTTTCTACGATGAGCGGGGAATTACGATCCGCATATCGAAACTCTCTTTGAAGAGCGACCGAGGAACGGGCGCTCAGACTAACAGCAATCTCATCCGCCGCGCCTTGAGGGCTCAAGCCGCGGGTTAGCGCTTGTTCAATGTCCGAAGGTATGACTACGTGCAGACAGTTCGACCCGGGGGCGTAAGAGTCTGTATGAGTGTCGTTTGTTTGTAGAAAGCTCAGAGAACCAGCTTCGTAATTCGCGTTTCGGCTCCCCAGCGTACGGCTGTAAAATCCGTGACGCACGATTGTCAGATGCAACCACGGATGTGAATGGCTGGTTCTCTTGGCAAGCTTGGGGTAATCGTGGTGAACGAAAACGAATGAGCCGATCTTCTTTCGCTGGAGTGTCCTTCCCAGAGGCTTACTGAGTTCGCTCTCGCTCACAGCGGCAGAGTAGCAAAATGGGCCGCATCTGGCGACTGGAACAATTGTGCCATCGAGAATGAATCCTGTAATCGCCAACAAAAAGTACCTTCGGCAGCGTCCGACAAGCGTGTTGAACACGGTGTGACGCGATTCTGGAGGCATCGTCGGCAACTCGGAAATTATTCGGTTGTTGATGGCGTAATATCGCCATTTCGCCAACAACGGGCTTGTGAGTGTAAACGCCTTGGTTTCGCCAACAATACCTTCGTTGGTGTCTAATTCAATAGTGAAATCCTACCGTGGAGACAACCCGTGCGAAAGGCCACGCTTATCACGCTCGTCTTGGTTGTTGCGCTATGCTGTCGGTCCACAAGTTCCACCAAGGACAGACCTTTGAAGGCCACAACGCCATTGAGTGCGGACGAGGTCGCAATCTACAAAGCGGTTCTTCGGCAATACAGCTCCAAAGACGCCGAGAATCTGCATGTTTCGAGTACCACATACCCTCTCAATCCCGACTCCCCCACCAGCGGTCTTGCAGGACCAGATTGTTTGAAAGGGATTCAGTTGGAGAACCTTGCGACGGTGTTACATTCATCCCATGATCTACCGCCTGATGTCTTAACAGGAAACGGAATGGCACTCGTTGACCCGAGGAAACAAGCCAAAATCGTCCACTCTAACGACCCGAGCAATACGATTCGGAAAGGCAAGTCCGTAGAAAACGCCGTCGCGGATGCGTTTGCTACGGCTCTGTTTTCAATGTCTGAGATCGCATTCGACAAGGAACACCATTTCGGCGTTGTCAGCTACCACTTCTGGTGCGGCTCCCTGTGCGGGAATGGATCAACGATCGTGTTCCAAAAGATCAACGGCGAATGGAAGAACGCAAACCGTAACTGTGGTGGATGGGTTTCTTAGCTGGTAACTGTTGAAACATCGCCATTACACCAGTAATCCGGGCAAAATTTTGGATTTCCTGTATCGCGGATTTTCGTATTCGGGCGGCCTGCGGTTCCTGAGAGAAAAGGTGCAGAGATTTAGGGCCCCTCCCCGTTTTGTTTTCAGCGATCCCACACTCAGTCTCAAAGTAGTCCAGTTTGCGAACGGTCTATTCAGTGGCGCGGGCGGCTTCGGTGCGAGGAGACCAGCGAGCGCCGTGGACATGGGCAACGGCATTTAATCGCATCGTCCAGTCTCTGCATAAATTTCCGCAACGCGCCGCAGTGGCTTCGTAACTGGCGAAAGAATAATAACGGCGGCGCGAACGGTCTTGACAAGCGTCTCCTTCTGAGGTACTTTGCAGTGCAAAGTTAATTCCGATGAACGAACTCAACAGGGCGCTTGGCGACATCAGCAGCATACGTAGGCAGGTGGCCCGCAGTACCGAGTTTCGGGGCTACGGCCCCATGACTCTCGCCGCCACGGGCGCCGCTGCGATTGCGGCAGCAGGGGCGCAGGCGTTCTGGCTACCTGAGCCAATCAAGAACATCCCGGCATATCTAGCGATCTGGATCTCGACGGCCGCGTTATCGGCTGCGTTAATCGGAACGGAAATGCATGCCCGGACACGCCGCATCCATTCTGGTATGGCCGACGAGATGATTCGAATGGCCGTCGAACAGTTTCTGCCGTCAGCCGCTGCCGGAGCGCTCATGACTCCAGTGCTCGTCCGCTATGCGCCCGCCGCTCTCTGGATGTTGCCCGGTCTATGGCAGGTCGTCTTCAGCCTAGGCGTGTTTTCGTCCTGCCGCTTTTTGCCGCGGCCCATGGTCGCGGCAGGCATCTGGTACCTGTTTACCGGCCTTTTCTGCCTCACGCTCGCTGACGTGCGCGCGTTTTCTCCCTGGGTCATGGCCATTCCCTATGGGGCAGGGCAGCTGCTGGTTGCGGCAATTCTCCTCCTTACCGCGCGGGAGGCGGAAGATGAAAACTAAAGCGCCGTCCAGCGAAGGCCGCTTTGCCTATCAGGGTCTTGATCGTGTAATTCACGAACGCGCGCGTCTAAGCGTGTTGACGTCGCTCATCAGCAGTCCCAAAGGTGTCACTTTCGGCCAGCTCAAACAGCTGTGCTCACTAACCGATGGCAATCTAAGCCGACACCTGCGCGTGCTCGAAAACGCCAAGATGGTCGAGATTGCCAAGGGCCACGATCGCAATCGTCCGCAGACTGTCTGCCGCATTACAGCCTCGGGTCGCAAGCGCTATCTCGAATATCTCTCCACCCTCGAGCAGGTGGTGCGCGATGCGGCAAAGGGAACGACGGAACAGCCGATGCGCGGACTGGTGCTATCACGGGCCTGATTTTTTGTGTGATTGCACTTTGCAGTGTAAAGTAAATTCGGTACGGGGGAAACCAAGTGAGCGACATTTCGATGCTGCAATCGAGCCTGCAGGCCCGGATCAGGTCCCGGTCAATGGGCGTAAAACTCCTTGTTGTTTGCGGGCTAGGGCTGCTCATGACCATTCCAGCGCTTTTCGTCGGAGGTTTAGTGGATGACCGGACTAAACTGGCGGCCGATGTCATCCGAGAAATAAGCGGCCATGTGGGCGGCCAGCAGACCTTCCTGGGACCGACCCTCGCGATTCCGTATACTTTTCCCCTGCAAACTGAGGGTTATGTTGCAAAGCACGGCATTTATCTGGTCTTTCCATCGCTAGCGTCGGGCCTCATAAAGACGGTCACCGAAGAACGGCGACGTTCGCTCTTCAAGGTCCCGGTGTTCCGGGCAGATTTGAAGCTGGACGCGACATTCGACCTGACCGGAGTGCCGGCCGCGGTTCCGCCCGGTGCCGAATTAGATTGGAACCGCGCCGAGATTGTTGTTGGAGTGAGCGACGCTCGCGGAGCGCTGGCCGACGCCGTATTGACGACAGGCGGAAAGAGTTCAACGCTCGTTCCAGCCGCGATTGCCGAGAACATCTCCACGGGCGGAGATCAGGGTCAGCACCTTAAACTGATTCTGTTCGGTGCGAAGGCTGACGGCCTTGCAAGCCCAAATAAGCAATTCAACGTCTCAACTGCCTTGCAGTTCTCCGGCGCTCAGCGGATTGCCATGCTTGCTTACGGTAAGACGACCCACCTTTCTATCCAGGGCGATTGGCGAAGTCCAGGATTCGATGGAGGATTCTTGCCAACAAGCCGGACCGTGTCTACGAACGGCTTCAGTGCGGAATGGTCAGTACCCTTCATTGCGCGCGCCGTGCGTGCTGAAGGAACGAGTGACTCCATCAACGGGATCGACGCTACGGCACTTGGCGTTTCGTTTATCGAAGTGGCAGACTCTTATCAATCAGTAAATCGATCGCTCAAATATGTACTTCTCTTCTTGGGACTTCTCTTCCTTTCGTATTTCATCTTTGAAGTTACAACAGGCAAGCGGGTACATCCCGCACAGTACGTTCTGGTGGGAACAGCGCAAATCATTTTTTATCTGCTCCTGTTATCTCTCGCGGAAAGAATTGGGTTCGACCTTGGTTTCCTAGTCGCAGGTGCTGCCACGGTGATTCTGCTTTCCGCCAATGCGCAATGGGTCTTCCGCAGCCGCACGCAAGGAATACGCGCTCTCGCCATCTTCACATCGTTGTATGGTCTCATCTACATGATGCTGCGGCTCGAGGATAATGCTTTGCTGGTCGGTGCCGTCGCGAGCTTCGCAGCCGTTGCAGGCGTGATGTACTTTACTCGCTTTATCGACTGGTACAGCTCGCTCCCGGTATCAGGCGCGTCAGAGGCTGGAGCAGGTCCGGTGGTTTCCAACAACATGGTGTAGAAGGCGAATTCCGCGGACACTAGAAGTCTTATGCGAGGAAGCTTTACGATGCAAAGTGAATTCTTTGAAGGTTTGCACGTCGCCATCATCATGGACGGGAACGGCCGCTGGGCTACGCGGCGCGGCTTGCCCCGTGTCGCGGGACATCGTGCCGGCGTTGCCGCAGTGCGGCGAGTTGTCAAGCACGCACCTGATGTAGGCATCAAGCGCCTGACGCTGTACGCATTTTCATCCGACAACTGGAGTCGCCCGGCAGGTGAGGTGCAGAGTATCTTCAGGCTGATGCGCGCTTACCTCCGTCTTGAAACCGAAAGACTCAGGAAGGCGGGTGTGCGGCTACAGATTATCGGCAGGCGCGATCGTTTGCCGAAGCTTCTGCTGCGTGAAATCGACCAAGCGGAATTCGCCACCGCCGGAAGCCGCCGCTTTCGTCTACGGGTTGCCGTGGATTACTCTTCGCGTGATGCCATCACGCGCGCCGTCGCCGCGGTGAACTCTGCTCTTCAACATGATCGACCGCCCTCGGCTGAAGTGCTGGGACGCATGCTCGATCAGGCGCTGACCGCAGAGGTCGGCGTGGTCGATTTGCTGATTCGCACGGGCGGTGAGAAACGCCTTTCGGATTTCCTGTTGTGGGAGTCCGCCTATGCCGAACTCTTGTTCAGCGATCGCATGTGGCCTGACTTTGACGCCACAGATCTGGATGCCGCGTTGAAAGAATTCCGCCGCAGAGAACGTCGTTTTGGCGGGGTTCCGGCAGCCGCCGCGAATCCCCCGGCCTTATCGATGGGCGGTGCGCAATGATTGCTCCAGGTTCGCGGCCAATCAAAGTCAAATTCGTTCTCCCCGCCCCTGACGAAGGCGACTGATGCGTGTTGGCGTCCCATCAAGTATTCGTTGTTCCCGCCCCTGGCCACACTCGCCGGATATTTATCTCCCGATGATCGCGCCGTTCTCGTGGGCGAACATGTGGAACCGCTCACACACGACGATGCACCTGAGCTGGTTGTGATCCAGGCTTACATCACCAATGCCTACCGGGCGTACCGGATTGCGGACCACTATCCATTACGGTCATTGTGGGAGTCTGGCGAGAGGACCTCAGCCTTGAGGACCAGTCCCGCCTCCATTTTCCATATCATCTGCCGCAGAATGCCGAGCCAGAACTCGACGTCGCGGGTAGAGAGGTGTAAACGGCGGACTAAGCGACGAACGTTCTCCTCAGTGGACACCGCACGGCGCGGTTTGACGTAGCCGCTAACGTGGAGCGCGTCTAGTAGCAGCATGGTCACCCGCTCGACCTCGGCCGCAGTCGCGGGCCTGTGGCTTTGTGGTTGTTGCATAGCTCTCCCATTGCGAACCAGCTCATAGAGACACACTGCCACTGCTTGCCCAAGGTTCATCGAGATGTTTGCTTCATGAGTCGGAATGCGCAGCAACAAGTGGCAGTGGCTGAGGTCCTGGTTTGAGAGCCCGACTCTCTCCGATCCAAACAAGAGCGCGACACGGCTCGAACCGAGTTGCTTGCGCATAATGCGCGATCCGTATTCCAGCCGTCTGAGCGGATGTTGCAAGTCACGTTGACCAACCGCAGTCGTTCCGACTACCAGCGTGCAGTCCGCCACCGCCTCGGCCACACTCGTGAATTCCTCTGCGTTCGACAGCAGCGCCGCCGCACCGACAGCGGAGCGCGCCTCACGAAAAGCAACTTCATATGGGGATACCACTCGCAGGTGACGGAAACCGAAGTTGCTCATGGCGCGAGCGGCTGCGCCAATGTTGAGAGGGTTGCGCGCCGCCACCAGGACGACGCGTAAGCGGTCGAATTCAGCCCAAACAGGCAAGAATACTGATTTTACGACACGCACAGGAAGGGCGTTCTTTCGAATGGCCATTGAGCAAATCGCATTCTCGTTCCTTTGGTCAATGAGTGTGATGGCCTGATTTCGTCAGTTATGCGGGTAAGGGCGTAGAATCTTTAAGGCAGAGGCCGCAATGAAAGTGTTGGCCACGGTCTTGCTTTTCCTATTTTCGATTCTACAGAGCTGGGCACAGACTTCCGTTACAGTGCCAGTAGTAGACAAGTCTGAGCCTGGTAGTCCGCTCCAGATCACAGGGAATATCACCTTCACGGATCAGATCACCGGGAACTCAATTAGCTCATCAAGTGATTACGAACTGAAGGCACAAAATATCTCCGGGAATGGAATCATCTTCCTTTTAGTGCATTTCATTGAGATGGGGCCGCGGGAGGGCGGTATTGGCCATCATATCCAGTGGGACAATTTTTTCACAAACGAAGAGATCACGCCCGGGGCAGTATTTATCCTTGATCGCAGCTCTGGCGGCAGGCAAATCGGTTCCTTCAACCCTCTGGGCCCAAGTCGCGATCCTGTCACTGAAGTGCGTGTACTCTACGCAGAGTTCTCCGATGGTTCAGTCTATGGCGAAAGAAGAGAAGCCAAGGATATTCTTGCCGCCCGCCCTTTAATCATCCGCGCTTTGCAGAGCCTTGACAGGGCTAATTTTCTGGAAGGAGTGCGCTCTGCACAGAAAAACAGAGGTACCGGCGCGGCACATCGCCTAGTTCATACGGAACTTGCCAATGCCGAGAAGCATCTCGCAGTTATGCGCAGCGCCGCACCCTTGCAGAAGCGAGTGCTCAAGCGATACGAAATGTCGGGTCTTGTGACCGCGGTCATGCCGGAATCCAAGAAGATTAGCGTCTACAACGAAGACATCCCCGCCTTTCTAATGCCACGCGAAATGGACTATGAGGTGCGTGACCAGACAACACTGTCTAATATCAAAGTGGGGGATACAATCCACGCGACCCTGCTGAGCGACAACGAGGAGGTATGGGAGCTTGAGAATCCCGTCGTAACGGGTCGCCCTTAACTTGGATGCTGTTGCAAAATCGCCATAGCACTCATTGCCCTGTTTTCAGGCGAATAAACGGCGCAAACTTATGCTAAGCCTGATTTCAACAGTTACAAAGCAGGCCTAGCGGAGAAGTGAACCTTCTGCCATTTTCGATTGTCCTCGCTAAGGCCCAACAGTTCCATTTCAGTTGTGCTGACCCAGCGGGCCGGATACTTCGCTGCCTTTAACATGAAGCACTTGGCCTTTGGACCGCAGGTCATAGCGATGACTTTGCCCGGTTGCTCGTCTCCCGCAATAGTCGCCTCGGCAGTGACTACGTAGCCCTCCGCGCTGCGTTTGCCTGTGACAAACCGTAGTTGCAGCAGCAAGGGATAATCCGCTGCATGTTTTTGAGGAAGTTGAAAAGGCTCGCCGTCCAGTCCTGAGGGCAATCCCGGCGAAGAATACAACCGGAAACTCGTTTCCACGTTAATCTGCACGGCGACGGTTTGACCGTTTTTCGTTGCCGGATCGAATCGCCATGTTTGGATTGCCTCAATCGACTTTTCATCCAGCCCTAGGCCCAGCGAGCGAGCGATTCGCACATCGTGGGTCTTACCGTCGGCCCCTACCACCACCCACAGCGCGCATGTGCCCTGGAGTTGTGCACGGCGAGCTTCCTCAGAATATTCAGGGTCGGGTGCGTAGACGGCGCGGGGTGCAATGACGCCACCACCGACCTTGTGTACGGGTTCACCCTGAATGTGAACGGGGGCAGCCTTATCGACTGCGGTGGCCGAGGCTTGGTCGTTTTGCGCCCGTGCGCCAGAGATAAGTAGACAAGCCATAAGCAAGGCCCACTTTTTCATCGGGGTTCTCCGCTGCAAGGGGACGGCAGCAGCACGTCGGCATTCTATCGCAGATTGGTGAAAAATCGCCGTTACGCTCACTGACGGGTTCTGAGCGCTATCGCCTGATCTATATAAGGGGATGTCAAGAACATTTTTCTCCCTCCGCCGGAGGCGCGGTTTTGATTCGCGACATCCAGCCCCTTGTCACCACGAAAGACGCTAGTCTGGGGTCGTGCCCCTGGGTTTGGGTCTGCGTTG
>WNGJ01012717.1_pt1 | contig 12250 bp, 10 predicted proteins | sample 5400611 | NCBI WGS metagenome assembly WNGJ01 (sample SAMN13153375, study PRJNA577476) | soil metagenome | isolation source: 40 cm soil or saprolite under Garry oak tree replicate 1 | place: USA:California | collected 2016-06-15 | reverse complement strand
CAGTGTGGAAAGAGCGCGCCTCGCTGCCGCCCGCAGGAGACGCCCTCTACGAGCACATGATGGCCCTGCCGGTGGCGGGGCAAACGGTGACCGAGAAGACCTCCGCCGCGGCGGCGCCAGCGGTGAAGAGCCTCGAGGCGCGCTATACGCGCCCGTACCAGGCCCACGGCTCCATCGGCCCGTCGTGCGCCGTGGCGCAATGGCAGGAAGGCAAGCTCGCCGTGTGGACGCACAGCCAAGGCGTGTTTCCTTTGCGCGCTGATCTGGCCAAGGTGTTCGGCGTCGAGCCGGCGGCGGTGCGCTGCACGCACGTCGAGGGCGCAGGCTGCTACGGCCACAACGGGGCTGACGACGTAGCGCTCGATGCGGCGCTGCTCGCCCGCGCAACGGGCGGCCAGCCGGTGAAGCTGCAATGGATGCGCGACGACGAGTTCATGTGGGAGCCGTACGGCTCGGCGATGGTGATGAAGCTCGCCGGCGGCCTCGACGCGCAAGGCAATATAGTGGGCTGGTCGCACGAGCTGTGGAGCCACCCGCATAGCACGCGCCCCGGGGCATCGGCCGGCGTGAATCTGCTCGCCGCGCAGCACCTGGCGAATCCGCTGCTGCGGCAGCTGCCGGCAGACGTGCGGCAACCGGCAGGCGGGTCGGACCGCAACTCGATTCCCCTGTACGAGCTCCCGAACGTCAAAGTGGTGAAGCACTACATCCCGGAGGCGCCGCTGCGCACCTCCGCGCTGCGCACGCTCGGCGGCTACGCCAACGTGTTTGCGCTCGAGTCTTTCATGGATGAGCTCGCGGCCGCGGCGCAGGCCGACCCGGTGGAGTTCCGCCAGGCCGATCCGGTGGAGTTCCGCTTGCGCCACATGAAGGATCCGCGCGCCCGCGCAGTGATCGAGGCGGCTGCGCAGCGTGCCGGCTGGACGCCGAAGGCGCGCGGCGACGGCACGCGCGGCCGGGGGTTCGCCTTCGCCAGATACAAGAACCTCGCCTGCTACTGCGCCATCGCGGCGGACGTCACGGTGGATCGCAAGAGCGGCAAGGTCCGCGTCACGCGCGCAGTGGCAGCCGTCGACGTCGGACAAGTCGTCAATCCCGACGGCGTCGTCAACCAGATCGAGGGCGGCTTGATCCAGTCGGCAAGCTGGACCCTCAAGGAAGCGCTGCGCTTCGACCGCACGCGTGTCACCACGCGTTCCTGGGCCGACTATCCCATCCTGCGCTTCGAGGAAGTGCCGCAGGTCGAGGTGGTCATTCTCAATCAGCCGAACGAGCGCTTCCTCGGCGTTGGCGAGGGCGCGCAAGGTCCGGCAGCGGCCGCGATCGCCAACGCCATCGCCAACGCTACGGGTGCGCGCCTTCGGTCTCTGCCCTTCACACCGGCCCGAGTGAAGGCGGCCTTGGCTTGATCTTTCGACTACGGCGACCACCTGGATCTCGATCAGCTGCTCGGGCTCGCCCAGCTCGAGCACGGCCATGTTGGTCGTCGCCGGCTTGTGGTTGTGAGGCGCGAAATACGAGTTCACCACGGCGCTCGCCTTGCCGATGTCGCCCATGCGCGGCCGCGCACGGAAGATGAACACGTGCACCACGTCCTTCGGCGACGCGCCGGCAGCTTTCAGCGTTTCCATGATGCCGTCCATGGTCTGCCGGGTCTGCGCTTCCAGGTCGTTGGGCAGGTGCTTCAGGATCTGCTCGCGCTTGTGCGGATGATCGTGATAGACCGGCAGCGCGGTGCCGCCGGCCAGCCAGAGGATCTTGCCGCTCCTGATCTTGATTGCCGGCGAGAACGGCATGAAGACGCTTTTGTCGTAGTTCGGGTGGTGGACGATCTCGAGGTGATTGCCGCTTTGCCCCCGCGCAGGTGACGCGGCAAGGATAGCCGTAGCGATACAGGTCATTGCGATGGCGCTGGCTTTTCTCATTGGCTCTCTCCCTTCGTGGAAAAGGTGAGTTTGGCACAGCGGAACATGGAAATAAAAAGCCCGGTCCTCTTTTGAGGCCGGGCTTTTGCTAGCTGTTTTTTGGCTTCGGGCTAGCTTTTTGAAAAGATGGCGTCGAGGCGCTCGAGGTCGTTGATCACCCGCCACTCGGAGGCGCCGGCCCCTTCGACCCGCTTCTGCCAGGCTTCGAGGCGCCCGAGGTAGCGCCGCGGATCGATGTTGTCGGTCTTGAGCTTGACGACGTTCACCGCGATGATGCGGATGTTTTTCAGGCTGATCGGGAAATTCCGGATGGTGGCCTTGTCGAGCTCCTCCTGCATGTCGGAGAAGATGATGATGGTCTTGGTCCCTGCCCCGGTCTCGTTGAGGAACTGCGCGCCCTGGATCAGCCCGCCGGTGATGTCGGTGTAGGCGGTTCCTCGCACCGTCTTGACGTAAGCATCGATCTGGTCTTTGAAGGCGCGCTTCTGGGCATTCGCCTGCGACGGCCGCGAGTCGAAGGTGGCCTTTGCGATGATGTCCTTTTCGCTGAAGCTGCGGCTGGTCACCCGCGCGACCATGAGCGAATCCCCGGCCGTGAGTGTTCCCAGCAGATAGTTGATGATGAGCTGGGCCTTGCCTGCCTCTTGCGCGTAGGTGCCCGACGTGTCGACCAGCATGTAGACGGCGTTGGAGTGGCTGCGCGAGTCTCCGCAGCCCGCAACGGCCATCCCGACCAACAACAGCGCTGCGAGGAATAGTCGCTTGATCATGATCTCTCCTTGCTCAGGTCCTCCGCGTCCGCCCCGCGCCTTGACTTTCCCGGTGCGGGAGCGCGCGGCGCCTTCACCAGGTGCTCGATCAGCAGCGGCAGCACGATGACGACGTCGTACAGGTTGATCAGCACCCGGCTCAGCCGTCGCGCCAGGTTGCCGAGGATGCGCAGCACGAACGCCAGCGCCCGCACGAACCCCGCCAGCAGCACCCCGCCGACCGTACGCGTCGAATAGATGAGCGATTCGAGCGGGATCGCGATAAAGGCGAGCGCGAACGGCAGGATGAAGCCGAGCAGCATCTGGCCGGCCGTCGGGATGCGGGCGACCCAGCCGTCGGTGGCGGCCTGTTGCACCGTCGCCAGGGAGTGCAGCAGCGCCTGCTTGTCGGAGATCAGCATGTCGCGCATCAGCGCGAGCGCCGCCTCGATCCCTGCCAGGGTCACGAGAAGGGTCAGCGCGATCCACATCATGCGGTGGCGCATGTGCTCGTTCAGGTTGGCGATGCGCGGGAACAGGTGCGTAACGCGCAGCGACTCCATCAGGAACAATCCCATCGAGGCTTCGACGAAGATGATCACCAGGGCCGCGACTTCGGAGGTGCGCAGCGAGCTGCTGATGTAATCGCCCGCCCCGACCATCTCCGACATCGGCAGCGCGATCAGCTTGAAGTTGACGAAGGCGCCGCCCGACGCCACGGCCATCACCAGGAAGGCAATGGCGAACTGCGTGAAGGCGGAGACGGTCAGCGCGTGCTCCGCCTTGTCGGTCTTGGCGTTGATCTGCTCGTATTTTGCCATGTGCCCGTCGACGGCGGCGGTGCTGTCCTGCAGCCCGGTCAATTTCTTGTCGACCTGCGCCATGGTCTTGTCGAGCGAGCGCCAGAACGGCATGAATCCCTCGAGGATCTTGTGCCGCGTCTCGTAGGCGCGGCGATAGTCGGCAAGCGCCTTGTCGTGAATGCTGGTGACCGACCGATTGATTTCCCCGAGGACCTTCTGCACCATTTCGTTGCCGCTCGATTTGACGTTAGCCATCGCGGTAACGGCTTCCACCCAGTCCGGCGGCGGCGGCGGCACTTCCCCGCACTTCTTGTAGTCCTCCTCGACGCGCGTGATCTCGTCGAGAAGCTTGCGCTGCAAGGCCGGGTAGCCCTGCAGGTCGCGCGTGACCATCGCGCCGAGGCGCTCGAATTCGCGCTCGATGCGCTGGCCCACTTCCTGGCGGCCGTGCGCGAGCAGGACTGCCTTGTTGCGTTGCGTCATGTCGTTGGCGGCTGCCAATAACCAGCGCGCGCCTATCCGCAGCGGACCGCTGATGAGAAAGCCGAGTGAGCCGATCAGGTGGTGCACGGGCTTGCGCGCCGCGTAGAGAAAGGCCATGGCGACCAGCAGCACGAACAGCACTGACACCGCGGTGTTAGCCGGCCAGACCATCCAGTATTCCGAGCCAGTCATGGGACCCTCCCTTTGTGCGTCCATCACGATAAAACAGAGCGGCGCAATCCGCCGCACAATTCCTTACGTTTGAGGGAATATGTCTCGGTTTTCCTTACCAAAATCACCGCTGTGGCGCGGTTTTGGCACCCAGAGGACGAACAGGTTGGCGATTACGATAGTCGCGGCGAGGAAGTAGAAGGTCGCCAGCAAGCCATGGCGGTCTGCAACCAGCCCGGCGAGCAAGGGCCCCAATGCGCCGCCGATGGCCTGGGCGCCAAACAGCACCCCGATGCTCGAGCCGCCCATGTTCCTCGGCGTCGCGTCCAGCAGCCAGGCCTGGATGACCGGCCGCGTCGCGTAAAGGAAAAAGCCGAGCAGCGCCACGAGCGCGATGAACAGCGGCGAGCCGCCGCTGAAGGCCATGAGCGCAAGCACCCCTGCGCTCGTGAGCATGCTGCTCATCAGGATGCGCTTGCGGCCCATGCGGTCCGACAGATGCCCGGCTACCGGGGCCGCTGCAAAGCCCGCCGCCTGCAGGGCAAACAGGCAGACCCCGACCAGAGCCGGCGCATACCCCATCTCGCGCGCCAGGAACACCGGCAGAAAGGTGAGCAGCGCGGCCTGCGTCATGGTGCGAAATGAAGAGCCCACCGACAGCAGCACCAGGGCGCGATTGCGGAACAGGCCCTCGAGCCCCCTCAGGTACTCGGCGAGCGATTGCCGCTCCACGTGCTTCGTGCCGAACTGAAGCGTGCCGAGCAAGACGAGGATCAACACCGCGACGACGAGTCCCGGCAGGACGTTCATCACGACCACTTGCCGCCACGAGAACAGCGCGAGCAGCGCGCCGATCACCAACGGCGCAACCGCGTCGCCGACGTTGCCGCCCATGCCGTGCAGCGAGAGAACCAGGCCTTTGCGCTCCGGGTAGCGCTGGCCAAGCGTCGGGATCGCCGTCGGATGCCAGATGCTGTTGCCAAAGCCGACCAGCGCGATGCACGCGAGCAGCATCGCGTAGCTGTGGGTAAAGCCGATGAGAAGGTACGGGAAGCCGACCCAGAACAGAGATACCGCCATCAGCAGGCCCTTGCGGCCCACGGTGTCGACCAGCACGCCGCCCGGGACATTGGCAATGGCCGCGGCAACGTACTGGCAGGTCATGATCAGCCCGATCTGGCCATACGTCAGACCGAGCTCGCTGCCGATCAGCGGCAGCAGCAGGTAGAAGGTCGCCGGATACCAGTGCGTCAGGCCATGGCCGACGGTGATCAGCCACACATCGCGAAAGGCATGTCGCGGCGTGGCCTGCGCCGCGGCAATACCGGTCACGCGGGCTCCTTGCTCAGCACTTTCTTGAGGTACCGCCCAACCAGCTCCGCGGACAGAGTGACGGCCGGGTCGTACTCCGGCGCGTCCTCGAGCTGCTCCAGGTCGTTCAGCCCGCAGGCCTTGTAGATCCGGTTGGTGGCCGAGATCAGGCGCGCGGGCTTGTCGGCGCTGGCATTGAAATGCTGGTGGATGGTGTTCGGCGGTATGTAGATGACGTCGCCGGCCTCCCACTCGTAGCGCTTCACCTCGGCTTGCGGCGTCCAGTGATAGGTGTCGGTGATCTCGACGTCGCAATCCTGATGCAGGTCGTAGCCGCGGCCCTCCAGCACGTACAGGCACTCCTCGGCGAGGTGCCGGTGACGTCCCGAGCGGCTGCCCGGAGGAATGATCTGCATGTAGGCGTCGACCGTTTCCATCCGCGTGTTCATCTGCTCGTTGATCAGGTGCTTGAGCAGGCCCTGGCGCGACATCTCCCACGGCATGTCGTCGGGGTGGACGATCTTGCGCCGCTTTGCGTTGCGCGCCGGCGCGCCGGCCGCGTCGTCAAGCAGCGCCTGGTACAGCTTCTGATGGTTACGGCCCTTCAGCCATGCCTTCGATTCATCCCAGGCCATAGTTACTCCTCTGTCTCTCTGACTCTATAACCCTCGGCGCCGGGCGCCGGTTCAGCCGGACGCGGCTCGACGAGCTGCTGGAACAGCATGTTCATGAACATGTACATCGGCTTGGTCTTGATGACCAGGGCGCGCGCCGGCTTGTCCGGGCTGGCGTTGAAGTGCTGGTGCACGCAGTTGTTGTGCACGATCGCCACGTCCCCCGCCTGCCAGTCGTAGCGCACCCCGTCGTGCACCTCGTAGCCCTTGCCGTCGAGGATGTAGAACGCCGCCTCGTTGACGTGGCCGTGCTTCTGCGACCTGCCGCCCGGAGCGTACTCCTCGAGGTGAAGATGGAACATCTGCGTGATGCCGTCCTTCGGCTCGACATAGTGCCGGCTGTAGGTCTGCGGTCCGTCGACGAACCTCAGCTCCTTTCCCTTCCTCACGCGCGGCATGGCGCGCAGCCGCGCGAGCTCCTCGCGCAGGCTGTACTGCCCCTGGAGGGCGCGCACGAAGACGCGGTCCTTCTTGCTGTGATAGTGCGATTCGGTGCCCATGCCGTTCTCCCTGGCTACCACAATCTCTCGCCGCTTTCGACCTTGTGCAGCATCTCCTGCTGAAACTCGGGCGGGCCGAAACCGAAGCGCTCGCCGCGCTGCTCGTAGAAGAAGGGCGCGCCCGTGCGGCTGCTGAACTCGCGCATCCACTCGAGCAGGCGCTCGTCAGGATCGCGCCCGGCCGAGCACAGGATGAACGCGGGGCGCGCGCGCCAGCGGGTCGGCACCGCCATGACACCCAGCCGGTCCGGACGGAACTCCTCCGGGAACGGGCTGTCGGGCATCAGCCAGCCGCAGACGAAGTTGCGGCAGGGCTCGATCGGCCTGTGCTCGTAAATCGTGCAGCAGCCCACACCGCGAAAATGGCAGGGCTGACCGGGCTTCATCTCGTGCCCGCGGATATTCCCCGCCACCCAGCCATCGCAGCACGCCGTGCAGGTTCCGCACTGGCGCCGCGCCGGCTGCAGCGCGATCACCGCCCCGCAGCACTTCTTGTATTTCTGGCCGCTGCCGCATGGACAAGGATCGTTTCGCCCGACTCGCATTCAGCGCCGTGAGTATACTCGCGTACCGTTATTGAGAATCATATTCTGCATAGGGGAACGGGGCGATGACCGTTTACCTGGTAGTGCTGCTGTCGGTCCTGAATTCCATCGGCCAGCGCGGCAGCAAGGTGGCGGTCTCCCTCTATGCGCTGGAGCTGGGAGGCGGCTCGTTCACGGTGGGCCTGCTCGCCGCGATGTTCGCGGCGTTTCCGCTGCTACTCGCGGTGCATGCCGGGCGCATCTCCGACCGCGTCGGCGTGCGCTACCCGATACTCTTGGGCACGGCAACGATGGCCTGCGGCCTCGCGCTGCCTGCGCTGGCCGGCGGACTGCCGGCATTGTTTCTTTGCCCGGCGCTGATCGGCCTGGGCCACATCTTTTTCCATGTCTCGATTCACAACCTGGTCGGATCGCTTGGCGCCGCGGAAGACCGGACGCGCAACTTCGCCACCTTCGCGCTCGGCGGCTCGATCGCCGCGTTCGCCGGCCCGTCGCTTGCCGGCTTCGGCATCGAGATCGCCGGCTACCGGGCCACGTTCGCAATGCTCGCCGCGATCGCCCTCGTGCCGGCGCTGATCGTGCTGCTGCACAAGGCCCTCATTCCGGCGCATGCGCGGCATGAGGAGGAAACCGCAAAGAGCGCGCTCGATCTCCTGGCGAACGCCGCGCTGCGGCGAACCCTGATCATGAGCGGCGTCACGCTCACGGGAATCGAGCTGTTCTCCTTTTACCTGCCGATCTACGGCCGCGAAATAGGACTGTCGCCGTCCTCGATCGGGATGATCCTGTCGAGCTACGCGCTCGCCGGCTTCATCGTGCGGGCCTTCATGCACCGGCTCGCCAAGCGATTCACGGAGGCAGGCGTGCTGAGCGGATCGCTGTTCCTCGCCGCCCTGGCCTACGTCGCGGTGCCGGCCCTGACCGACGGCGCTTTCTTGGCGTGCGCCGCGTTCGCGCTCGGGCTCGCGCTCGGGTCGGCGCAGCCGCTCACCATCATCCTCACCTACAACCATGCCCCCAAGGGCCGCTCGGGCGAAGCGCTCGGCATGCGCCTGATGGCGAACAAGGTGACGCAGATCGCCGTGCCGCTCGTCTTCGGCGGATTGGGCGCGCTTGGCGCGGTACCCGTCTTCCTGTCGACCGGGGTGTTTCTCCTGGCCGGCGGCGTGCTGTCGCTGCGAGAGCTTCGCAATCAGGCGTAAACTCCATCCGTATGGCAGAACCCGGTTCTCCTATATCGAACAAGGCAGGCCGATGCGAGCGGACCAGAATGAATTGCTGACGCGCACCGGCCCCGGCACGCCGCTGGGGCAGCTGTTCCGGCGCTACTGGCTGCCGGCCCTGCTCGCCTCCGAGCTGGCGGAGCGCGATGGCCCGCCGGTGCGGGTGAAGCTGCTTTCCGAGCGGCTGATCGCCTGGCGAGACAGCCAGAACCGCCTCGGCCTGATGGACGAGTTCTGCGCGCATCGCGGGGTCTCGCTCTGGTTCGGCCGCAACGAGGAGAACGGGCTGCGCTGCTCTTATCACGGCTGGAAGTACGACGTCACGGGTCAATGCGTCGAGATCCCGTCCGAGCCGGACAACCCGAAGCTTTGCTCGCGGATCAAGCTCAAGTCCTATCCGCTGGTGGAGCGCGGCGGGGTGCTGTGGACGTACATGGGACCGCCGGAGCAACAGCCGCCGCTCCCCGAGCACGAGTGGGCGATGGTCCCGGACAGCCATCGCTTCGTGTCCAAGCGCTGGCAGGAGTGCAATTACCTGCAGGCGATGGAAGGCGGCATCGACTCGAGCCATGTCTCCTTCCTGCACCGGCACACGATGAGCGTCGATCCCCTGTTCAAGGGAGCGAAAGGCAACGAGTACAACCTCAAGGACCTGCGGCCGCACTTCGAGGTGGTGGAATCGCCGGGCGGGCTGTACATCGGGGCGCGGCGCAACGCCGGCGAGGGCGAGTACTACTGGCGCATCACCCAGTGGATCATGCCCAGCTTTACCCTGATCCCGCCGCGCGGCGACCACCCCATCGGCGGCCACTCCTGGGTGCCGATCGACGACGAGAACTGCTGGGCGTGGAGCACCAACCACCATGCGGCGCGTCCGCTGAAGGACGAGGAGCGCTCGGCGCTCGAGGCTGGAATGGGCATCCACGTGCCTCTCATCCCCGGCAGCTTCCGCCCGGTCGCCAACAAGGACAACGACTACCTGATGGATCGCGGCGCGCAGAAGGACGGCCGCAGCTTCTCCGGCGTCGAGGGCTTCGCGATGCAGGACGCTTCGGTGCAGGAAAGCATGGGTCCGATCCAGGACCGCACCCGCGAGAACCTGGTGCCGACCGATCAGGGCATCATCGTGGCGCGCCGCCGGCTGATGAAGGCGGCGCAGGATCTGGACAAGGGAATCGCGCCTCCGGGCGTGGAGGCCGCCCACCAGCGCGTGCGCTCGGTGTCGATCATCCTGCCGCACGGGGTACCGTTCAGCGAGGCCACCGTCTAGGAATTCGGGGACGGAGCCCGAACTCCGCTGTTTCCGCTACGGCTATGGAAGTTCGGGCTCCGTCCCCGAATTAGGCGGCTTAAAACGTGGTCTGTCCCTGTTTTTCCGCTATTTTCCCGGCGCTTCCGCGGCGTAGGCCTGTTCCATGCTCGGTTTCAGGCCGTGCTTGGCGAGCGCCTCCGAGAACCAAGCCCGGATTTCCGGCCGCTCGTCCGCGTAGTCGATCTGGTCGCCGCCCAGGCGCCGGCTGATCCACGCCTTGGGCACGCCCTGCGCATTGCGGATCGCCACGCCCTCGGCCTTGAACGCCAGGTAGCGCGCAGGCGTCGTCCCGGTATTGAAGTGCTGGTGGAACCAGAGGTTTGGCGGCACGATCATCGCGCCCTCGCGCCAGTCGTAGCGCTTCGGCTCCTCGCCCTCGGACCACATCAGGCTGAAGCCCTCGCCGCCCAGGACGATGACATGCGCCCCGGGGCCATGGGCATGGGCCTTCTTGTAGGTGCCGACCGGGAACTGCGAAATGTGGCTGTTCATCGAGCCTTTCGCCATGCTGAAGCGCGTATGCCCGCCGCCGGCGCCGCGCTCCTTCGCCGCGAACAGGGGCAGGTTGACCGCATCGGCGACGAAGTTCGTGTCCAGGAGCAGCCCCTTCTGCTCGCCCTTGCTGGCGAAATATTCCGGCTCACCGTCGAACCGCTCTTTGAAGTCATGGTCGGTATTGAAGACAAAATCGAGATCGCCGAAGGCGTTGATAATGACCGGCGCGTTGGTCACGGCGACGTAGCGCGCGGCGTCCCTGCCCGAGCCGTTGAAATGCTGGTGCCAGGCATTGAGCGGAACAGCGAAGATCGCCCCCGCCTTCCACTCGAAGCTGATGCGCTTTCCGGCCTTGTTCCAGACCGCGGTCGAGCCGCGGCCGTCGAGCACGTAGATCATCTCCTCGTACAGCTGCCGCTGCGGCGCGAGGCTCTTCCCGGCCGGGATCTCGCAGACATAGCAGTCGTTCGAGGTACGCGACGCGTCGTGATTCAGGAAAACCGCCCTGCCTCCCCGCCGCGGCCAGGGCTTGAGCTCTACCGCGTGCAAGTCCGGAACGTAGAACGAGCTGATGATCTCCAGCCCCTCGTCGCGCACCCAGCGCGTGTACGGCGTTTCTTTCTCGGCGACGAACTTGCTCGCGAATTCTTCTGAAACGTTGGCGCTTTTCATTCGTCGTGATTCAAGTCGGTCTCGTCGTGCCGCGGCTCGAAGCCGACGCCGCCGGCCGCCGGCTCGGTCGGGCGCGGAATCACCGACTTCTGGAACAGCATGTTCATGAACATGTACATCGGCTTGGTCTTGATCACCAGGGCGCGCGCCGGCTTGTGCGGGCTGGCGTTGAAGTGCTGGTGCACGCAGTTGTTGTGCACGATCGCCACGTCCCCCGCCTGCCAGTCGTAGCGCACGCCGTCGTGCACCTCGTAGCCCCTGCCGTCGAGGATGTAGAACGCCGCCTCGTTGACGTGGCCGTGCTTCTGAGTGCGCCCGCCGGGAGCGTATTCCTCCAGATGGACATGCAGGGTCTGCGTGAGCCCGTCCACCGGCTCGACGAAATGCTTCGAGAAGGACTGCGGTCCGTCCACGAACTTCATCTCCCGGCCCTTGATCACGCGCGGCATGGCGCGCAGCCGCGCGAGCTCCTCGCGCAGGCTGTATTGGCCTTGCATTCCGCGCACGAAAACGCGGTCTTTCTTGCTGCTGTAGTGCGAGTCTTTTCCCATGTCATTTCTGCCTGAGGAAGAGATCTTCGTAAAGCTTCGTCCACTTGTCGTGGTCGTCCAGCATCACCTTCGGATCGACCAGCGTCAGCGCGATCTTGTTGAGCGGCGTGTCGATCTTCCGGTTCGTCGGTACGAACTCGCGCATGGCAAGAATACGCTGCCCCTCTTCGCTGATCTCGAAATCATAGAACAGCACTGCCGCATGCGCATGCGGCGCCCGCCTCATGACGGCGACGCCGTTGGGTCGCGCCACCGCCGAACCTATCGCGAACCACTCGATCGGTGCGCCCTGAGCTTTGAGCTGCTCGGCCTTGTAGTTGTAGACCGTCAGCGCGAGCGGCACCTCGCCGGAAACCACGAGTTGCGTCAGCAGGGTGTGCCCTCTGCGAACGGAGATGCCGTTGGCCGCGACGATTTCCCGGAAGATGCGCACGCCGCGCGCCTCCCCGAGCTGGGCGAAGACCCCCGCAAGCCAATCCGCATCGTCCGCCTCGATGCCGAGCTTGCCCTTCCATCGCGGGTGCGCCAGATCCTCGTAGCTCTTCGGCAGGTCCTGTTTTCTGACCAGGCGGGTGTTGTAGGCGAGCGCGAAAACGTTGAGACGCGTGCCCACCCACTCGCCGTGCGGGCGAATCGCGGCGGGGATCAGGTCGGCCAGGTGCGGCGACTTCACCCGCTGCGCCAGCTGCTCGCGGTGCAGCATCTCCATTTCCGGGCCGTTGGTCTCAACCACGTCGACCGTGAAGCGTCCGCCTCGCGCCTCGGTCACGGCGCGTTGCAGCACCTTCTCGGAGCCCGCCCGCCACATGTTGACCTTCACGCTGTACTTCTGCTCG
>WNGJ01016520.1_pt1 | contig 12251 bp, 10 predicted proteins | sample 5400611 | NCBI WGS metagenome assembly WNGJ01 (sample SAMN13153375, study PRJNA577476) | soil metagenome | isolation source: 40 cm soil or saprolite under Garry oak tree replicate 1 | place: USA:California | collected 2016-06-15 | reverse complement strand
CGAGCTTGCTCGCGATTCGCCTCGCTTCTGTCAGTGAGCCGCAAGTCACCAGCACAATCCGATGTGTTTTCGAGGAGGTCATGATAAGGGGTTCCCTCTTGCCCGGTTGTACAAGCCGCGCAGTTCCCGGAAGGGCGCTTTTTCCCGCCGCAAAGCCACGTTAGAATACGCGCCCATGGGCGCCTCTCCCATCAAATTCGGCACTTCCGGGTGGCGCGGGTTAATCGCAGACGATTTTACATTCGCCAACGTGCGGCTGGCGGTTGCCGCAATTTCCGGCCACGTGAAGAGTCGCGCCAAAGATCCGGTTGTTCTCGTGGCCAGCGACCCGCGATTCTACTCCGAAGAATTCACCCGTCTGGCGGTGGAAGTTCTGCAGGAGAACGGAATCCGTGTGCTCCAGGCGGACACCTTTGCGCCGACGCCTGCGGTGGCCTACGAAATCCTGCGCCGTAAGCTCGCCGGCGCCATCAATTTCACCGCAAGCCACAATCCCGCGCAGTACCACGGCCTGAAATTCTCTTCCTCCGATGCTGGACCCGCCCTGCCCGAAGTCACGAAGGATATCGAAGCCCGCGTCGCGAAGTTAGTCGCGGACGGCGGCCCGACGCCGCGCAAGAGGGCCAATTCCGCTCGGCGGGGGTCCGTCGAAACGGTGAGCCTCGCGGAGCCGTTCCTCAAGCGGCTCGGTGAGTTGGTGCGCTTCGATGTGATCAAGAATTCAGGCGCACAATTCGTCGTTGATCCCCGGCACGGAAGCGGCGTCGGCTATCTAGATCGCATCCTCTCCGAACACGGCGTGAACTTCACGGCGATTCACGCGAATCGCGATGTCCTCTTCGATGGTGTCGGACCGGATGTCTCTGAAGAAGTTCTTGTGGCGCTGAGCCGCGAAGCTCGCGAAAAGCGCGCGACTGCCGGACTTGCTACCGACGGCGACGCCGATCGCTTCGGCATTATCGACTCCGACGGAACGTGGATCTCCCCGAATCACGTTCTCGCCTTGTTGTACGACTACATTTGCGAGACGCGCGGCTGGTCGCTTGCCGCGGCCCGCAGCGTGGCCACAACGCACATGCTGGATGCCGTCGCGCAGAAGCGCGGCCAAAAGGCTTACCAGACTCCTGTCGGCTTCAAGTACATCGGCCAGCTCATCCGCGAAGACAAGATTGCTCTTGGCGGGGAAGAAAGCGCAGGGCTTTCGATTCGTGGCCACGTACCGGAGAAGGACGGCATCCTGGCTTGCCTGCTTGTCGCGGAGATGACGGCGGCGCGTGGCGTGCCGATCCGCGAGCAGATCAAACAGATGTTCCGGAAAGTCGGACGCGAATTCTGGCCCCTGCGCCAGAATCTGCATTTGACAGCCGAGGAAAAAGCGCGTGCGGTCCAGAAGGCGGCCGCGGATGCAAGCGCAATCATCGGCCGAAAAGTGGCTTCCATCGACCGCACCGACGGAACAAAATTTATGTTTGACGACGGCTCCTGGATGCTCTGCCGGCTCTCCGGCACCGAGCCGCTGCTGCGCCTCTACACGGAAGCCGAGAGCGAAGCCGCATCCGCGCGGCTCGCTCGCGAGGCCGCCGACTGGCTGCTCAAAGGGTAGGAATTTATGCCGGACTTCGAGAATATTCGCAACTTCCTCCGAGTATACGGACGAACACTGCTTGTTTTGTTCATGGCGTTGCTCGTCGTTCATGACATCTTCGGCCAGCATGGTTTCCTGGCCATGCGGCGGACGGAAAAGGAAATCGCAAAGGTGAAACAGGACCTGCAACGCCTGAGCGAGGAGAACCGCGAACTCGCCGAGCAGGTGAAGGCGCTCAAAAGCGATCCCTCGCTCATCGAAAAAATCGCCCGCGATGAACTCGGCCTCGCCCGGCCCGGCGAGGTGATTATCAGGATCCCGCAGCCGGCGACGCCCCGGCCGCCCGCGCCGCCGCCGAACGCGCCGGCCAAACCCTAGCTAGCGCACCCTTCGTGCGCGTGCGAATCACCGAAAGACCCAGCATCGCGAGAAAAATCGCCAGCAGGCCCAGGCTGGCTGTCGCGATGCTGCATTTGCCCTTCGGAAGGATCGAGAAGCGCCCGTACACGAATTCGATGTGCGCCCAATAGACCAGCAGCGACGTGTTGCCGAGTTGGATGATGGGACTGAAACCCTTCTGCGCCCAACCCCAGCGGCACCACGCGTACACCAGGAAGAGAACGATGAGCAGCAGCCCGCAGCGCATCAAGAAAAACTCCGGGCTACTGTGCCAGTAGTCGTACACCGCGTAAAGCTGGACGGGAATCCGGTCGAACCACACCGACGCGGCGCAGGCAAGGATCCCGGCTCCGCCCAAGGCCGCGACGCCCGCGTCCGCATACTTGCGCGCGTACGCAGAAAGCAGCAAAAGACCAACGCCGAGGCCCACGAACGCAAACGCCGACCACGGAAACAATGGAAACAGCCAGGGCTGCGGCTTGTCGAAAGTGTGCACGCCATTGATGTACGACTCGAGCGGCCAGGGCAGCCAATGCGGGCGATAGGTGCTCCAGAGCGGCGGCGTGAGGAGTGCCACGAACGTCGCCGTCGAGAAAGCAGCCAAGATCGTCCGCCTCCTGACGCGCGCAGCAGCGGCGACTTCGCCGGAACCCTCGCCTGTGAACCAACAGAAAACGCCCATCAGCATCATGCTCAACCCGAGGATGTTGAGCACATCCACTCGCAGAAGATCGGTCCAGGGCGACCAGGGGTAGCCGAGCGCGAACTCCTGCACCCGGAAAAGCAGCGCCAGGCCGAAAATCTCCGCGCTGCGTCGGATTGTCGTTCGCGCAATGGCATTGCGCGAAGCGCCCTTCGCGCGCAATCGGTCCGTCACCAGCGCAAAGGAAACCCCCGCAAGAAAAACGAACAGCGGCGCAGGAAACGTTCCGCCGAGCTGCGACACATGGAAAAAGGCCGTCTTGCGCGCTTCCGGGCTCAGCCACGAGTCGTAGCAGTGCGTCTGAAACATCAGCACGCAGGCCAGCCCGCGCATCCAGTCAATATGGGACAGCCTTTGGCTCTTCTCCGCCATTCTCAATCGCGATCGCTGGGCGATCCGCTCTCTGCGCTACACTAGCGTCCTTTGACTGCCACTCGCCAACTCGGTGTTGTTTCGTGCATCGGCCTCTGGGCCGCGCTCTGCCTCGGAGGAGCGCTCTATGCTTCCTGGCTTGGCTACGGCGGCCGCAGCTTCGCTGCTACGCTGACCGTCTTCGCCGCGCTTCTCGCCGTGATGCTTCTGTTTGCTGCGCCCGGCGTCGCGGATTCGCTCACCGCGCGCTTCGGGGCCGGAAGCGGCTTTCTTCTCGGAGCGGCTGCGTTTCTTGCATACCTGATTTACGCGCTAGGGACAAATACTTTTGCCTTGTCGCTCGTCGGCGGTGCGGCGGCGCTTGTGTTCGCACCGCTCCTCCTCGCGGCCTCGGCAAAAGACAGAGCGCCGGGCGCCTGGCAGGACTACGTTACCCTCGCTGGCATCTGGGTGGCGGTGAAGTTCTACCCCTCACGGCTGCTGTGGCCGTATCCCGAGGGGCGCCTCGGCTATGTGATGACGGTCCTGCTTGCGGTGAATGTCGCCTTGGCGGCGCTTCTTTTGCTGCGCCGCCTGCCCGGCATCGGCTACACCATCGGCTGGGGACGCCACTGGGGATTCTTTGTTCTCGGCAGCTACGCCGTTTTCGCGTTGATTGCGGCGGTATTGGGGCAGGGAATCGGCTTCATCCGCTTCGATCCCCAATGGCACGAATGGAAAACCTTCTCCATGACCGCCGCGGGAATCCTGTTTTTCACCGCCTGGCCCGAAGAATTCCTCTTTCGCGGGCTTCTGCAGAACATGCTGACGCGCTCGATGAAGAGCGATCTCGCCGGCTGGTGTGCCGCGTCGGTTCTCTTCGGCTTTTCGCACATCACCAATCAGCATTTTCCCAACTGGCGCTACGTCATCCTCGCATCCATCGCTGGCATCTTTTACGGCTGGACCTGGCGCCGCAGCGGTTCGATCTTCGCTTCCGCGCTCGTCCACACACTCGTGAACACCACCTGGCACTTCCTCTTCCGCACGCTGTAGCAGATTCCCCACCATGTGGCCCGCTGCGCTTCCTGCGGTATAATCCTCGGGACGTTCCGGGAGGACTCACCATGCAACCGCTAAGCCCCGAACAGGCGCTGTTTTTGCTGCAAGACACCTATCTGCCCGCGTTGAAGAATGAGCACGGCATCACCACGAAAGTGATTGAGGCGGTGCCGCTCGATAAATGTGATTACCGGCCGGATCCCGTTTCCAGGACTGCCCTCGAATTAGCCTGGCACATTGCCGCAGCGGAGAACCGGTTCCTGGAGACGACAATCAACGGCGAGTTCAACACCAGCGCGTCGGCGCGCCCGGAATCGATCCGCAATTCGGCCGATGTGGCGGCGTGGTATGCAGAGCGCTTCGAGAAGAATCTCGACGGCCTGACGAAGCTCAGAAGCGAGCAGTTGTTGAAGGTCGTGGATTTTCGCGGCATCTTCCAGCGTCCCGCAGTCACCTTTCTTCAACTGGCCATGATGCACTCGATTCATCATCGCGGCCAGTTGTCCACTTATTTGCGCCCCATGGGCGCCAAGGTGCCTTCGATTTACGGCGAAAGCTACGACGACGCTCAGGCCCGCAAGGCGGCCCAGGCGTAACGCGCAGAGAATTTACCTGACAACTCCCGAGAGAGGGCTCGAGGCCGTGGCGTAGAGGCGCTTGGGCATGCGGCCCGCGACGTAGGACTTGCGCCCGGCGATGACCGCGTCGCGCATCGCTTCCGCCATCAGCACGGTATCTTGCGCTTCCGCGATGGCCGTGTTCATCAACACGCCGTCCGAGCCGAGCTCCATCGCGATCGCCGCATCGGAAGCTGTGCCCACGCCCGCATCCACGATCATCGGCACTTCGGTGATGCGCTCGCGAAGGATGCGCAGATTCGCAGGATTCTGTACGCCCATGCCGGAGCCAATCGGCGCGGCGAGCGGCATGACTGCTGCGGCGCCCGCGTCAATCAGCTTCCGCGCCGCGATCAAGTCGTCATTCGTGTACGGCAGAACGACAAAGCCTTCTTTCACGAGCACGCGCGTTGCCTCGAGGAGCTGCTCCGTGTCCGGAAAAAGTGTTTGCTGGTCGCCGATGACTTCGAGCTTGACCCAGTTCGACAGGCCCACTTCACGCGCAAGCCGCGCCGTGCGGATCGCTTCATCGGCCGTGTAACACCCGGCGGTATTCGGCAGAATGAAGATCTTGTCGCGATCGATGTAATCGAGCAGCGATTCTTTTGTGCGGTCGGTCAAATTCACGCGGCGCACTGCCACAGTGACCATCTCCGCTCCCGATGCGGCGTGCGCCCGCGCCATTTCCTGGAAGCTGCGGTACTTGCCCGTCCCGACAATGAGGCGCGAGCGGAATGCGCGTCCCGCAATGACGAGGTCGTCTGACATATTCATCCTCGAGAGAATTGTAGTCCCACGAGAGCCGGGGAACAAATCCAAGAAACATTCAGCATGTCAACTCCTCATTCCCTGACGATCGGGCGGGGCTCGGCGACATCGGAGTAAAGTTGCTCGATGACGTCACGATACTTTTCTTCGACGGTCCGGCGTTTGAGCTTCATGGTGAAAGTCAAAGCGCCATTTTCATAAGTGAAATCTTCGGGAAGCAGCGCGATGCGCTTGATGCTCTCGTATTGCGCAAGGTGTGAGGTCAAGCGCTTCACCTCGCCTTCGATGAGCTGAAGAATCCGCGGGTCGGCAACGAGCTCTTGGCGCGAAGCGAACGAGAGGCCCATCTTGGCTGCTCTGCGCTCAACAATGGGGAAATTGGGCACGATGAGGGCCACCACGAATTTGCGCCGGTCCCCGAGAACGGCGGCGTTGAGGATGAGCGGACTCGTCTTGAGCGCATTCTCGATAGGCTGCGGCGCGACGTATTTTCCACCCGCGGTTTTCAGCAGATCCTTCTTCCGGTCCGTGATGTACAGGTAGCCGTCCGAGTCGAGGTAGCCGATGTCGCCGGTGCGAAACCAACCGTCTTCCGTAAGACCTTCGCGCGTGGCATCCGGGTTGCGATAGTAGCCCTGCATCACACACGGGCCTTTCACCAGGATTTCTCCGTCGGGCGCGATTCTGACTTCGACGTTGGGGATGGGCCTGCCGGAACTTCCGACTCGGTTCACGGGGTAGTTGCTGGAAACAATCGGAGAGGTTTCCGTGAGTCCATAGCCCTGATAGATGGGGATTCCGACGGCCCAGAAGAATTCCGCCAAGTCCTTCGAGAGCGGCGCGCCGCCGGAAAAGACCATGCGGAGGCGGCCGCCGGTGCCCGCGCGGATCTTCGAGTAAACGAGCTTGTCGGCGATGGCCCACTGGAGTTTGAGCAGAGGACTTGCGGCCTTGCCCATCGCACGCCAGGGCGCGCTGCGCGCGGCCACGTCCATGGCCCAGAAGAAAATCTTCCGCTTGAGGCTGGTGTTGTTGGAACCTTGCTCCATAACGCGCACATAGATTTTCTCGAAGAATCGCGGTACAGCCGCGAGAACCGTTGGGCGAACTTCGAGGAGAGCCTGCGCGACCGCATCGACGGCTTCCACGTAGGCAACAGTGACGCCATTGAATAGATAAGTGTAGTCGAGCATTCGGCCATAGACGTGAGCTAGGGGCAAGAAGGAGAGAGCAATATCTTCATCGATTCGGAAATCGAACCCAGCGCAGGCATCGGTCACATTGGAACAGAGATTGGTGTGCGTGAGCATGACGCCCTTGGGCTCACCGGTTGTCCCCGAGGTGTAGATGATGGAGGCGAGCTGGCCGGGAAGAATCTGCGAGGCGCGGAGGCGGTAGGCGGCGACATCGGCGTCGCCGGCGGCCCTCAGCAGCGCGTCATACTGAAGGCATTCGGCCGGCACATCCGGACCGCCTTCCGCAACGATAATATGCTCGACAGTTTTGAAACGGAGGCGATTTTCCAGGAGGCGCTTGGCCTGCATTGCGCCAGCGGCGAAAACGACGCGGGTTTCCGCATGGTTCAGGATGTAAGCCATCCGCTCGGGCGACTCATTGAAATAGACGGGCACCGTGACGCCGCCTGCGCCGGTGATGCCAAAGTCGGCGACGTGCCATTCGGGACGATTCGGAGAGAACAGGCCGACACGGTCGCCCGATTTGACGCCCAATTCCACCAGGGCGGTGGAGAATCCCGCAATGCGGCGCAGCAATTCAGCGGAGGAAATAGCTTCCCAACGAGAACTCTCCGAGCCAGCGGCGGCCGGGCGGCGAAACATCTGCGCGCACGCATTCGGTTTGGTATCGACCGCGTGCAGGAGCTGCGAGGGAAGCGTGCCGTAGTTCATGGCCTGGGCGTCACTGTACCCTAGCGATATGGATGGCGCAATGCGGCGGCTGGCGACCACGTTACGCTGGGCCTCCTGCACTATCTTTGCCCGGGCCAGCAGCGATTCCCCCGCCCGTACGAACGAGCGCAGCGCTATTTGCGGGTTGCTGCTCGCCGAGGGTGGCGGAAGGGGGATTAGCGAGAGGCTTGGACTCCATGTACATTTGCAGCCAAGCCTTATAATCGTAGTTAATATTGAATTCCCGCTTGAGTTTGTCGAGGGAGAGGAGCAGGAGTTTGAGCCGAGGTGATCGGATTCGGCAATTTGGCGCTCGGCGCGAGCGTGGAAAACGCATAGAGACGGATGATCTTGCTGGCGGAACATGCGACAGGTGCGGCCGTCGGCAAAAGAGAACTGACAGAGAGAGGATTCGCCGATGGCGACGCGGGAACGAGAAGGCTTAGGTTTAGTCATGATGATCTCCTGAAAAGATGAAGGAACGGCGTGAGGATGCAATGAAGCAAGGAAGCGGAGCGAACGGCAGAACGCACAGCCACATGGAGTACCCCCGGGGGTCTTGGATGTGTGGCAAGGAAAGGACTTGTGGAAGACCGGTTTCGGATCTGTGGCAACGGTTGGGGTTACGCGTGAAATCTCAGAAGTGTGGCAAGTGAAGGGGTTAGGACGAAGGGGGCCGGAGAAACAATGGGACAGAATGTCAGCGGGGTACGGAGCGCTTGGGCGGGGATGATGGCTAACTATCAAAGAGAATATTACCATACTCGTATACTACCTGTCAAGATAAATTACTAAGTGGATGAGGGAAAAGGAGTTAGGGGAGAGGGACTGAAGGGGGGATTCGGGTTGGCAGGCCGCTGAAAAATTGGCATGATTCGCTCTCTTGGGGCGAGCGGCGACGAACAAGTTGCGCTTGTGCAGCATTTTCGAAAAAGCAGATCCCTCGCTTCGCTCGGGATGACAATTTCAGGACGTTTCAACAACCCGTCACGTAAACTGAGGATAAGAGGCTAGCGAAAGGCAGCCCCACCCTTTCTGCAGAAACCGCAGAAAGGATGGGCCACCCGAAGGCGTCTTTAGGGATCGAGGGGCGGCCACCCGCCAAGGGCACGATCCCGACAGGAAGGGGAGAGGTATATCGTGCCCCTACAAAAAGATGCCGGGCTTCCCGACACAAACCGTCGGGCCCCCCACAAACCGGGGGAAAGCCCGGCGCTACGAAGAAGTCGAAAGGGAGTCCGGGAGGGGCGCGAGTCAGGGGGTTTGCATGCGGGGAGCAAGGTCGGGGGCGAGGGACTGGTAATGCTTGAGATTCCCGGTATAGACGGCCTGGGCTTTGCATTTGGCGGCGCAGGCCAGGAGCAATGAATCGTAAATGCGGCCGCCCGTGAAACCCCGTGAGGCAGCGGTCTGAATGGCAGCGAAGTATTCCTTCGCAGAGAGAGAAACGAGAGTCAGCCGGTTGCGGACTTCTTCGACGAAGAGAAAGGCTTGCTCGGGCGGAATCATGGGCTTGACCGGCAGGGCGGTCATGACCGCGTAAACTTCGGCCAGCGAATGAATGCCGCAGGCGGAGCGCCTCTTTTCCGCTGCAGCGAAGCGCTGGAGGCTGGGGACATGGTGAACATGGCCGCCCCAGAAGGCGGCGACCAGAACGGAGGTATCGAAGAACTCCTTCATCCGTGGACTTTATTCGCTAACTGCGCGGCGGCGGTTTTCGCGTTCGCGGTCGACAAGATCGGCGATGGAAGCGTCCGCCGGTTCTCCCTGGTAGACCCAGACGCCGAGTTCCTTCTTGAGCATAACGTTCTGGCGGACGGGACGCAGGGTGATGCGCTCGCCTTCCGATTCCAGATGCAGGGTGTCGCCGGGAGCGAGTTGCAAGCGGTCACGAAGGGGCTTGGGCAGAACCACGCGGCCGGCTTTATCGAGCGTAAGCTTGGTGGCCATGATGGCAGTATGGAGTGGGAGAAACCAATTGTCAATGGCATTTCGGAGAAAAACGAGGCCGGGCTGCGGCGAGGGATGACCGTTAGGGGATGTGGGGCTGCCAAACCAAGGGCACGATATATCGTGCCCCTACAAAAAAGATGTCAGGCTAAAAGCCCGGCGGTACGGAAGAGTCGAAGGGGAGTGCGAGAGTGCGGGCGGATGCAAAAGGGAATGGCGTGCGCTAGTATGGGCGGCGGAGAGGGAAATTCATGAGTTCGACTCTGTCACGGAGCGCGTCAGGAACGGTGGCGGGGGCGGGATTGTCCAAGGGGCCGGTGCGTGCGGCGCGGGGGACGCAGATTTCCTGCAAGGGCTGGCAGCAGGAAGCGGCGCTGCGCATGCTGATGAACAACCTCGACCCCGACGTGGCCGAAAAGCCCGAGGAATTGATCGTTTACGGCGGGACGGGGCGCGCCGCGCGCAACTGGGATTGCTTCCATGCCCTTGTCCGTTCACTGAAGGCACTCGGAGCGGATGAAACGCTGCTCGTGCAGTCGGGCAAGCCTGTCGGCGTCTTCCGCACGCACGAGTACGCGCCGCGGGTGCTGATTTGTAATTCCAATCTGGTCGGGCATTGGAGCAACTGGGAGTGCTTCAACGAGCTCGACCGGCTGGGCCTGATGATGTACGGCCAGATGACCGCGGGGAGCTGGATCTATATCGGAACGCAGGGGGTTTTGCAGGGGACGTACGAAACGTTTGCGGCCGCGGCACGCAGACATTTTGGCGGGGATTTGAAAGGGAAGCTCGTCGTCAGCGGCGGCATGGGCGGAATGGGAGGCGCGCAGCCGCTTGCCGCGACGATGAACGGCGGAGCGTTTCTTGGAATCGACGCCGATCCGGAGCGCATCAAGCGGCGCGTGAAGACCGGCTATTGCGACGTGATGGTCACGAGCCTGGACGAGGCGCTACGCATCCTGAAAAACGCAGTGCGCAAGGGCGAGGCGGCGTCGGTGGGGTTGGTGGGGAATTGCGCGGACCTGATTCCAGAGCTGGCGCGGCGCGGAGTTGTGCCCGACCTGCTCACGGACCAGACGAGCGCGCACGACCCGCTCGGCGGCTACGTGCCGAACAAGTTGACGCTCGAACACGCGCTCGAGCTGCGGAAGAAAAATCCAGAGGAATACAAGAAGCGAGCGCTGGCGGCGCTTGCCGAGCACGTGCAGGGAATGTTGGAGCTGCAGAAGCTCGGAGCGGTGACCTTCGACTACGGCAATAACATCCGCACATTCGCCTTCCAGCAAGGCGTGAAGAATGCGTACGACTTTCCCGGATTTGTGCCGGAGTACATCCGGCCGCTTTTCTGCGAAGGGCGCGGGCCGTTTCGCTGGGTAGCGCTGAGCGGCGAGGCGTCGGACATTGCGCGAACGGACCAGCTCGTGCTGGAACTGTTTCCACACGATGAGATCCTGAGCCGGTGGATACGCCTGGCGCAAAAGCACGTGAAGTTTCAGGGGCTGCCGGCGCGGATTTGCTGGCTCGGCTACGGCGAGCGGGACAAATTCGGCTTGGCGCTGAACGAGCTTGTCGCGCGAGGCGAGCTGAAGGCGCCGGTGGTGATGGGGCGCGATCATTTGGATTGCGGCTCGGTGGCGTCGCCTTACCGGGAGACGGAGGCGATGCGCGACGGCTCGGACGCAGTGGCGGACTGGCCGTTGCTGAATGCGCTGGTGAACACGGCGAGCGGGGCGTCCTGGGTGTCGATTCACAATGGCGGCGGGGTGGGAATTGGCTATTCGCTGCACGCGGGACAAGTGACGGTGGCGGACGGGACGAAGGAGATGGCCGAGCGGATCGAGCGCGTCCTGACGAATGATCCGGGATTGGGCGTGGCGCGGCACGCGGATGCGGGGTATCCGGAGGCGATTGCGTTTGCGAAGAAGAGTGGCATGAAGATTCCGATGATTTAGGAAGTGGCGAGTGGCGAGAAGAGAGATTCCTCAGGCCTCAAGGCCTGAGCTACAGTTCGGACATGTTCGTCCCGGCCGATGCGGCCATGCACCAGTCACTATAGTGAGAGTTGCGGCGCGCGCAATGAGAAGCGATGTGCCGCGGCGGCCGGCCTCGGTGCTGCCGGACGGGGACCTGTGCTACTCTCTCCGCTCCTGGAGACGCAGAGGACCCAGATGTCCCGACCAAAGGTGCTTGCCACACGCCCGCTGTTCGAAGCGGCGCGAGAAATCCTGAACAAATCGTTCGATGTGGAGTATTGGACACAGCCGGAGCGCATCAGCCGAGAAGAATTGTTGCGCCGGACCCAGGACAAAGAGGCGCTCGTCTGCCTATTGACCGAGCGCGTGGACGAAGAGCTGCTGGCGGCGGCGCCCAAATTGAAAATTGCGGCAAACGTCGCCGTGGGGTTCGACAATATGGACGTGCCGGCCTGCACGAAGCGCCGCGTGGCCGCGACGAACACGCCCGGCGTGCTGGATGAGACGACCGCGGATTTTGCGTGGACGCTGCTTATGGCGGTCGCGCGGCGCGTGGGTGAAGGAGAACAATTGGCGCGGTCTGGGCAATGGGAGGGCTGGGACCTGGACCAGTTGTGCGGAACGGATGTCTGGGGGAAGACGCTGGGGATTCTGGGCTTCGGGCGGATCGGGCGCGGCGTGGCGCGGCGTGCTGGCGGGTTTTTGATGAAGGTGATTTATCACGACGCGGTGCGCGCTCCCGAGGCATTGGAGAAAGAGCTTCACGCCGAATACCGCGATTTCGATAGGCTGCTTGCGGAAAGCGATTTCGTGAGCGTGCACGTTCCCTTGCTAGCGGAGACGCGGCGGTTGCTGTCAACCGCGCAGTTTTCACGCATGAAGCCGACTGCGTTCGTGATCAATACGTCGCGCGGACCGGTGGTGGATGAAGCGGCC
>WNGJ01006663.1_pt1 | contig 12251 bp, 13 predicted proteins | sample 5400611 | NCBI WGS metagenome assembly WNGJ01 (sample SAMN13153375, study PRJNA577476) | soil metagenome | isolation source: 40 cm soil or saprolite under Garry oak tree replicate 1 | place: USA:California | collected 2016-06-15 | reverse complement strand
ATCCTTGATACTCTGGTATTGTTTTTTAAGGTCTACTAACGGAATCATTTGTTTAAGTACCTTGTTTATGTCAGTACCGCCTTGCCGGCAAGCCTCGCTTGTTTAGTTGATTTCCACCAGCTCTCCGCGTGCGCGCAATGATTGTTCTGCGGCTTCTACTATCCGCACCAGTCGCAAGCCTGCCTGTCCATCAGTCTCGGGCTGTTTATTGTTCTCGATGCAGTCAATAAAGTGTAGCGCTTCGGTATGTAGAGCTTCCGTCGCATCCAGTCGCGGCGCCCACATGTCGCCGGAACGATAACTGACAAGCATCTCGTAAACTGCTTCAGGGCTTTGCGAAACTGTAATGCCTTTATCGTAGATTTTGACTTTCTCGCTCGGCTCCAGGTCATCGTAAAGGATCATCTTGTCGCTGCCGCCGATAAGTGTGTGTCTGACCTTGACCGGCGTAAGCCAATTGACATGAACGTGAGCAATCTGCGGGTTTTCAAAGAAGAGCGTGATGTAAGCAACGTTTTCGGGTTGACCAGGAATATGGCTGATGCCGGTGGCCGAAACGGCCGTCGCTTTTGTCGGCAACACATAATCCATAATCGAAAGATCATGGATGGCCAGATCCCAAATCACGTTTACATCGTGCTGGAAGAGTCCGAGATTAACGCGCACGGCGTCGTAGTAATAGATGTCGCCCAGCGCGTTCGCGGTGATCAACTCCCGAATCTTTCGCACGGCGCCAGTGTAGACAAAGGTGTGATCCACCATGAGAACACGTTGACGCCTGGTCGCTTCTTCAATCAACTGGAGCGCCTGCTCAGCATTTGCGGCGAGAGGCTTTTCGATCAGGACGTGTTTACCGGCTTTGAGCGCTGCCATTCCCAATTCAAAATGTGATGACACCGGCGTGGCAATAACGATCGCTTCGATCTCCGGGTCTGCAAATAACTCGCAACAATTGCCCATCGTCCTGATCGTAGGATAGCGGGCCTCCAACTGCACCAGTCGTTCGCGGCGCAGATCGCAAACTGCGACAACCGTGGATCCCGATGCTTCCATAAAGTTCCGCACCAGGTTGGGACCCCAGTATCCATACCCGATAACTCCAACTTTGATCATGCGTAATCCAGTGTTGCCTTTGGCGTTTGGCCGCGTCGCTCCCTCACGTCGCCAATCACGCGCGCCGGTACGCCGGCGACGATCGCATAGTCTGCCACGTCAGCGGTAACCACCGCGCCGGCTCCGATCAGCGCCGCCTCGCCAATCGTCACGCCGGCCATAATTGTGGCGTTACTTCCAATCGACGCGCGCCGCTTCACGCGTGTTGAGATGACGGTCCAGTCAGCTTCCGTTTGCAGCCTGCCATCGTCGCTGACGGCGCGCGGATAAAGATCATTGGTAAACATCACGCCGTGGCCGACGAATACTTCGTCCTCGATCGTTACGCCCTCGCAGATAAAGGTATGCGAAGAGATTTTGCAACGCGCGCCCACCGATGCGTTCTTTTGTATTTCAACGAACGCCCCTATTCTTGTTTCTGCAGCAATCGTGCAGCCGTAAAGATTGACCAGTTCCGGCTGAAAAATCCGAACATCTTTTCCCAACTTCACTTCAGAACCAATCGGCATGGAGTTTCTTCTCTTGTTGTGCTTGTAACGCAAACGATTAGTTTGCTTTGGCCCTGCCTGCCCGGGTAGCACTCAAAACGTAAACTGACAATTTGTGCTAACGGTACTTCTCTTCCAACAAACGTCCCAGCGCGTAGAGCATCCAGGCTTGTGTCCAACGCATGTAGGGCGTGTGAATAGTAAAGAAACGCCAGCGCTGGTAGTAAAAGAATCCCCGGCGATCGCGCAGGTTGCGAATCGTCCAGTTGGCAATCGTTTCTGCCAACGGCAGCGCGCCGACATCCAATTCACGCAATTCCAGGAGTGTAACGATTGCCGTCGCAGCAGAGTGCGCATCCGCTGGATAAAGGCTGTCATGGTAGTATTTCGGCCACCCGTCTGCAAGAAAGAAGCGCTCGCGCCAGAACCCATACCCGCGCTGAAGTGAGTGATTAAGAGTATCGGCGGCTCCTCCACATGCTTTCCCAATTCTCCAGAGCGAGAGCAATACATAAGCTGTGTGGAAACTATCGATCCATTGCTGCCCAGGCTCTGCGCCATACGCCCAGGAGCCATCTTTATGCTGCCTTCCAATGACGTAATTTGCTGCGTGGAGCGCCAAGTCACAAAGCTCGGTTTCCCCAGTCAACGTCCCGACGCTCGCGAGAGTCTCAGCGGCCAGCAAACTGGCATTGAAAATCTGCGTGCTGTCCAAAGGTGAATAGCTGAAACAAACTTCGTCCTCCGATTCAAACGTTCGCCTGAGGTCTTTCAGAATAAACTGGCAACTGCTGCGCGCCATTCGCAGATAGGTGTCGTCAGCAAATGTTTTGAATCCTTCAATCAGGGCCCGAGCCGCGAAGGCTGTAGGCACGATCATCGGCGTGTTTTGCGGCGCAAAGAAGTTGCGGCTTTGCCAGGCGAAGTTGTAACCCCACGCGGCGCCGCTGTAACCCTGAATTCGCATATGCCACAGGTCTTCGAGGAGTTCGCGCGCCTCTGTTTCAGCCTCGATTGTTTTTACCCGTCGACAATTCGCCAGCGCCACGAAGGCAAAGAGAGCGACTCCTTTTGAATTCTTTTGTGGAGGAACGAGAGCGAGCGGCCGCAAATTAAAGGGCGAACGCTTGAGGAGTTGCGTCCAGACTCGTCGAGCTGTTCGAGAATGTCGGAAGGGAGTTGACTGAAAGACTCTACTGTTTAGGGCATCGAACGGATCGTAACCAGCAAAGTCGCGCCGGCGGCACCACTGAAGAAGACCGGCGAATGCCTGCTCAATCGAAATGTGCATGAATCAGAGTATCAGCCGCAGATAATTGCGGATTACGCGAATCTGAAAAGTTCCTGCTCAATTTTGGGCTTCTATTTCGTCGATCTGATTCGCGCTTATCCGCTTACATCGTAGCTAACTACTGCTTGCTACCGACTGAGGTCTCGATTCGCTTTGGCGTTTCGATAAAGCTCTCGTGCCACAGTTCAAACATAAGTAACGTCCAGAGCAGTTTACGATGATTTGCCACGCCCCGCTCGTGTTCATCCTGAAGTCTGGTTACGTAATCAGGATTGAACACGCCGGCCTTACGTACACGCTCTGGCGACAGCAGGTCGCGCGCCAGCGGTCGCAACTTTCCTTTCAACCACTCCGCCACCGGCACACCAAAACCCTTCTTGCCTCTGCGGGCCACAAAAGGAGGAAGGTAGTCTGTAATGGCGCGCTTCAAAATATATTTGGTTTTCCGGCCCCTCAGTTTGTAATTTGCCGGTAACGAAGCGGCAAACTCCGCCACTCTCGGATCGAGAAAGGGCGCGCGCACTTCCAGCGATACTGCCATGCTGGCGCGATCGACTTTCGTCAGAATATCTTCGGCCAGATAGAGTCGCGTATCCAGACTTTGCATCTGCTTCACAACGTCCGCGGAATCACATTCATGCAACATCTGTCGCGCTTCGCGATAAATGTCGCTATCGCTGCTGCGAAGCACTTCCGTGGTCAATAGCATTTCCTGCTCCGCCGGATTAAACGAACCAAACCAAATGTGATGCCTCGCCACCGGATCGTACTTCGTGCCGGTGATAAACCGCGTCGCTTTGTAGTCGAGCGAAAGATTCTTGGTCTTTACCGGAAGCAATCCTACCAGCGGCTCGATTACTAATTTGCGCAGCGACTCGGGAACCTTCGCGTAGTTCTCTGCCCAGCGATGGCCCCGATACATCGGATAACCAGCAAAAAGCTCATCGCCGCCATCTCCACCGAGGGCGACAGTCACGTGCCGGCGCGTGAAGCGAGACAAGAGATATGTCGGCACGAGCGATGGATCGCTGAAGGGTTCATCCATCCACGATCCGATTTCGCCCACCAGATTTGCTGCGAGATTTGCGCTGAGACGTTCTTCATGGTGATCGGTACCGAGAAACTTAGCCACCGCTCTGGCATACCCCGACTCGTCAAACGACGATTCTGCAAACGAAATTGAAAACGTCTTCACTGCTTCGGAAGACGAACGCACCGCCAGCGCCGCGATGGTTGAGGAATCAACTCCTCCCGAGAGCAAGACTCCCAAAGGTACATCTGAAACCAAACGCATGCGGACCGAGTCAGCCAGAAGTTCCCGCAGGTGTTCGGCAGCCTCAGCTTCAGTTGGCAGAGGTTGTTTGGTTTTGTAGCTCAGGCACCAGTAAGGCCGGGTCTCAATCTTGCCATTCTCAAGCGTTAAGGTATGCGCAGCGGGAAGTTTGTTTATGCCTTCGTAAATCGTCAGTGGCGCGGGTACATAATCAAATGAGAGATACTGCCGCAGCGCCTGGAGGTTTAGTGAAGTATTGACGGCCGGATGCGCCAATAGAACTTTCGGCTCCGACGCAAAGAATAAGGATTTATTAAAAACTCCCCAGTAAAGCGGCTTCTCACCAAAACGATCGCGCGCGGCGAGAAGCCGGCGCTGTTTCGAGTCCCACAAGGCAAAGGCAAACATCCCGTTAAGCTGCGCAACCATCTCGTCTCCGTATTCTTCATAGAGATGCGGCAGCACTTCGGTGTCGGACTGGCTACGGAAACTGTGTCCGCGTTTTTCGAGATCGCGACGGAGTTCTCGGTAGTTGTAGATTTCGCCGTTGAGAATAACGGCAACGCTCTTATCCTCGTTAAAGGTCGGTTGTTCGCCGGTAACCAGGTCAATGATCGCGAGGCGACGCATTCCCAGCGCTACGCCGGTGGAAACTAATAGCCCTTCGGAATCGGGACCGCGATGAACCATGCGTTCGCACATTGAGTGCAACAGTTCTCTCGCGCCCTCAGGGGCCGGTGTCCGTGAATCAAGATTGGCCCAGCCGGTTATTCCACACATAAGAAACTAGAATAGTGATGGGTACTGAGTGATGAGTAATGAGTGAAGAGTCGTTGCCTCTCGTCCGCCATCACCCGCGATTGCGACGCCGGTGGTAGTCATATCACCACTCATCACTCATCTTTATTTATTCATTACTTTTTTTCAAATCCAATACGTTCTCGCACGGCATAGATCGATTTAGCCTGTGACTCGTGATACGTCCGCACCAGCATCTCCGCCAGGAGTCCCATCAGGAAAAACTGGATCCCCAAAACCAATGAGACCATGGCCATCACCGGCAGCGGCGTTTGGACCAAATCCGCGTGGTGGGGCCAGGACGCATACTTCATTAGCAGCGCAAACAACGCGGAAAGAAAAGAGACAACAAACGTCAGCAGCCCGGCGGTCCCGAATATGTAGAGCGGCTTCGTTTGATATGAGGCCATAAACTTGATGGTCATCAGATCGAAGACGACTTTGAGCGTTCGCGAAAGACCATACTTTGACTTACCCATTGTGCGCGCATGATGTGTGACGGGAATCTCGGCGACGCGCGCGCCGGCCCACGATGCATAGATCGGAATGAAGCGATGCATTTCACCGTAAAGGCGCACATCCTCGATCGACTCGCGGCGATAGACTTTTAGCGAACAGCCGTAATCATGCAGCGGCACGCCGCCAATCCATGAAATCAGGCGATTGGCCAGCATCGAAGGAATCTTGCGCGTGATTAACTTATCCTGCCGGTCCTTGCGCCAGCCGGAAACTACGTCATAGCCTTCGCCCAGTTTTTCAAGCAGCCGCGCGATGTCTGCAGGGTCGTTTTGCATATCCGCGTCCATTGGGATCAGCACCTCGCCGCCGGCAGCGTCGATGCCCGCAGCCATAGCTGCCGTCTGACCGTAGTTGCGCCGCAACGCAACCACGCGAACGCGGTCGTCGCTTAGGGCAAGTTCGCGCAAGACTCTTAAACTACCGTCAGTCGAGCCGTCATCCACATAGATAATCTCAGCAGTTCGCCCCAAAGCTTTCAGCGCTTCGTTTAACTTCCCATGAAGCGGTCGCAGGTTTGGCTCTTCATTGAAGACGGGAAGGAAAACAGACAACTCCGGCTTCTCAACCCGACTCACTGTTGCCTGCTTATCGCTTACTAATATTTCTTCGTCGTAAGTTTTCATTTAGATATAACCAAAACCATTTCGCCGCTACAGCCAGCTACAGACGTGTCTACTCTACGCCGTTTTTCGGGCAACACAGACGATGGAAACTCCGAATGGAAAATTCAAATACCGCAACGCGAAACGCTCTGCTCCAAAAAGTTTTCCCAGCACACCATTCAGAAACCCAATCGTCAGATTATTTTCTGATTCAGGACGCAGCCGCGTGGCGCGCATGAAGAAACGGCCAAGAAGTATTGGCGCAAAGAAGCTAAGGTTCACATAGCTCGCGCGCTCAACTTCGAAGCCAGCCTCCTGAACGACCCGCTTCAATTCCTTCAACGTGTAACGGCGCCGGTGATTGCTCACATCGTCCTGAACGCCCCACAGAAACATGAACGCGGGCACGAACAAAAGCGTGCGCCCACCACTACGCAAAACGCGCCGCATTTCCTTCAATCCGACAAGATCGTCGTCCAGATGCTCCACCACGTCGAGACCCGTAACGAGATCAAACGAATCAGCCTGGTAGGGCAATGCCTCCGCTGCGCCTTGTTTCACATTCATCAATCCGCGCCCCCTGCAAAAAGACAACGCTTCTCCCGAAACATCAACTCCTTCCGCTTCGCCGAATTGCGACAGCATTTCGAGATTCGCACCGGTACCGCAGCCGACGTCAAGTATATTGAGAGCCGAATCTTTACCTTGTTCCGCACGAGCCGCCTTTAGATCCTGACAAACTCGCTGGAGGAAACTATTGATAATTTGCCGTCGTCCGACAAACCACCAATGCCGTTCTTCCACTCTGCGCATGATCGCATAGGTGTGCTGTTGCATCTCACGCGGCAGCGGTTCTTTGACAGTGTTTACGGTAGTTGCCATGGGTACGCTTTTGGAATCCGATAGCTTCAGTTGCTATCACAATCATGATTGCTTATTTACGCTGTTTTACTGTTTCCCTTGTATGGTGAATCCACCGTTGCTTGTTTCAACTGCAACGACAACTATAGTTTATCTGACTTTCTGCTCTCTCGAAACCACGCGACAAATTTCCGGATGCCCGCTTCAATTTGCGTCTGCGGGTTATAGGCAAGCAGTTGCCGGGCCTTCGTGATGTCGGCAAAGGTCTGTGGCACATCGCCGGGCTGGAGCGGCTGGCGATCTATCTTTGCTGTCGTCCCCAGCTCCTGCTCGAGTAGCGATATCAGCTCCCGAAGCTCAACCGTCCGCGACTCGCCCAGATTGATCACCTCATAATCGCTCTGGTCGTAATCGATTGCGGCACGCACACCGGCAACAATGTCCTCGATGAAGGTGTAATCGCGACGCGTTGTGCCATCGCCGAAAACAGGAATCGGTTTGCCTTCACTTATCAAACGCGCGAATTTGTGAATTGCGAGATCAGGGCGCTGCCGTGGTCCGTAAACGGTGAAAAAGCGTAAACAGACACAGCGCATGCCGTAGAGATGCGTATAAGTGTGGCATAACAATTCGCCGGCGGCCTTAGTGGCCGCGTAAGGAGAGATTGGTTGACGAATGGGATCGTCTTCGCTGAAAGGCACTTTAGCGTTGATGCCATACACCGACGAAGAAGAACCAAAGACAAACTGCGGGATTCTGTACTCTCGAGCCAGTTCCAACAAGTTCATCGTGCCATTGACGTTTGTTTCGGCATAGAGCAAAGGTTCCTTCAAAGACGGGCGCACGCCCGCACGCGCGGCCAGGTGAACAATGCAAGCAAAAGCGTTCTCAGCAAAGATTCTCTTCAGCGAGGTCTGGTTTCTAATGTCCGCTTCGAACAAACGGTAGTTGGGATTCTGATCGTGACGCTTGACGTTCGCGCGTTTGATCCTGGGCTCATAAAAATCATTGAAGTCATCGACTACCGAGACCTGCCAATCTCCTTCGGAGAGCAAGCGATCGACGAGGTGCGAGCCGATGAATCCCGCTCCGCCTGTGATTAAAATCCTTCGCATTGGTTCTATTTGGTTGCGTAGATCCAAAGATGCCAGCCCCAGCGCGCAGCCAGTCGCGACTCCAACGAGCGGGGTAAGATGCTTCCGATGATCGGCAGCCAGCGCTTATTGAGAAAGTAAGTCTTCAAAGTTACTTCCGAGAAATCTTGGAATAGCTCGCGTGCTTCGCGGCGCGAATAGACGCGCGCCAGCGGGTTTCCGGCGCCGTCCGTGTTCTGGTTCAGAAACTCGGCGGGCTTCAAATAGGATTCTTTTTCCGTGTTCAGAAGTCTTGCATGTGCGCGCAGCGAGTCAAGTGGTTCGCCGGTGATCCTATGAACCAGTTTGATGCCCGGTTCAATTTTCAGCAACTGCGCTCCGGCACGCCGCAGCAGAGAGATGTTGATGCGATAGTTGTATGAGCCGCGGTGGTACAGCATGACAACCGCGCGCCCGCCGGGACGCAGCACACGATGGATTTCCTGAATGGCTTTTTCGGTCTCGGGCGTGTGATGCAAAACGCCGTGAGAGTAAACCAGATCAAAACTATCATCGGCGAAGGCGAGGTTTTCAGCATCCGCAGTTTGAAACTTACCGGGAAGACTGAATAACTCAAAACGCCGCCGCGCCAGTTCGACAGCTGCTTCGGTAAGGTCGACACCGGTGTAATCAGCGCCCGCTTCGGCAAACTGCGCTCCGTCTGTGCCCAGTCCGCAACCGATTTCCAGGACCTTCAAGCCGCGCGTGCTCCGGAAATCGGCCGCGATCGGAATGTGCCACTCTTTCCTGTAACGATGAGCTTCGACCAGCTCATAGAAGCGACGCGTGCCAGGAGCGGCGTCAGCAAACTTCACTCCGCAGGGATTTGCCTGCCAAAAAGCGCGCACTCGTTCCTTGAGATCCTGGTTAGACATCCAATCAATTTCATCACAAAAGACAGAAACGGCACAAAGAGGCAACCGATCAAGTAGGGCTCGATTTTTTCCTTTGTGCCGTCGCGTCTTTCAAAGATGGTGGCGTTTATTTCTTGTACCGGCCGATCAATTCCCCTTGTGCCAGAAGGTGATCCTTCATTGCCTGCGACAACTGGTCTTTGGTCGTTTTGCTATCAAGTTTTAGTTCGGTATCGAGCGCATAGATCTTGAAAAAGTATCGATGCGTCCCGCTCGGCGGACATGGACCACCGTAACCAATCTTTTTGAAATCGTTCGTTCCCTGCTTTCCGCCACCGGCAATCGTCTCCTGCGGCGGCACATTCTCAGGCAAGCTTGTCTTGCTGGCCGGCAGATTGAAAACCACCCAATGCACCCACGTTTTTCCGGGCGCGTCCGGATCGTCACAAATCAAGGCGAGCGACTTCGTGGCTTCTGGCACTCCCGACCACTCCAGTGGGGGCGAAACATTCGCTCCGTCGCAGGTGTATTTTGCAGGGATCATTCCGTCTGGTTGAAATGCTGTGCTGTTAAGTTTGATATTCATCTCTCGTCCACGTCCTTCGTTCGAGTTCGTCACTCCTGAACCGTTTTGGTTCCCAGCGACAGAAGTTGGATTCCTGCCGGAACATGAGCTGAATAAAATTGCGCACGACAATAAGCCAAGTTTCGCAAGCATCTATTCACCCTTCGCTTCAAGCGAACGATTCTAACTGTTACGTTTTCACCGGCCGGCAAACTTATTTCGGAGGCGCAGTCCCATCTGTTCCGCCCTGGCCCGGTGTGGAGCGGAAAGTTTGCGCCACTTGTTGAAGAGTCGTCTGATTCTTGTCTATGCGCGAGCCCAAAGTCCAGGTAATAATCTGATGAAAGTGCGCGGCCGTTTCAACAGTGGTGACGATATAGGCAAGCTTGACGTTCTTAACCTCTCCCTGAATCTCATATTGCCGCGCATCGTTTCCGTTGATCTTCAATGGCAATGGTGGTGACGAATCCGGCGATGCGAGTTTCGACGTCATCGAGTCGCGAATGATATTTGTGTATTGGTCGAGGTTCATCTCAGCGTTAAAGTCCAGCTTCTGCTCCGTGATCACAATGACATACATTTCTTCCAGAGGATTTGCAGCTTTGATCTCCGCTTGCTCATTCAATGTCGCATTCTCCCGCCAGCCTGCAGGAACCGTAAGTTGGAACGATCCGTCCCGACTTTTGAGAACGGTCGGTTTAGCCAGGCTCTGCAACTGTTTGCAACCAGCGACTGCGCAAACCAGTAATGCGATCGCGATAAGGTGGTCTGTCCGCTTCGATCTGGCCATTGGTCTAATCGTGAATTTCTCTTTCAACTCATTTCAAAGCCTACTTGACGGTGAACTATCTGTTCGCCACCGAAAGAATCCGCTCAATCAACTTTGGATCAGCCGGAAGCAGTCCTGACTTTGGCAGGCGCGGTGTCAGCGTTGCCCAGTTCTTGTCCATGGCAAACACTTTGCGAAACAGTGGCAAGGACTCCTCCACCTTTCCCATATTAACCAAAGCAACGGCGTGCCAGTAAATCATCTCGGCACTGTCCGGAACCAGCTTCTCCGCCGCCCCATACTCGCGCAATGCTCCTTCGTTATCTTTCTTCTCTACTGCAAGGTCGCCGGCATTCATATGGTTGTAGGCGCGCTGCAGGGTTACAAGCCGGCGCAGCTCCTGCAATGGTTGCATACTATCGTCAACCCGTAGATCGAAGATACGATCCTTCCAGGGCTGGCCCGTGGGTTTTCCTGTGACAACCACCAGCGCGGCGGATTGCCTGCCGCGAATGTCGCCGCCCACACCTTGTGCAGCGTCTAACGCAGCCAGCATTCGATCGGCCAGATCGCCTTTCGTGTTTTCAAAAGCCTGGGCCATCGCCGGCCACACCTTGTCGTTGGCCATTAGGTTTGCCTGAACAGAAAAATCCTTGCCCACGATGTGACCGGCGGCGTAGATATCGTTCTTGCCGGTCCATGCATCCACGCGACCCTGGGCATCGATCATCGCGACCTGTCGCACGTCGCGGCCATCATCACCGGCCAGCAACGACTTCAAAGCTTCAGGACCACTCTTGCCGGTGCGCATTAGCTCTAAACCCAGCTTGCCGTAACTGGGATCTACAAATGACTGTGTAGCTATAGCGCCCACCCCAGCCTCAGCCCAGGGCACTATCGAACCAACTGAAAACCAGTGGGATTGCACGGCAACGCCGAGTTCACCGGTGGCGGGATCGCGCGCGACAATTGAAAAAGTATGAACTGGTCGCGGAGGAGTAACAAACTTTTCGGCGCGTGGAATGCTTTGCTGCGATTGCAAACAAGGAGCGATGGCGACGATAAGGAGTAAAGCGAAAAGTATACGCATAAGGAACTTGAGCCTCCAGAATTGACAAGCGCAATTGCGGGTCGAATGGTTTGGTCACCAATTCATTCGGGTTGCGGTGCAGTGAATCTTACGATGAAAACGGATAAAACGGGGTATTACGGAAAATCCAAAAAGATATAATGACAACAATCAATGTCGAGATGTACCTGGCGTTCAATCGGTTCCAATTGAGTGGCTGGCCATGCAGCGCCGCACTCGTGTAGCGCGTGAGCGCGTAAAGCAAAAACGGAAGCGATATGATCAAGAGTGGATTGAACTCAAATGCGGCGACGACGTCGCCATGAAGCAGGCGGTGAAGGCCTCGTGTGCTGCCACAACCCGGACAATTGAATCCTGTCAGCATGCGAAACGGGCAAGCAGGAAAGAAGCCCGATTTACCCGGTTCGAAGAGGTAAAGATAAACGGCGCCGGCCGCCAACGTTGCCCAAAGCAGCGCGGCCATCATTTGTCGTTTCGCTGTCTCACCGAACGTCATAGATAGCTAAACTACCACGGCAACATGGGGTTGAAAATGGCGAGGGCTTTCCCCTGCATCGGCAAATGCGTGTTGTCCATCCGAACTGCGTCACTGATAGGCGTCGAAGCCATTAGCGTAAGAAATCCAACTCAAGGTTATTCATAGCAAAGGGCTGCCAAACCCGGCAGCCCTCTACAATTTCAATTCTGTTAATCGCGGGTTAGAACCAACCCTTGCGGCCCTGAATATAGGTTCTGACAAATTCTTCGTCCGACTTAGTAAGGTACATTATACCTTCAATTATTCCGATCACGCAGGGGACGATGGCCAGGAATCCGCAACTGACGACACTTATAACGAGCATGATGATGCCTTCAGTAGTGTAACCGAGCAGAAACTTATGAATGCCGAATGCTC
>WNGJ01006662.1_pt1 | contig 12251 bp, 10 predicted proteins | sample 5400611 | NCBI WGS metagenome assembly WNGJ01 (sample SAMN13153375, study PRJNA577476) | soil metagenome | isolation source: 40 cm soil or saprolite under Garry oak tree replicate 1 | place: USA:California | collected 2016-06-15 | reverse complement strand
CTAGTCAATCGCGGGCATAGGTTGGACGTTAGCCAACCGGTTTCGAGCGCGGAACTGTCAAAACTAACAGGCAAATTACTGCGAGTCATGAATTGAAACCAACAGTAACCCCGGCTTCCAGCGACAACGACTGAATGAGTCAGAGTGGGGCTAGCGCGAGTCAGCGCATACTGTCAAGACTGACAGTGCCGAAGCACCGCTGTTCAGCGCACGTTTGTGGAGCGCATAAACAGCCCGATAAAGAGCATGATTCGCCGAGTTATAAGGCGTCGACCCACTCCGATGTCGCCAGGCGCGAACTGGAAAGGCGGGTTTAACTTTCCAACCGTGGTCGTGGCGCGGAAAACTGGGTATGCGATTAATTCTGAACAACACACGAGTGGTGTAAGAGGACCGTGGACCCTGCTGCCCATTTACAAACTCAGCTCATTCCCCTTAGGTCTGCACTCATAGTTGATGCCGTGTCCCAGGTGAGCGCGGCGCTGTGTGGTGTTTTGAGCCGAGAAGAATGGAACATTGTGCATGCACCTGACAATCGGTCCGTGTTGAGGCTCGTCGAAACAAGACCTTTCGATCTCATCATTACTGGAACAGGATCTACCGGCAAAGAAGATATAGATCTGTTGAGGATAATCCGCCGGGTCCGACCACATGTTCGCCTCATCATCCTCACGGACGAAAGTACGCCGGCAGACGTAGTCGCAGCGATTCGAGAACGGGCGTTCAGCTATTTCTCGACGCCATTCTCAACCGCCTCATTTGCCGAGATGCTGCGCTGTGCCACGACCGAACCTCCTTGGGACGATGGTATCGAACTCGTCTCCGCCACGCCCGAGTGGATCAGCATCATTGCCCGCTGCGACAAGAAGACGGCTGATAGGTTGGTCCAGTTTTTCCAGGAAATGTCGGATCTGCCTCTCTCCGAAAAAGAAGATGTAGCAACTGCTTTTCGAGAGATGCTGCTCAACGCTATCGAACATGGAGGTAATTTCGATCCAAATCAATATGTTGAAGTGGCATATGTGCGTACGTCCGACTTAGTTATGTGCAGGATTAAGGACCCCGGGCAAGGTTTTTCCCTGGGTGAAATTCACCATGCAGCTGTTAATAACCCTTCTTATGACCCGATCCGGCACATTCTTTTCCGAGAAGCCCAAGGTTTGCGCCCCGGGGGATATGGGGTTTTGCTGACTAAGCACCTTGTGGATGAGCTGCTCTACAGCGAGAAAGGCAACGAAGTTCTTCTCATCAAACACCTCCACCCTCTCGGTGACGCTACACATTCTTTGTGATGTGCGTGCGCGCACACACATTTGCCGCTTTATCTGCCGACTTCGCGCCCCTCTTACGTCATAGGTTAGCTTCATCCCTCCGCTAGCAGTTCTGACAGTTTCTGCCTGAGTTTAACATTCGCTAACTTCGCTTTGCCTATCTCGAGGAGGCAAGGCCATGAAGCTCTTTCACGTCGCGGTTCCACTGTCAATGGTTTGTTGGGCGTTTACCGCAAATGGTCAGCTCCCAATTCCAGAGACGCAGAACTTGTCGGAGGCACAACCGCACAAACAGTCTGGCTCTGCTGAGGACGTGAATGTCCTTACGGGTGCAGTGCAGCAAGCTTCAGAATTTGGGGAATCAGATCCACGATACGAAGCCGCCCTACGCAATTTGGCTGGATTTTATTACCGAGCACATAGCTACGCCGAAGCGGAATCTGTGTACAAGCATGCTCTTGTCGTTTCCGAGAAAGTTCACGGAGCACAGCATGAAGAAACCGCAACGCTGCTTAACGACTTGGCCCTCATGCTTCAAGAGGAAGCTAGATTTCCGGAAGCGCAAGCGTTCCTCCAGCGTGCCCTGGCAATTCGGGAGGTAGCTTTTGGATCAGGGAGCCCATTAACGGCCACAAGCCTAAATAACTTAGCGAGTGTATACAATAGCCAAGGCCACTATTCGGAAGCCGAGATCCTCTACCAGCGGGCCTTGGCTATTTGGGAAAAGTATGAACCTGAAAAACTCAACCTTGCCACAACATTAGACAATCTGGCATCGCTAGAACAAGATGTGGGCAAGTACCCCCAGGCGGAAGAACACTTTCGACGGGCCTTAGCCGTCCGCCAGAAAATCGTCGGACCAAACGATCCGGGCGTCGCCATGATACTAAACAACTTTGGTACGTATTACAGCGAGCAGGCCAGGTACACGGAAGCCGAACCCCTGCTTCGGCGCGCGCTTGCCATCTGGGAGGAATCACTTGGTCCGGAGCACCCAAACGTTGCCACCGCACTATGCAATGTCTCAACGGCGTGGCGACACGAGGGCAAATACTCAGAGGCTGCAACCGCGCTGCAGCGTTCCTTGGCCATTTGGGAAAAGGCCTATGGTCCGGGGCATCCAAAGGTCGCAAGTGCCCTCAACAATCTTGGAGTTCTTCAGAGGACACTACGGAATTACCCAGAGGCAGAATCCGATTTTCGGCGTGCGCTGGCGATTTGGGAAAAGACCTTTGGATCTGAACACCCAGGAGTGGCGAACATCTTGAGTAATATCGCCCTCACTCTGAAGAACGAAGGCCGATTCTCGGAGGCGGAGAACCTCCTGGAAAGGGCAATGGCGATTCGTCAAGAACTCTTTGGAACGGAACATCTGGCATTGGCGGCTGTTTTCAATGATCTGGCGGAAGTCTACAGCTCAGAGAGCAGATATAAGGAAGCGGAGCTATCATTTCTCCGAGCGTTAGGAATATATGAAAAAAATCTTGGTCCGGAGCATCCGAACGTGGCTACCGTACTGCATAATTTGGCGACAACTCAGCTAGAGGCGGGCAGATACGTGGCAGCGGAACAGAATCTCAGACGCGCTCTTGCCATCCGCGAAAAGCAGTTTGGGCCGGATGATCCGAACTCAGCGCCCCTTCTAACCATTCTCGCGGGCGTGCAACACATGCAGCACAAATACGCAGAAGCTGAACTGCTGTATAAGCGGTCATTGGCGATATGGAACAAAGCCGGAATGACGAAGTCCCTGGACTTTGCACAAACATTGCAAAACTTGGGCGATGCATATCTCGCAGAGCATAAGTACGACGAGGCTGGTCCGCTCTTTGCCCAGGCGCTAACTATCAAGGAGAATTCACTCGGAGAGCAACACCCGGAACTAGCGCATGTTCTTACTTTATTGGCCGCAGCTGATGTATTTCGCGGCTACTATGTTGAGGCTGAGCCGCTTTGCCGACGCGCACTCGGTATGTTGGAGAAGGCTTCGCCTCCGGACTACCCAGCATTAATTGATGCCGCGAAAGTCTATGCCATACTGCTCAGCAAGACGCAGCGCCAAGCTCAGGCGGAGTTGTTTGAGACCAAAGCGATGGTCTATGCCGCCAAAATGAAAAACAAGTCCAGAAACGACATAAAACCTACCTCTCCCTAAGTCATGGGTCTGGGGACCCAATAAGTTGACACATCTGCCGGCCGCCCTAATAATAGTGCGTATAGCCCGCTTGATGTCCCCCTGGCATGTAACAGGAGCGTTTCCCCCCGGGGTGCGCCCCGTAGTGCGTGAAACTCTCTCGGACCGGGAGTGTAATATCGATAGGGGACGCTCTTGTCCAGAATCCGTGTTTTATTAGCTGACGACAACATTCAGGTCCTTGAATATGTTCGCGACTTCTTGTCTGCCAACCATTGCGAAGTCGTTGGTGCTGTAACTGATGGTCAGGCAGCTGTGGACGCCGCTGCCCAATTGCTACCGGATGTCGTCGTGCTTGATCTTTCCATGCCTGTCCTCAATGGCATCGAAGCCGCCAAACGCATGATAGAAGCCCGGCCGTCCACAAGAGTTGTTTTCCTCACGGTCGAGAAGGATCGTGATACGTGTCACGCCGCCCTGGAAGTAGGCGTCCTTGGATATGTGCTCAAGCCTCGTTTGGCTACTGACCTGGTTCGAGCAATTACGTTGGCAAATGATGGCGGTTACTTTGTCTCCCCTGGATGTGAATAGCGCCCCAACGATCCTTACGCTTTTTCATCTCCTAGCTGTAGGGGTTTAGCCCGTAAAGCCAATCGCTAAGTTCCGGTTGCAGCGGTGTTCTGGCTGGTGGTTTATTGCTGAATTGCGGGAGTCAAGATCGCCGCATGAATTTCAGGCACCTTGACCTGAGGCCAGATTTCCCGCGAGGCTGCGAGAGGTCACGCTCTCACGCTGGGGTTGAATCGGCGGTGCCTCGTGGGTTTTGCGACTCAAACCGCCATTGAGTTCCTCTCACTGTGAGATGAGGGAATAGTAGCGACGTCTCGGGATTGGTCACCTGTCACTTTTGACAGGCGCCGCACTGATTGCGAGACGCCATGCTTTAGGTCGTCCAGGTGTTAAATGCCCACGGTCGGCTTCATTGAGTGCCCGCATTGCGTTAGAGGGTACATCATCCCGAGTTGGCCACCATTCCCAAAACTCCCGCCTCTCGCAAGGGTGTTTGTTAAATGTTCGGGGTGTGGCCACGTTCTCGAATTTCGCGCCGACGAGATTGATGTGGCCCATCACTCCCTGGACGGCAAGCCGCATGCCGCGATCATTCGAATAGAGCCAACCTGCCCGAACACTCCGGATGGCACACCTTACCGCCAATTTCCAAATTAGTTCCGTGGGGCGCGATCCTGAGGAGGCAACCCTCGTAAATTTTAGAATTCTGTGATATTCAATGATAAGTATTGGCAACACAGTGAGGATAATCCGGGTAGCGCTGTCAGTTGGCTGTGCGTAGGCCTTGCGGGAAGTTGGAACCGACTGAAGCTGTCTCCGTAGGGCATCGTCCGAGGATTACTACAGCCTGAGTGGATCGATGGCCTAGGTTCTTTAGTGAGGTCGTCAAATATGTCACACCATGAAGCGGTTTCCCCTTTTTTTCGATTGCGTACAGTGGTGGACTCTCTATTTGGTCCTAGCACAATCGAAAACTCAACAACCGCCTCTGGATTTCGTAGCGCAGCGATCGGTCTCCTGGTTGCGCTCGGTTACTATGCCGGTTCGCAAGTTGGCTTTCTCCTTACGCCCAACGGCGCGCAGATTGCGGCCTTTTGGCCTCCTAATGCAATTCTTCTCGCAGCTCTCTTGTTGATGTCTCGACGAATCTGGTGGGTTCTGATTTTGGCGGTCTTTCCTGCCCATCTCTTAATTCAATTAAGAATGGGCATACCTCTGGCCACAGTGTTGTCGTGGTTTGTCGGAAACGTGGGCGAAGCTCTGCTAGGCGCCATTGGCGTTCGATTCTTCAAGAAGGACAAGCCGTTGTTCGAGAGCGTTCATGGAGTGATCGTTTTCTTGGGCTTTGGCGTTCTGCTACCGACCCTAGCAACATCATTTTTGGATGCCGCGGGTGTGATTCTGACCGGACTTGGTCAGAATTATTGGACCCTGTGGACGACTCGGCTTACGTCCAACATCCTGGCTGATCTCACCATTGTTCCGACCATCGTGATCTTTGGAGTCAAAGGACTGTCCTGGTTCCGAACAGCAAACGCTGCGGCATATGGTGAGTCGGGAGCATTAGCAATAAGCACAGTGGTAGTCAGCCTGCTCGTATTCGGCAAGGAAAGCGCTACAAGCAGCTTCTGGGCATTCCTCTACGCTCTCCTCCCACTGCTGATTTGGGCGCTACTGCGATTTGGGACTGGAGCAGTGAGTGCATCGTTGCTAGCTGTCGTATTGATTTCTTCCTGGAATACGATACGCGGACAAGGACCGCTCGGATCGCAGTCTATAGATTTCGCGGTGTTGTCACTCCAATGTTTATTGACTGTATTTGTAACATCATTCATGTTGTCGGGTGCCGTACTTGCTGAAAGACGTTGCGATCAATACTCTCTGCGCGCGGAATACGGCAATCTGGTGCATGCTCAGAATGTGGAACATTATCGCATCGCACGAGAGTTGCACGACAATATTCTGCAGCGCCTAACACTCCTTGGCCTTCACCTGGACGAGCTGAGAGCTGCGTCTCTTGCCTTTGCAAAGACGCCTTTCAATAACGTCTACGACCAAATCTCAGACATTTCTAACAGAATTCGCGATTTGTCGCACGACCTGCATCCCTTCATGCTCGAATACCTGGGCCTTCCACGTGCCCTAAGAAAGCTTTGCCGAGACTCTGGTGCTCGGTGCGGGGTCACGATTGAATTCTCAGAATATGGGGTGACAGCTCTCCTCCCGTCAGACATTTCAACCTGCTTATTTCGCGTGGCACAAGAGGCGCTCCAAAATATCGTGCAATATAGCCATGCAAAAACTGTTGTCCTGGAGCTGAAATTGGCCAACAAAGCAGTGGTATTGAGAGTTTCCGGCGGCGGAGTCGACTTTGATGCCTTGGGCCCCCAAGGTGTCGGATTGGCTTTCATGCGAGAGCAGGTATTAGCTCAGGGTGGCACTCTCGAGATTACGTCCGTTCCTTCAAGGGGGACGGTCATCGAAGCTTCGTTCTCGATCGAGAACATCTCTTAACGCCAGCGCGATTAATCTAGACTGATACTTTTACCAGTAGTTGTAATACGAAGTGAAAGTCATGCTTGCTTCCTAGGGGAAAAGCAAGCTTGAGTCCGCTTCGTAAGGCAATTTTGATCAGGTTGTACTCGCGTACGCTCAGGAACTTCTGTGGTTTTTCAGTTCTAGTAATCGTTTTTTTTCTGGGATCGTGTAGCGGTCCGACTAAATCGAGCGGATCTGGGACAGGCCAAGGCGGCAACCCCGCTTTGATGTTCACTCTGCGAGCTGCTCCTTTGAAGACCCCTGCCAATGTCAACCTTCTTTCCTTTCGCACGACTGTAGAAGGGATCTCCTTGACTCCCGCGGCAGGCGGGTCCGTCAATGTGCCGCTGAATGCAAATTTGTACCAAGTGGATCTTGTCCGGCTGCAAAATGACAGTACGCTTCTTGCCCTGTCCAGTAATGTTCCAGTTGGGACTTACACGAGCATGGTTGTGAGTCTCTCGGATCCGGCCGTTACATATTGTAGGCAGACACAAGGAATGGCGGGGTGCGAGACGGGCAGCGTAATCACCTTAAGCGGTGCACCGGCTACGCCAATAATCACAACCTTCCCGTTCCCTCTGGTGGTCGTTCGCGGGCAAAACATCGGTCTCGCTATTAGCGTAGATATTGAAAAGGCGTTGACTGTGAACGGACCGAGCCAAGCAATCACTTCGGTGAGTCTTGGTGCCGCGAATGTCTTGACGGCAATGATGCTCCCCCCAGCATCCAGCAGTTTGCCATCAACGCCGCTGGATTTTATCGAAGATGTGACTGGGAGTGTTTCGTCTGTCGATGAAGGCACACAGAGTGTGACAATTCAAACGGCCACTAGAGGCCCAATAACCGCCATCGCGAACAATTCAACGATTGTGTCTCCCAACTGTGTGAATTTCAATCTAGGTAATACGTTTACGTGCGCGAAGCAAGGTCAGGTGGCCAGTTTGGATACGGTGCTGAATCCGGATGGCTCAGTCACTCTCTTGGAATACGACCCACTGGCAATCACGGCGGGGGACTGGATCGAGGGCGTAGTTGGGTTGCCACCTTCGTCGTCCACACAGTTCCAGCTTGTCACGAATGACTTCGTCCTAGCAGATAACAACAGCCTAATCGGAAGCAATTTGGAATTGGGCGCTTCTGTGAATATCACTTTGGTACACCCGAAGCCCTTTCAAGTGGATGACAAGGGGCTGGTTGTCCCTAATACGTCATTTCTGGGAGCCACGGACGCTTCCATTCTCGCTCCCGGCCAGACTCTTACGGTGCATCTTGTCTCCTTCACGCCAAGCACCGGAACCACTCTCGCGGCTGCGAACGTAGATTTCGTGTACCTCCGTTTCACTCGTGTGACGGGCAATGTAGCCAACGTAGCCCCTCCGAATACTTTTACAATGCAATCCTTTCCCCCGTTTCTTGGACTGGCCTTTCCCGTGACCGTACAACTTTCGAATGGTTCCCCCAGTACAAATTTTGATGGGGTTACTAGCGCCAGCGACCTCACTTCAGGACAGACCGCGTCAGTTCGCGCGCTCTATTTTGGCCCTCCGAACGGACCAACACCCACACCTACTCCGCTTAGTGCCGCGAAGGTTCGTGTTCCCTAAAGTGTGTCTGGTGCTTGGTCGCTAACACCACTCGTACCGATAAAGATAGATATTCTAGCTCGAAGGCACTTTACGAGGACAAGGCGGTTACCACCTGATAGACGACTGTAACTTTTGACAGTATCTCTTGGACTGGCCGTCACCCATGCTGCCTGCTCGCTGGCAAACAGCACCTCGGGGGGATTGACATGCAGAACGCATTTCAATCGTGGATCGGACAAAGAGTGGTCGTGCAATTGGCCTTTGGCCCAGCCAAGGTAAGCCTTCGCGGTATGTTTTTGCGGGACCAAGAGAAGACCCTGCTGATGAGACCCGAAGCTGGGCCCGACATAGAGATCGCGAAATCCCGCGTCTTGGCCATAGAGCAAGTGAAACGCCGCTCCCGCAGTCTTCCTTGGCGCCCGTTTGAAATGAGCTTCACCGTCGGTGGGTCGATCCAGGTAACAGCTCATCGAAGAGAAGAGGTCAAGGAGGTATTTCAGGTGGATAAGCCGATTCAAATACTCGTCGTCTCGTCGGAGTTTACGAATTGCGATGTTCTGAAAGACATCATAAACAGAGAGGGTTGGAAAATGTTTTGCGCCGCAACGGTTCGCGAGTGCAGGGAAGTATTAGCCAACGAGAATATTGATTTGGTGTTCTCCGACCGAGGCTTGGCGGACGGAACTTATCGCGACGTCCTTGTCATTATGCGGTTGCTGAGGCTGTACATCCCCATGATAGTGACCTCCCGTCTCGCAGATTGGGACGAATATTTAGAGGCGGTGCATGATGGCGCTTTTGACCTCATCGCGTCTCCAAGCCGAGCCGCGGACCTAGTCCACGTAATCAGTCAAGCCCAGAGCGAGAATCAAAAGATAGGTAGAGGTGTTGCCGTCGACGATGCCCCGGTGACCAGCGTGGGAGGGCCGTTGGAGCCACCTTTCACAATGTCAAAAAGTAGGAGCATCGAACGATATCCATCAATGACAAGCCGCATTGGGTCTAGCCCACAGACGCTGCCGACTGAAGACTAGCATTTCTGCCCGTGGCTGGCCCGCAACGCAAGAATAAAATTGACGTGAAGGTTGGGGGTCTTCGTGAGCCCCGTCTGCAGGTCGACTCAGTCCCTTCGGTGCCTAACCAAGTCAAAACAACAAGCTGAGTCTATTCACAAGCGGGTTGGGGCAATGACCGTCGCCAAGCTCAGCAACAAAGGGGCGGTCACCCAGAGATCGAAGGCAAATTGCTTTAGGAATGTGGATGTCAAGCCCGTGAAAAGCAACCAAAAGCAACCCGTTACCTCCGACTGAAGTAGCTTGGCAATCCGACCCATCAGGATTTGGAGATAGGCCGCAAGTCTGCCGTGAGCAACCTATCTATCGGTTTAGGCTAGCGGCGGGCCGCCAACTCGCTTGCCCTTGAGGTGAAAGTTCACATCAATGTGGTCGGCGATCTTAATGAACGGGATACCTTTGTCCATCCCGTAATCCTTACGGTTGAACACCATACTTCCCTTAATCTCGCCTGAACCTGTCCCCTTCCTGGAGACCGTTAAGGTCAACTTCTCAGGGTTTGACACTCCTCGTATTGTGAAGTCGCCATCCACTTCAAAGGTGTGAGGCCCTGTCTGCACAAACTTAGTGGACTTAAATGTGATCAACGGATTTTGCTCAACGTCGAAAAAGTCCCTGCTCTTTAGCTTGCGGTTCTTCATGCCACTTCCTGTATCGACGGTCGCCGCCTGGATCTTGACTTCCAGAACGCCTGTCGTTTCGTCAGGAGATGCAAAAGTTAAAGTGGCATCCCACTTATCGAATTTGCCGGCGATCTTCACCGAGGACTTAACATGGAAATTGATCGAACTCTCTATCGGGGAAATTTCGAAGATCGGAGCTTGCGACCGACTTAGTGACGGAAAAATGATTGAAGCAAAGAAGATACTTAACTGAGCAGCGCATCGTGCGGGCCCTATCCGTTTCATTTCAAAACTCCGGCTTGATACCTGCATGAAGGTCGCCCAGAGTGCATTGCACTAAGGCCATGCAAGCTTCCTTTGGTCAGGATCTCACTGAATTGCTGGCCGACGAACTGTTAGTTCTCACAGACGACGTTTTTTGTTCCTTTACGACGCCAACCACAGTCGGTTACGAGCCTGGCTCGACGCTGGTGACCAGCAACCTAAAATGCAGTGCACTGCATTTGCGGTTTAATGCGGCGAGTATTTTTACGCAGAGTTAGGTGACGAAACGTGGATGAGATCGTGGGTTTCCGCTGCTGATTTTCCCTTTTCGAGGTGGTGGCACTCCACATAATAATAACCTCCTCTCCCGGCCAACAAGGCTATCCAAGGAGGTCGTCATGCTCTCTGAGTTCTTTAAGGCACCCGCACGGATCCGCACAATTCGCAGTGGTCCTTCTGGAGCACTGCTTGAAAGCTTCGCCAATCATTTGTTTGAAAGCGGCTATGCAAAGATATCAGCACGCCGACACATCCGATCGGCGGAACACATCATTCACTGGGCACTTCGCAGATGCCTATCTCTGCGGGATGCAAACGGATCTGCACTTGAGCGCTTCGGTAATCACCTCACCCGATGCCGCTGCGGTCGCTATTCTCGCACGGATCGCGTGGACATTCTGGCCGGAGCGCGGTTGTTCTTAAAACATCTGCAGGGCGTGGATGGGCATGCCATCTTCGTTACCAAGTCAACCACTCCGGAACCCGCATTGCTCAACGCATTTTGTGCGTGGATGCGTGCGCAACGCGGCACATCTGACAAGACGCTCTATAACTACGGTATACCAATTCGAGAGCTGATCCGACACTTTGGCGAGAACCCGAGCAAGTTGGATGCCCACCGCCTGCGGCAGTTCGTACTGCAACAAAGTCGAACCACTGCATGGGCAGCAGCCAAGAGGTGCACGACCGCTCTGCGTATGTTCTTACGGTTTCTAGTTGCCGAGGGCCTGTGTCACGCAGGCCTCTTGAGCGCCATTCCCGTTCTGGCACATTGGCGTCTCACTTCTCTACCGCGATACCTACCACCAGAGGATGTAGAGCGTCTTATCGCCTCATGTGATCTGTCCTCGCCGGTAGGCAAACGGGATCGGGCCATACTTCTTCTGCTAGCCCGCTTGGGGCTTCGCGCAGGCGACATTGTACAGTTGCGTCTCGAGGACATTGACTGGAAAGGCGCGTGGATTCTTGTCAGCGGGAAAAACCGCCGTGAGACGCGACTGCCCTTGAGTCAGGAGGTGGGCCAGGCGATTGTGGCGTACTTGCAAGAGGGTCGACCTCAGGCTCACACCGATACACTGTTTGTCCGTAGTCGTGCTCCCTTCCGCGCCTTAGCGTCACACTGTGCCGTCTCGGTGCTGGTCGACAGAGCCATACGGCGGTCTGGGATCATGCGTCCGAGCCGCGGCGCGGCCCACCTGCTGCGTCATTCTCTTGCGACTTCGATGTTGGGGGAAGGGGCATCACTGCAGGACATTTCAGTTCTGCTACGGCACTCCAGCGTCGAGACCACGCAGATTTATGCCAAAGTCGATATTGCTGGGTTGCAGCAGATTGCCCAGCCGTGGCCGGAGGTGCCGTCATGTTAGCTCGCGCCGTTCAGTCTTATTTGTCGGTGCGTCGAGCGGCCGGCTTCAGCCTCAGAGACGCGGAGTTGCACCTCAGAAGCTTTGCCGCCTATTCAGATGCAAAGGGTCAACGCTACGTGAACTCGCAGACCGCCATCGAGTGGGCGCGGCAAGTGCCTTCGGTGAATTCAAGAGCGCGACGGTTGGCTGACGTCGCGCGCTTCGCGCGGTATCTGCAGGCGGAAGCCGCGAACCATGAGATACCCCCCGCGGTCTTCGGCTCCGAGCGTCGGCCGCGACCGGCTCCTTACATTCTTTCCGAGGAACAGATCTGTCAGATCATCCGACTGGCCGCACGTTCGGGTTACCGCACTTTGCGTCGGCAGACCTACAGCACGCTTTTCGCACTGCTGTCCTGTACGGGACTTCGCGTCTCTGAGGCCATCCGGTTGAGATACGACGACATCACGCCGGACGGGCTGGTGATCCGCTTTTCCAAGTTCCGCAAGAACCGGCTGGTTCCTTTGCATGAGACTGCTCGTGCCGGGCTCGAGCAGTCTCATG
>WNGJ01074382.1_pt1 | contig 12252 bp, 14 predicted proteins | sample 5400611 | NCBI WGS metagenome assembly WNGJ01 (sample SAMN13153375, study PRJNA577476) | soil metagenome | isolation source: 40 cm soil or saprolite under Garry oak tree replicate 1 | place: USA:California | collected 2016-06-15 | reverse complement strand
CCAGGCTCATGCCGAGCGTGTCGCCGGCATGCACGGTGCCGGCGTTGTTGACGAAGATGTCCAGCTTCCCGAAGGCGTTCAACGACCGTTCCACCAGAGCGGCGGCGCCCGCCTCGGTGGTGACATCCGCGGCGACCCCGACGCTATCCCCGCCCAGCTCTCTGGCCACCCCGGCGGCGGCGACGCCGTCGCGCGAGTTGACGACCACCTTGGCTCCCTCGGCGAGAAAAGCGCTCGCCACCGCGCGGCCGATGCCGCGGGTGGAGCCCGAGATGGCCGCGACCTTTCCCTCGAGCCGGCTGGTCACTCGAGCACGAGCTCACCGCCGGTGGTCTCGAGCACGACCCGCTGCACACCGTCCAGGCGGGCCTCGCGCACCTCGTACGAAACAGAATCGCCCAGCAGCATCTCGAGCAGGTCACGGACGCGGCGCGGGTCGCGCGCGCCGACAACGACGCGCCGGAGCGCCGCCGAACCATCTCGATGCGACGACCCGGCCTCACCAGGATGGAGCCCGTCGCGGATGCGCCACTCGATGACGAAGGGAACTGCGCTGGGCTCGGGACCTGCGTCGACATCCTGCGTCCGCCACCTGAGGACCTCGCCGTCGGGTCGCTTCCTCGAGCCTTCGACGATCGGCGGAAGGTATCCTCCCTTCCTTCAAGGCGCGCGCGACGCGTCCGCCCAGCCGGCTCGACGCGGCCTCACCCTGATCGACCACCGCGATCAGCTCGAGGTACTGCAAGCCCAACGGCACGATGACGTTGGCGGTACCGACCCCGGGATGCCGGCCGCCTGGAATCCCTTTTAGACCGAAACGTTCGTAAAACCTCTGCGCTCCGACCTCGAGGTCGGCGACCGGCAGCAGGACGTGGTCCACCACTGTTGGCGGCTCCAGGCCCTGGACGGATTGCGTGAAGTCAGGCATCAAACCTCATCTCCTCCTGCGTGACGCGCGCGGGCTACCAGCCGCCGTATGCGACCCATCCTCCATCGACGGTGATGTGGCTGCCGGTGATGTAGCTGGCGTCGTCAGACGCGAGAAAGACCGCGACCCGAGCCACTTCGACCGCCTCGCCGAAACGCCCCATGGGCGTGCGCCGCTCGATGTCGACAGCCGTGAACGCGCCCCCGCGCGTCTGGCTCTTGACGCCGAGTCCCGCGCTGATGTAGCCCGGGTCGAGGCATACCACCCGCACGTTGTCCTTCGCCCACTCCGTCCCGAGCACCTTGGTCAGACCGATCAGCCCGTGCTTGGCAGCCGTGTAGGGAACGCGGCGAGGCAATCCGACCTCGCCGATGATGGAGCCGATCTGGATGATCACGCCGCTTTTCTGCGGGACCATGTAGCGTGCCGCGGCCTGGGCTCCGTAGAAGCAGCCGCTCAGGTTGGTGTCGATGACCCGAGCCCACTCGTCTGGCTCCAGCTCGAGTGCCGGCTTGATCACATTGATGCCGGCGTTGTTGACCCAGACGTCGAGGCGGCCGAAGCGTTCGACCGCGGTGGACGCCAGCGCCCGCGCTTGGACCGGGTCGCGGATGTCGGCGGCGAAAGCTGTCGCCTGGAGACCGTCACGTTCCATCGCCGCGGCGGCTGCTCCGGCCCGCTCAGCGTCGCGCGAATTGATGACGACGGACGCGCCTTCGCGCCCGAACTCATAGGCGATCGCCCTCCCGATTCCCCCGCTCGATCCCGTCACCACCGCGACCTTTCCCGGCAGCCGGCGCGAGGGTGGAGTGGGCGCACCAGCTGGTTCAGGCACGCTCATTCCTCACGGAGTCACACGTTAATCTTCCGCATTGTGCGGACGCTCAGGGTGGCGGGCCTCGTGGAGCCGATCAGCCATTTTTCCGATGCGGTGGTCGCCGGCAAAACGCTCTACGTGTCAGGGCTTGTGGCGACGAACGAGCGGGGCGAAATCGTCGGTAAAGGCGATGTCGTCGAGCAGACGCGACAGATCTTCCGCAACCTGCGGCGCATCCTCGACGCGGCCGGAGCCGCCCCGTCGGACGTCGCGAAGGTGACGATCTTCATGCGCGACGTGGCGCAACGCCCGCTGATCAACCCTGTGCGTCAAGAGTTCTTCGGCGAGCATCGCCCCGCCAGCACCCTGGTCGAGGTGAGCCGGCTGGTCCGCGACGAGCTGCTGCTCGAGATCGAGGCGATAGCCCAGCTTCCCGACTAGGAGCCGCGCACCTCTACGATCATCTCGATCTCGACCGAGATTCCCATCGGCAGGGAGCTCATGCCGACCGCAGAGCGGGCGTGCTTGCCGGCGTCCCCGAACCCGGCGACCAAAAGGTCGGAGGCGCCGTTGATGACAATCGATTGTTCGACGAAGTCCGGTCCGCAGTTCACCATCCCGAGGAGCTTGACGATCCGTGTCACGCGATCCAGGTCGCCGATCTCCTGCTTGAGACTGCCGAGGCAGTTGAGAATTACGAGCTCGGCCGCCTTGCGGGCGGTGTCGACGTCGATGTCCTGTCCGACCTTGCCGCGGTAGGCGTACTCGCCGTCCTCGCGCCGCGGCCCATGGCCCGCGACGAAAACCAGGTTTCCGGTCCTGACGGCGCCGAGGTAGTTGAACTTCGGCGTCCCAGGGTCTGGCACTTTGTGACCGAGCTTCGCGAGGCGCTCTTCAACCTGCGACATGTCTCCCTCCCTTCAACTGCTTGATTGCGACAACACGGCGTGCGGACCCTGGATTCCGGCGCCTGGCCATGGCCCGGGCAATGCGTCTGGAAGCTCGACCATCTCGACGCGTTGAGCGAAGACTCGCATGCCGCGCGCCTGATAGTTGGCGAGCGCATGCACGGCGTCGAGCGTGCACGTATGCACCCAGACCCGGCGCGCTCCCATGGCCCACGCCCTTCGGATCGCCTCAGTGAGCAGCCAGCCGCCCAACCTCTGGCCCATGAAGGCCGGCAACACCCCGAGGTACGCGATCTCGACGTCGTTTTCGATTGCGCCGTCGAGCTCGAAGTAGGCGGCCGGCGTGCCCTCGAGGTACATCACCCACGTCTCGACCCGCGGGTGGCTCAGCCTCTGCAGCCATTGCTCGTACGTCCACTCGAGGCGGTCGATCCAGTACCAGTTGCCGCCGGCGGCGGTGTACAGGAAATGTCCGAGCTCGGGCGACGGTCGCCCCGCCCGGCGTACGTCGACGGAGCCGGCCGGCTGTGGTGAAGGCCGAAGCTGTGATGGCTCATTCATCTCGAGGCTCCAGGTCGTCACTTCCACATGCACAGCCGCAGCATGCCACGGCCGGGATCACAATGATGCGCGATGCACCTCTACCACGACCCTGAAGTGCCGGGACGTCTTGATATCGACCGCGGCTTTTACGAACGCATCGCTCAGGCCACCGGGCGCAGGCGGCGCGTGCACGAGCACATCGTCCCGATCCGCAGCGGATATGCATGGCCTGTCAAGGCGGGCTGCGTCGTGCGCATCGTCACCCTGGAAGGGCCGCAGGTTTGCGACCTCAACCTGTGGAACGTGTACAACCCGCGCGAACGGTTCTGGGCCGCCCGGACACGCCAGCTGCAGGGCGCCCACGTCACGACGTTCGACCGGCTGTGGTCGTGCCTGCCTTACCTGCGTCCCATGGTCACGATCACCAACGACACGCTGCCGACCACGCCCACGGCGAACGGAGGACGCTGCCACGACCTGCTCGGGAGTCGATGCGATCCATACCTTTACAAGCTTCTCGACGACCGTGACTACGACGTCACGTGCCATAACAACCTGTCGCGCGCGGTCGCGCCATACCACCTGACCGAGCTCGACGTGCATGATGTGCTGAACGTCTTCCAGGTCACCGGCCTTGACCCGAGCGGTGACCTCTCGAAGTGGGGGTGGGGTCCGGATGGTGCGGACCCGGTCGCCAACTGCCACCCCATTGGAGTCGAGGTCTACGAGCTGAGCGGCGACCTGCTCGAGGGCTGGAAGCCGCCCGAGCCTGTGCAAATCAAGTCGGTCTACATTCGCTAGGGACAGCGGGACGCGGTTAGCCGGTCCTGATGAAAAAACTGATCATCGAGGCCGACGTCTCCTGAGGAAACTCTGCAGGGAAAAAGTGTCCTGCCGCGACGGGAAGGCCAGTGAGGTTTCCCCGAAGCAATCTCTTCATCAATCGCTCCTATCGAAATGGAGCAGCCGGGTCGTCGCGTGCTGCCCGGCTGCGACCAGCGCGGATCGATATGCAAGGACGCCCGGAGCGCCCGCGACCATGCCGACCGCAACCTCGCCGAGGAGTTGAGCCGCATACAAAAGGCCGACAGGCCAGCGGCCCGTGCTGGTTCGGCTGGCGACAGGCACAACGGCGTCCTTGCGCATGAACCCAGGCTGAAGTCAGAGCCTCGGGACCGCTTGTGATCTTGGTGAGAGTCTTCCGGGAATTCCGTCAGGCTTTGACTTCGGGATTCGAGCAATTGCGACGCGGCACGGTCTACGATCCGCGCGGTCGTGTTCACGGTTGAGCAACGGGACGCCCTACGCGAAAGCGTTTTGACCCTTGCCGAAAAGGACCGCCGGGTCGTTGCTGGAGCCGCGGTCGGCTCGCTGGCAGTCGGGGGCGGCGATCGCTTCTCCGACCTCGACCTCACCTTCGCCGTCGCCGACGACGTGCTCCTTGCTGAAGTTCTCGACGACTGGACTCGCACGCTCAGCGACGAGATGGCCGCGGTGCATCTCGTCGACCTTGAGCGCGGGCCGACGATATACCGCGTGTTCCTGCTGCCTGACGCTCTCCAGCTCGATCTGTCGCTGACGCCGGCGGCGCGCTTCGCCGCCGCCAGTCCCCGGTTCCGACTGCTGTTCGGCGAAACCGCTGAGGGCGAGCCGGCCGATGGGCGCAAGCCGCCGGCCGGCGGAGACCTCTTCGGGTGGGGCGTCGTCTACGGCTTGCACGCGCGCGCGTGCATCGAACGCGGGCGTGTTTGGCAGGCGGAGCACTACATCGGCGCGGTCCGGGACCACGCTCTATCGCTCGCCTGCCTCCGTCGGGGACTACCGGCGGTACAAGCCCGCGGTTACGACGACCTACCCGCCGACAGCCTCGCCAGCTTCAAAGGAACGCACGTTGAATCCCTTGAGCCCGAGCGGCTGCACAGCGCTCTCTCGGCGGCTATGCGCGCGCTCCTGGACGAAGGCAAGGAGGCCAACGTGCCGAGCGCGGACACGGTCGCGGAGCGCCTGGCTGAACTGCGGTAGGAATCACTCCAACCACGGCCGTTGGAGTAGCGACCAAGGAGGCGCACGGAGCGACTCGCTGGCACTTTGACCGCTGACCGGAGACCGCGATCGTCGGCTGGGTGGCGCAACTCGACCCGGTGTCTTTCAAGATGGACGCCGACCGCGTCCAGTTTTGAACGGTTTTTCCACTTGATTAATACAGACGACAGAAGCGCTGCCAGTAAGTTCGGATTTCGGGGGCGATCTCGGTTGCATTTTTGGTCGGGGACCCGAGATTTCTGCGTTGACAGTCTCTCGAGGCGGACGTAGGCTCGTCGTGCGAGAGCCGCCATTCGAAGGTGGCTATGTGGCTCGGGGGAGAAGTGCGATGAGGGGTTCCGTGGGGCGTCCGGTGCTTGCGCTTCTGGCCGTGGTGGCTGCGATCGGGATCGCGGCCCAGCCGGTTCTCGCGGCGCGCCCGACACCGACCAAGCAGGCGAGTGCCGTCGGCAGCGGTGGCGCCGCGGCCAGCGTCGACCCAGTGGCCACCAAAGCTGCCATCGACGTTCTGCGCCGGGGCGGCAACGCGGTAGACGCCGCGGTGGCCGCGGCGGCCGTCCTTGGAGTCGTGGAACCTTTCTCCTGCGGTGTGGGCGGCGGTGGTTTCATGGTCGTCTACAGCGCGCGTGACGGCCGCGTGTTCACGCTGGACGGGCGCGAGACTGCGCCGGCCGCGTTCCGGCCCAACAGCTTCGTCGATCCTTCGACCGGGCAACCGATCTCGTTCGCCGAGGGAGTGACCAGCGGGCTGGGCGTGGGCGTGCCGGGGACCCCGCGGCTCTGGGAGGAGGCGCTGGCTCGGTTTGGATCGATTCCGCTGGCGGAAGCGCTCGCTCCTTCCATCGGGATCGCTCGGGGTGGCTTCGAGGTCGACCAGACATTCCACGACCAGGTCGTCTCCAACCGGGATCGCTTCCAGGACTTCACCTCGACCAGGGAGCTCTACCTGCCCGATGGCGATGCCCCGCCGGTGGGTTCGATCTTCCGCAACCCAGACCTTGCCAAGACCTACCAGACGCTGGCCGCGCACAGAATGGATGCGTTCTATGGTGGCGCCCTGGCCGACGCCATCGTGGCGACGGTGCAGCATCCGCCGCTGGCACCCGGCGCCACTCGGACGGTGCGGCCGGGACTGATGACGGCCGGCGATCTCGCCGGCTACCAGGCCATCTCGCGCGCGCCGACGGATGTCCAGTACCGCGGCTACGAGGTCTTTGGCATGGGCCCGCCCTCGAGCGGGGGCTCGACCGTGGGCGAGGCGCTCAACATCCTCGAGGGCTTCGATCTCGGCTCGCTGCCGCGGGCCCAGGCGCTGTACCTGATGCTGGAGGCGTCCAAGCTGGCGTTCGCCGATCGCAACCAGTTCCTGGGCGACCCTGACTTCGTCAACGTGCCAATACAGGGCTTGCTCTCGGACGCTTACGCCGCCCAGCGCCGGGCGCTCATTGGCGCCACCGCACTTCCGGTCCCCGTCGCGCCCGGTGACCCAGGGCCGTTCAACGTGCCCTCATCCACAACGCACCTCACAGTCTCTGACCGCTTTGGCAACGTCGTCTCCTACACGTTCACGATCGAGCAGATCGGAGGGAGCGGCATCGTCGTGCCGGGCCATGGGTTCTTGCTCAACAACGAGCTCACCGACTTCAACTTCGTCCCAGGCACCGCGAACTCGCCCGCGGGCGGCAAGCGCCCGCGCTCGAGCATGTCCCCGACCATCGTGTTCAAGGACGGCAGACCAATCCTCGCGCTCGGCTCGCCGGGCGGCGCCAGCATCATCACCACCGTCCTCCAGCTCCTGCTCGAACGGCTGGATCTCGGGCGAACTCTCCCTGGGGCGATTGCAACGGCGCGGCTCTCTCAGCGAAATTCCGCCACCACCCAGGCCGAGCCTGCCTTCCTCGGCACGGCCGAGCGAGCGCAGCTGGAAGCCCTCGGAGAGAGCTTCAGCTCTACACCCGAGATCGGGGCCGCGACGGGAATCGGTAGACGACGACGTGAGAGCACCAGGACAGTTTGTATGTCGATCTGCCCGCGGTGCTGCCGGTACCGACCCAAGAGCCGGACGCCTGAGAAGCCAGGCGATCGCGGCCATAGGCATTCAGCCGGCAGGGAGGTTGTTGACGGCGGGCGGCTGAGGACGTGCCCGCCAATGTCGTAGCGTTGCAGCGTGAGCCGGGAAGTCGAGGACTTGAACCGGCGCCTGCTGCGCGCCCGCGACGCCATGGACCGGGCCTACGCTGAGCCGCTCGACGTCCGCGCCGTGGCCGCGGTGGCTCACATCTCCGACGCCCACTTCATTCGCAGCTTCCGAGCCGTCTTCGGGGAGACGCCGCACCGTTACCTGCAGCGGCGGCGGGTGGAGCGCTCGATGTTCCTGCTGCGCGAGACCGACCGCAGCGTCACCGACATCTGCTTCGACGTCGGCTTCAGCAGCAGAGGGACCTTCGTCCGCATGTTCCGGGAGATCGTCGGCGAGACGCCGTCGGACTACCGCGTGGGGCATGAGCCGATGGTGGCGCCCAACTGCTTCCAGTTGGCGGCCACGCGGCCGGTGGTGGCGGCGGGGGTGGCGCGGCGATCGAGCAGTTTTGGAGACGGCGCCGCAGCGACGGCCTCCTAGGATGAGGGTCATCCCCATCAAGTCTCGCAAAGGAGAAAACGAGCGATGATCACCAAACTCAACGTCGCCTCCATCATGGTCCTCAACAAGGACGAGGCACTTGACTTCTACGTCAACAAGCTCGGGCTGGAGAAGGGCCAGGACGTCAAGCAAGGTTCCTACCGCTGGCTGACGGTGCGCGTCCCTGGCGACGTCACCGAGATCTCCCTCGAGGAGCCAGGCCCGCCGGTGCACGACGAAGCCACCGCTGCGCAGCTCCGCGAGCTGATCACGAAGGGCGCGCTGGGCGGGCTCGTGTTCAAAGCGGACGACATCCGGGGTCTGTACGAGACCCTCAAGTCGCGCGGCGTCACCGACTTCACCCAGGAGCCCACCGACCACTTCTACGGCACCGACATGGGCATCCGCGACCCCTTCGGCAACGCCATCCGGATCCTCCAGCAGGGGAAGGTCGCCCGAGTGGCGACGGCCTGAGCGCGGACACCATGGCTAAGAGGAAACCTCCACTGAAGGCCACGCATAAGTCCGCCAAGCCCACCGCCCCGATCAAACACGCGTCTGCGAGATTCACGGACGAGGAACGAGGCGCAATGAAGGAACGCGTCAAAGAGCTGAAGGCGGCCACGGACCGGGCGGACGGGGAAAGCGAGGTGCTCGCGAAGATCGCCGAGATGCAGGCACCGGATCGCGCCATGGCCAAGCGGCTCCATGCCATCGTCAAGGCCAGCGCGCCGGCCCTCGCGCCGAAACTCTGGTACGGGATGCCCGCGTATGCCAAAGAGGGCAAGGTCGTCTGCTTCTTCCAAGACGCGCAGAAGTTCAAGTCGAGGTACGCGACGTTCGGGTTCAGCGACGCGGCGAACCTGGACGAAGGCGCCATGTGGCCGGTCGCCTTCGCGCTGAAGGAGTTGACCGCCGACGACGAGGCACGGATCGGCGCGCTCGTGAAGAAAGCGGTGAGCTGAGGACTGAGCTCAAGCCACCCTTCCACGGCCTTTTCTTGTTGGCCGGTTCAATCAAGCGCAGTTTGGTCGGGGAGGCGGGATTTGAACCCGCGACCCCCTGGCCCCCAGCCAGGTGCGCTTCCGAGCTACGCCACTCCCCGACGGAGCCGTAATCGTACCTAGCGTCTGTGGTGGCCGGTTGGCCGCGGGCCTCCTATCAGCTGGTGCGAGTGACGGCTGGAACCCTCTGCGTTAGAGCGATGAGATTGCCTTCGGTGTCCTTGAACCACGCACCTTTGGTGCCGTCGGGCATGTCGACCAGACCCTCGTGGGACTTGAACTCCGGAAAGTCGTATTCCTCGACCTTCACGCCTTTGCTTTTCAGTTCGACGACCGCGCTCGGTACATCGTCCACCTCGAGCGCCATCTGGGTGTGGTCGCCGGACGCTTTGCCCATGCTCGGAAAAACCACGAATCCCGTTTCGCCGGCGCTATACATCGCGCCGCCGTCGGGCTCTTCCTCGGCTGGCTTGAGCCCTAGCGTCTGCTCGTAGAAGTTGCGAGCCCGCTTGAGATCCTGAGCAGGGATCGCGGGAGCCACACGCTTGATCTTCAACATCGAGAGCCTCCTGTGCCGCATTACCGCGGACGGAACGCTTCGCAGTATGCGCCCCTCCGGCCGGCCCCATCGCCCGGCGCGCCGGGCACTCCCCGTGATGGAAAGAGTTGGCCTTTTAGCTTCTGGCGCCGTACGCGATCAGGCTTCGGTGCGTCTGCGAGAAACCCGCCTCGCGCAAGGCGGACTTGAGCGGCGAGTCCATCGCCGGCAATCCGTCGACCTTTTGCAGCTCGACCCGGCCGGCCTGCGTCGCGATCGCGATCAGCGCCTGTAGATGCGTTAGCCCCACCTCGCCGTTGGTCAACAGCGAGCGCCCGCCTCGCTCGAGATACAGCACAAGCCGTCCGTCATCGATGACGCAATACGCGCCGGCGGCCCGCGCCATCCGCCCGTCCGCCTTCGTCCCCTCAAGACGCGGCCAGGGCAGCACCGTGCCGTAGGCATTCGCCGGATCCGTCGCGGCCATCGCGATCACGCCGCCGCCGGAGTCGCGCAGCGCGCGCAGGCGATCGACCGCCCCCGGCAGCGCGAACTGGGAACCGCCCAGACCCTCGACGAAATAACCCCTGCGTATAGGACGCCCGCCTCTGAGTGCAGGCGCTCGGTGGCATTCGCCCCGCCGCCGACCAGGTCCGCGACGAGCGACCAACGACCTGTGGCGCGAGGCTGGGTGAGACGTGGCAGCCGCGGTTTTCTGGCGGGCCGCCGTGCCAAGGGACCGAGCAAGCGAAGTGGGGCGAATGTGTCGTTGGTCACCTCGCCCGACCAGACGAGGTCCCACAAGGCGTCGAGCATCACCTCTTCGTCGCCGCCGCCGCATGCGTTGTAGATATCGCGGAAGAACGCCGCCCCTCGAGCGCCGAGGTGGGTGCGGACGCGCTCGTGCAGCTCAGACTGCGGCGGTTCGACAGGCGGCGGCACAAGTCGCGGCGCGTCGCCACGCAAGTACAGCGCGACGCGACCATCGCTCGAACCGAGAGAGCCTCGACCAACCCACACGACCTCCCCCATCGACACGAGCTCGTCGAGCAACCGCGGTGCGTAGTCGCCGACTCGTGCCGCGATCACGTCGCGCTCGATGACTGACGCCGGCAGGGCGAGGCTCTGCAGCTGGAACACAACCTCGAGCAGGCGGTCTACTCCCCCACCGCGAACCCCTATCCCGTGCCACGCCGGCAGGAATCGCGCAAGTGCGTCGGGCGCGACAGATTCGACCTCGCGGCGCAGCGCGGCCAGCGACCGCCGCCGGAGAATGCGGAGCACCTCCGGGTGGCAGTACTCGCGTCCTTCCGCCGCCTTGCGAAACTCGCCCGCGAGCACATCGCCTCGAGCCGCGAGTCGAGTCAGCGCCGCCTCGACGGACTGAGCCGAAAGCGCCCACCGCTTCGCGGCGTCGGCCGTGACAAACGGCACGTGGGTACGCGCAAACCGCCGAAGCAGGGATTCGAGCGGGTCATTGCCTGGCTCCAGAAAAAGGTCCGGCAAGCCGATGGGCAAGCTCGCCCCCATCCCCTCGCGATAACGGCCGGCCTCCTCCGCAGCGATCCACCGCATCTCGCCGGCGACACGGATCGACACCGCACGCCGCTCCTTCTCCAGGCCCCGGAGCCACTCCTCCGAGACGCCGCGCGCCGTTGCTTCGTGTTGGCTGAGATCGCCGAGCCGGACCAGCAGGTCATGAGCTTCGTCCGGGTCGCGCGGGAACCGTTCGGGCAACAAACCCTGGAGCTCGAGCTCCACCGCCGCGACGGCGTCGGGGTCGAGCAGCTCGCGAAGGTCCTCGCTGCCGAGCAGCTCGGCTAGCAATTCGCGATCGAGGGTGAGAGCCTGGGCGCGCCGCTCCGCCAAAGGCTGGTCACCCTCATACATGTACTCGGCGACATACGAGAAGAGCAGCGATGACGCGAAGGGCGAAGCGCGCTCGGTGTCGACCGCCACGACGCGGATCTCGCGCGAGCGAATGGCCCGCAGGAACGAAGCCAGCGCCGGCATGTCGAAGTGGTCGCTCATGACCTCGCGCCAGGTCTCGGCAAGGATTGGAAAGTCCGGATACTGCCCCGCGACTTGCAGCAAGCTGGCGCTGCGCATGCGCTGCTACCAAAGAGGGGTGCGCTGGCCTGGCCTTCGCTTCGGCAGCAGCAGCGAGCGCGCCGCGTTCTCCCGGAAACGGGCCGCGAAGAGCGCTGAGCCGGGAAGCTGCGCGGACACCAGCGCCTGAACCTCTTCGGGATCGAGGATCAGGTCGTCGAGGGTGGGCGGAGCCTCTACCTCCGGCAGATGCATTGCGATGCCGTCGTCCGTCCACAAAGCACGCGCATCCACTCCGAGGGTCTGCTGGAGGTGAGCCTCGAGTGCGAGGGCGAGCGGGGCGTGGACGCGACCTCCGAACGGCGTATGGAGACACACCCTCCAGTCCCCCACCTCATCCCGAAATCGCTCCACGACGAGTGTCCGGTCATCCGGCACCGCGCCCGTCGCCGCCGCCTGGTCGTCGAGGTACTTGAGCAGGTTCTTGATGGCGAGGTCGTCGAAGCCCGCTCGTTCGCGCAGCCGCTTCGCCGCTGCGTCCGACGACACCGCGCGCAGCTCGCGGACCATCTTGCCCAGCGCGGCCCCGAGCTCGACCGGGCGGCTTGGCGTGTCGGCCTTCCAGAACGCGATCTTGCCCGGCTCGCCCGGCGCCGGGGTGACGATGACCTGCGACGGAGTGATGTCAACGATCCGCCACGTCGACGCGCCCAGGACGAACGTCTCGCCGACGCGCGTCTCGTACACCATCTCCTCGTCCAGCTCTCCCACGCGGCGGCCGTCCTCCGCAAGGTTCACCGAG
>WNGJ01029077.1_pt1 | contig 12252 bp, 11 predicted proteins | sample 5400611 | NCBI WGS metagenome assembly WNGJ01 (sample SAMN13153375, study PRJNA577476) | soil metagenome | isolation source: 40 cm soil or saprolite under Garry oak tree replicate 1 | place: USA:California | collected 2016-06-15 | reverse complement strand
GAACTTGACCTGCGCACAGGGGTGCGCTTTCAAGACGGTGAGCCTTTCACGGCGCACAACGTCAAGCAGAATTTCGACGAGATGCAACGCTGGATAGCTCCACACCCACCTGGAAGCTGGCTCAATTTCCCACCGGAGTCGGTTTGCGAAGTGGTGAATGACTCCACCGTGCGCTTCCACTTTCCCGGTCCGGAAGGTCTGGCGCTTGGCAAGATGCGAGGTTTCCACATCGCCAGTTCGGCCTTCTGGCGTGGGTTAGGGTTTGGATATGCCAAGCTGGGCAGTGGCGAAGGCCATTGGTGAGCGATCGATGCACCGGGCCCGTGGGGCACCGGCCCATTCACCCTCACCGAGGGGTACTCTAGCATTAACACGCGCGTCATCGTCATGCGGGCGACTCCCTTTGCCAGCGCTGGGATCATCGAGAGCGAAGATCGGGCTCCCCGTCTCGTCCTCGAGGCGAACCGTGGCCACTGGAACATCGAACGTGGGCCACGGCTGGAACGAGCTATCTTTCGCAACGACCTCTCCCCTGCCGAAGCGCTGGAACTCTGCATCTCCACCGAAGGGGAGATGGATATCGTCACCGAAGTATCACCAGCAGACGCGGCCCGCGTCATTGCTTCCGAACATGCCAAGCTGGTCGTATGCGATGCCAATCGCGTGCTGGTGGGCATTATCAACCGCTATCCCTCAGATGTGCCACTTCACGATAAACGCGTGCGTAGGGCATTGAACCTCGCGGTTGATCGCAAGAAACTGATCGCCTTAGGCCTTGGAGGCTACGCCAATCCGCTCTGCGCGCTCACACCTTCCTGGTGCGGTGGCTTCCCTTCGGATCAGGAACCTTATGCCTATGATCCTGAGGAGGCCAGACGACTTTTGGATGAGGCAGGCTGGCCTTCAGGACGAAATATACGCATTGCTACTCCTGGACCATTTGAGGGCATTGCACGACTGGTGGCAGCTGATGTGCAAGCAGCATTGGGTATCGGGGTCGATGTGATGGTTGCTCCACCAGAACAACTGCTGGCCGGCACACGTATGCTGGTGGAAAAGAAGCTGGTACCACCGTGGGATATGCTCATCTTCGGTTGGTTCGACCTCACCTCAGAGGCTCCCCCGGCTGCAGTCCACCGGGAGTTCTTTGGCTCTGATGGCGCTTTCAGAGCCGGGCCAGAGCTACCGGACTTCAACAGACTTTATACAGAGATGGCCGCCCAAATTGATGGGCAGAAACTCGTCAAAGTGGCCGAGCAGATTGATCGCTATGTCTTCGATGAGGCGCTGGCCTTGTTCTTATGCGCTCCGCAGGCGCTTTATGCAGTAAATACGCATGTGGACTTCGGTCCATATCGAACGACATTTGAACTGGCTGAGACCGAGGTTGATGAGCAGCATTGGTCCAGGCGTCGTGCCCAGGGTGATTCGCAAGCTGCCCAGGCAGCACAGGCACCTGATAAGAAAGGATCAACCAGTTTCACCAGTGGGTCATCAGGAAACGCCTGTTAGGATAGTATGGTAGAGTGGAGGCAGACAGCTTACAGAGAGGAGCCAGATCATGACGACAGATGCTCACTCGCTTATGACCCTGAACAAAGGGTGGGACGATTACCAGATCAGCCTGGTGCGGGCCATCGCCCCGCTTTCGCGTGAACAACTGGCCTGGCGGCCCGCGCCCCACCTGCGCTCGGGGGGCGAGATCGCGAGTCATATCATCGGCGCGGGAAGCGCAGAGTTCGCCAGTCAGGTGGCTGCCTGGCGGCCGGAGGATGCCATCGAGGAGAAGCCTGCCGAGTTGGTCAGATGGCTGGAGGCCACCTGGCAGATGATCGAGGAGGCGCTCACCAGCTGGAATGTCGCCGATCTCGCGCAGACCTACCGGCTTCCCTACCAGGGGAAAAACTACGCGCTCACGCGGCAGTGGATTATCTGGCGCGTCATCTCCCACGACCTCCATCACGGCGGCGAGCTTGCCGTTACGCTCGGCATGCAGGGCATTGCTCTCCCCGAACTGGGCGACGAGGGAGGTCATCTCGTCGAACGCGCTCCCCTGGCCGAGTAGTCGTAAGCAGCCCCCAGGGCGGGGACAAGTTCCGGCACCATCCCAGCAAGGGACAGGCCCGGCCCCTACTATGGACGAGCAGGCCTGGCCGTCGTAAGCATAGTAGGGGAATCCTGTCTGGGGGACAGGTATAGGGCAACCGGTGCATCAGTCGTACCGGCGCATGTCACCCCACCTCCCGTGGGACCCGATTTATCGGGTCCCTACGCCCATCCACCAACATAACTTGGCTCCTATGAGTGGTTATTACCAGGCATACCGTGATCGAAGCAGTAGTAGAGTGTTTGGTAGGGCTGCCTGAAGGCGATGACGTCGTCGACGATGTCTTCGGGCGCTGCCTGCTCGATGAGAAGACGGGCGATAAAAGCTGCGATGGTTTCCATTTCTGGCTCGTGCATGCCTAGACGTGTGACTTCAGTGGTTCCCAGGCGGAGGCCGCCGGGATGATCCCAGTTTTCTGGCTTGTCGGCGGGGATCAGGTTCTTGTTGGTGATGATGTTGGCGCGTGCCAGCCGCTGGGCGACTTCTAAGCCACCGCCAAACTGGCGCACATCGGCTATGACTTGGTGGGTGGTGGTATAGCCTTTGTGTGCTCCGAGGACAGGGATACCTCGACGAGCTAACGCGGCTCCCAGCGCCTGGGCATTGCGCACAATCTGGGACATGTAGGCGTTTCCATAGGCGATCATTTCGGCGGCGGATACTGCCAGGGCGGCCACCCGGTTGACCTGGTGCGTGGCTGCCAGCACGGGGAACACGGCGTGGGTCAGTGGGGTTGTCAGTTGGGAGTCGTCCCACACCATGATCCCGCTCTGCGGGCCGCTAAACGTTTTCCCGGCCGAGCCTGTCAACACCGCAGCTCCTTCGCGCAGTGGGTCTTGAAATTGACCGCCGGCAACTAAGCCCAGTTGATGGGCGCCATCGAAGAAAACGTATCCGCCCCACTCTGCGACGATGTCACGGATGGACTGGATAGGAAAGGGGAAGAGCGTCATCGAGGCGCCAAGAGCGACGACCTTGGGGCGCACGAGGGGGGCAACTTTGCGGAAGAGGTCGAGGTCCACTTCAAGTTCGACCGGATCGAAGGGAATGTCCACGATCTTCAAACCACGTACTCCCGCCGGCCCGTCGACACGGTTGCTGGAATGACCTCCGAAAGGTTGAGTGATGCTCATGATGACGTCACCGGGTTCGGTCAGCGCCGTGTAGACCGCCAGGTTGCCAAGCATACTCGCTACCAGCCGGTGGTCGGCATAGCGGGCCCGAAAGGCCTTTTTCAAGAGTTCGACACACAGCGCTTCGATCTCGTCGATGTGCCTGGTGCCTGCAAACCAGCGGTTCACCGGGCCAATATGTCCCTCGGCGGCACGAGTGCCTACCTCGGCCGAGAGGAGGGCTCTGACCGCCGGACTGGTGGGAGCTTCAGGAGCCAGGAGGTTCAGGCAGCGCTTTCCGCGCCATTCTTCATTGCGAGTGACAGCGGCAAGAACGGCTTCCTGCATCTCTTGAGGAGTGGAGCAGGCATCCAGGATGGCCTTTGCTTGGGCAAGTATGGCCGGGTCGTGGACTTCAAATTGATTGGTTGAATCATGGACTTCGAGCATTGGGTGGCCTCCTAGACCTGGCAACCACAAGGGTTGCCACTACATTTCATTCGTCATTGGGTGAACGCGGGGGGTTGTTGTCGAGGGATTGAACGATCAGGTGGCCCAGGGTCAGCCAGTTTTGCTCGGTTAATGAGGCAGCCTGGGATGCTAGCTGCTGCTCGCAGGCTGCGATGATGGCCTGGTGCTGGAGCACCGAGGTGTGACCGGCGAGTGAACCGAACTGGGCGTATTCCAGGCGTCGTACTTTAGGCATGAGACGATCCAGGGTATGCTGTACCTCGCGATTGGCGGATGCGCGAACGAGCACGTCATGAAAACGATCGTCGGCCTGGACAGCACGCGTCACATCACCTGTTTCGAGAGCAGCGACAAGGCTCTCATTGGCCTGGCGAAGTGAGGCAAGGTCGTGCTCAGTCAAGGTTTCAACGGCGAGACGAGTGGCAAGGGCATGTAAGACGGCGACCACGGGGAAGGCCTCGCGCGCCGCTCGTGTGTCCAGGGGCACGATGCGCGTCAATGCTCCTGGGAGCGTTTCTACCAGCCCCTCGTCTTCGAGGCGTTGGAGCGCTTCCTGACGCCGAGTTGTGCGGCGAGGTCGAGGTCGCGAACGCGCTGTCCAGGGTGTAACTCACCTGAGACGATGGCTCGCTGTACAAGGTTGTAGACGCGTTCCCGTAGTGGGATGCGGTCAATTTTCTCCAGGGTTTGTGAATTCATGTATGCAATATATCAGATGCGATATACTTTTGTCAAGATGGCTGCTCTTGATGACAGAGCTGGTGCAAGAGCGGACAGGTAACCAGGCTGGCACCCGCAAGGGCCCCACTTCCCCACATCAACACCCCGTGCCACTACATTTCAAGAGACTGTCCTATCAGGCAACGGAGCGCTGAGCAGGAGAAACGGGACAGGGGACCTTGCGATGTGTAGTGGCACGCGGTGGGAGTTGGGAGTGGATGGGCCCTTGCGGGGACCCTGTCTGGGGGACAGGTAACCAGGCCTCACCCTTTGTCTCCCCATTCTTGCAACAGCTCTGTGGTCGAGAGCAGGGCTGTTGCAAGATCGGGAATAAGCGAGGTCCAAAGGGCAGGAAATAAAATTGCTACTTTTCTCGCAGTGTTATACATTGAGGTTGTGCATAGCTGTTCCATAACAGGGAGGAGGGATAGGATGGCTACTTACAGTATCGAACCTGCGAGAGATACACTGCATGGCACCTTTTCTCGCGAATATCCGCCAATACTGACTATTGATTCTGGCGATACTGTCCTTTTCCGTACCCTCAATGCTGGCTGGGTACTGGAACCTCCCTCATTTAAAAATGCCAATGTGAAGGAATTTGAGCCACGTATCAAGGGGCGTGATGACGGTCATGCGCTGTGTGGACCAATAGCTATTCGTGGAGCGGAGCCAGGAATGACTCTTGAGATACGTATCAATGAAGTGCGACCGGAGTTGTGGGGCTGGACAGGTGGTGGAGGTTGGGAGAATGATGTAAATAAGCGATTTGGCCTTGTAGAGCAAGCGGTTGAACTCAATTGGGCGCTCGACGCTAACGCGATGATCGGCAGAGATCAGTACGGGCATACTATCGCGTTACATCCTTTCATGGGAATCATGGGGATGCCGCCCGATGAGCCGGGCATTCACCCCACGGTTCCGCCGCGCTTTTGTGGTGGCAATATCGACTGCAAAGAACTGGTGGCAGGCAGTACACTCTATCTGCCAATCACTGTACCTGAAGCTCTCTTTTCCGTGGGGGATGGACATGCTGTCCAGGGTGATGGTGAAGTAGCTGGAGTGGCTATCGAGTGCCCTATGGAGCGGGTCGACTTGACCTTTCATCTACGCAACAATATGCGCTTGACAACCCCTCGTGCCAATACCTCCAGCGGGTGGATCACACTTGGCTTTCATGAAAATCTGCACGAGGCATCGCTCATTGCCTTGGAAGCGATGCTTGACCTGATGGGCGAACGGTATCAATTGCCACGACTACAAGCACTTGCCCTGGCTAGCCTCGTCGTGGATTTACATGTGACGCAGATTGCCAATGGCGTGCTTGGCGTCCATGCTGTTTTGCCCCATGAAGCGATTAGATAATGGTATCTCTCACGCCGCATCAGCAAGCTCATGCCCGGCGGGAGAGGTGTACCGCTCCATAGGCGAGCAGGCCAATGCAGAGCCAGCCGAGACCACCCAACACGCCTGTCCATCCACTGGTCACGAGCAGCAGGAGACAGCCTGCGAAGGCGAGTGGGAGCAGGAACCGGGGAGCAGGGGTGCGAAATGCCGGCGGTGGACCGCCTCGACGGCGGAGGATTAACAGTGCAACCAGCGTGAAGAGGAAATGCAGCACGTACAAGAAGCCACCCACGGTTGCCACCAGCGCCACCGAACCGGTGAGAGCGACGAGGGCCAGCAAGATCCCGTTGAGTAACACGGCTGTCCAGGGCACACCCGTCGAGGGGTGCACGCGGGCGACCACTGTGGGGAGCAGTCGATCGCGTGCCATCGCAAAGGCCACCCGAGAGGTCACGACGAGCACCGCGTTGCCCGTGGCTGCTGTCGTCAGAAGCGCTGCTGCTGCCGCGAATTGCCGGCCGGTGGAACCGAGAAAGCGGGTTGCCGCCTCAGAGAGGGGGGCGGCCAGCAGGTAGAGGCCCAGGACCAAAAACAGGGTCAGGAGGATCGCCCTGGGCAGGTTGCGCTCGGGAGAGGAGATCTCCTCTCCCGCTGCTGCCACCATGTCGAAGCCGCCGAAGGCCAGAAAGGCCAGCAGGGTTGCCGCTGCAACACCGGCGAATCCATAGGGCAGAAATGGGGTGAACTGTGCAACGTGGATGTGGGGCAATCCCAATACGCTGAAAGCAAGCAGAGCCACGATTGCAACTCCAATCACCACGCTCTGCACCAGGCCAGAGAGCCGGACGCCGGCGAGATTGATTGCGGTGCTGATGCCGATCAGAGCCAGCGCGCCAGGGACGGGGGGCAAGCCCGTCAACGCGTGGAGGTAGCCGCCAAATCCCAGGGTCACGTATCCACTGATAAAGATGTACGCTCCCCAATAGCCCCAGCCCATCAGGAAGCCCCAATGCTCACCAAGGAGCGCTCTCGCGAAGGCGTATCCACCACCGGCCAGGGGATAGCGGCAGGCAAGTTCAGCATAGGGCAGCGCAATCAGTAAGGACACGCCAAAGGCGAGCACAAAGGCCAGGAGCGCTCCTGGTCCTGCGCGTCCCGCTGCCGCGCCGACCAGCACGAAAATCCCGCCACCAATGGTGCCGCCAACGCCGAGAGCGACCGCTTCACGGAGGGTGAGCACCCGGCGAAGTTGGTGCGAGCCCTGCTGAGGGGGAACGCTTGTGCTTTTGTTTTCCATGTCAGGCATTCTTCATTCTAGCAAGGAGGAGAAAATTCGTAAAGTCGGCAGATCTGCCGATGAAGTTTCCTGAGTGGGAGATGCCTGCATCTTCTACCAGCAGTGTTTTCATTTGAAGGGCGGAGACGTGCTTTTGCAATTTCCTGAGATCGGTTCCATAGTGGAGGTCACCGAAGGCTTCAGGGGTCCAATTATGTTTGTGTGTATGCGCATCGACGATGAGCACATGGCCGCCGGGGCGCACTACGCGGCGCAGTTCACCGAGGACGGTGCGCGGACTCACTACGTGGTGCAGGAGCATATGACACATCGCGACATCCACGGAACCCGTCGCGAGAGGGAGGCGCTCGGCCATGCCTTCTCGGAAGGAGACATGTTCATATCCAGTCTGGGCCATCTTCTCCCCGGCCCGTGTGAGCATGGCGGGTGAGCAATCCACGCCGATCACGTTGCCCACGAGCGGAGCCATCATGCCTGCAAGGTAACCTGTGCCTGTTCCCACGTCGAGCACCGTCATGTCCTGGTGCCAGGGAAGGAGCCTGGTGAGCCGCTCCTGGAGTTCGACCTCGTAGGCACTTGCGACATAGGCATCCCAGGTAGGTGCCATGCGCTCAAAATAGTCTCGTTCGTGCGTTTCGATATGCTGCAACTGCTCCTCAGGCAAGGCTGTCAGGTTGAAGCGGACCAGGGCATCGAGGTGCTCAAAGATCTCTTCGTCGGAGGAAAGAAGGCCCTTGAAGCGCCGTCGCAGGTACTCCTTTTGCAGGAGCTTGCGTGCGCGCCACAACTCGGTGGAGAGTACAGGTTCCGTTGCTCCTGTACGCAGAGCGATCTCCTGGAGGGGCAAGCGCTCGATTTCCCGCCAGAAAAGCAGGCGCTGGTACTTCTCCGGCAAGGCGTGGAAGGTCTCCACGATGATTTGCAGCATATCCTGGCGTTCGAGCAGGGTCTTGAACGTTGTGGCATCGGTGGCGAGCATCGCCAACTCATGTGTATCGAAAGAAAGATTTGCCTCTGACGTTACTTGTTGATGACGATAGGTATCGATCAGCAGGTTCTTGGCAACGCGCATTAACCAGCGCTGCGGGTGTTGAAGCTGTGTGCCTGATGCGAGCGTAATGAGGAGACGCACAAACACTTCATGGCAGAGATCCCAGGACGCTTCTCGATCGGCAAGATGCTGCGCAAAGAAACGCACGATATCTTTGTGATACAGGGTATACAGCTCTTCGACAGAATTGGTGAGAGTATCCTTCATTCAGTTCACCTCCTTCATTTATACGTATTAATAGACGTTTCGGCCAGGTGCATCTCAACATCAAATCAGGTTTTTTGCGTGGGTTGCAAGGTGAGGGCAGGCAGCCGACCAGACCCGCTCCAGGGCAAGGACTGCCTTCATCGTTCCCCTATTACCTGTTCCCCAGACAGGGTGGCGGCTGCCATTGCCCCTACTATGGACGGTGGTGTGAGAAGTTCGTCCAGAGGTGTGGCAGGTGTAGAAGGGAAATAAAGTCGTTCCCTATACAGATGACCTTGGTAGCCAGCACAGCTGATAAAACTTCTCTAGCGCATTCACTGTAGATGCAGTATACTTCTTCTTAATAGGACGGAAGAAATGAGGCCGTTTGTGTGAAGGTACGTGATGTCATCAAACGTCTAGAAGCTGATGGATGGTATCTTGCGCGGATACGTGGAGATCATAGACATTATAAGCACCCGACAAAGAGGGGAATAGTAACGGTCTCTGGGCATCTTGGAAAGGACATGCCTGTTGGAACATTGCTTAGTGTCTTTAAACAGGCCCAAATAGAGAAAGGGGATTGAGATGGCAAGAATCTTGGTCATCATCGAAAAAGGCGAAAACTCGTATGGCGCGTATTCTCCCGATGTGCCAGGCTGCGTTGCTGTTGGAGATACGAGAGAAGAAGTAGAGCAGCTCATGAAAGAAGCCTTACAAGAACATCTTCAGATGATGCGTGAAGAAAATCTGCCTCTCCCTCAGTCTCAGACCGAGGCGGAATATATGGACATTCCGCTTTCAGCATAAAAAGCCTTGTGCTGGCTACGTGCACCGTGTCACGCACGATGAGATCGCCAACGCAGTCAGCTAGAGCTTGAGGGAGGTTCTCCTCGGCAAAGACTGCCTTCATCGTTCCCCTATTACCTGTCCCCCAGACAGGGTGGTGGCTGCCATTGCCCCTACTATGGACGATGGTGTGGCTACTTGCTTTAGTTTCTTATCGAGAGGTTAGTTCGTACACTTTTCATGCGGGTTAGAAGAACTACCTTTCAGTTGGTGCTTCGCTTCCATTGTCACTCTTTATCCTCATATAGAGGTAGTATTCTTGATCGAGAACTTTCAGGATAAAGAAGAAGCCATGCCATAGTTCGTCGTCTTCTTTCAATGTCCAGGTATTCCAGGCAAGCGGCCCATTTTGACCTTCCTCGGTGAGCATACATCCTGCCTGCTCTAGTTGTGTTTTGTAATGAGCGGCCAGCGTCGAGAGGTCAGAATTCATTTCAAGGGTAGCATCAGAGTGAGCGCTGTTAAGGCTACCACCACTTCCCCCTCCTGTTTGATTTGCCCCTTCGGGAGCCTCTAATGCTGGCATGAAGCTGAAGATATTACGTGAAGAGTGTCCTCTCCTGTGGGGCGGTGGACCTGGTGGGAATGAGCTGTTCATCTCCAGATTTAGCCGGACATCTGTGACGTTGCCCTTGCCTGGAAAAGCATGGACGGTGAATGCGGGGCCACTGCGGTTACGATTGTCGTCGTCAACCCAGGCGGAAGAACTTCCTAAGGCGTTGAGGGTGAGTGCGGGGTCGCGGAGACCCTGATAGAAGGTTTCATTTCCACCGCGACTTTGAGACCCTGAGGACATGAAGCCCCCTCGATGTGGTCGGAAAATATCGGTTGTTTGCCAGCCTGAAGCCTGCATGCGTTGTCTGTAGAAGGTGAGCGCTTGTTCTGGGGAGAGATGCGTATCGAGGAACATGGAGATGCTTTCGGGGTTGCGTATCAGGCTGCCGAGTACGCGACTGCCCTCAGGAAATGGAATATCTACTGGAAGCTGGTCGGGAATTTGGCTGGGTAGGAGTTGTGCATTTTGAGTACGCGGGTCGCCAGGATGTGTAGCCAGACGTAGTGCGAGTTCAAGCAGGTCAGTTTCGTTCAGGTTGGGATTCGGTGAGTTCTCATTCATTCATAGCCTCCAAGGTCTATTTATTGTCCTGTTGCTTTATAGGACGATGCACATGGTTGGCACTGACACCTCCTATCTTATCACGCTTTACTTCTCTCTGCCGTGATCAGTAAAACGCGCATGAGCCCAGGTTGCCCTTCGAGCCAGACCCTTCGCTGCGCTCAGGGTGACAAGTGGGATGGTCCATTTCGTCGGGGTAGACGAACGTCAGGGGGCGCAAAGATCCTTCGCTGCGGTTTGAAATTCACTACGCCACGCCACGTCTCGTCAGGTTGTAAATGCGTTACGCCACGTTCGGCTACGCACTCCTTGTGGCTAACGCAAGGAAGACGCGTCGCTTGTGGCTAATGCAAGGAAGATGCCTCGCTTGCAGACATTTGGAGATAAGGATTAGGTAGGAGCATCGGAGGATGGGCTCGTTCTCAGCACTGGCAGGAGACTTTCGCGAGGAGCCGTTCCCAGCACATCAAGCAATTCTTCCAGGGAGAAAACTCCATAGCACCCGGCAAGATAGATCACGGCTGGAGCGCTGCCCAGCTCACGTTGACGGAGCCGTCGCAGCCGACGAATGGCCAGAGCAGCCAGCCGCTCTCCAGCCTGCAAACGATAGACTTGCGCCGTATTGAAGGCCAAGCAGGTTAACGTTGTGCGCCCCAACGCTGCGGCGAAATCGCGTCCCCAGCGCTGCTGCTCGAGCCCCCAGCCCTCTTTGAGTTCGCGATAGGTATCATCCTCAATGTGCCAGCGCGGACGAAACGCCTGTAAGGCCGCAAAACCATCGCTGAAGCGGCGCGTACTCACCAAAGCCCTGGGCATCTTGGCAGCCGTTTCCTCGCTCGTGACATCCCGGATGAGGCAAGCCCACAGGCTGGCATCAGCCGCGCCATAGCCAGCCGCCTTCTGGGTAAAGCCGTCCCAACTCGTCAGTTCCCCCGCTGCCGTCACCTCCACCTGGCGCACCTGCTTGTGGCCACGAATCGTGCGCACATAGCGATGGGAAGTCCAGTCGAGGAGCTGCCCATCGGCCAGCCCTTGCAAATCTTGGTAGAGCAGACGATCCTCGGGCAAGCTGACCAGGGCATCGATCCCCTTGCTGTACTTGAGCCAGGCCACCAGCGGCCCGTCAGCGTAGAGCGCATCAGCCAACAGCAAACTGATGGCTTGCGGCCCGGCCATCTCAAGCACTTGTTCGATCAGCGAGCGCGTCACCGCCGCTTCTTGGCCCTTTTCTGAGGCCGGCCTGCTGAGCACGCGCCAGGCGGCGATGATCGGGCGGGTGGCTGAGACACACACCAGGGCCACCAGACGCAAGTCCTCGCCCAAGCCGCTGCCATCGACCGCGTAGACCTTGCCGCGCACGAACTGCCGCTGATAGAGCGCCTTGACCCCGGCGGCTTGCGCCTGCTGCCACGCTGACTCTTCTACCCGCCTCAGCGCATCGCGTAACGTATCAGGATGACAGGGCAGCGATTCCTCTTGCCGCCCCTGGGGATGCCGATGTCGTCCATTGCTCCCCGCGCGGATCTGCACCGGCGCCCAGCCCAGTTGTAACAGCACTGCTGGCTCGCGGAACAGCACCTCGGTTGCTCCACTGAGAGAGGCCTGCTCCACAAACGGCAACGTCGCCAGGGTGCGGAGCAACAGCTCATCGGGTACACCCGCTCGTTTTCGCTGCGCTTCGACTTCCTCCAAGATCGCAAAGATCCCGAGCTCTTCATGTAAAGCGACCAACTCATCCAAGGGGCCGCTGGCCATCGTCGTGGCCAAATCCGGGCGTTCGCCTCGTCTCAACGCCTCTGCCACCACTGCTTTGTCGTTGCGATACCATGCCATCTTCTTCCTCCTCTTTTAGAACTTCCCTTCTAGTGTATCACCTCCTCCCTGTTATCTCCAAATATCTGGCCGGCATAGGGATTACTTGACACCAGCTGGCTATCCTGCGCTACAACCAAATAGTGTGTTGAAATCCTTCAAGTCAAGCTCGAGCACCGGGAC
>WNGJ01011612.1_pt1 | contig 12254 bp, 12 predicted proteins | sample 5400611 | NCBI WGS metagenome assembly WNGJ01 (sample SAMN13153375, study PRJNA577476) | soil metagenome | isolation source: 40 cm soil or saprolite under Garry oak tree replicate 1 | place: USA:California | collected 2016-06-15 | reverse complement strand
AACTAGCCCGGCACGGCGCGCACACCTTCGAAGGGCTGCTGACCAGGACCGTTGCCGTCCTCGCCGCCCACACCCTCCTGCTCACCGAACTCGGTAACGCGATGTGAACAGGCACATCAACCTACATAACGCGCCTCAGTGGGGCCTTGCCAGGGCTTCGGCGATCAGCCCAGCGACCATATCGGCGGCGGCTCGATCATGCCCCGTCGATGTGTGCGTGTAGATCTGCTGCGTGACACTCTCGTTGGCGTGGCCGAGCCGATCGGTGACGATCTTCCCGTTGACGCCAAGGTCGCGAGCGAGCGTGGCATATGTGTGGCGAACGTCGTGAAGCCGGATACGGCGGACTCCGGCCAGGTCGACTAGGCGGTTGAACCGAGACGTAATGGTGTCCGGGTGCAGTCGGCGGCCATCCTCGAACACCATCAGCTTGCCGTGGTCGGGGTAGGAGGACCCGAACGCCGATCTCTCCCTGTCCAGCATGTCGATGTGCTTGCGCAGCGCGGCGACGGTGAACTGGTCGAGCGAGATGGTTCGGCGGCTGTCCTCGGTCTTGCCGTCGGAGTCTTGCACCCGGCCGTCGACGACCACTCGCGTGTCCTCGACGACGAGCGTTCCGTGCTCCAAGTCCAGCGCATCGCGGTCCACGCCAGCCAGCTCGGATCGCCGCATGCCGGTTGTCGCCGCGAGGACCCACATCCCGGCGAACCTGTCGGTGAGCGCGACGCGCAGCCATGCCGCCAGCTCATCGAGCGTCCACGGCTGGGGACGGTTCCGGCGAGCCGCGCGAACTCTTGGCACGCTGGCGTGCTCGGCCGGGTTCGTGCTGATATACTGCCAGGCCACGGCGTCGCCGAGCGCGCGGTGAAGGAGCCGGTGGACGTTCTTCACCGACTTCGGCGCGAGGCCGCGAGCGTGCTCGACGGGGACGCGTCCGCGACGAAACCGACTCGCCGCCTCCCGGGCCGCGTAGATGGATGTGCCGCATGCCTTGTTGATTTGCATGGGGGTCGGCCCGCGGCCGTCACGGTAGTGACGCCGCGCTTGCCAGTACTCGTACATGACGGTGTTGTTGTCGGGCTTGCGCCGCCCGGATTCCAGCAGCTGCCGGTAGAAGGCGTTCAGCACGGGAACGGTGATCTCCTGAAGTCTTCGGTGGCCGATGACGGGCACGATGTAAGCATTCACGTTGTCGACGTAGTTGGCGTAGGTCGTCGGCTTCACGGAGTGTTCGATCGAGGCGAGCCATTCGGTCAGGAACTGCTCGATGGTCCGCCGGGAGGGCCGGAGATGTCGGCCGTCCTCCATTTCGGACTTGGTCTTGATGGCTGCTGTCCACGCAGCCTCTTCGGTTTCGAAGTCGCCCCGGTATTGGCGCTTGCGCTTGCCGGTAAGGATGTCGGGCTCCGTGGAGACGAGGAATGACCACTTCCCGCGGCGGGGGTAGACGCTGATCCCAGGCGCCTTGCGGCCCTTGCGTGCTGACGAGCTCACGCTGCCGCCTCGCCGTCCTCGTCGCCGTGCTCGATCAGCTTGCGGAGCTTCGCCGTGACGACGTACACGCGGCGACCGGGGAAGTGCCTGACGGGAAGCGCTCCGGCAGCCGCATACTTATAGGCCGTCGCCCTCTTCAGTCCGAGGATCGCTGCCGCCTCGGGCACCGAGATGAGAGCGGGCAGGCCGTCCAGGGCGCCGCTCTGGCTGGCCACGGGGACAGTGTCTTCCGTATTTTCCATGGTGATACTGCTCCTGTTGGTTCACACCGCTTGCTGGCGGCGTCCTGGAGGGGTGAGGGGCCGGGCCTCGCCGTTGGCGAGAGCACGGCGAACTATCCGGGTAGCTAGGCCGGTTCCGAGCCCTGCGGCGGTGCCGACATCGATGAGCTGGCTGGCGATCTGCTCGCGCGGCTGGCCGGACCAGGCGAGGAGCCCGCCGACGTGGTAGGCGAGGGCGGACAGGGCGCGTTGGCGGCCGTCGGTCATGGCGGCGAGCTGGGCAGCGTCGCGGCTGATGACGGCGGCCAGATACGCGGCCGGCCCAGATCCGTCAGGCTGTCGTGGTGGCGGTGCGGCGGCAGGCCGGGGCGGTGTTGCCGCGGTGACACGGATGACCTCGCAGGCGAGCCAGGTGGGCATGCGGCCGGGCCGGGCCGGGTCGCCGCCGCGTAGCCGGTAGGTGCTGGCGCCGGGGGCGATGCCGTAGGACCAGCCGGCTTTGAGGTCGACTTGCCAGGCCAGCCCGTACCGGCCCTGGGGGTCGCTGAGGGCCTGGCGGAGCCCGTCTGCGGGTGCCTGGTACCACAGGTGCACTCCGCCGGACGGGGTGGCCGCGGTGACGGGCTGATGCTCAGGTCCGGCTGGCCAGGGGCGGGTGCCGCCGCGGAGCCGGGCCAGGAGAGTGAGGGTGTCGCGGCCATCGCGGAACCGGACCGGGTCGGCCCACTCGCTGGCCGGGATGGGTTCGGCGGCCAGGTCGATTCCGGGCAGCAGGCCGGTGGCCAGGCGGGCCGGCAACGCGACGGAGTGGGCATCGATGTCGACCAGGACCAAGCCGGAAGGGCCCGCGGCCACGCCGGGCACCGCAGCAGGTTCGCGCTGCCACCAGGCGGTAATCCGGGCAGGATCGGTGCTGGCGGCGCGGACGCCGTGGCACCAGCCGCGGGCCGCCAGGCAGGGACAGGCGTGCGCGAGGTGACCGGGGGCGCCGGGCTGGGCGCGGCAGGCCGGGCAGTTGCCGAGGGGCCGTTTGCTGGCTGCCGATAGCGGCAGGATGTGCCAGCCGAGCGCGGCCAACTCGAGAGCGAGCCGGGCGGGGTCGCTGATGGTGGGCATGGCTACTCCGCGAAGGCGCGGCATAGGCATCCCCCGCCCCCCGGCGGCTGGCCGCCGTGAGAGGTGATGGCAAGGCGAGGAACGGCCGGAGAAACGTCACTAACGTCACCACCGCCGGTTGCAGGGCTCCTGGCCTGCGGTAATGCGGTGACATGAGTCATATCACCGCACGTCATGAGAGTGACATCAGTCGCCTGGCTGGAGTGACATGAGTGACAATAGGTGACATCAGCCATGTCACCCCTTGCGCCCTTGCTGACCTCGGGGAATGCGGCGGGGTGACGTTAGTGACGTGTGTTTTCTTCTTCCTCAGAAAGAGGGCCGGAAGGCTCTTGGCCGGGCTCAGTGATCTTGCGGATTCGCAGGACGCGGCGTTTGCCGGTCCGGCTGGTCCGGATGTCCACCCCGGCCTTGCGCAAGGACGGGGCGATCTCGCGGACCTGGCGGCCGACCGCGCGCACGTCCTCGGGCAGGTCACTGACCGGCATGCGAGCCTCGGCGCAGATCCGCCGGAGGATGTCGAGCAACTCGGCGGCGGTGCCTTCCCACAGGCGCGGGTCTAGGCCGCCGAGGCTGGGGGCGGTGGCGAGCTTGTAGATCGCATGGGCGAAGGTGCTGCCCTCGATCAATGACAGCGCGAGCATAGCCACCTTCGTCCGATAGCAGGCCAGGGTGTTCCAGCCGGTCACGGTGTCGAGCGCGGCCAAGACCTTGGCGAAGTCGGCCATCCGGGGCGCGTTGTCCACGATCGTGCCGGGCAGCTCGCGCAGCACCCCGGCGACGAGGTCCAGGACGGCGCCGAGCGCGGCGGGCAGCGCGGTGGCCCGGGCGGCGGTGATGTCGGTCTCGGTTCGGCGGACCTCGATGACGTCGGGTTCGACAAGCAGGATGCGGTCGGCGAGGTCGCCGGCGATGTCGTGTTTGATGGAGATGGTGGTCAGCGCGATGACGCGCTGGAAAGAGTACACGCCGATGTCCTCATCGGAATGCAGGACCCGCTGCAGGACCGCGTCGCCGGTGACGCCCTTGCACAGGGCGTTGGACAGCCAGGGCGGGATGTCAGTGATGTTGTCGAAGCTGAACGCCCACGACGCGCGGGCGAAGATGGCCCATTCGCGCTGGTCGCGGGGCGGGGTGCGGTCGGCGGCGGGCTGCGGGTCGACCAGCGCCAGCAGGGTGCGGATCAGGTTGGACTTGGCGGTGCCCTGCTCCCCTTGGATGAGCAGGATGGGGTGCGGGATGCCGGTGAAGTAGGCGGCCACCACCCAGGCGATCGCCAGCCGGTAGTCCTCGTCGGGCAGGTTGATCAGGGCGCGCAGCGCGTCCAGCGTGCCGCCGCGGTCGGGGCTGACCAGCGGGTGGGTGAGCTCGGAGCGGCGGAAGATCACCGGGGAGTCGGCCTGCACAGCCCAGCCGGCCGGGGTGATGATGATGCACTGGCCGGTCTCGGTGCCCATGTCGACCACGACGGTGTCCTGGTGGGCGCCGACGCGTAGCCACACTGGCCGGGGGTCGAGCTCGCTGGCCTCGCCGTCCAGCACGGTGATGCAGTCGGACAGGGCGGAGGCGGAGGCGACCTTGCCGGTTTGCCGGTGCAGGGATGCGGCCAGCCGGGCCCGGATGCTGTTCCCGGACCGGGAGGCCAGCGGGACGGCGATCTGCGGGCCGAGCTTGGGCACGGCGTAGGCGCGGCCGTCGTCAGAGCGGATCAGCCGGTAGGTGTCTTCGGCCATCGCCATCAGCTGCTGGGCCTGGCTCGGCCCCTTCCCTGATCCGACAGGCGGCTCCTCGGGCGGGAGCGGGGTGCCGTCGGAGAAAGACTCCTCACTGTGATCACGCACATCAGGACCTTTCTGGGGCGGTGGCCATGGACTGAACCGGCATGGCCTGACGGGCAGCGGCTGCGTGCCGGCCAGGAATGAGCAGGGCCGCACGTCAAGGTCTGGTGAGCGTGCGGCCCTGTGATGGCAGCGGCGGCTAGAACGGGGGCCGGTTGTCGGCGGCCGCGGCGGCGTCGGCCTCCCACGGGTCGGGCCGGTCGGCGGGGTGCGGCACCTTGTCCCGGCTGGTCTTGGCGATCTTGGCGGTGGCCCACTTCAGCGACGGGCCCAGGTCCTCCACATCGACCTCGTAGACGGTGCGCGTGTCGCCCTCCGGGGTTTCGTACTGGCGCTGCTTGAGGCGGCCGGTGACGATGACCCGCACGCCCTTGGTGAGCGATTCGGCGGCGTGGTCGGCCAGGTCCCGCCAGGCCGAGCAGCGCAGGAACAGCGTGTCGCCGTCCTGCCACTGCCCGGTGGCCTGGTCGTAGACGCGGCGGGAGGCGGCCACGGTGAACGCCGCGACCGCGGTGCCGGTGCCGGTGAACCGCAGCTCGGGGTCGGCGGTCAGGTTCCCGGTGATGGTCAAGGCGGTATCTCCAGCGGACATGAGCGATCGGTCTCCTGTTTCTCGATCGGGGATGGACAGGCGTCGGCTGAGGGGTCAGCCGGCGGTGCGGATGGGCATGAGCAGGTGCCGGTAGCCGGGCCCGGCGCCGTCGTCGTCCTGGTCGCCGTCGTCGGCGGGGGTGAACAGCGCGGCCTTGGCCGGGGTGGTCAGCGCGATGCGGGCGCGGCCGGTGCCGGTGGCGGGGATGGCGTCGAGCAGGCGGCGGGGGTGGAACGCGAGCGTGACCGGGTCGCCGTCCAGCTCGCAGCCGACGGCGTCGGTGCCGTCGGCCTCGTCGCCGCTGCCCGCGGTCAAGGTGACCTGGCCGGGGTGAAGGCCAGGCGGACCGGGGTGTCGCGGGCGGCCACCACCGCCAGCCGCTTGATGGTCTCGGCCAGTCCGGCGGCGTCGAGGACGGCGGTAGCGGCGTGCTCGGCCGGGATCAGGCCGGCCACGTTGGGGTACTCCCCGGCGGTCAGCCGGATGGTGAGGGCCTGGCCGCCGAAGCCGAACCCGGCCCCGGCCGGGGCGCCGTCCGGCCCGGTCAGCAGGTGCACGCCGACCGGGTCGCCGGCGGCGGCCCGGGCCGCCTCGGCCAGCGCAGACGCGGGAATCAGCACGGGCGGCGGCAGCTCGGTGCCGGCCGGCTGCCAGGGCAGGCGGCGCAGCGCGGCCCGGTACCGGTCGGTCGCCACCAACGTCAGCGCGTCGGCGGCGAAGGTGACCTGGACCGCGCCGAGCGCGGGCGGCGTGTCGTCGCGGGACGCGGCGACCACGACCTGGCGGGCCGCGGCGGCGAACTCGGCGCCGCCGGCGTGCCCGGCCGGGGCGGGCAGCTCGGGCAGCGCCGGGTAGCCGTCCAGGGGTAGCAGGTGCAGCCGGTACCGGGTGCTGCCGCAGGCCAGGGCCAGGGCCGCGCCGTCCCCGGCCAGCTCGGCGGGCTGGCGGGGCAGCAAGGCGGCGATCTCGGCCAGCAGCCGGCCGGGCGTCAGCACGGTGCCCGGCTCGCTCACCTCGGCGCCGATGCGGGCCCGCGCCGAGGTCTCGTAGTCGAACGCGGACACCTCCACGGTGCCGTCCGGGTCGGCGGTGATCTTCAGGCCGGACAGGATCGGGTAGGCGGCGCGGGCGGTCAGCGCGCGGGCGGCGAACTTGACCGCCCCCGCCAGCGCGCCGGGTTCGGTGGTCAGCTTCACGGCCGGCCTCCTTAGTCGTCGTTGGGATCGGTGTAGGGGTCGGCCGGGCCGTGGGCCAGGTCGGGGTGGATGAACCGCCACAGCGCCGCGGCCAGCCGGTCCCGGTCGTACTCGGACCAGGCCCGCACCCCGTGGCGCTGGCAGGTCGCGGCGACCTCGTCGGAGAGGGCGGCGAACTCGCGGGCCCGCATCGGCGACCGGGCCGGGGCCGCAGCGCTGGCGGGGGCGGTCATGCGGCGGCTCGCAGCGCGCGGAGCCGGCTGGCGCGGTCGGCGACATGCCGGGCTAGCCGGGATTCGGCCTGCGGGGTGCCGCCGGTCACCGTGGCCAGGGCGATCAGTGCGGCCAAGACCACATCGCATAGCTCGCCGGCCAGGTCGTCCGGGCTGGCGATCGTGCCCTTGCGAGGGTTGGCGCCGGTCAGGCCGATGTAGGCGGCGACCGCCTCGCCGGCTTCCTCGGAGATCTTCATCACCCGCACCGCGGTCTCGTGCGGGCCGCGGCCGTTGGCCGCGTCCAGCCAGGCCACAGTGCGGGCGACATGGTCCCAGACGCACACGTGGAGCGCCAGTTCCTCCTCGGTGACCGGGGCGGCTGGAGGCAGGGTCAGGGTATCGGGCATGCGGGGAAACTCCTCTGTGAGGCGGGGATCGGGTTGGCGGGGCGGGCACGGGAACGGCGGGCGCTGGCGCCCGCCCCGGGCTTGCCGGAGTGCCTGGCTAGATGCCGGGCCGCTCGGGTTCTTTGGCGAAGAGCCGCAGCTCGCGGCCGGTGCCGCCGCAGCGGGTGCAGGCCCGGAACGAGCGGGTGAACACCGTGCCGCGCTGCTTGCCGGATTCCCCGCACTTGCGGCAGGGCCGGTACGGGTGCCGACGGATCGACAGCCGGTACGCCGCGCCGAGCATCAGGGCGAGCGCGGCGGCCCACAGCAGGACCACGGCCGCAGAGGGCGAGTGCGGACCGAGGGGAGCGGACAGGGGCAGGATGGTGGACATCGGGTTCTCCTGGCAGGGTGTGCGGGCAGAGCGGAGCCCCGGCACTGTCGGGCCGGTAACCGCGTCCTGCGGATGGTGGTGGCGTTACGGGAAGTGACGGCTGTCTTGTCCGGCCCTGACTTGTCCACTTGTCCATCCCGCGTCGCTATAGGGGCCGGATGGACAAACCGCGTGGACAAGTTGGCGGACAAAAGGCACTGCGATATGTCACGCAGCGTCGTCGTCGTGGTCCTCGGATAGGTCGCCGTCGGGGGCGTGCTTCGGTAGGTAGTACCGGGCGGCCCGGGTACTGCCGCTGGCGGCGATCAGGCCGTGATCGCGCATGATGGCCAGCCAGCTGGCCACGGCCGAGCGGGACCGGCCGATCATGGCGACGATCTCATCACGGCGTGCGCCGGCGTCGCCGCGTTCGTCGAGCAGGGCGAGGATGGGTTCGGCGATGGTGCCGGGGACGGGGATAGCCCGGTTGGCTTCCGGGTCATTGTGCTCGGCGGCGTTGACGGCGTCGCGGGCGGCGATGAGTTCGGCGATCGGAGTGGGTTCGGCGGGCGGGGCGGGCATGTGGGCGAGCCGGGCCTCCACGTTGCCGCTGAGGCTGGCGAGCCGGGCGACTGCCGACGGGCTGCCGTATCCGCCCGCGGCGTCGGCCTGGTCCTGGCGGACGTGGCGGGGAGTTGGCAGAGTGAGGATGGCCGCGCCGTCGGCGGCCCGGCGGCGGGTGGCGTAACCGGGCAGCGCGGCGGCGATCGCCGGGGGGAGGGCAGCGGCCGGGCGGCCGCGGCGGCGGGCCAGGGCGGTGACGGCGTCGAAGTCGTGCAGGCCGGCGACGCGCCCGGCGCGCCAGCTGCCGTCGGGGCTGACAACGAGGGCGACGCCGGGTGTCCCCTGGGCGTAGGTGGACATGTCAGGCATGCCTTCGAGTTCCCAGCCGGGCACGATGTTGTTCATCTCGGCGGCCCGGTTGACCCGCAGCACGATCTTGTTCCCGGCGTTGGCGTGGACGTCCTTGCTGCCGGTGTACTGCACCACGCTGCGCTGGCCGGCCTCGGCCAGGGCCACGCCGGCGGACCGGCCGCCGCGCAGGATGTCGGCGGCCAGCGGCTTGGCCTTGTGTGCGATCGGGGAGTCGGCGCCGAGCAGGGTGTCGACCTCGTCGATCTCGATCAGGACGGCCGGATCGTCCGGGGCAGGGACGTGGTTGCGTCCGCCGGTGGCGGCCGACCGTAGCTTGACCAGCAGGGAGCCCCACTCCAGGATGGCCAGCGCCTTGGCGTATTCGGGGGTTCCGTCCGGGGCGAGCCCGGCGGCGGCGTCTAGGGCGTCGCCCCACAGGTACGGGATAGTGCCCTTGCGCAGGTCGATCGCCCACACGAGCATGTCGGTGCGGCCGGTGCCCTGCTCGGTGATGTTGCTGTACAGGGTGGTCTTGCCGCCACCTGTGGCGCCCATGATGTGTGTATGCCAGGCGCCTTGGTCGTCGTAGATGACCAGCTCCAGGTCCGAGCCGGTGTCGGGGATGGTGCCGAGCCGGAACGGGGCGGCCATGACCGAGGGGCGGGCCGGGGCGTGGGCGGGGTCGAGCGCGGGGTGGGTGACAGGGGCGGCCCACGGGTCGGTGGTCTGCACGGTGATGATCAGGTTCCCGGCGTGCCTGGGATCGGTGGCGACGCGGACTCGCTCGGCGGGCAGGGCCAAGACGGCGGCGATCTTCTCGGCCAGGTTGCCGCGGGCGAGCTGGCGGGCGGTCTTGCCGGTGGCGCGGATGTCGACGGTGAACCGCTGACCGGTCCTGGTCTCCTGTTCGCGGACCAGGCGGCTGCCCTCCAGGCCCGCCGCGGTGGCGATGGTTTCCCACCGGGCCCGCTGTGCCTTCAGCGCCCGCCGGTGCTTCATCACATCGGACCAGGTGACTGCCGACCAGCTGGCCGCCGCCGCGGTGGTGTAGCCGAGCAGGACGGGCAGGCTGGCGACGCCGGTGGCCGCCGCGGCCAGCCAGGCGGGCACCCCGGCCGCCGCCGCGGCAGCGGCGGCTGAGTACCGGCGGGACCGGTGCGCCTTCCACGTGCCGGTCCACGCCGCGAGCGCGGCAGGCGGGGCGAACGCGGCCAGCATCAGTGGATCGGCGCCGGCCAGGTGGCCGATCTCCCCCGCCGGGTACAGGGCGGCCAGCACTGTACCGAGCCCGCGGGTTTCCGGCGCGTCCGCCACCCACCGGCCGTAACCGGCGGCGGCGCGGGCGGCCAGCCAGGCCGCGCCTGCGGCCGCGCCCCGGCGACGGGCATACGGGCCCCATGGTTCGGCCGGGGCGGGAGCCTGGGAACGGGGATCGGTGCGGAACGGTCGCCGGTCGCGGGTCATGTGCCAGCCTCCTTCCAGACATGCGGGAACGGACCCGGGCGGGCAGTGCGCCGGGGGCGGTTATGGTGTCGGCGGAGATTAGGGGTGCCGGTTCAGCCGGCGTCCTGGCCGGTGAAGTGCAAGCCGCGGGCGGCGACATCGCGGGCCTCGTCGAACTCGTCCTCGAAGGCGGCGGCTGCTTTGGCCGTGCTGTCGGCGGCGTCGGTGAGGCGGTCGCTAGCCTGGAGCAGCCGGTCCAGCACCGAGGCGGGCAGGTTCAGCGCGGACAGGCCGTCAGCCCAGTGGCTAACCTGGTCGGCGAGCGACCTGAGCACGCCGCCGAGCTGGGCGCAGGACTGGAGGAACTCCCCGTCGGTGGCGGGGAGTCCCAGGCCGATCGCCAGACGCGTCACGGTCGGCGTGGTACCGCCCGGTGACGTCGTGGCCCGATTGGGGCGGCGGCCGGGATGGTGCGGGTCGTCCGGCGTGCCGTGGCCGGTCCCGCCCTGGTCGATCGGGCCGGTGTAACTGCGCTCGCGCTGGCCGGAGAACCGGGTGTCGGGGAGTGTCTCGGGCTTGCCGCCCAGGCGGCGGGTGGCGCTCATGTCGTCCTCGTCGTCCGGGGAGGGGTGATCGTCCGGGGTGGCCGGGCGGTCGACGTCCAGGCCGGTGATGCACTGCGGGCACAGGCAGCTCGGCGGTTGCTCGCCGCTGACCAGCGCGTCGGCCACGTCCAGGGCAGTCCACCGCGGCTGGCCGAGGGGGCGGACCGCGCGGCCTTCGGGCTGGTAGCCGTAGACGATCCCCGGAGGGCGGTTATCCGGGTCGTAACGGTCTTTGCCGGCCGCCCGCGGGCACTGCGGGTCAGAATGCCAGGCGACATAGATGCGGCTGGTTCCCGCCGGGTGGTAGTCGCCGTGGCTGGCCGACTGGCTGTCGATCACGGGGAAGATCCCCCGCTTGCGGATCGCCTCGACGCGGATGGCGCTGATACGGGCGGCCTCGGCGGCGCCAGGCACCTCGTACAGCTCGCCCTCGTGGTAGTGCCACCGGTCCCGCTTGCCCGCGCGCTTGACGTAGACCGGGTGCGCCGGGTCCTCATCCGGCTGCACCCACCAGGCGCTGGCGGTGTCCGCCACCGACCAGATGACGCCGGTGCGGGCCTGGCGGGTCTCTGGCACCCACGCCCCCGAAGGCGGAACGTAGGTCCCGTCGTCAGCCAGGTAGCCAGGATTCTCGTGATGAGCTTCGGTGACCTTGACCCACTCAGCGCGCTGGCCGGGATCCATCGGCTTGGGCTTGTACTCGCTGGCCGGGCGCGGCGGGCTCCACGGCTTCCACGGCTGATGCGCGCTGTTGGGCGGCTTGAATCCGTGCCCGCGCATGTGACACTCGTACTCGTTCCGGTCGCTGCTGGTGATCTGGTGGATCTCGGTCAGTTCGCCGTTCTCGGCGTGGCCCGCGCGGCACGACCACGCGAATCCCGTTTCGGCGCGCACTTCGGCGAGTTCGCGCAGCGGGCCGTTGGTGATGATCTGCGGGTCAGCGGGTATGGCAGTCACCTCCGTGGGGTCACTGGGGGACACAGGCATCAGCCCCGGTAGGTAGCGCCGGGGAAGGAGACGGCCCCGGGCAGCGACGCTGCCCGGGGCCGTTGTGGTGAGGGGACTGGACGGTCAGGCGGCGTCCTGGCCGGTGAAGTGCATGCCGCGGGAGGCGACGTCGCGGGCGTCTTCGAATTCGTTCTCGAACGCAGTCGCAGCCTGGGTGGCGCCGGCGGCAGCGTCGGTGATGCCGTCGCTGACCTGGTGCAGCGGGTTGAGCACCGACTGGGGGAGGTTGAGGGCGGACAGCCCGTCGGCCCACTCCCCGATCTGGTCGGCCAGCGACTTGAGCACGTCGCCGAGCTGGACGCAGGACTCCAGGAATTCCCCGTCGGTGGCGGGAGGCTCCAGGTTGATCACGAATCGGGTACTCATGGGCTTGCGGCTCCGTTCTGCCCCTGCTGGGGCGCTGGTGGTGAGCGTGGTCGGGGCCGGCGCCAGGCCGGTCCCGGTGCCGGCGGGTGTGGCCGTGGGCTGAGGGGTGCCGCCGGGTGCGGCGGCAGGCGGTCCCGTGCCGCCCACCGTGGCGGTGCTGCCGCCCGGTTTGGCGCTGCGGGTGCTGGTGGCCGCGCCGTTCCCGGCCGGGGTGGAGCCGCCGTTGCCCGTGCCGGCTGGCGGCCCGCCTCCGTTGCTGGTGCCGGATGCTCGCGGCGTGGTGCGCCACAGGAGCGTGCGAGTGCCGTCGGTCCCGGCCCGGACTTGCCAGCGGCGGCCTGCGGCGGAGGCGGCGTGCCGGCCGGCCCGCCGGGCCGCCCGGCCGGAAGCGCGGGTGCCGCGGGCGCCGGCCCGGCGCCCGGCGCGGGCGGTGGCGGCGACGCCGCGCCCCATCAGGGTGCCGAGTCGCCCGGAGTGGTGCTGCAT
>WNGJ01009185.1_pt1 | contig 12254 bp, 6 predicted proteins | sample 5400611 | NCBI WGS metagenome assembly WNGJ01 (sample SAMN13153375, study PRJNA577476) | soil metagenome | isolation source: 40 cm soil or saprolite under Garry oak tree replicate 1 | place: USA:California | collected 2016-06-15 | reverse complement strand
CAGACCGCGCAGGTCTACGGCGTGGGCAGCCTGGCCGTGCCGTTCTGGGTGAACCTGGCCGTGCCGCTGGCGATGCTCGGCCTGGTCGGCGTCACCGCGGCGGCCATCGCGCTGCGCGCCGGACGGATGAGCGCGGTACAGGCGATCGCGACCGGCCGCGCGCCCCGGCCCGCCCACGGGTACGGCGCGCACCGGCTGCTCGGCGGCGCCCTCCAGCTGCCCCGGCCGGTGACCATCGGCCTGGCCGGAACGTTCGCCCGGCCCGGCCGCACCCTGGTCACCCTCGCGGCGATCGTGTTCGGCGTCACCACAGTGATCTTCGGATTTGGCCTGAGCACGTCGCTGGACCGGGTCCAGGCCGACCTATCGCACGCGGCGTCCGAGCAGGTGCAGGTCTTCCTGGCCGGACGGCAGGGTCCCGTCGTGATCAACGGGCACAGTTCGGCCAAGCTGAGCCTGGCCGCGCAGGAACACGCGGTGCAGGCCGCGCTGCGAGCCAAGCCCGGCACGCTGCACTACGTCGCGCAGGCCGACGGCCAGATCAGCGTGCTCGGGCTGCCGGACCAGCTGTCACTCATCGGCTTCGGCGGCGACGCAAACTGGACCGGCTACGCCATGATCGCCGGGCACTGGTACTCCGGTCCCGGCCAGGTGGACGTGAACACCGCCTTCCTCAACGACACCGGCAGCGCAGTGGGCGACAAGTACACGCTCACCTCCGGCGGCAAGCACACCACGGTCCAGATCGCCGGCGAGGTCTTCGACCCCGCGGGCGGCACGCCCGAGATGATCGGCTCCATGTCCACCCTGTCCGCCATCGATCCGGGCCTGTCCCCGCACCAGTACCAGGTGGCGCTGGCACCGGGCACCGACGTGGGATCGTACGTGAACACGCTGAGCTCCGCGCTCGGGTCAGGCTACCTGGTCACCGTCAACAACAGCGGCGGTGCGGTGCTCCCCGCCATCCTGGGCCTCGTCGCCGCGCTGACGCTGCTGATCGCGGTGGTCGCCGGGCTCGGCGTGCTCAACACCGTGGTGCTGCAGACCAGGGAGCGGGTGCACGACCTGGGCGTGTTCAAGGCGGTCGGCATGACGCCACGGCAGACGATCGCCATGGTGGTCAGCACCGTCGCCGGGACCGGCCTGGTGGCCGGCCTGATCGCGGTGCCGGCTGGTGTCGCCCTGCACCGGTACGTGCTGCCGGTCATGGGCAACGCCGCGCAGACCGGCCTACCGGCGTCGGCGCTCGACGTGTACCACACCCCGGAACTCATCCTGCTAGCGCTGTCCGGGCTGGTCATCGCGGTGGCCGGTGCGCTGGCCCCGGCGGGCTGGGCGGCTAGGACCCGCACCGCCTCCGCGCTCCGCGCCGAGTAACACTGATCCGTATCCTCTCATCCGGAGCGAGAACAGCCCGGGCCACGACGACGACGGGCGATCCCCGGCGGGTGCGCGCCGCCCCTGGGCAGGGTCTCGCGGGCCGTTACTGCGCGATCAGCGCCCCGCATCACCTCAGCCATCCCGGCCACCTCGTCCCGAGCCAGGCAGACGGTCCGGCTGAACGCCTCCTCGCGACGCCCGCGCCCCGGCGCGGCGTCGCGGCGCTCCAGCCAGCGTGTCCCCGGCGTTCGACCGCGAACCGCTCATAACTGGTACCAGTCATGAGCTGCGGGCCCCTCCACCCCTCCCGACCACCATACGAAGGACGCGCCATAAGCGCACATTCTGTCGTCGCGACCGATCTCGGGTACGCGCACCGCTCTCCGCGCCCGATTCGGCGTTCCGCGCGCCCTGCCCTGTCCGTAACATCCCGGGGCCGGTGTTGACGGCACGTTTATCTGGACAGCAAGTCATGATCAACGGCAATGCTCTTTATGCACCGTCTCCTTCACGGTTGCGATCGCTGTCTGCCCGCAACCGCGGTCCGGATGGAGCGCCCGCAGCGAGGCGAGGACGAACGACCTGGACGGCGGCCAGAATGTCGGCGGTCAGCTGGGTCTGCCCGCCGGCGGTTGCGAAGAAGGTGCGGCCATCACAGAAAGTGACCGGGCTGCCCTGGGCCGCTGCGCCGTCGTTCCGCGCCGACTGTGCGTTGTGTCGGAAGTGAGGTCCTGACCGCGGGGAAGTGGCGCAGAACTGCTCATTCAGTGCCCCTCGGGGGTCCCGGCTTGGCTGTTGCAACTGGCAGTGGTTTCGCGCGGACGTGTCTGGCAAGCCCGTGAGGCGGGCGGGTCCTTTCACGCTCTGGTGAGTGCCCTTCGCCGGCCCGGGGCGGTGGCGGTGGCGGGGGGGAAGCTGATGCCGACGGTGAGGCCGCCGTGTGGGCCGGGGTTGATGCTGAGGGAGGCGTGGTGGGCTTTGGCGATGGCGGCGACGATGGAAAGCCCGAGCCCGAGGCCTTCGTCGCTGGCGGGGCGGGTGGCGGCTAGTCGCTGGAATGGCTGCAGGAGCCGGGTGATCTGGCCGGCGGGGATGTCGGGCCCGGTGTTGGTGATCGTGAGCTGGGGGTGGCCGCCGTTGGCGGCGACCTGGATGTCGATCCGGCCGCCGGGGGTGTTGTGGCGGATCGCGTTGTCGATGAGGTTGGCGGCCAGCCGTTGCAGCAGCCGGGTATCGCCGAGGATGGGCGTGGCGGTGATCGAGGCGTGGATCGCCAGCCCGCGCGCGGCGGCCTCGGGCTGGCGGGCATGCAGGGCCTCGCGGGTGATGTTGGCGAGGTCGAGGAGTTCGCGGTGGTCTAGGCCACGCTGGCTGCGGGCCAGGGTGAGCAGCGCTTCGATCAGCTGTTCCTGCTGGTCGCTGGCCTCCAGGACGTCTTGGCAGGTGGCCCGGTAGCTGGCCAGGGTGGGGCGGGGCTCGGTGAGGACGATTTGCAGCAGGGTGCGGGTGAGGGTGAGCGGGGTACGCAGCTCGTGGGAGGCGCTGGCGACGAAGTTCCGCTGCGCGTCGAAGGCGGCTTGCAGCCGGTCGAGCAGGGTGTCGATGGTGTCGCCGAGGTCTTTGAGTTCGTCGCCGGGGCCGGGCACGGCCAGCCGCTCGCTCAGGTTGTCCTCGGAGATCGCCCGGGCGGCGGCGGTCATGTCCCGCAGCGGGCGCAGCACCCGGCCGGCCACTAGCCAGCCCAGCGCGACCGAGGCGATGGCCATGAGGCCCAGCGCGATGGCCGACTCCACGAGCAGCTGGTTCAGCGCGGCCGCGTGCTGCCAGGTGACCTGGGCCTGCAGCTGATGCGCGAACTGGGCCTGCGCCTGGTGCGCGACCTGGACCTGCTCCTGTTGCGTAGCGGCGCTGTTGCCGGTGTGCCCGGGACTGGGGTGGTGCCGGGGGAGCGCGACGATGGACGGAGGTGGCCAGCTGCGGGCCAGGATGTTGGTGATGGCCAGCAGCCCTGCGCCGGAGGCCAAGAACAGCGCCCCGTACAGGGCGGTCAGCCGTAGCCGTACGGTGCGCCGCGGCAGCCGGGCGGGGTAGGAGTGCAGGCGCATCACGGTTCCTAGATCCGGTAGCCGGCCTGGGCCACGGTTTTGATGACCGGCGGGTCGCCCAGCTTGGCGCGCAGCCGGCTGATGGTCATCTTCACGGTGTTGGTGAACGGGTCGGCCATCTCGTCCCAGGCCCGTTCCAGCAGTTCCTCGGCCGAGATCACGGTTCCCTGGGCTTCCAGCAGCAGTTGCAGCACGGCGAACTCCTTGGGGCTCAGCTCCAGCCGCCGCCCGGCCCGGGTGACCTCCCGGCGGGCGGGGTCCAGCCGCAGGTCACCATGGGCCAGGACCGGGGGCAGGGCGGGGCGGGAGCGGCGGGCCAGCGCCCGGATGCGGGCTACCAGCTCGGCGATGTTGAACGGCTTGGGCAGGTAGTCATCGGCGCCCAGGCCCAGCCCCTCGACGCGGTCTTCGATCGTGGCCGAGGCGGTGAGCATCAGGATCCCGCTGCCTGGCCCGCCGGCGGCCAGCTGGCGGCAGACCTGGTCGCCGTGGACGCCGGGCAGGTCACGGTCCAGCACGATCACGTCGTACCGGCTGGCCGCGGTCTTTTCGAGCGCGTCGTTGCCGTCGAAGGCCACGTCGGCGGCCATGCCCTCGCGGCGCAGCACGGCCGCAATCGCCAGCGCCAGCTTGGCGTGGTCCTCGATCACCAGCACCCTCATCGCACTTCCCCGCTCCGGGCCCGGACACCCGCCCCCGGTCTCGGTCGGCCGGGCTTGGCCCGGATATCCCCAGCATGCCTGGCCAGGGATAACAGCGGCGTAACAGCGTTACCGCCGTGTTATGGCCGCTGCCGTACAACCACGGTAGCGGCACGTCCAGCAAGGGGCGGGCACGCATGCCACACCATCAGCCTGCGGCCGTGGCGGCCGAAGGCCGGGCGTGGCGGGCACCAGGCGATAAGGACTTGCGGGATGAACGATGACCTCAGCGGCCGCCGCGCGCCGGGTGGCTGCGGCATCTGGCCGAGGGCTTATCTGGAGGGCTGGCAGGTATGGATGCGCTGATTCAGCTCAGCGAGGTGACCAAGCGCTATGCGGCGGGCGGGGCTCCCGCCCTGGACCACGTCAGCCTGATGGTGGCACCGGGTGAGGCGGTGGCGGTGATGGGCCCGTCGGGCAGCGGGAAGTCGACGCTGCTGAACCTGGTCGCCGGGCTGGACAAGCCCACCAGCGGAACGGTCACCGTGGCCGGGCAGCGGGTCGATGCCCTGAGCGAGACCAGGCTGGCCCGCTACCGCCGCAGGCAGGTGGGGATGATCTTCCAGTTCTTCAATCTGCTGGAGGACCTGACGGTGGCCGACAACGTGCTGCTGCCCGCTCAGCTGGCCGGGACGCCGCGGCGCAAGGCGCGGGCCAGGTGTGGGCAGCTGCTGGCCCAGCTCGGGATCGCCAAGTACCGGGACAGCTACCCGGGCAGGCTGTCGGGCGGGGAGCGGCAGCGGGTGGCGATCGCCCGGGCACTGGTCAACGACCCGGCGGTGCTGCTCGCCGATGAGCCGACCGGGGCGGTGGACAGCGCGACGGGTGAGGAGATCGGCAAACTGCTGCTGGAGCTGAACGCCGCCGGGCAGACGCTGGTGCTGGTCACCCACAGCCCCGACCTGGCCGCCAGGTACGCCCAGCGGACGGTGCGGCTGGTGGACGGCCGCATCGCCGCCGGCACGCCCAGCGGCACCGCGGCGGGCCCGCGGCCAGAGGCCGGGGCACGGCCATGACCGGCGGGGCGGTGCTGAAGGCCGCCTCAGCCGGGGCGCGCCGGCGCCTGGTGCAATCCGCGGTGGTGTTCGTGGTGGTGACGGTGGCCGCCACGGCCAGCCTGCTCGGCCTGACCATGCTCACCAGCGCCAACGAGGCGTTCCAGACGGCTTTCACGGTGCGCCACGGCGCTCACCTCGCGGTGACGGTCGACGCGGCGAAGGTGACCGGCGGCGAGCTGGCCCGGACCCGCCACCTGCCCGGGGTGACCCAGGCCGCCGGTCCCTACCCGGAGACCACCATCAGCCTGTCCATCTCCATTCCCGGCCACTCCATCCCTGCGGGCATGAATTCGGGGTCCGGGCTGACCGTGGTGGGCCGGGCGTCACGGTCGGGCCCGCTGGATGGCATCACCCAGAACACCGGCCGGTGGGCCACCCGCGAAGGCGAGATCGACCTGGCTATCTACTCCCCTGTCCGGGGCCCGATCGGCCGGCTGGCCACAGCCACTGTGACCAGCGTCCCGGGCAAGCCGAAGCTCCCCATCGCCGGATACGCCTCCTCGGTCGTGCAGGATGAGGACGGCTGGGTTGTCCCCAGCGAGATCACCGCCCTGGAAAAGGCCGGCGCGCCCGCCCAGGAGCAGATGCTCTACACCTTCCGCGACGCCGCCACCCCCGCCCAGATCAGCGCGGACCTCGCGGAACTGAAGGCCGCGTTGCCCGCCGGGGCGGTCACGAGCTACGTCTCCTGGCTGAACACCGAGCACAATCTCGCCGCGGTCCAGGGTGTCACCGCGCCGTTCCTGGCGGCTTACGCCGTCATCGGGGTCCTGCTCGCGGTGGTGATCATAGCCAGTGTGGTCGCGGCGGCGGTGGCGGCCAGCTACCACCGGATCGGCGTGCTGAAGAGCATCGGCTTCACCCCGGCTCAGGTGGTCGCGTCCTGCCTGGCTCAGCTCGGCATCCCGGCGCTGGCCGGGGCCGTTGCCGGGGCGGCAGTCGGCAGCCGGTGGGTGCTTCCCATGATCGACACCGGGCCGTTCCACATCAGCGTGGGTGTCCCCGTGTGGATCAGCGTGAGCGTGCCGCTCGGGATGTGTGCCGTGGCCGGGCTGGCCGCCCTGGTGCCCGCCGTGCGGGCTGGGCGGCTGCGGGCCGTCCAGGCGATCACCGCCGGCCAAGCCCCCCGCCCCCGCCGCGGGCATGCGGCGCACCGGCTGGCGGGCAGGCTCAAGCTGCCCCGCCCGGCCTCGCTCGGACTTGCCGCCCCGTTCTCCCGCCCCGCTCCCGCGCTTGCCACCGTGGCGGTGATCGCTTTCGGCCTGGCCGCCGTGGTCCTCGGAGTGGGCCTGGACTCCCAGATGACCCAGATCGTGTTCAGCAGCGGCTGGGCAACCATCGGCGTCTCGCTCGCCCGGCGGCTGACGCTGCTGGTGGCGGTCCTGGCTGCGCTGGGCGTCTTCAGCCTGGTGCTGATGCTCGCCCGCCAGCGAGCCCATGACCTGGCGGTGTTCAAGGCACTGGGGATGACACCCCGGCAAGTCATCATCACGGTCACCTGCTGGATCATCGCTCCCGCCGTGGCGGCCGCGGTCATCGCCCTGCCCGCCGGGGTCGCGCTGGAAGGCGCAGTCGCGCGGGCAGTCGTCAGCCAGCAGGCCAGCCCGCAGGCGCAAGCCCCCCCAGGTGGCGCCCAACGGCCCCGCGTGCCACCCCAAGGGGCTCATCCCAGCCTGCCACCTCAAGGGGGGCATATTGTCTCGAGGACCCGCCTTGGCCCAGGGGGCCGCCTTGGCCCAGGGGGCCGCCTTGGCCCAGGGGGCCGCGTTGGCTCAGGGGCTCCTGCTGGCCTGGCCCACGTCTACAGCCCGGGCGTGCTCGCCCTCCTCGCCCTGGCCGGGCTGGCCATCGCCGCCGCTGGCGCGCTCGGGCCCGCCACCTGGGCCGCCGCATCCAAGACCACCACCGCCCTGCACGCCGAATGACACAAGGGGGACCGCCTGCGAGGCAATCCGGGAGGCCTGCGAGATGAGCGCAAACGCCGATGGCCGCCTCACCGCTGACACCGCCAGCGGCACCGCGCCGGGCGGGCGGCCAGAGGCTGGGGCACGGCCATGACCGGCGGGCCGGTGCTGACGGCCGCGTCCGCCGGCGCGGCCCGCCGCCTGGTGCAATCCGTCGTGGTACTCGGGCTGCTGGCGGCCTCCTCGGCGGCGGCGTTGCTGGGGCTGACCCTGCTCACCAGCGCCAACCAGGGGTTCTACGCCGCGTTCACCGCCCAGCACGGCGCGGACCTCGCGGTGACCATCAACGCATCCAAGGCCACGGCCGCCGAGCTCGCCAGGACCCGCCACCTGTCTGGAGTGACCCAGGCAGCCGGTCCCTACCGCGAAGCCCCCGTCACCGTCACATCCAGCGGCAGCTCCGGGCACGGCGCGCCGGGGAAGCCCGGCGCTGCCGGCTTCCCGGCGCAGCAGCTGACCGTGGTCGGGCGGGCCTCGCCGGCCGGCCCGCTCGATCATGTCGTCGCTAATCCCTCCATCATGGACGCCATCACCCATCACCACAGCCGGTGGCCGGCCCGCACCGGTGAGATCGCCCTGGCCCAGATCACCCCGATCCGGCTGCCGCCGGGCAGCAAGCTCACCGTGACCAGCGCGCCGGGCAAGCCGATGCTGACCATCGTGGGCTACGTCGGGCAGGCCGAGCCCTACGACCAGGCCTGGGTGACCCCCGGGCAGATCGCCGCGCTGCGCGCCAAGGGCGCACCGGCACAAGAGGAGATGTTCTATTCCTTCACCCATGCGGCCACCGACGCGCAGGTCAACGCCGGCCTGGCCGAACTCAAGCGCGCGCTCCCGGCCGGGGCGATCGCCGGCTGGCAGTCGTGGCTTACGTTTAAGCAAGGGACGAACAGCGAGCAGGCGGTGAACACCCCGTTCGTGACCACATTCGCGGTCATCGCCCTGGTGCTGGCGGTGCTGATCGTGGCCAACGTGGTCGCGGCCGCGGTGATCGCCTCCTACCGGCGGATCGGCGTGCTCAAATCCATCGGGTTCACCCCCGCCCAGGTCACCGCCGCCTACCTGGCCCAGATCGGGCTCCCCGCGATCGCCGGCGCGGTCGTGGGCACGGTGCTGGGCGACCGGTGGGTCCTGCCGGTCATCAAGATGTCGCCGCTCGGGGGAAGCCACGCGTCGGTCCCGCTGTGGATTAACCTCACGGTCCCCCTCGCCATGTGCGCGCTGGCCGGGCTGGCGGCAGCGGTGCCAGCGGTGCGCGCCGGCCGTCTGTCGGCGGTGGCGGCGATCGCCGCCGGGCAGGCCCCGCGGGCCGGGCACGGGTATGCCGCCCACCGGCTGGCAGGACGGCTGGCGCTGCCGAGGCCGGTGACGATCGGACTGGCGGCCCCGTTCTCCCGCCCGGCCCCCTCGGCGGTCACGCTCGCCGCGATCACCTTCGGTCTCGCCGCCGTCGTGCTGGCGGCAGGCCTGAGTGCCTCCACCCACAAGATCAACCACAGCGCGATCTCCGGGCTCGGGCAGGTGCAGGTATCCGCGCGTGGCTCCCGCTCCAGCACGCTCACCCCCAGCCAGAGCCGCGCGGTCCTGGCCGCGCTGCGCACCCAGCCAGCAACGCTCCACTACATAGCCGAAAGCGACCTGAGCTATATCCCCCCGGGATTCCGGCCCCCGGGAGCCCCCGCCGGGCTCCGGCCCCCGGGATCGCCGCAATCGGGGACCGGGGCAACGGTCACCGTCACCGTGCCCGGGCTCAGGCTGCCACTGGACGTCTACGCCTACGCCAGCGGCTCGGCGTGGCTAGGCTGGAACCTCATCAGCGGCCGCTGGTACCGCGGCCCCCGCGAGGCAGACGCCAGCTCCGCCCTGCTGGCCGCCACCGGGCTGAAGGTAGGCGACCTGCTCACCTTGAAAGTCAACGGCAAGCCCGTCACCGCGCGCATCGCCGGCGAGGCGTTCGTCCCATCCCCAGGCCCCGCGCTGTTCACCTCCTGGCAGACCCTCGGCGCCGCCGTCGCCGGGCTGACCGTCAACAGCTACGACATCGACCTCAAACCAGGCACCAGCACGGGCGGCTACATCAGCGCGCTCAGCCGCGCCCTCGGAACCGGCTACCTCGTCCGCACCCCCTCCGGGCCATCGATTGCCTTCAACATCAGATCGTCCTACTTCCACCTGCTGGCGGTGCTGGTCACGGTGCTCGCCGTCCTCGGCGTACTCAACTCCGTGCTCATGGCCACCCGCGAACGCGTCCACGACCTCGGCGTGTACAAAGCCCTCGGGATGACCCCCCGCCAGACCATCACCATGGTCATTTGCTGGGTCATCGCCCCCACCATCATCGCCGCCATCATCGCCCTGCCCATCGGGCTGATCGCCCAGGACCTGCTCGTGCGCCGCCTGGCCGCCGACGCGGCGGGCATGGTGCTGCCCGGCAGCTTCGTCCACGTCCTGAGCATCGCCGACCTGCTCCTGCTGGCCCTGGCCGGGCTAGGCATCGCCGCCGCCGGCGCGCTCGGCCCCGCCACCTGGGCCGCCGCCTCCAAGACCACCACCGCCCTGCACGCCGAATGACCAATATGGATCACCAGTGCGGCACGAGGGCCGATCCAAGATCGGCGCCATATAGGCGGATCAGGAGCGGCCGGAGCTCCCCACGCAGTCACATTCCGTGATCGGGTTGGCCGTCTCCGGCAGTTCCTTATCGCCAGCGTGCAGATTCAGATGGCCGTCAGCACGAGGACCGGCGCAAGATTGAGCAGCCGGAGGAGAGCGGGATGCTCGCGTAGCCTTGCCGAAGCGTCCTCATAGAGTCCGGCCGCTGGATCTCCAAATAGCGAGGTCGCTAACAGGCGGTCACCCGCCGTGGTGATGGGCACCAGGCGCGGGGTCCGGCAGCGGCTCCCGACCACGCCGCATGCTCACGATTCTGTCGCTGGCGGGCGGGAGGGACCGCCATGGCCGTGCTCACGATAGGTGTCGCGCTTCTCATGCCGACTGTCGCGTCACGGCTGGCGGCTATCTGTGAGCGGCTGGCATGCCACGCAGTGCCGGGCCTCGGTGAGGTGGTCGCCGTCGAGGTGCAGCCAGACGATGGCGAGGTCCTCGCGTTGCTGCAGCGCCTCGCCGCTGGTGGCGGGTTCGCGCCCGCAGGCCGGGCAGGCCAGGTGGGCCCGCGTGGCGGCGGGGCGGGCCCGCGGTCTGGCGGCCGGCTCGCCGGCGCGGTCGTGGGCCGGGTCCGGCAGCGTGGCCAGCGGCCCGGCGGGTGCGGCCGGCCGCGCGCTCTTGCCGGGGCTGGCGGCGGCCGGCGGATGGTTCGAGGTGCCGGCAGACGGTTTTGCGGGACACGCCGAAGGTTCCGGCGATCTCGGCGACGGTGTACTTACGTTTACCGTCGGCGCCGGTCTCGTCGTACATGCCGCGGGCCGCCTCGGCCTGCCGGGTGGTCAGCTTGGGTTTGCGGCCGCCGGCCCGGCCGCGGGCCCGGGCGGATTCCAGGCCCTCGCGGGTGCCTTCGGAGATGAGGTCGGCGAGCATCTCGTCCATCGCGGCCAGGACGTGGAAGGTGAACCGGCCGGCCGGGGTGGTGGTGTCGATGCCCTGCTTGAACACGACCAGGTCGATCCCGCGGTCGGCCAGGAGCGCGGCGGTCTGGGTGAGGTGGCGCACCGAGCGGGCCATCCGGGACAGCCGGGTGACGGCGAGCTCGTCGCCTGCCCGGAGGTGATCGAGGCAGTTGTCCCACTCGGGTCGCCGGGCGAGCTTGCCGGAGGCGGTGTCGGCCCAGATGCGCTCGCAGCCGGCCGCGCGCAGCGCGTCAAGCTGGGAGTCGTCCCGTGACCCACTTCGGCGAGGAGCTGAGCTGGGCCGGCGCCGTGCTGGCCGGCCCGGGCCGGAATGGGACTTAAATGATCGTTATCTACCCGCTCCGATCACGGAGGGGTGGCACTATTTCCGTCGATGAGGCTGTGTCGGGCCGGGCTGAGGCTGGCGCCTGCAGCAGGTACTGGCCGGGAGGCAGGTATGCCAGCAACGGCGGATCGAGCCAGCGTCGCATCGTACGCCCAGTTTCCGGCTGAGCTGGACCGGGACTGGCTGGGGCGGATGTGCCATCTGAGCGGGGCGGACCTGGCGGTGATCCGGCGCCGGACCGACCCGGTGACCCAGCTGGGATATGCGACCCAGCTGGTCACCGTGCGGGCGATCGGCACGTTCCAGCCGGACCCGTCCGCGGTACCTGAGCCGGTCGTGGCCGCTGCGGCACGCCAGCTCGGCATCGATGACCTGGAAGTGCTGGCCGGCTACCGGGACATGCCGGTGCGGTGGCGTCACACCGCCGAGATCCGGGACCGCTGCGGGTACCGCGACTTCACCGGGCCGGACCGGTTCGCCGTCACCGTCTGGTTGTACCGGCAGGCCTGGGCCGGTGAGATGGCCTCGCCGGTGTTGTTCCGCGCGGCCCGCCGGCAACTCCTTGCCCGGCAGATCTTGCTGCCCGGGCCAACCGTGCTGGCTCGGCTGGTCGCCGCGGTGCGCGAACGCGCCACCCATCGGGTCCACAGCCGCCTGGCGCGAGCAGCCGGCCCGGAGCTGCGGGCCCAGCTGGACAAACTCCTGGTGGTGCCTGAGGGGCAGCGCCGCTCGGAATTGGACCTGTTGCGCCGGCCGCCGTTCACGCCCGCCATCGCCGGGCCGGTGCGCGCGTTGGACCGGCTGGAGCGGGTTCGGGCCCTGGGCACCGGCGGGCTGGACCTGTCGGACGTGCCGGCCGCGCGGGTAGTGGCCCTGGCCCGCTACGCCGACCAGGCCTGGGCCACCCAGCTGGCCGATCTGGCACCGCAGCGGCGGATCGCCACGCTGGTCGCCTGCACCCGCCTGCTGGCGGCCAGCGCCCGCGACGATGTGACCGGCATCTTCGATGTCGTGTTCGGCGACCTGCAGCGCGCCGCCACCCACCGCGGGCAAAAACGCCGCGCCGGCGAGCTTCGCGGCTACGACCGCGCTGTCGCCGCGGTGCACGCGCAGATGCGCTCGCTGCTGGATGCCCTC
>WNGJ01006660.1_pt1 | contig 12255 bp, 13 predicted proteins | sample 5400611 | NCBI WGS metagenome assembly WNGJ01 (sample SAMN13153375, study PRJNA577476) | soil metagenome | isolation source: 40 cm soil or saprolite under Garry oak tree replicate 1 | place: USA:California | collected 2016-06-15 | reverse complement strand
GTGGTCTGCGCTTTTCAGTCGTAAGCGTTCTTGGTTCAAAGAGCGTCAAACAAGGTGACCGCCTCCCACCAACAACGCACCCAAGCCAATCATGATGGCACCGGGAATATTGATCGGAGTGACCAGTTCGTGAAGCTTATACCAATCCTCACAACAACTGACGCACGGTTGCCCATTCGCGCTGAGCAATGGACATGATCTTCCATGGTTGGTCGATCAGCGTATTCCAGGCATAGCAGCAGTGGTCGACGATATCGTCGAAGGATTTGAAGATGCGGTTTGACAGCCAATTCTGGCGCATGAACTGCCAGATGTTTTCCTGGGGATTGAGTTCGGGCGAACGCGGAGGCAGCGGCATCAGCGAGATGTTGCTGGGGACCTTGAGGGCCTGCGACTTGTGCCATCCGGCTTGATCAAGAACGACGACGGCGTGCGCGCCCGGGGTGACTTTGGTAGCAATCTCATCGAGATGAAGCTGCATGGCTTCGGTGTTGCAGGCCGGCAGCACCAGGGCGGCGCCGGCGCCCCGCGCGGGACAGACCGCACCAAACACATAGGTCGATTGAGTGCGTTGATCGTGGACCGCTCGCGGACGTGAACCCTTCGTGGCCCAGCGATAGGTCAGCTTGTTCTTCTGGCCGACCCGCATCTCGTCCTGGAACCACACTTCTAACGAAGTGCCCGATGCGAGCCTTTGGCGGATTTCCGCCAGGCGGACGGAGAAGTTTTTTTAAAAGTCTCCATCGCTTCGGCATCCTGCTTGTAGGCCCGCGGCCTGGCACTCACATGCGAGAAGCCCAAGTCCTTCAAGGCGCGGTAGACCGTGTCGTCCGACACCGAGAGCCCGAACTCCTCATGCAACCGCATGATCAGGTCGCACGCGCGCCAGCGCACCACACCATGGATCGCCGGGATCGGGCCCTCTTGAACGATCCGGGCGAGAAAGGCCTTGTGGGTGTCATTGAGCTTGGGGGGAACACCGGGCGAAGGAATGTTGACCAGACCATCCGGCCCCTGCTCATTGAAACGGATTACCCAGTCCCGCAGCGTCTGGCGGTCCATGCCCGCGTTCGTCGCCGCCTCTGTCCGCGAGCTCCCATCGAGCACGGCGGCGATCGCCAGCAACCGGCGCGCCTGCGCGGCGTCCTTCGCCTGCTTCGCCAACAGCCGAACCTCCGTCGCCGTATAGTCAGTTCGCACCGCAATAGCCTGGCCCATGGCAAACGCCCCCCGTTGGGCCACCTTGAATCATTCTCCCGCCGATTTGCATAGCCCCGCGAGTCAGCGATTTAGCGAGTTGGTATCAGATAGCGCCGGCGCGATGAGCCCGCATGCGAGTTCGACCGACGAGGCACGGAGCGCCCGCGCCGCCCGCCAGCGGTTTCCTTCCTTTTTTGGATGATGTGCCGACCGGCAACGACGACTGCTGCGGCAGTTGAAGAAAAAATTGCGAATGCATTGTCGGCCTGCCGCCAGTCATGAACCTTTCGACAACCGGACGCGACAGATAGGGCGTTGCACGGAGGCCAGTGAACACCGTTCGCCGGATAGAATGTTGCGTTTTTTCGATACCGCGATGGACGACATCGGCATCTGCCCGTGACCGACATGTCAAGATCAGAGTGCGACTGCCCGACGGTCGCACCTACTGCACACGGAGGGGTAATTTCTGATGGCCTTGAAATTTCAATTTTTGCAATCAAAGTACGAACTGAATCGGGCAATCTTGGGGGCCGTGGTCGCCGGATTGCTGCTTGCGGGCGCCGGCACTCGCGATGCGCGAAGCGAACCGGGGCCGTTTTCCGCGCTGAACGGATCCTGGTCCGGCGCCGGCACAATCAAGAAATCCAACGGCGCCAGCGAGCGCATCCGCTGCCGGTCCGCTTTTGAGCCGGCGGGCGCCGCGAATCTGTCGCTCCGTCTGCGGTGCGCGAGCGACAGCTACAATTTCGACCTGACCGCAGGCGTCGCATACCAGGGCGGAGCGATATCCGGCTCCTGGCAGGAGTCGACCCGAAACGTAGGAGGCGGCATTTCCGGCCACTCGGCCAGCGACGGCCGCCAAGTTCAAGCCGTCGCCCAGACGATCGGAGTTACCTCCAACATCACCTTAACCACGCGAGGCAATCACCAGTCGGTGTCGATCGTGACGCCAGGGACCGAGGTTCCGGAGATCATCGTCAGTCTCGAAAAGAAATAGGTTCGCTCACCCGCAGTGATTCGACGCCGCCCACCCCCTTCCGCCGCCCGTGGGGGGAGGGATGGGTGGGGACGGCGCCGCATGCGTTTCAGCGGATAAGCCGGCGCAGGAACATGATGGTTGGCCGCAGGATCAGAAGGTCGGCCACCAGTGCGGAAATCATCGCAAAGGCGCTGAGCCAGCCGAACAGGCGCAGCGACGGCAGGTCGGACAGCACCGTCGCGATGAGGCCGCAGGCGAGCACGACCGAGGTCAATATCAGCGCCGGGCCGACCAGGATGGTGGCCCGCTCAACCGCCCCGCCCGGATCCTCCCCCGGCCTTTCCTCCAACCGGAGCCGGTTGAGGAAGTGGATGGTGGCGCTGAGCGCGAGGCCGAACGACACCGTCAGCGCCACGATGCTGGCGAATTGCAGGCCGTCGCCCAGCGCCCACAGAGCGTCTCCAGACATCAGGACCGGGAAAATCCCCGGCGGGATGACAGCGAGCGCCACGATCCATGACCGGAAGGCAAGGCCGATGAATGCCGCCACGAAGACGATTTCCACCGTGAGGCCGAAGTTCAGCTTGTTGATCATGTCGGCGCTGTTGCGCGCCGCGATCGCCGACAGGCCGGTCACCGCGATGCGGTAGCCGGGATACTTCGCCCGTACGGCACTGAGCGATTTGTCGAGGCTCTCGACCACCGGCAGCAGCTGGCTCGCGTCCTTGTCGGGAATCCGGCCGGAAACCACCACGGCGCCCTGGTCCGCGGACAGGAAGCGACGCACCAGATAGGGCGGCAGGATATCGATATATTGCTTGAGGGTCGCGACATCGGATTTGCCGGCTTTCTCGGCAAGCCAGCGGCGCAGCGTCTCGATCGACCACACATTGCCGACGCCGGCCTGCTTCTCCAAGATGGCGTGGACCTCCGCCATGCAGGAAAGCGTCACCTGATCATAGAGCGAGGCGCCCGGCGGAAATTCGATCAAGATGTCGAGCGGATTGGCGCCGGTGAGCTTGGCGTCGAGGCGGCCGCTCGCCTCTACCGCTTGCTCCTTGTCGGGCACGAGGTCGGCAAGGCGGTAACGCGGCTGCAGATTGACGTAAAGCAAGCCAAGCGTCGTGATCAGCGCCACCGCGATGAGCGTGTAAAGCCCGGGGCGGCTCACCATGCGGTGGGCGATCCAGCCGCAAAAGGAGCGCAGCATGTCGACCGCCGAGTCTGCCCCTTTTATCCGCGCGGAAAACTGCGTCTCCCCGTGAATAAGCAGGACGCCGAGCAGAGGGACGAGCGTGAGCACCGCCACGAGCGCCACCACGGTCGCGATGATGCCGGCCTCGCCGAAGGTGCGGATCAATTCCGAATTGGCGAACAGCAACGAGAAAAAAGACAGGCCCGCGGTGGCGTGGGTAAGCACGCAAGCCGGCCCGGCGATCAGGATCGCGTCGCGGAAGGCCTCATATTTACTGTGGCCCGCTATCAATCGGTCGCGGGCGAGATACGTGAGCTGCATGCTGTCGGAAAAGCTGATCACCATGATCAGCGGCGTCATCACGTTGAGAAAGATATTGAGGCGGAACTCGAGCCAGCCCAGCACGCCGAGGGCGAGCAGGATGGCGGTCAGCGGCGGGCCTGCCGCAATCACCATGAACGATACCCGGCGGAAGAACGCGATGGCGATCAGGCATCCTGCCACGAAGCCGAGGGCGTTGTAGACTACCCGGTCCCGTTCCATGGCGTTGCGGATGTCGAGCTGCATCACCGGCACGCCGGACAACTCGCCTTTGAGGCCGGTGCCTGCGATGTTCTCCGCGACGGTTTTGCGGACTTCAGTGACGACGTTCGACAGACCGTTGCCGGTCGCGGCGCTGGGATCAAGCGCAAGCACGATCAAGGCAAGCTCGCCGTCCTCGGAGATGAGCTTGCCGCGTATGATTTCGTTCGAGAGCACTGTCTTGACGAGCGCATCGTACGCCTTGCCCTCGGGCAGCGGCTCGGGAAACAGCGGCTCCGGCAAGTGGTTGCCTTCGGGAGGCTGACGTGCAGAGAACAGCGAGATGATGCCCCTGGTGCCTTCGATGAGCTGCAACTCCGTCACCAGATCGCGCAGTCTTGCGAGCGATTCCCGCTCCATGAGGCTCTTGCCCTCGACCACCACCAGCACGTCGTATTCGCTCGACGGAAAGCGCTTGGTCACCTCCTCGTATTGCTTGAATTCGGGGCTTTCGGAGCGAAAGAGCTGGCTCAGCGAGTCGTCGGCCTCGATGCGCATCACTCCGATCGCGGCAAGCGCCGCCAGGAGGACGAATACGATCGCGCTCGGGAGGGGAAAACGCAACGCAACGAGCCCAAATCGCTCGATGCCGAGCGCGAGCCGAAACGGGCGCCTCCGCTCCGGCGCGGGCACGCGGGCGCCATTCGCCGCGGCGTGATCGGGCTCGTCGTGTCGCACCTATGCCTCCGCCATCAACAGATTCTTCTCAAGGAAGCGTAGGGTGGGCAAAGTCGCCTGCCTCAGCTCATGACATCGCGCGCGGGACTCGCGCGACTTTGCCCACGCGGTCAAGCGGCGAAGTCGCACAGCGCGGGCAAAGGCGCACCACGATCCGTGCCAACCACCTTGCCCGGCGCGACGCGCCCACCGGGTCCGGCCTTCGGCCAGCCCGATGACAAGCTTTGCCCACCCTACAAGTGGTCGCAATCGATCGAAATCCGCTCTAGCCACGATAAACCGGCTCCGGCTGGGAGAAGAAGCTCAAGAGGATATGCAGGCAGAGCTCATAGTTTTTGCCCTGGAAGCTCGCATGGGAGATGCCCGGCATGACGGCAAACTGCTTGTCCGGATTGGGGAGCAGCTTGAAGAACTCGATGAGGTCGTCGACGCTCGCGATGCCATCCCATTGGCCCCGCATTATGATGGTCGCGGATTTGATCTTGGTCGGGTCAACCACAGGCAGGTTTGCGCACATGTCGACATAGGTGCCGGTCGGAACCGAGTCGTCGAGCGCCAGGATGGCATCAGCGAAGGCATCCACCACCTTTTCGTCGGCGGAGCCCGGATGGTCGCGATTAAAGATCGAATGCACGAAGGCGCGGTCGATGGGCCGGCGGTTCTTGGCGCGGAATTCCGGCAGCCGCTTCGAACGCTCGGCGAGAGTGGGGCTCCCCTTGCCGGTCCACACCATGGCGTCCAGCGCGAGTCGGGACACCATCGCGGGATGGTTCTGGGCAAACAGCGCGGCGCGAAGCGCGCCTGACGAAATCCCGTAGACCATGAGCGGCCTGGGCCCGTGCAGCCTCTGAATGTAAGTGGCGGCCGCAAAGCAATCTTCGGCCCCGAACGCGATCGGGGCATTGTTGTCGCGCGTTTTGGTCGAACGACCGTAGCCTTCCATGTCGACCGACCATGTGTCGTAGCCGTGCCGCGCGAAGAACTCCATTGCGGAAGAATTCGGCCGCCATGGCACATTAAGGTCGAATGTCGGCTGCGACGCCATGGAGGACCCGTGGACGAACAGGATCGAGGCTTTTGCTGTGGCGGGATCGACGGCGCATTTGTTCCATAAGAACAGCTTCACGTCGCCTTTGTTGGTCCAGTGCTCGGTACCGGCCAGTCGTGGGGTGGTTTCGTTCATGGACAGGTCTCGCTTGGCATGGTTGCGGTATCGAGATCGGACCCAAGGCCGACGAATCGAGATGGGTTCAACGGTGCTTTATACAAGCGCCATCACGATGGAAAATCATAGTTTTTACCGAACCCGGCCCGCAAGTTTTTTGCCGAAGGCAGCCCGCGGGCGGGCGCTGCTCCCTTCCCTTCCTGGCGGGCGGGGGGAGGGCAGGGGAGGGGCTTGCCGATCGGTCACCGTCGATTTCAGGCCTTTGACGCGCCCCTGGTGCGGCGCATTGATGGCGATCGGGTTCGGCGGCAGGGGCGCAAATCGCCGCAAGTCGGCCGATTCATCGGGACTCCGCACTCAAATACCCGGCGCGATCGACCCCTTCGTCAGGGGCCGTATTGCAGTTCAACATCGACTTGCCACCTATGGTGCGCTGCGCTAAGCCTCCGGTGTCCCCCTGCCGTGGATTCAATCCCGGATTTTGCAAGCCTTGCGGGCGGTGCCGGACCACCGGGCCGGAACGGGGAGGGCCGTTGCGCGTCCGTTGCGGTTCGGGTTGGCGCGCAGAGAGGTAATGATGAACGCGCTGTTGCAGGAATACCTTCCTCTCGCAATTTTTATGGGTATTTCACTGGCGATCGGACTTGTGCTCCTGGTGGCGCCTTTCATCGTGGCGTATCGGCAGCCCGATCCCGAAAAGCTGTCGGCCTATGAATGCGGATTCAACGCCTTCGACGACGCGCGCATGAAGTTCGATGTGCGCTTCTATCTGGTCGCGATCATCTTCATCATCTTTGACCTCGAAGTAGCATTCCTGTTTCCTTGGGCCATTACACTTGGCCAGCTTGGCGCCTTCGGGTTCTGGTCAATGATGGTATTCCTTGCGGTTTTGACCGTCGGATTTATCTATGAATGGAAGAAGGGAGCGCTCGAATGGGATTGAACGAGCGAACTTCTCCCGCCGCGACGGGATTGCTCGACCCCCGCACCGGTCTCCCGGTGGGGGCGGATGATGCCTTTTATGTCGGCCTCAATAATGAGCTGGCCGACAAAGGTTTTCTCCTTACAAGCGCCGACAACTTGATCGTGTGGGCGCGCACCGGTTCGCTGATGTGGATGACCTTCGGGCTCGCCTGCTGCGCGGTCGAGATGATGCAGATGTCGATGCCGCGTTACGACGCCGAACGTTTCGGCTTCGCGCCGCGCGCCTCGCCCCGTCAGTCCGATGTCATGATCGTGGCCGGCACGCTCACCAACAAGATGGCGCCGGCGCTGCGCAAGGTTTACGACCAGATGCCGGAGCCGCGCTATGTGATCTCCATGGGCTCGTGCGCCAATGGCGGTGGCTACTACCACTATTCCTACGCGGTGGTACGCGGCTGCGACCGTATCGTGCCGGTGGACATTTATGTTCCGGGTTGCCCGCCCACCGCCGAGGCGCTGCTCTACGGTGTGCTGCTGCTGCAAAAGAAGATTCGGCGCACCGGAACCATCGAGCGGTGACGAGATGACCAACGAGACGATGGAAACCCTCGGCCAGGCCATCGCCGGGGCGCTTCCCGATGCGGTTGCGGGCTATGTTACGACGCATGGCGAATTGACCCTGACCGTCAATGCAGCCGACATCGTGCGGGTGGCGACGTTCCTCCGCGACGATCCAAGGTGCGCGTTTTCCTGCTTCATCGATGTCACGGCGGTGGATTGGCCGCAGCGCGAGCGGCGCTTCGATGTCGTCTATCACCTGCTGTCACCGACCAGGAACCAACGTGTTCGGATCAAGGCCGAAGTCGATGAAGCGACCTCGGTCGCCTCGCTCTGCAATGTGTTTCCCGGGGCCAACTGGTTCGAGCGCGAAGTGTACGATCTTTACGGCGTGGTGTTCACGGGCCACCCGGATATGCGCCGCCTGCTCACCGATTACGGCTTCGAAGGCCATCCGCTGCGAAAAGATTTTCCGCTGACCGGTTTCGTCGAGGTGCGTTGGGACGACGAGCAGAAGCGCGTGGTCTACAACCCGGTGCAGTTGGCGCAGGAATTCCGAACTTTCGATTTTTTATCGCCTTGGGAGGGCCCGCACTATCCCCTGCCGGGTGATGAAAAGGCAGCCGACGGCTCTGCGAAGGGCGGCGCATGACTGAGGCGTCCATCCGCAATTTCACCGTCAATTTCGGGCCCCAGCATCCGGCAGCGCACGGCGTGCTGCGCCTCGTGCTGGAACTCGACGGCGAGGTGGTCGATCGCGTCGACCCGCATATCGGCCTCCTGCATCGCGGCACCGAAAAGCTCATCGAATACAAGACCTACCAGCAGGCGATTCCGTATTTCGACCGGCTCGACTACGTCGCGCCGATGAATCAGGAGCACGCGTTCTGTCTCGCCGCCGAAAGACTGCTCGGCCTCGTCATACCGAAGCGGGCACAGCTCATTCGGGTGCTCTACGCGGAGATCGGGCGGCTGCTTTCGCATCTCCTCAACGTCACCACCCAGGCCATGGACGTGGGTGCGCTCACGCCGCCGCTGTGGGGCTTTGAGGAGCGGGAAAAGCTGATGGGGTTCTACGAGCGCGCCTCGGGCAGCCGCATGCATGCGGCTTTTTTCCGGGTTGGCGGCGTTCACCAGGACTTGCCCGAGAAGCTGATCGACGACATCGAGGCTTTTTGCGGCCCGTTCCTCAGGGTCTGCGACGATCTGGAATCCCTGTTGACCGACAACCGCATCTTCAAGCAGCGCAACGTCGATATCGGCGTCGTCAAGCTCGCGGATGCCTGGGCATGGGGTTTTTCCGGCGTCATGGTGCGCGGCTCGGGCGCCGCATGGGATCTGCGCAAGGCGCAGCCTTATGAATGCTACGGCGAACTCGACTTCGATATCCCGGTCGGCCGCAACGGCGACTGCTACGACCGTTACTGCATCCGCATGGAGGAGATGCGCCAGTCGGTCCGCATCATGCGCCAATGTATCCGCAAGATGCGCGCGGCCGAAGGGCAGGGGCCCGTGAACGTCGCCGACAACAAGATCGTGCCGCCGAAGCGCGCCGAGATGAAGCGCTCGATGGAGGCGCTGATCCATCATTTCAAGCTCTATACGGAGGGCTACCACGTGCCGGCCGGCGAGGTCTATGCCGCCGTCGAGGCCCCCAAGGGCGAGTTCGGCGTCTATCTCGTCGCTGACGGCACCAACAAGCCCTACCGGTGCAAAATCCGCGCGCCGGGCTTCGCCCACCTCCAGGCGATGGATTTTCTCTCCCGCGGCCACCTGCTGGCGGATGTGCCGGCGATCCTCGGCTCGCTCGACATCGTGTTCGGGGAGGTGGATCGGTGAACGTGCCCCTCGTTCCGAAGGTGCGGATGAATGTCGACGAGTTCCTCGTGTGGTCCGAACGACAGCCGGATGACCATCGTTATGAACTGGTCGATGGCGAGGTCGTACCCATGTCGCCAGAGCGCTACCGGCACAGTCTGGTGAAGTTTGAGGCGGCCAAGGCGCTAGATGCGGCGGTGAAAGCGGCTGGGTTGCCGTGCAGAGTCTTACCGGATGGCCCCGGGGTGGTTATTAACGACCGTACCACGCGAGTTCCCCACGCCTCGGTTCAATGTCGCGCGAAACAGAACCCCGAATCGCTGGTTCTCGCCGCGCCTCTCATCGTGCTTGAAGTTGTTTTGCCATCGACCGAACGAGACGATCTCGGCGACAAGCTCGTCGAATACCTCTCGGTACCGAGCATTCGCCACTATCTCATCGCGCTGCCGAAGAAGCGTGCGGTCATGCATCACAAGCGGAACGACCAAGGTGAGTGGTCTATCTATATCGGGCGAGATGGCCATATCGTCCTGGACCCGCCTGGCCTCAAGGTTGCGGTCGCTGATTTGGTCGGGCCTGACGACACGGAGACCGACTGGTGAAGAACGCAACACAGCCCTGCCGTATGCGAGGCCCCTTGTAATGTCCGTCCGCCGCCTCGCCCCTCCCGACCAGCAGCCTGCGAGCTTCGCCTTCACGGCCGAGAATCTCGACTGGGCGAAGCGGGAGATCGCCAAATATCCTGAGGGCCGGCAGGCCTCGGCCGTGATCCCGATCCTGTGGCGTGCGCAGGAGCAGGCAGGGGGTTGGACGTCGCGCAAGGCGATTGAGTTCGTCGCGGACCTCCTCGGCATGGCGCCGATCCGGGTGCTCGAAGTCGCAACCTTCTACACCATGTTCATGCTAGAGCCGGTCGGCCGCAAAGCGCACGTCCAGTGGTGCGGCACGACGCCGTGCCTGCTGCGCGGGGGCGAGGAGATCAGGAAGGTTTGCCAGCGGCGCATCCACCACGAACCCTTTCACGTTTCCGCCGACGGCGATTTCTCCTGGGAGGAGGTCGAATGCCTTGGCGCCTGCGTCAACGCCCCGATGGTCCTGATCGGGAAGGACACCTACGAGGACCTGACCCCTGAGTCGTTCGAGAAAGTGCTCGATGCGATCGCCCGCGGCGAAACCCCGACGCCCGGCCCGCAGAACGGACGGCAATTCTCCGCTCCGCTCGGCGGCGACACCACCCTGAAAGATACCGCCGCTTCCCAGTCCGGCAAGGCGTAACCGATGCTCGATGACAAGGATCGCATCTTTCTCAATCTCTACGGCCGCGGCGACTGGGGCCTGGCCGGCGCCCGTGCGCGCGGCGCCTGGGACGGCACCAAGGCGATCCTGGAGAAGGGCCGCGACGCCATCGTCACCGAGGTCAAGAACTCGGGACTGCGCGGGCGGGGCGGCGCCGGGTTCCCGACCGGGCTCAAGTGGTCGTTCATGCCCAAGCAAGTCGGCGACCGACCGCATTTTCTTGTGGTCAACGCCGATGAGTCCGAGCCCGGCACCTGCAAGGATCGCGACATCATGCGGCACGATCCGCACCTTCTCATCGAGGGTTGCCTGATCGCCAGCTTCGCAATGGGGGCGCACACTTGCTACGTCTATGTGCGCGGCGAGTTCGCCCGTGAGCGCGAGCGGTTACAGGCGGCGGTCGACCAGGCTTACGAAGCTAACCTGATCGGCAAGAACAACATCCACGGCTTCGACTTCGACCTCTTCATCCACCATGGCGCCGGCGCCTACATCTGCGGCGAAGAAACTGCGCTATTGGAAAGCCTTGAGGGCAAGAAGGGCATGCCGCGGCTCAAGCCGCCATTTCCGGCCAATGTGGGCCTTTACGGTTGTCCGACCACGGTGAACAACGTCGAGTCGATCGCGGTCGTCCCCGACATCATGCGGCGCGGCGCGGCGTGGTTCGCCGCCATCGGCCGGCCGAACAACACCGGCACCAAGATTTTCTGCATTTCCGGCCACGTCAACAATCCCTGCAATGTCGAAGAAGCGATGGGCATTCCGCTGCGCGAGCTGTTGGAAAGCCATGCCGGAGGCGTGCGCGGCGGCTGGGATAACCTCTTGGCCGTGATTCCGGGCGGTTCTTCGATGCCGCTGGTGCCGGCCTCGCAATGCGTGCCGCTGCCGATGGATTTCGACGGCACCAAGGAGGTGAAGTCCGCGCTCGGCACCGCCGCCGTGATCGTGATGGACAAATCCACCGATATCGTGCGCGCCATGGCTCGCATCGCCTATTTTTACAAACACGAGAGCTGCGGCCAGTGCACGCCCTGCCGCGAGGGCATGGGCTGGATGTGGCGCGTGCTGATGCGCATGGCCGAAGGCCGCGCCCACAAGCGCGAGATCGACATGCTGATGGAGGTCACCCAACAGATCGAAGGGCACACGATCTGCGCCTTCGGCGACGGCGCGGCCTGGCCGGTGCAGGGTCTGCTCCGCCACTTCCGCCACGAGATCGAGCGGCGGATCGATGAATACGCGGCGAACCCGCATCCCGAACCCGTCCGGGTGGCGGCGGAGTAACGGCGATGACCACCGCCGCTTCCGGACCGACGCGCAAGACCAACTGGCTAGCCAATGTCGGCTTGGCCATCATGGCGGTCGCGTTCGTCTGGTGGTTCCTGTTTTATGCGCAATGGACCGGTCCGCTTCGATTGCTTGATCTCAAAGTGCCCTGTCTCGTCACCACCATTGACGAGTGCAGCTTCTTTCAGTCTCGGCTCGACGAGTTTCACGCCTGGGGGCCGGCTTATCAGCCGGCGGTATGGTGGATCGGCATGGCGACGTTCCTCGCCGGGCGGGTCTCCGGGATGTTGTTCCCCGGCAAACCCCCACCCTACCCTCCCCCGCAAGCGGGGGAGGGTAGGGTGGGGGCGGGCTTACGGAGCGACAGCGACAAGGACGGAGCCACGTGAGCAAGCTTATTGTCGACGGCGCCGAGGTGGACGTTCCGCCGGAGTACACCTTACTCCAGGCATGCGAGGCGGCCGGCGCGGAGATTCCGCGGTTCTGTTTCCACGAGCGGCTCTCGATCGCCGGCAACTGCCGCATGTGCCTGGTCGAACTCGTAGGGTCGCCGAAGCCGATCGCGAGCTG
>WNGJ01006658.1_pt1 | contig 12256 bp, 11 predicted proteins | sample 5400611 | NCBI WGS metagenome assembly WNGJ01 (sample SAMN13153375, study PRJNA577476) | soil metagenome | isolation source: 40 cm soil or saprolite under Garry oak tree replicate 1 | place: USA:California | collected 2016-06-15 | reverse complement strand
GCTTGTCATTACACCGGCCTATGTCGTCATCTCCTTCACCCTCCCACTCTGCATTGGCCTGGCCATTCTGCGCTACCGCTTATGGGAGATTGATGTGCTCATTCGTCGCACGCTCGTCTATAGTACCCTGACGGTGATCGTTGCCCTGCTCTACGTGGGTCTCGTGTTCGTCTTTGGTTCCCTGGTGCGCGCTTTGCTGGGCCAGCAGCAGAATCCCCTGGTCATTGTCACCTCGACACTGGTGATCGCGGCCCTCTTCCAGCCCCTGCGCCATGCCGTCCAGCGGGTCATTGATCGCCGCTTCTACCGCCGAAGGTACGATGCAGCCAAAACGTTGGAAGCTTTCAGTACCACCTTGCGCAATGAGGTGGACTTGGAGCAGTTGAGAGAGAAATTGGTCGCCGTGGTCACCGAGACCATGCAGCCCTCCCATGTCTCGCTCTGGTTGCCTCCAGCCAACCCAGCCAGCAAACAGCCGACTGCTTGGAGTAGCCCTCCTCCTGCTCCCTGAGCGTGGCGAAACAGCTGAGCTGGCATGCAGCATCCATAGTCGAAGCAAGCAAGCATATGTAAATTGGGGGAGACCCCCGCTGACATGATCAAAAACATACAGCTCCATACCCTTCTTCGGGGAATCACACATTTTCCCCTCCGCCCCTCTTCGCGCGCCCCACTAAAAAAGGGAAAAAATAATAAAGAAAAAGACAGGGGAGGCGGGGAGATGTTTTTAACACCGTGGATGGGACCCACTTGATCCCGAAAAAGGGACCTGCCTTTCATTTTTCGATGAACCAGTGACACCCAGAAAGGGGTTCAGAGTGACATCAGGGTATCACTCCCGAGGCTCGTGGATTGCGAGCAAGTTATGAGGGAGTCTCTTCAACAATGTTGCGCTTTCATCCATTGGTAGAACGAGGAAGAGTATGAACACACCGTTTTTGGGCGTCCCCTCTCTCTTTCAGCTTCATTTCAGCTTCATTTTATATACGTGTGAGAATTAGTTGGTAATCTTGTGGAGAAGATGGCCCCTCGTTGTTTCGTCTGATTTATTCCAGAAGGAGAAGTCGATATGCTCTCTCGCACGAAAAGTCTCTTTGCAATGTCTTCCTGCAAGCCTACTGGTCCGCGACTACGCTTCCCGTCAACAGGAATGAAAGGGAGCTTTGGACGTGTGTTGCTCTTGCTCTCGATGCTGATCCTGCTGGTTGCCTGTAGTTCGACCAGCCAGCTTCCCGCACCTGCTCCAACAGCGCACTCGCCTGCCCAGCCTACCAGTACGCTGACATCTGGAAATGGCGGGGGTACCGGCCTCATTGCCCTGGCATGCGAGTCTGGCGGGAAAGCAGAGATCTGCACCAGCAAGCTCGATGGCTCGGCTCGGCGTCAGTTGACGCATGGCTCAGGACCTGATCTCTCCCCTGCCTGGTCTCCTGATGGCAAGCGGTTGGTCTTTCGAGCGGCTGGAGCCGACGTGTTTGAAGCCAGCGACATCTGGATCATGCATGCGGACGGCTCAGGCCAGGCTAATCTGACCAAAGACAAGCAATCCAACTGGGGAGCCACCTGGTCGCCCGATGGGAAACACATCCTTTTCAACTCAGCACGCGATGGAGCAAGACCACATCTCTACATCATGAATCCCGATGGCTCAGGACTGAGGCGTCTCTGTCCGCACTCGACTCTGTGGGAAGAGTATCCCGATTGGTCTCCCGATGGGACGAAAATTGCTTTTATGTCCAATGTTGGAACCAGTAGCTGGGTCATCTATGTGATGAATGCCGACTGCACAGGACTGAAGCAGGTGACGCGGGGCCCCGGAGAAGATGGCGGACCCCGCTGGTCTCCTGACAGCAAGAAGATTGCCTTCACCTCCAATCGCACAGGTCATGCTGAGGTCTCTATGATAAATGCCGATGGCTCACAGCTGATCCGGCTCACCTCGAGTCCAAAAGATACCTCGTTCAACAGTCCTGATTGGTCGCCCGATGGCACCAAGTTGCTCTACCTGCACAGCCTTCCTCATAGCGGGGAAATCTGGATCATGAACGCTGAGGGGTCGGCTCAGACGAAGCTGATGGATGCCTATGGCTTTGGTGATGGTCCAGTCTGGCAGCCATAAAGCCGCCCATTGAACAGGCATACTCCTGATAGCCAAGCAAAACGATCTCGCACGTCTAGCAATGTATCTAGTTATAGGGAGGAAACAGAGCTCTTCTCATCCCATGTCTGGCAAGCCTTTCCCATCGCGCGAAGAGAAAAAGGCTCCAACTCGGCTTCTTCTTGCCATTTTTTCTTCCTCTTTGGCTATGGCAGCTCTATTTCCCATTCTTGACCGCTGCGATCAAGAGAAACATAGGGCGGCGAGTTTCGTCCCGCATTTCAGGATGCTTGTCCAGCATTTCTCGCGTCGGTTGAGGTTCGGAGAGCTTCGTCATGGTGAAACCAGAGTCAATTAACGCATTCAGATGGGTGGCGACGGTACGATGATATTTGACCACATCATGGTCCAAAAATCTTGCCTGACGCGGACCTTCATCCTGGTAATGGTCGACAGGCCAATGTAATCGCTCACCATGCTGACCATAATACCAGTCTTGCGCAGCGAGCGCGGTGAAGACCGGATGTTCGACCGAGAGGACGAAGGTGCCCCCCGGTACAAGGCAGTGATGAACTTTCCGACAGACGATGTCGAAGCACTCGACATAATGAAGTGCAAGTGAACTTAACACCACGTCGAATTCCCCAGCGGGAAAGTCGATGTCTTCAATCGCAAGCTGACGATACGCGATGGCGGAATCGTTGGTGCTCTCTCTGGCGCGCGCAATCATCTTCTCTGAGAGGTCTACTCCCACCACTGACCGTGCCTGCCGTTCGCGCGCATATCGGCAGTGCCAGCCAAAGCCGCAGCCAAGATCAAGCACGTTTTTATCGCGTAGCTTGGGAAGCAACGCGCGGAAGGCGGGCCATTCTCCAGCAGCATCCAGTCCGCCAATTGAACGAGCCATCTGACTGTAATTGGCGAAGAATCCAGGATCATCATATTTGTTCTGCTTCATCAAACCAAAGCCTCCTCGCTTCATCTGATATCTCCTCAAATTTCATTGTACTACAACCCTTCCCGTTAGCTTGATCAGAAAATCAACCGTGAAATGAAAGAGAATCCTACAGGAAGAAATCGCGGCGGCAAGCAAAAGGGAAGGGCCCTGTCAAAATGTATCAACGAAACAGGTCATCTCTCTCGAAGCATGGCGCCCCAAAGAGCCCGCCTATGTGGAGAAAGCGCGGCTGGCCAGACGAGCGGGGCGTCACACGCGCTATCAGCAGGTAGTAGAGTTACGAGAGCGGGGAATGACAGCAAGAGAGATTGCGCATCGGTTGGATCTCTCGGACCGAACTGTGCAACGATGGTTGGTGGCCGGGACCTTCCCTGAAGCCAAAAAGCGGCGCAAAAGACAGAGCTGTTTTGACTCGTTTGCCCCTTCCATCCTCAAACGCTGGAGAGAGGGAGAGCGTAGGGGCATCAGCCTCTGCCGGGAAATCAAAGAACAAGGCTATACCGGCTCGGAGCGCACCGTGTACCGCTATCTGGAAGTCCTCAAGCAGGCAGAGGTGCAATCTGCCAGTCTGCATCGTCTTCAGAAGTTTTTCGCAAACACAGCGGTCTGGCTGTTTGTGCGAGACCCGAAAAAACTGGATGAGATTGAACGGCAGTATCTGGCTGCTTTGTGTCGGGCCAGTCTTACCCTCAAAAGAGCGTATGATCTCATTCAAGATTTCTTATCGATGGTCCATAAACGGGAAGGAGCGCGGTTAGACGCCTGGTTGGCTCAAGCGACGGAAAGCGGAAGGGCCTCGCTCCAATCCTTTGCTTCCAGGATAGAGAAAGACAAAGACGCGGTAAAAGCCGGTCTCACCTGGTCGATCAATAATGGCATGGTGGAAGGCCATGTAACCAAGCTGAAACTCATCAAAAGGCAAGGGTATGGGAGGGCCGGCTTTCCTCTCTTACGTAAGCGGGTCCTTCATGCGATCTGAAAAAGCTCGCTTCACCTCTCAGACGATGCGTGTCGCAAAGATGACGATGGAGCCAGGGACCAACCAATAGCGCTCGGCATGATGCCGTGCAGCAATGCTTTGCTCTAGTTGAGGCTCAATGACGCTTTGAAGCAGACAGCCAGCTCTCATGATGCTGTTGAGATAGGTACTGAGGGGACGGTGGATAAAGGATCCATAGTCCTGTTTGACAGCTCGCTCACGAAAATAGTCCCGAACCTCGACGTAGCCTTTTTCCTTCCACGCTGATCCGGCTTCTTCAAAACAAGGATGCAGGAGAGAAACGATGAGTCCCCCCTGGCTTGCGAGCGCCGCTACACAGGTGTTGAGTGCAGGCTCATAGTCGGGGATGTCCATCAAGACCATGTTAGCAATGACCACATCAAAGGGGTCCGGGGGTGGCGTCCAAGTCGAGAGATCAGCTTGAACGTACTCAATCCCCAACCGTTCGCTCTCTTCTCTGCGAAGCGCATACCTGTAGAAGGCTTCTGCTGGCTCGACCCCTGTAACCTTGGCTCCTCGTCTGGCAAGGAGCCGGCAGAGATATCCTTGACCACATCCTGCATCGAGAATGCGTTTGCCTCTCGCATCTCCTCCAAGGAAAGCGAAAATGGTTGGGTTCAAAAGATATTGACGGATCAGATCCCCTTCCTCGCCGAAGCTTTCGATGAGGTGCTCCGGGTATTCAGACCAGGCTTGAATCACGTCTGCATTGGTCGGCTCTCGCATAACCCCTCCGGCTTGCTTGTTCTTCTGGCTCTCTTAGCACAGTAAGTATATCAGATGAATACCAAGCGAGTAGTAAGCCCCCGAAGTGGTCAATGGGAGTGCCCGAGGCCTTCTTTGGCGAGGAGCTGCTGGCGGTGGTGCGTCCCAAGGAGGGAGCAGACGTCACAGAGCAAGATCTGCGTGAGTTCTATAAAAGGAAGGTTAGCCATCAGAAGATTCCGCGCTACTTCCAGTTTGTGGACGCCTATCCTCTGACGGCCAGTAGCAAAGTGCAAAAGTTTGTCCTGCGCGAACAGGCAATTCAGGCCCTGGGATTGCAAGAGATCGCGAACAGCAAACAGGACACAGAGAGGCTTCTGAACGAGATGACTGCGGTGTATGAAGACTGTCTCCGTTCACCCGAACACGCCGCTGTGAGGGCTGATCTGAAGGCACACGAGAAAACAACATAGCATGCTTGCTATGTACCGTATTACATCTCGTTCAGGAAGCAGGAGGAGTGCTGCTCCAAGCAGGGTACTGTTTTCTGGCCCCAGACTATGAAGTAGGTCGCTAAGGAACCACGAGCCGCAAAGTGGGTCGGGTAATGCATTTGCCATTGGCCCGTCTTTATTTTGTAGATGTGGGAAATTACTGTCATGAGGGCAAGATCGGAGAAGTTTTTTTCTTTTCAGCATGGTATGATGAGGCAGCAGACCAGGAGGTGGCGCTCTCATGCAGGCGAGTGGCGCGCAACGATGTCCTGAGACCGCACAGAACGTTACTGCAATAGCGTCACCGATGAGGCGGTCAAAAAGAGAAACGGAGGTTTTTATGGGAAAAGTTCTTGTAGGAACGACCATGTCACTTGATGGTTTTATTCAAGATCGGAACGGTGATGTGAGCCGTCTCTATCCTGATCTCGCCGCATTACGAAAAACAGAGATGCTTCAGGAATCAATACAAACGACAGGCGCAGTGGTAATGGGCAGACGTGCTTTTGATATGGGAGACCCGGATTGGTACGTAGATAACTACGAATATCAAGTGCCGATATTTGTCCTGACTCATGCTGTTCCAGAAAAGCTGCCAAAGGAGAACGAAAAGTTGACGTTTACCTTCGTGACTTCCGGGATCGAAAGCGCCATTGCACAAGCAAAAGCAGCCGCAGGCGACAAACAAGTTACGGTAATAGGTGGCGCACATACCGCTCAGCAATGCATAAGAGCCGGGCTTGTTGACGAAATACAGATTGGCATCATACCTGTACTCCTCGGTGAAGGTCTTCGATTTTTCGAGCATTTGGGCACCGAGCCAATTGAATTGGAAAAGATGAGGGTCATAGAATCTCCTACGAGAATGGATCTGAGATTTCGCGTTGTAAAGAAAGCAAAAGAAACAGGATGAAATTCCTTCTCACATCTGCTGGTCTTACCAACGACAGCATTGGCAGGACTTCCAATTGATTGTCGGCGTACTGCGTGAAGATAATTACTGACACAAGTGACGTTGGAAGAACGCCAGGGCTTTCCATCCCATCTCTTCCCATGGTTTGTCTGTCCATGGTAACAGTTCTTCCAGGCATAGATTGTGATAGGCGCCTGGAATAGGAAGAAAATCCACCTCGTTGCCAGCGGCTTTGAGGGCTTTAGTAAATTGCTCGGCCTGCTCAAAGGGAACGGTTTCGTCCAAGGTGCCATGGACAATTTGGAATGCTGGAGCCCCAGGGCGCACATGGAAAATCGGACTTGCAACACGCATGAGATTCTCCCGTTCAGACACTATGCCTCCAAAGAGTTGTGTCACCGGCGAGGGAGCGTCATTGATCATCAGTCCGCCGGTGCTCAGGAAATCGTAAGGGGCCGAACGTGTCACGACCGCTTGAATACGGCTGGAGTATCCAGGAGAGCCGCAATGGCCTTCAAGTGCCGGGTGATCTCCTGTCAATCCAAGTAACGCCGCCAGATGCCCTCCGGCAGAGTCTCCCCAGACGCCGATGCAATCAGGATTGATATGATACTGTTCAGCATGGGCACGTAACCACCGCACTGCCGCTTTCGCATCGTGGATTTGGGCCGGGAAGGGGGCGAAGCGGCTCAACCGGTAGGTGACACTGGCGGTAATAAACCCATGAGCTGCCAGCAAGGGATTGAGCCAGGGATACAACCCAGTACTTCTTTCTCCTTCTGCCCACCCTCCGCCATGTAGATAGATGACCGCAGGCGCAGGAGCAGCAGGTAAGGGAGAGGGACTGAGCAGATCCAGGTGGAGCTGAGCTGACCAGGGGGGCATGTCAGAAGCCTCACCATACTGAAGAGCAGGAATGAGAGTAAATGATGATGGTGTACCAGGAAGAGCCAGGAACATAGTGATCATCTCCTTCTTTCTTACGGATTTCGTGTTCTCCCTCGCAGCAGAGCACATCTGTTTGGACGATTCCAGCTTACAACAATTAAGCCAGAGATTGAAGGCTTCAGGCACGATGACCTTAAATGATGTCGGGAGTATGAATGTGGATGTGCTCTTTGAGAGGCTGGTACAGTTCGTGAGGCAGGAATTGAATGTTGAGGATCGACGCCATATCGCGGAGCAACTCAGCGAAGAGGAACTGGCCATCTTTGACGTGCTGATTCAGCCGGATGTGGCGCTCTCTGAGGAAGATAAAGCGGAGGTGAAGAAGGTTGTGCGGGAACTTTTGGAGACGCTGAAACACGAGAAGCTGGTGCTTGATTGGCGTAAGAAGCAGCAGGCGCAGGCGGCGGTGAAGAAGACGGTGCGGGATATGTTTTATTATGCGCTGCCGGCAAGTTATACGGAGGAGATTTGTGAACGGTTGTACGCGGCGGTGTACCAGCATATTTATGATTCGTATTTTGGGGAGGGGAGAAGTGTGTATGCGGCTTAGGGGTATCAAGAATAACGAACCAGACTGAGTACAGCAAATAGAGCAAAAGAGAAGCACACGCATGGCAACCAACCGACCACTTTCTCTCTTCATTAGCAGCAAAATGCAAGTTGAATGGAGAGAGGACAGAAGCTTTCTGAACCATGTCCTTCTTCTGGCCCATTTTTCGCGGTTCAGCCCTTGCTCATACTATTGCGATATGCTATAATAAATATAACATATAGCGATATTCTCGAGAACAGGTTATGAAAGGACGAGCAGGGGAATGCTTCTCTGAGGAAGGGGAGAGACATTCCTCCATTTCGCTCCACCGAACATCAATCCTCGAAATATACTATCAATATCAAGAGAAGATAAGCAAGCGAAGCCGCTCTAAAGGCCGATTCAAGCTACAAAATTGTCCATTGTACTATATGCTGACGATTTTTGCATATGGGACATTGTGCTGGTTTTCTGTCTATAAATTGGAAATAGGCTCCCCAGGCGGGCACAATGATGAAGTTTAACACAATCATTCGAAGAGCGGAAGATCCAGCGAGGGCCGATAAATCGGCTGTGGGCGCGATAAATCGGCCCCTACAGATGGGCGGATGAATTTGTCAATCTGCATCGTTGCGGCCATACTGGCATATTTAGATAAGCTTGATTTGACGTTTGGTGGTGGCGGCGTCGATGGTCCCACTACACCAGCTCAACTGCTGTTTGCCTGCTGGACCTGGTGTATGCTATACTCACCCAATGTTGGGGAGTTGGGGATGAAACCGAAGGTCGGAAAGGAGTCCATGCCAAAACCACCCACCCATACACTCATCTGGTCGGCCCAGAGCGAGACCTATGCCCTTGTTACCCCAGACCATCTACCACAGGAGATAGTGCCAGGACACCAGGAACCGTGGGTGGCCTGGTTGACGACGCATTCCTCCTTCTCCTTCCAGGGGCAATCCGGTCATCTCAGTGTCCTCAAAGAGTCCCGGCCACGAGGAGCGGGCTACTGGTATGCCTACCACACCAAAGAGAGCCAAACCCGCAAGCGCTATCTGGGACGAACGGCGATGCTGACCCTGGCGCGCTTAGAGGAGGTGGCACAGGATCTGGGCAGTGAGCCTGAGCCTGCTCCTCTTGCACAGGCGCAGACCTCGTCGTCGTCCGAGCAGAAGGGTGTGCTGCTCTCCACCAAGCTTTCTCCTCCCCGTCTGCCCAGCTCACTGGTCGAGCGCTCTCGCTTGCTAGACGAACTGGATGCGGTGCGCTCTCACCATTTGACGCTTGTCTCGGCCTCTGCCGGAAGTGGGAAGACCACGCTCCTCTCGGCATGGGCGGCTGCCTCCTCTGCTCGGCGGGGAGTCAGGGGCAGGGCAGGAGGACTCGAACCTCCTGTCGCCTGGCTCTCCCTTGACGCGTTGGACAATGAGCCGATCCGCTTCTGGGCCTCGGTCATTGCAGCCCTACGCACCGGTTTGCCTACGCTGGGAGAGGATGCACTCGCCATGCTGCACTCGCCCCAATCTCCCCCACTCTCAACCATCCTGACGGCCCTGCTCCAGGAGCTCGTGCAGGTGGACAGAGAAGTCATCCTCATCCTGGATGACTACCATGTGATCTCTGACCAGACCATCCAGGAGAGCATGCTCTTCTTGCTCGATCATCTGCCTGCTACCTTGCACCTAGTGCTGGCCACGCGCACTGATCCCGAGCTTCCCCTCTCCCGGTTGCGCGTGCGTGGGCAGCTGCTCGAGATCCGCTCCAGTGATCTGCATTTTACCCGGGAAGAGGCGGCCAGCTTTCTGACAGAGGGGATGGGCCTGCCTCTCTCAGAAGAAGACGTGGCCACCTTGCAACACCGGACGGAGGGCTGGATCGCCGGTCTGCAACTGGCGGCGCTCTCCCTGCGCAAGCGACAGGATCTCACAGCCTGGATCTCGGATTTTGCGGGCAGCCACCGCTTTGTATTGGACTACGTGCAGCAGGACATTCTCGCGCGGTTGCCGCTCCCTCTCCAGGACTTTTTACTGCAGACCTCGATCTTAACTCGCATGCACGCCACCTTATGCCAGGCGGTCACGGCGCAGTCTTCGCGAGAGGTGTGCCAGCAGATGCTGGAGGAGGTGGAGCGCGCCAACCTCTTTGTGGTGCCATTGGATGAGCAGCGGCAGTGGTACCGCTTCCATGATCTCTTTCGTGAGGCGCTGCACGCTCGTTTGCACACTGCTCGTCCAGACCTGGTGCCGCTCTTGCATATCCGGGCGGCCCGCTTTTATGAGGCGGCGGGCGAACTGCGAGAAGCCATTGCCCACGCGCTGGCCGCGCCTGACTATCCGTATGCCGCCTCCTTGATGGAGCAGGCGGCACCTGCCCTCTGGCTCAGTGGGGAAGCCAGAACCATCCAGACCTGGGGGCTCGCCCTGCCAGATCCCGTCTTGCGTGTGTATGCACGCCTGGCCCTTAATGCAGCTCTTCGCTTCCTCGACTCTGTCAGTGTCGGCACCGAAACGCTGCATGCCAGTATGGCCGCCCAGGTGGAGCGGACCATCACGCGCATGCAAGAGATCCTGCGCAGGAAGCCATCGCTTTTGCTCTCCGAGGCCGAGGTGGCATTGATCGAGCGGCGTCTGCGCCTGCTGCGTGCCTTGCTCGAGGTCAGAGGGCTCTTCAAGCGTGGCGACTATGAGGGTCTGCGGCAGCTCGCTCAAGAGACAGAAGCTCTGCCTCCAGATGAAGAGGTGAGCTGGAACATGATTGCCCTCTCCTTCACCTTCTCGTTGATTTTTACGATCGGGGGCGAGGTAGCCGACCTTCGAGAGCGGCTGCTTGCGATGAAGCAGCAGGCCATGCAGGCAGGAGACCACCTGACGACGATCCGCGTGATGCGCTGGCTGGCCCGAGCCTATGAGCAAGCTGGACAGTTGCACCAGGTGCATCGGGAAGCTCTCGCAGCCCTTGCCCTGGTCGAGCAGAGTGGTGGATACACCTCAATGGCGGGGTATCTGCACTATTACCTGTTCAATGTCTCCTATTCCTGGAATCGACTGGAAGAGGCATCTGACTCGCTGCGCCGTTTGATACACCTTGGGCAAGATTGGCAACAAGTAGACCTGCTGATCCTGGGGGAGGTCTGTTCAGCACGGCTCGCGCTGGCACGAGGGGATCTTTCGACCGCACAAGTGGCCCTGCAAAAGCTCGAAGCCCTGGTTGAGCAGGAAGGTTTTGCCGAGCATGCTCCCCGGGTGGTACAGACCCGCGTGCGTTTGTGGCTGGCAAGCCGCAACCTGGCTCAGGCGTCGGAGTGGGCAACACAGACCAGGCTCTCCCCGGAGGCCTGGGACCCCTTGCGTAAATGGGAGGTGCTGCTGCTGGCGCGGGTCTTTTTGGCGCAGCAGCAGTACACCCAGGCGGTCCAGCATCTGGACCGCTTCAGAGAGCACCTGGACCGACCAGCAGATAGCGAGTCCACCATCGAGTGGATGGCGCTGCATGTGGTGGCCCTCCACCTAGCCGGAAAGAACGAGCAAGCGGCGCGATGCGCGGCTCGTCTGCTCGCGCTGACCGAGTCCGAGGGCTGCATCCGGGTGTATCTGGAGGCAGGGGAACCCATGAAACAGGTGCTCAAGACGTGGCTTTCAGCCCCGCTGCAGGATGACCCCACAGCTTCGGAGGTTTCCGTTTCCAGGCCCTACGTGTCGCGCTTGCTGACGGCCTTCGAGCAGGAGGAACGGAGGCTCTCGCAGGGAAGAGATGCGTCACCTGTCACAACGCACAAGGCGCTGCCGCAGTTACCACAGAGCGCGGTTCCAGGAGCGCTCATCGAGCCACTCTCTCCCCAGGAGCTCAAAGTGCTGCATCTGCTGGTCGCTGGGCAGACGTACGCGGGGATGGCAGAGGCGCTGGTTGTCTCCATCAACACGATTAAGACCCAGGTCAGCAGTATCTATCGCAAGCTGGGCGTGAGCCGGCGTGCCGAAGCCATCGTGGCGACCCAGCGTCTGCAGCTCCTCTAACCCGATCTACTGAGTATCTCTGCCTGTTGGGGAAATCGGCATCCCTCGGATGTGCCCGCCGTCTGCTGCGAAATCACCCGTCCAATCACGAATACCGGGGATGTTAGTTCCCCCACCTCCCAGTTATAATCTTGTCATGCAGAGCAAGCCTAGCACACTCATACAAAGGGAGGATACAGATGCACGTTTCGATCCGTATCAAAGGGCATCTGGACCCGGGCTGGCAAGAGTGGCTGGAGGGATTACAGATTGTGCATGAGGCAGATGGCACGTCTCGGCTCTCCGGCACGCTCTCCGATCAGTCCGCCCTCTATGGAGTGCTCAACAAGATCGATCGTTTGAGCTTGACGCTGCTCTCGCTCGAAAGGCGCGAAAGGCGCGAAATGACGCACACCGAGGGTTGATGCTGTCCTGGCCATCCAGGACGGCTGAAGTGGATAAAGAGTTCAGAAATTCAAAAGGAGAATGCTATGCAACATGTGACTTCAAAAGATGGCACCATCATCGCATACGAGCAGTCCGGCCAGGGACCAGCGCTTGTCGTTGTGGGCGGCGTGCTTGGCGACCACCATCAGCAGGCGGGACTGGCCGCCCT
>WNGJ01006656.1_pt1 | contig 12257 bp, 10 predicted proteins | sample 5400611 | NCBI WGS metagenome assembly WNGJ01 (sample SAMN13153375, study PRJNA577476) | soil metagenome | isolation source: 40 cm soil or saprolite under Garry oak tree replicate 1 | place: USA:California | collected 2016-06-15 | reverse complement strand
TGACGCAGCCCGCAGTCGCCCTCGGGCTGTCGCGACCAACGGGCGCTGCCGCATGATGCGGCAGCGCCATTTTTTTACTTATGTGCCGCGTCGTCCAACGCCGGACCGTCAGGCGGCTCGGCTTCGCCTTCGTTCGGTTGCTTCGCGCACAACTCCGGGCGCGTGCGACAGCGCAAGATAATCCTTTTCGCCAGGTCCGCATCGCTCAACCCCGATGCATTGGAGACCGGCGGCGGAGCGTGTTTCACGGCGCCTGGTGTACTGGCGATCTTGGAACGATCGGCTGTGGCACCAGGGGCACTTGGCTGCGCGCTGGTGCCGGCAGGGGGTGCCGATCGATTCGATGGTTCGGCATCGGTCGATTCCGCAGCCAGGGAAGGCAAGGGCAGCAGCGTCGCCGCGACGGCCAGGGCAGCCGACGCAGCAAAGGCGGCAAAGGGGCGGGATCGCATTTTTCGGGCCTCCGCGCAAGTCAGTTGCGCCGCGAATCAACAGCGCGGCTTCGATACGAATATACGCCCCCAAGCGATAAATCCTTGACACCCTCATTGGAATTGGACTACACCCTCGGCGCGCGGGCGAGAGCACAAGCGAGCGCCCGCTGGGAAAGGTGATGAAGTCTGGACCAACGAGTCATTGGAGGAGATCGATGCGTACCGTATCGCGCTGGTTGATGCTGCTCGGGCTGTTGTGTGGGACGGTGGCGGCCTGGGCCGATGAGGAACGGGCATACACCGATGGAGCCGTCCTGTCGGTCGGCTACATACGGACCAAGTATGGAATGTTCGACGAATACATGAAGTATCTGGCCGGCCCGTACAAGCGCTTGATGGAAGAGCAGAAGAAAGCGGGGACGATTGTCGATTACGGCGTGTACCAGGCGTACCCTCGCAACCCCAACGAGCCGGACATCATCCTCACGGTCGTTTATAAGAACTGGGCGGCGTTGGATGGCCTGCGCGACAGAGTCGATCCGATGATGAAAAGGGTGTTCGGATCGATGGACGCCGCCAGCAAAGGCGCGGTCGACCGCGACAAGGTGCGTGAAGCTCTAGGCGGTGCGTTCTTGCAGGAGTTGAAGCTGAAGTAACGCGGCGGAATGGGGATCGGCGGCGCCTTCCCCGAGGCGCCGCTCCCGCCTTTTCCCCGGGCCTCCCAGCTAAAACCCACCCAGGCAGACGTACTTGACGACGAGGTACTCGTCGATGCCGTAGTGGGATCCTTCGCGCCCGAAGCCGGACTGCTTCACGCCCCCGAACGGCGCCACCTCGGTCGAGATAATCCCCGTGTTGAGTCCGACGATACCGAACTCAAGGCGCTCGGCCACTCGCAGCGCGCGGTTGATATCGCGCGCGTAAAAGTAGGCGGCCAGGCCGTATTCGGTCCGGTTGGCCGCATCGATCACATCGGCTTCGCTGCTGAATCGGAACACCGGTGCCACTGGTCCGAAGGTCTCATCGTTTGCCAGCAGCATCTGGTCGGACACGTCCGCCAGCACGGTCGGCTCGAAGTAGGTGCCCCCGAGCGCATGCCTGCGCCCGCCGGTGATTGCGCGGGCGCCCTTACTGAGCGCATCGGCCACGTGCGCTTGGACCTTCGCGAGTGCCGCCTCATCGATCAGCGGCCCCTGCTGCACGCCGGTTTCGAATCCGGATCCGACCTTCAGCTGAGCGGCGCGCGCGGCCAGCCTGCGAACAAACTCGTCGTAGATCTTCTCCTGCGCGTAGAAGCGGTTGGTGCACACGCAGGTCTGCCCGGTGTTGCGGTACTTCGAAGCGATCGCGCCTTCGACGGCTGCGTCCAGATCGGCGTCGTCGAACACGATGAACGGCGCGTTGCCCCCGAGCTCGAGCGAGAGCTTCTTCAGCGTCGGCGCGCTCTGCTGCATCAGGATCCGGCCCACGGCGGTGGAACCGGTGAACGACAGCTTGCGCACGACCGGCGAGGCGCACAGCACCTTGCCGACTTCGATGCTCTGAATCGAATCGGACGGCAGCACGTTGAGCACGCCCGGCGGCATGCCGGCGCGCTGGGCCAGCTCAGCCAGGGCCAGCGCCGACAGCGGGGTCTGTTCGGCGGGCTTGACCACCACGCTGCAGCCGGCCGCCAGCGCCGGCGCCACCTTGCGCGTGATCATCGCGTTGGGGAAATTCCAGGGCGTAATGGCGGCGCACACGCCGACCGGCTCCCTGAACACCAGCAATCGCTTGTCCGTCGCATGACTCGGAATGGTTTCGCCGTACACGCGCTTGCCCTCCTCGGCGAACCACTCGACGAAGCTCGCGCCGTAGCCGATCTCGCCGCGGGATTCGGCCAAGGGCTTGCCCTGCTCGGCCGTCATCAGCTTGGCCAGGTCCTCGGCGTTGGCCAGGATCAGGTCGTTCCAGCGCTTGAGCGCTCCCGCTCGGTCCTTGGCGGTGCGCGAACGCCAGGCCGGCCAGGCCTTGGCCGCGGCCGCGATTGCGCGTTCGGCTTCGAGCGGTCCGCAATTGGCCACCTCGGCCAGCCTTCCGCCGTCGGCGGGATTTCGCACCTCAAAGCGCCCGGCCGAGCCGTCCACCCAGGCTCCCTCGATGTAGGCCTTCGTCTTCACCAGCGACGAATCGGCCATTGAGGGTAGCGGTGATACGCGTTGCAACATGGCGGCTCTCCCGAATATCGTCAGGATAGCTTAGGCGGCGTACGAGGTTTCCCGAAATGCGATTCTCCTCACTGGCTTCCGAGCTTCAGACCTGGCTGAAGCAGTCCATCCAGCAGGGATGCTCGCCCGATGTGCTCGAGCATTCGATGCGCACCAGCGGCTACCAGGGCGAATTCGCGCAGCGCGCGGTGGCGGCCGCCCTCAAAGAGTTTGGTCCGCCGCAGCGCACGCACGAACCGGCGTCCGCCGAGCCTCCGGCGGCCTTGGTCGACGCAGCCGCGGCGCAGGCCGCGACGGAGGCGGCCGGGCAGGAATCCAGCAGCCGGATCCTGGCCGGCGGCCCGAACCAGATCGACGCCGGCGATCGCGTCGTGCAAATTCTGATGGCCCTGAATGCCCCCAGAGTCGTTCTGTTCGGAGACCTCCTTGCGCCGACGGAGTGCGAAGCGCTGATCGAGATGTCGCGCGGCAAACTGGAACGATCCAATGTGGTGGACCGCCAGACGGGCCGTTACGAACGGCATCCGGACCGTACCAGCGAGGGCACGTACTTCCGGCGGGCCGAAAACGAGCTGATCGCCCGGATCGAAACTCGGATCGCGGAACTGACCGGGTGCCCGATCGAGCGGGGCGAACCGATCCAGGTCCTGCATTACAACCCCGGCACTGAATACAAGCCGCACTTCGACTACTTCGACCCGGCCGATTCAGGAAACCGCCAAGTGCTTTCGATGGGTGGGCAACGTGTGGCCACGCTGATCATGTACCTCAACGACGTGCAGGGCGGCGGGTCGACCGTGTTCCCTGAGATAGGGCTCGATGTGCTGCCGAGGCGCGGCAACGCGGTGTTCTTCGCCTATTCCGACGACCAGGGGCGGCTCGACCCACGCACCCTGCACGGGGGCAGCCCGGTCGCTGCCGGCGAAAAGTGGATCGCGACCAAATGGCTGCGGCAGCGCACGTACACGGGTGCGGCGCGCGATTTGGATCAGGCGGCACACTCTTGAACCGGTAATCCATACAACTGTCATGGATATGATTCCTCGTGGAGCGCGTTGCGTCGATCAGGAAACTGCGCCGGCGAAGGCGTGTCCACCCATCGGTACGATCCGCCTGCGCGTAGCCTCTGTCTGCGGCTAAACTTGCGGCCTTTACAGCCCGAGCGGCCTTGGGGGAGAGGGACGAGGCGCGCACAGGCAGCTATTTCGCAGCGCCCGCAATCAGGGGTCATGAACAAGGGCGCGCAGGAGCTCGCTTAGGATGGACTACGCCCAGAGGCAGCGGGATCCGACCAAGCATCTGGTCGGACTTTCGATCGTCGGTCTGTTGCATGCATTGCTCATCTACGCGCTGGTGACCGGACTGGCGCGCAAGGTGGTCGACGTGATCAAGAAGCCGATCGAGACCAAGATCGTCGAAGAGGCCAAGCCTCCTCCGCCGCCCGAGACCCCGCCGCCGCCGCCGCCCAAGCTTGCGCCTCCCCCGCCGCCGTTCATTCCGCCGCCAGAGGTCAATATCGCAGTGACGCCGCCTGCGGCGGCGACCATTACGGCTGTGACCACGACCCCGCCGCCGCCGGTCGCGACCATTGCGCCGCCTCCACCCGTTGCCCACGTTCCGCTACGCGTGGCCCCGGTGATCGACGCCGCGCGCAATTGCGCGAAGCCGGAATATCCGCCCGCCTCGGCTCGCGCCGAGGAGACCGGCACGGTGACCCTGCGGTTTTATGTCGACGAGGAAGGCCGGGCGGTCAAGTCCGAAATCGTGCGCTCCAGCGGCCACAAGCGGCTCGATGAGGCGGCCCGGGCAGCGCTGAGCCTGTGCAAGTTCAAGCCGGGCACCATGGACGGCAAGGCCGTACCGATGACGGGCGACCTTCAGTACGTCTGGAAGCTTGAGTGAATTTCCACCAGAGCCGTCGCGGAGATGTCCGCGACCAACGAATTTCTTGAGAGGACGGGAGGAGAAAGCATGTCCATTCGAAACCGATGCATTGCCGCGGTGGCGGCCGTGCTGATTGCCGCGGGCCCGGCGATGCTGGTCGGAGCACTGACCCAGACCGCGAGCGCGCAACCGCAAGAGCCCGCTGCCGCGCAGCCGGCGGCGCCAGCGGCGGCCCCGGCCGAGGCGGCGCCGGGCAAGGAAGTCGTTGAGAACCCGTACGGATTCGGCGCGATGTGGAAGGGCGGGGATTTCGTCACGCGCGCCGTGCTGATCATCCTCGGGATCATGTCATTCGGCAGCTGGTACATCATGATCACGAAGCTGTACGAGCAGTTCCGGCTGAACGCGCAGGCCAGGGACATGCAGAAGAGCTTCTGGTCGGCCAAATCCGTGAAGGACGGCGTGGGCGGGCTGAAGGATGGAAGCGCGTTCCGCTACATGGCCGAGAGCGGTATCAATGCGACTGAGCACCACGAGGGGGCTCTGCTCGAGCAGATCGACCTGAACTCCTGGGTCACGATGACGGTCCAACGCGCGCAGGAGAACATCCAGAACCGGCTTCAGGACGGCCTCGCGTTTCTGGCGACGGTTGGCTCGACCGCCCCCTTCGTGGGGTTGTTCGGAACGGTGTGGGGCATCTACCACGCCCTGACCGCGATCGGCATCGCCGGCCAGGCCTCGATCGACAAGGTGGCGGGCCCGGTGGGCGAGGCCCTGATCATGACCGCCATTGGCCTGGCGGTCGCGGTGCCGGCGGTGCTCGGGTACAACTGGCTGGTGCGCCGCAACAAGGTCGCGATGGAAAGCGTGCGCACGTTTGGAGCTGACCTGCACATGGTCCTGCTGGGCGCCTCCGGCAAGGCGATGACCGAAACGGGCAGGCGATAGGAGCATGAAGTGGCAATGACGGTGGGCCCCGGGGAAGGGGGCGACGACGAACTGGTCGCATCGATCAACACCACGCCGCTGGTGGACGTGATGCTGGTGTTGCTGATCATCTTCCTGATCACGATTCCGGTGGTGATCCACCTGGTGCCGCTGGAGTTACCCAAGGAGCGGAACCAGGTGCGCCAGACCAAGCCGGAAAACATCTCGATCTCGGTGAATCGGGACGGCGACATTTTCTGGGGCCTGACGCGGATCACCGACAACGAGGACCTGGTCAGGCGCTTGAAGGAGAAGTCGGTGCTGAATCCTCAGCCGGAAGTACATATCCGAGGGGACCTGAGGGCCCGCTATGAATCGATTGGCCGCGTGGTGTTCGGCTGCCAGCGGGCCGGGATCGTGAAGGTCAATTTCATCATCGAGCCGCCGGTGGCGGGGGGCTGAGAGGAGCGCGCAATGGCGATGAACGTGGGACCGGGCGCCGGCGCCGATCCGGACGTGATGGTCGACATCAACACGACGCCGCTGATCGATGTGATGCTGGTGCTGCTGATCATGCTGATCATCACGATCCCGATCCAGCTGCACTCGGTGAACCTGAACATGCCGGTGGGCAATCCGCCGCCCCCGCCGCGCCCGCCGATCGTGGTCCAGGTCGATGTGGACTTCGACGGCACGATCTACTGGGACGGCAGGCCGCTTCTGGACCGCGCTCAATTGGAGGCCAAGCTCAGGGAGGTGGCCGTGCAGCCGGAGCAGCCGGAGCTGCACCTGCGGCCCAACAAGCTCGCCACGTACAGCTATGTGGCCGAGGTGCTGGCTTCGGCGCAGAAGCTCGGCGTGATCAAGATCGGGCTGGTCGGCAATGAGCAGTTCGTGCAGTAGTCGCCTGGAGCTGCAGTTGGTCGGGCACTTTCGGCACATTCGACCGGCTCTGGCCACCATAGCCGCCGTGCTGTTCGCGGGCTTGACCGCCGCCGCGAACGCGCAGGAGGCCGCCAAGCCGGCCGAGGCGCCCAAGGGCGATACGGTGCGCGCCGAAGTCGGCAAGCCGATCCAGGCCGCGCGCGACCTGATCCAGGCCAAGAAATTCCGTGACGCACTCGCAAAGGTGCACGAAGCAGAAGCGGTGCCGAACCTGACGGCCTACGAGAAGTTCGCGATCGATCTGACGCGCGGCTCGGCGGCCCAGGGCGCCGGAGACAACGACACCGCGATGAGCTCCTTCGAATCGGTGGTGGCGTCGGGCCGTCTGCCGCCCGCTGACCAGTTGAAGGTGATCGGGGCGATTGCCGAGCTGCGTCACCAGGCCAAAGAGTACGCGAAGGCCATCCAGTGGGCGTCGCGCTATGAGAAGGAGGGCGGAAGCGATCCGTCCGTCCACCAGACGCTGATCCAGGCCTATTACCTGGCCGGCGAGTACGGCAACGCGGCGCGGCTGCTGAAGGAGCAGATCGAAGCCGAGGAGAAGGCCGATCGCGCCCCGACCGAGGAGAAGCTGCAGTTTCTGGCCAGCTGTTACCTGAAGATGAACGACAACGCGGGTTACACGTCGGCGCTGGAAAAGCTGGTGGCTCACTATCCGAAGAAATCCTACTGGGCCGACCTGATCTCGCGCGTGCAGCGCAAGCCGGGGTTTGCCGAACGCCTGGAACTGGACGTGCTGCGCCTGCAACTGGCCACCGGGAACTTGAGCAAGCCGAACGAGTACATGGAGATGGCGCAGCTCGCGCTGCAGGCCGGTTTTCCGGTCGAAGCCAAGAAGATCCTGGAGCAGGGATACGCATCCAGCGTGCTGGGCAAGGGGGCCGACGCGGACCGGCACAACCGGCTGCGCGATCTGGCCAACAAGCAGGCCGCGCAGGACGCCGCCGCGATCGCCCAGGGCGAGTCCGAGGCGGCGACCGCCAAGGATGGCGACGCGCTGCTGGCGATCGGATACAACTACGTGATCAACGGGAAGGCCGAACGCGGCCTGGCGCTGATGGAGCAGGGACTCAAGCATGGTCCGCTGAAGCACCCGGAGGATGGCAAGCTGCATCTGGCGCTGGCATACGCACAGACCGGGCAGAGGGCCAAGGCGGCGCAGCTGCTGCAAACCGTGCGGGGCAACGACGGCGTGGCGGACCTGGCGCGCCTTTGGCTGTTGCAGACGAACCGCGGCGCCGCTGCGTCGTAGTGCGGCAGCCGATTCGATGAAGCGCGAAGCCAGCCTCAGCAATGCCGCTCTGATGGCGCGCAGGCGCGCCGTGATCGCGCGCGGCGTTGGCCAGGTGCACGAGATCTTCGTCGACCGCGCGCACGACTGCGAAGTGTGGGATGTCGAAGGGCGGCGCTACATCGATTTTGCCGGCGGCATCGGGGTGCTCAATACCGGGCACCGCCACCCGAAGGTGCTTGCCGCGGTCGCGGAACAGCTGCAGCGCGTCACGCATACCTGCTTTCAGCTGCTGGCGTACGAACCGTACGTCGAGCTGGCCGAACGGCTGCTGAAGCTTGTGCCGGGCGATTTTGCGAAAAAGGCGATGTTCCTGTCCACCGGCGCCGAGGCGGTGGAAAATGCGATCAAGATCGCGCGGGTCCACACCGGGCGCCACGCCGTGATCGCGTTCGGGGGCGGCTTCCACGGGCGCACCCATATGGCGATGGCGCTGACCGGCAAGGTGGCGCCGTACAAGGCCGGGTTCGGACCCTTTCCGGCCGGCGTCTTCCACGCCCAATTTCCGAATGCGCTGCACGGAATCGACGTAGCCCGGGCTATGGAATCGGTCGAGCACATCCTGAAGTGCGCCGCAGCCCCCGACGAAGTGGCGGCGCTGATCATCGAGCCGGTCCAGGGCGAGGGCGGCTTCTACGTGGCGCCCGCCGAATTCCTGCGCGAGTTGCGCGCGCTGTGCGACCGGCACGGCATCGTGTTCATCGCCGACGAGATTCAAAGCGGGGCTGGGCGGACCGGAACCTGGCTGGCGATAGAACAGATGGGCGTCGTTGCGGACCTGGTGACGATGGCCAAGTCGATCGCAGGCGGATTTCCCATTTCCGCGGTGCTCGGCCGTGCCGACATCATGGACGCGCCGGGCCCGGGCGGTCTGGGCGGAACCTATGCGGGCAATCCGCTGGCGTGCGCGGCGGCGCTGGCGGTGCTCGATGTGTTCGAGGAGGAAAAGCTGCTCGATCGGGGCCGTCGCCTCGGGCAGCGGCTGCACGAGGGGCTGCGGCAGATTGCCGGCCGCTGCCCGGGGATCGGCGAAGTACGGGGGCTGGGGCCGATGGTCGCGATCGAGCTGATCGCCGGTCGCGCCGACCGGCCCGATGCCGAGCTCACGCGCCGCCTGGTGGCGGAAGCGGCGCGCCGTGGCCTGATCCTTATCTCGTGCGGCACATACGCCAACGTGATCCGCGTGCTGGTTCCGCTGACCGCGTCCGACGCGGTGGTCGACGAGGGACTGAAGATCCTTTCGGACAGCCTGGACGCGGTTACCCGGTAGCGTTCGGGGTCATCTCCGGCCGCAGTCGGTTGCCTACCGTGGGTCTTTTCAGGTGGATACCGCTTGCATACCGCGAATCCGGCCCTAGCATGTGTTCGAGCAGTAAGGCCCGCCGTGAAATCGAATCGGCCATAGGCCGAAAGCACCTCGGCCGAGGCGAGGGTGCCCGCAACAATGAAGATGAAGAAGGCCGCGACTGCGTTGCTTGCGCTGATCGGAACCGCGCTGGTCGCGGCGGATGCGTGCGCCGCTGAGGACACGGAAGGCTTTCACTTCGGCGGGGGCGTGAACGTTGCAAACGACAGCAACGTGTTTCGGACGGCCCCAACCGATCCGGCCGGAGCGACTTCGGTCTACCTGACTACGCTGTATGGCCTGGCGAGTTTCGATCGCACCTATGGCCAGCAGCACGTGTTCGCCAACGTCAATTTCGGCCGGGTGCTATACAGCGGCGGGTTGTCCTCTTACGACTACGACAGCCAGACCGTCGATGCCGGCTACCGGCTCGGGAGCTGGCAGCGATTCAACGTCGGGATCGAATGGGTTCGGTCGGCGGCGCAGGTCAACTTCGGGGACACCTTATTCAAGGTGCCCGATGTCGTCACCCGCGACTCGCTTACCGTCGATGTCGACCAGCCTGTCATCGGGGACTGGCATCTGGTTGCGAACGCGACTGGGTCTTTCGAGCGCTATTCGGATTCGTTGTCGAATATCTCGAACCTCGATCGCTTCGGCGGGCAGGTCGGCGTGCGCTACGTGCCGATCTACGGCAATCGGATCGACCTGTCCTTCGGCCAGACCCGCGGCAGATATCCCAACGGTGCGACCACCGCATTCAGCGACGCGGGTTACCGCGACCGGCTGGCCGACCTTTCGGTTTCCTGGCGCTTTTCCGGCAGCAGCCGGCTGGACGGCCACGCCGGCTATCTGCAGCGGCGCAACGACACGCTGACGTTCCGCGACTTCTCCGGATTAAGTACCGACCTGACGTGGGTGTGGGCGCCCACGGGCAAGCTGACGCTCACGCTGTCCGGGTCCCGCGTAATGGGCGCGGCGGGCGATGTGGAATTCCTCACGGCAAGCACCAAAACGTGGCGGCTCGCGCCGGCTTGGCAAGCGACCGAGAAGATCAAGGTCGAGGCGGCGTTGTACCGCTCGGTGCGCGACTATTTCGGACAGGGGTTGCAGCTGGCACCGGGTGTGCCTTTGCCCGCTGCAGCGCACATCGACACGATCCTCGGCGGCAGCGTGACCGCGACCTGGGCCCTGCAGCGCTGGCTTACGCTCTCGGCTGACCTGCGCAGCGAGCACCGGGATTCGAACCTCGCAATTTGGGCCTATTCCGACCGGATCGCCGGCATTTCGGTGCGGATTTGGCTCTGATCACCCGATAAGCCGCTTCTCCAACGGGATCCCAGCACGTCTTTCGGGATGTGCTGGCCCGCTCCCGTGCTCGTGATCTGCTGAGCTCTAGCACTCAGAGCGGGGTCGCGCCCCGTTTTCCCTGATCGACCAACCGGGCGAATAGGGGCGCGATTGCGCTTCGCGGGGCTAGTCCACCCAGTCCATTGCCCCCAACGGCGTCGTTGCGTAATGTCCGCGCCTCCTTTGTCCATTCCGCTGGTGTCCATTCCCTTGGTGTCAATTCGAACCATATGGAATCTAAGCCATTCGATTCAGCATGCGCCGTCGAAACTATTTCTTGTTCGTGGGTTTGAGGCTTCTTTTCCGCAAAGGCGCCGAGCACTCTCCGCCCCAGCATCTCGGCCCATCGTGGGCCGCGAGGATCATGTCGATGTTGCGCTTGGGCGCGGCGTGGTCAGTGGCCGGCTTTCTGGCCGCCGCATGCGGCGGTGGAGATGTCTCGAATGGAGCCGGTGGAACGTCCAATCCGACGTCGACGGTGGCGCAAACCGCGCCCTTTGTGGTCTCCATCGGCGGCTCCGGGACCGTCACCTCCAGTCCGACCGGACTGCAGTGTGTCGGGCCGAACAGCTGCAGCCAGACGTTTCCGCTCGGCACGATGGTCACTCTGAGTGCGGCGCCCGCAACCGACCAGACGTTTGTCGGATGGGGTGGCGCGTGCTCCGGAACCACCGCGGATTGCGTGATCGTCGCTAACGCGGCCCAGAACGTCTCGGCCAATTTCGCGCGGGGCGGACAAATGGAACCGCTCCAGGTCACGGTGGGCGGGGCCGGCTCGGTCACTTCGAATCCGCCTGGCATTAATTGCACCGGTTCCAGCACGTGCAGCCATTCGTATCCACGCGGCACCGTGGTCACGCTGTCGGCGGCACCGGCGTCCGGCAATACCTTCGTAGGTTGGACCGGCGGGTGCTCGTTCGCGGGGAGCGCTCCGACATGCTCGGGGCCGATGAACGCGCCCCAAAGCGTCGGCGCAACGTTCGCAGCCGCCGTGCAGAACGATTCGCTGCAAGTTACGGTGGGAGGCAGTGGCAGCGTCACCTCGAGTCCCGCCGGGATCAACTGCTCCGGCTCGACCGGATGCAGCCAGACGTTTGCCAACGGCACCCGCGTCACGCTCACGGCAGCGCCGGCCGCCGGCTACGCGTTTTCCGGGTGGAGCGGGGCCTGCTCGGGCTCCGCGACGACGTGCACCGTGACGATGAACACCTCCACAATGACGGTGGGCGCGACCTTTGCTCCGGTCGTGGCCTACGACACCCTGCAAGTCGCGCTGAGCGGAACCGGCAGCGTCAGTTCCACCCCGGCGGGCATCAGCTGTACCGGCGGCTCGACCGGATGCAGCCAGACGTTCGCCGCTGGGACCAGCGTCACGCTGAACGCAGTGCCTGGCACCGGATTCGCGTTTTCTGGGTGGAGCGGGGCGTGCTCGGGCACCACCGCGTCCTGCACCGTAACGATGTCTTCGCCCAGTCAAAATGTGGGTGCCAGCTTTACCGCCACCGGGCTGTTGGCGCAGCGGATTGCAGCGGTTCAGGCGACCGGGTTTCCGCGGCGGGCGGCGCTGGTCGTGGCCGATTTCAACCTCGGCGCCGTTGTAGAACAGACTCTGCTCGCACGGTTCGATCTGGCGATGCTCGGGCTGTATGCCGGCTGGTCGCAGAACGGCCTGGGCATCCAGGCGGCGGCGCAGGCGCTGAAGACCATCAAGCCCTCGATCCTGGTGGGCAATTATTCGATCCTGAACGAGGCGTACTACAACACCTACCCGGATGCTCGTACGACCAAACTGAATGCGGCGAACTGGTGGCTGCGAGACGCAGCCGGAAATATGGTGCAGTGGAGCTCGGCGTACGGCGCCTGGGACATCAACA
>WNGJ01008394.1_pt1 | contig 12259 bp, 12 predicted proteins | sample 5400611 | NCBI WGS metagenome assembly WNGJ01 (sample SAMN13153375, study PRJNA577476) | soil metagenome | isolation source: 40 cm soil or saprolite under Garry oak tree replicate 1 | place: USA:California | collected 2016-06-15 | reverse complement strand
GCATGACTGCTGTATCATACATAGCAGGAAATCCTTTCTGATACCAAACAACTCTCATGAAAGGATTTTCCTCCATGTGCTCTGTCTTTGCAACTCGATTCTTAATTTAGTTGTCCCACATGCCCTGGCGGTCAACCTGACAACGATACGCATTTTTTGGCGCCCCGACTCTCATGCGGATCGACGCTGCGGAGTTTTTATCGAAGCTCCGCAGCGATAAAGGGCTTAGGGAGCCTCTTCCCAAGAAAGCTCATCCGATTTGTGTATCATTGTCAGGCGGTCAACCTGGGGAAATGGCGCAGGTAACTCCATCACTCGACTACCGCTGCCTGTTCCTGTCTTGCTTTGCGACCTCGTTGCGATAACAAGAAGACGAAGAGTCCATAGAGCGGGATAAATCCGATGACCCAACCCAGCCAGGTGGGAATCGCAGGTGGTGCGGTGGCTGTTATGGGGACGACTGCCTCTGCACCACCTGCGCTCCCTGTGACGATGATAGCAAGGGACCACAAGCCCTGGACCGTGATCTCCGCATCACCCTGCACGCCATTGCGCACGTTGGGGTCTGGACTGAGACTTGCTCGCACCGGGGTCGCAGGCACATCTGATTCGTCAGGGATCGAGGTGACATCATAGGTCAGTGCGCCTCTAATTGACTGCCGAGGGGCAATCGCAAAGGGGAGCGCGTAGCTCGCGTGGGCAGGGTACGTGTAGAGGCTGACCGTGAGCGGATAGGGGCCAGCTTGCACCTTTACGACACGAGCCGGCGTGCTGCCGTGTGTGGTTGCGGCAATTGAGTAGGTCGCCTCTCCTATCACAACGAGCAGAGCGATGACCCCGACTGCAAGGAGCAGAAATTGAAACGGCTTAGCCATCTTGATTACCTTTCCAGGGAGTCGAACGACTCGCCTACGCTGCGACCGAAAATGGTGCCCAGGTATGTGCCTGCCAACCCCAGCAGGAGCGAGGCCAGGTAGCCGGCTATCCCCAATTGCATTGCGAGTGCTACGGGAAAGAGGGGAAAGATGAACACGACCGGCAGAGCACCGCTCAGCAACGCGGTGAGGGCCAGGATCGGCGTCAGCTTTCTCTGGGACCACTGCTTCCGCCGCGCCCGGTGCATGATTACATCGATCAGAACGGCCACAATGACAGGAGCGAGGAACCATTCAAGCGCGACAACCGAGGTAAAGGGAGGATTGCGCCGGTATCCCAGGCGTTCAACGGTGAGCAACCAGTCGGTTGCAGGTTGCACAAACACGGCCATGATCCCTGCCAGCACGAGGTAGCAGGCACTGACGGACGTGGCAGCCCAGCGCCAGGGGATCGCATAGGCAGCGGCGACGAGGGTGAAGGCGACCAGCAATCCTGACAGCAGTGGGAAGACGTTGATGCTCATAAACCCCAGGTTGATATAATTCTTGTCTTCAAGGGCATCAAAGAGCAGCAGCGTGAAGAGACTCAGGACCGTTGCCAGAGCCAGGACGACCCCCAGCGTGGCGGCGCGCCTGGTCCTACTCCCGGCCGTGCCAATTCTGGCAGCCAGGTGCGCGGCTGAACCCAGCATATAGGCGGCGCCAAGCGCAACGATGCCCATGCTGGCGACAAACATGATGTGAAAAGGAGCCCAGATGGCGACATCAATGCCATACAGGGTATGCCAGTAGGCATCCAGAGGAAAGGCAACGGCAGCCGTGAGTGCCGTGAAGCCGACAATATAGGCACCGAGTGGACCAGAGAAGATCTCTGCAAAACCTGAGCTGTACCGGGCAATGATCGTATTGCGCCGTGCCCACCAGCTCTCGATGAGCACGGTCAGCAAGCCGGAGATGCCGCTGAGGGTGACTCCGCTCAACATCATGAGATGGGGCGGGATGAGCGTGCGATCGCGTCCGATATACGAGTGCCATTGAATATCCCAGCTTGTACCTTCAAGAAAAATGATTGCTCCAAGCAGTGCAGTCAGTCCCAGTACCAGGCGCAAAGTCGATACGGTTCGAAGTGAACGTGCCAGAGTTGTTGAGTCATTGAATACTGCTGTCCCATCAAATGTTTTGGCCATACACAAAGTTCCTTTTCGTTCTTCATAGAAGTTTTAACCATTGAGTTGCACTAAGACATTCTTAAATCCAGGTATGAGGACATCCAGCTATTGAGACCAGTTACAGAAGTTAGGAGGGACAGAACAATGCCGCTCAGTCTCTCGTTGGCGATTAGTAAAGCTAAACCATGTACGAGAAGAGGGGCAAATGGTTACAATGTATTTGTGACGACTCCCCATGGCTCAAGCACAGGGGCTTTCGGGCGCGGAGTCTGGTAAGTTCAAGGCGTAGTCTCCTCCATAACACAGTACTTTCCTACTATCTTCCGCGTTTTTCACACACGTGGCATAGAGCGGCTATGGTAATATTGCTACCATCTCATATATCAAAAGATGTCACAAGACTTAATGCTGTTTCAACGCATCTACGCGAAAGGTTCTGGAGTATTTATGCAAGAGCAGCGACGGAGTTCGTACAGCTACCGGTCTGCGCGACGGCGACGTTTCTCACCCGTCGCACTCATTGTAGCCATCCTGCCATTTGTGCTTGTTCTGTTTCTCTATACAAGGGCGTGGGATGCTGCTCCAAGGTTTGCTTTTCCATGGAATGCTGCTCAATGGTTTGCTGCTCTACTGCCAGTGTCAGCCCATACCACGCAGCCTGCAAGGCCCACATTTTCACGTTCGTGGTACATCGAAGGTTCTGTTGCTAGCAAAGTCGGGGACATGCAAGCATTGGGACAGCAAGATGTTCGCTGGATGCTTGCCAGCCAACAATGCAGCGGGAGCAATTACGGGAGTCTCGTCATCCTCGATTTTGGCGAGCCTCACACTTCTCAGGGTGTCTATGGTACTTATACTGTAAAAACCAACCATTTTTGGTCCGATACGGATATTGCTGATGGCGCAAAGCAATATATGATGGCCTGGCATACGGTGTCCTCAGCTTGCAGACTCGAGTTAGCGATTGGACTGAGCAACCATCACCAATGTGCGTATAATGGCCCTTCGTGCAGCATTACAGAGGTGGGGACACAATGGGCAGATACGGTCAATGGCCTGAACACGTGGGTAAAAAGCCGGAACTATGACAAACAAATCCAGGTGTGGGGTGCCTACGATGCGGAAACCACCTGGGATGGAGCCGACAAGACGAGACAGTTTGTTGATGGCTTTAATGGCAACGATGCTTTCAAAGTGCCATTGGTTGACTTTGGTGATATGCGGCAGGGTGATCCTTTGACGGATCCAGATACGGGTCAGGCAGAGCAGAGGTGGACAGATGAGGACAGGTACTACGTAGCATTTAAAGCGGGCTACGATGTCCCCTTACCAGAGATCTATGATGGTCCCGATTTACATGATTGGGTAAGGCTCCAGCAGGTCTATCCCGATTTGAACTTCCTTGGCATTATGACAGAGGCCTGTTCGGCGGGAGAAAGACTTTCCCCTGTTGATCCGAGGGTGGATTGTGGCTCAATCTTCAATGGCTATGGATTTCCTCCTGTCACGGCTTTGTCACAACTGAAGCAAAATATACTGCAGAAGGACCCGCTGTACTATGTCACCAGTATGCCAGTGCCATTCTAACTGCTGGTATCAAGCGTACAAGAGTATCCTGGATCACAGATATCCTTGCTCCAACAACCGCTCTGCGGTTCGCGAAAAGCCTTCCGCTGATGGAATCGCAACGTCGAGCGCATCGGCTATGCGGTCGATGATGTTAAAGAGCGCACAAACAACAAGGGCATCCTCAATGGCCTGCTCACTTACCCCCATTTCGCGCAGTGTCGTGATATCCTCAGGCCCGATCTCCCATGGGGTCAGCGTGACCTTCTCCAACAAGCCTAATGTCGCCCGTAGCTTCTCATCAATTGGTGCGTTGCGCCAATCCTTCAAAACAGCCGCGACCTTTTCACCGGTGAGCACCTTCGACGCAACTGCGCCATGGGCTCCTGTTCAATAGGTGCACTGATTCGTGCGTGAGACGAAGGCGGCGAACAACTCCCGCTCGCCAACGCTCCAGTCTGACGGTCCACGTAGGACGGCCTCCAAATATGCCGAGAACGGCCGGCCGAACAGTTCGGGGCGATATGATAGGGTGCGCCGGATGTCGGAGACCGGCTCGTCTCGCCGCACCTGCTCAATTTTCTTGAGTCGCATCTGTGTCTCCTTTCAGGGCTGCTAGTCCGCGCTCCAGTCGTATCATGCCAGCTCCAAGCGCTGCACTCAATGTAATTTCGAAGATTGCATCTTCGCCGTAGCCTGCCGATCGCAAGGTCTCGATGTCTTCTTCGGTGGTCTTGTAAGCATAGAGCGCAACTTTTTTGACATACGCAACTAATTCCGGGGGAACCTGCTCGACCTGTTGAGAGGAGCGCGAGTCCAACTGAGCTGACTGCTCTTCAACCGCGCGTCGTAGCATGGGATCGGTCTCACCAGGACTATTCAGTACCGCGTCGATCAGACGCTGTGAGTGTGCCGCATAACGAGTGTGCATACGAACGTTTTCTCCTTCTTCTCTGTGTGGAAGGCGTGATGAGGGTAGTATGAACCACACGGGAAGATTTTACCACATCAATGATACCGCCTGCACATTCCTTTTTTTGTGTTATCTCAGTCTGGAGAACGTGTTCGAGTTGGGCTCAGCAGAGGAGTTCGCCAGTAATCCAAAGGATGGAGAGCTGTGTATCCACAACTGACATCCACTCGTAACTCAGGCCCATCTGAAACGTAAGAAGAGAAGGAGGGTGATATACTGGGGATATGAGCAGGTTTTACTCGTTAGAGAGAGGAGCGTTGTGAAGAGCAAAGGTAGCGCCAGGAAGCCAACGGAACGCAATCGCCAGGGTGACGGATTCAAAAAGCGGTGGGGCCTGCAACAGCGTATGACCCTCTCATATGTGGGCGTATCCGTTGCCACCGCGCTGCTGATAGAACTCCTGGTCCTCGCGATATTCTTTTTTGTGATCTTACGCCTTCCTTTCATGGAGCAGAATACGCTGAACAGCGCGCAGCATATAGCGCGTATGTATGCGCTGGAAGCGGCTGTCCGGGCAAACGGAGTCAATCTTGACCCTCGCTCCACCTTTCAGCCTGGTCAGCCATCTTCGCTTGTCTTACCAGGAGCAGACTCCACGGAGAGCGTCCCCTACACCGCGACACGCTCTTCTTCTCCCCAGACGGTACCGATTGCGCTATTGATTGCTCCCAACGGCCAGGTCCTCGCCAGTTCTTACCCGGCGCTCTATCCCGCCTCCACGCCTGCCGCCCGCTTACTGCCGGACCAGGCACAGCTCATTCGTGGCGCCCTGGCGGGGAAAGCAAGAGACACGGTCGCGAATACTGCGCAAGGCCGCGTGCCCTCAGTCGTCCAGCCAGTCTTGAACGGGGAAAATAAACCGATAGGCGCGATCTATATACAGATGCCGCCAGTATACAATGCAAATTTCTTCTCGCTCGTGACGTTCTGGCTCTTTACCGCGCTATTCTGGCTCGTCCTGATTGTTCCTATCGGTGCAATCTTCGGCGTACTGACGACGCGGAGTATGGTGCGTCGCCTTCACCGCCTGGTGAAAGCCACAGGACAATTCGCCGGCGGCGACTACTCGCAGCGGGTAGCGGCTACGAAACGAGATGAAATCGGACAGTTGGAACAGCAATTCAATACGATGGCGCAACAACTGGTCGAGAGCATAGCGCAGCAAAAATCGCTCGTTGAGCAGCACACGCGCCAGGAAGAACGCGCTCGCATCGAACAGGAATTGCGTACCGCTCAGCTCATCCAGCTTTCCCTCCTGCCCAAAGAGCGGCCCACGCTTCCCGGATGGCGGATCGCGACCTATTACCAGGCAGCCAGAGAGGTCGGGGGGGACCTGTACGACTTCCTGCCATTCGAAGATGGCCGGTTGGGGCTGGTGATCGGCGACGTCACGGACAAGGGCATGGCTGCCGCCCTGGTGATGGCCAGCACCCGCGGCATGCTGCGCGCCGCGGCGCAGGCAACGGCCTCGCCCGGCGAGGTCCTGGCGCGGGTCAACGATCTGCTCTACGCCGATATTCCAGAAAAGATGTTTGTCACCTGCTTCTACGCGATCCTCGATCCAGTCGGCGGCAGGCTCCGCTATGCCAACGCGGGGCACGATCTCCCGTACCGCCAGCATACGGGTTCGGCGTGCGAACTGCACGCGACCGGTATGCCGCTTGGCTTGATGCCTGGCATGCTCTATGAGGAGCAGGAAGTGGTCCTCGCCCGCGATGAAAACATCCTGTTCTACACCGATGGCCTGGTGGAGGCGCATAACTCCGGGCGCGAGATGTTCGGCTTTCCTCGTCTCCAGGCCTTGCTCGCCGAGCACTCCAACGGGGAATCGCTCATCGACTTCTTGCTGACTGAACTCAAATGCTTCACCGGCGAGGGGTGGGAGCAAGAGGACGACATGACCCTGCTGACGTTGCAAAGGACGCCTGCGACGCCCTTGGAGAAGGGGAAGGATGGGGGTATTCTGTAGGGGCGCGGGCGCTTTCGGGGCGACATTGCAAAAAACCTACCCATGTGGGGTCAGTGGCGGACGAGGCAGCCATCGCGGAACCGTGCGCAGATAGGTTTCATAGCTTTCCCCAAATTGGCTACGCAAAGAGGGTTCCTCGACGAAGACCACAAACATATGAACCACCACTGCTACCAGCAGAGCATATCCAGCAAGCAGGAACGAGCGAAAGAGGATGGCTTCCCCGATCACCACCGAAAGGACAGCAATATACATCGGATTGCGAACCCATTGATAGGGTCCCTCTTTGACAAGGACTACCGGCGCATCGATGGGCGCCGGCGTTCCTTTTCCAATGAAGGTGAACGCTCCCGCACACCAGAGATAGAGTCCAACTCCCAGCAGCAAAGGGAGAAAACCAACCATCCAGATGGATGGAAGCAGAAGCACTGGGCCTGCCGCACCTTGCAGCAGGAGCCAGGGGATACCCCCGGCTACCGTCCCAGGAACCAGGATCGAGAACACGAGCGTTTTCAGAGCGATCATAACACTCCATCTCATTTTCGTAACGTACTATACGGTACGATTGTAAAATATAGAACGGCAAATGTCAAGGGTGAGGGCACTGGTGATTCCCCCGAAGTCCGCAAGAGATCCTGAGCAGAGCGAAGGATGACATGACCCCCTCCTGGTCGCTCACGTGGTATACTTTTCAACGAGGGAGTATACTTTGACAGGCCCCGATAGGCTGTTCAGCGGAGGAGCGGTTGATGGAGAAATCAGCCATAGGGAGCGTGGCCTGGTGTGCGCAGACAGAAGGCTACCAGCTGCGCGAACAGATCGACCAGGGAATCGTCGCGACTTCGGTGAACGACGAGAGTGCTGCGTGGAACGCGTGGCTGGAGCGCGAACCGTCCTTCGCCTTCCAGGGTAGGGATGGCTGCCACCTCACTGTGCTCAAAGAGAAGCGGGGGCAGGGACGCGCCTACTGGACCGCCTATCGCAGTGTGGGCGGCAAACTCAAGCGGAAGTACCTGGGCGCGTCAACGAAGATCACGCTCGCCCGGCTGGAAGAGGCGGCCACGGCCCTGTCCGAAGGCACAGCCGCTTCTGGCATCTCTCCCCATCCACTGCCCTTACCGGGCTCCTCCGCCCCGGTGGAGCGCGACCAGGAAAGGACGCCGTGGCAGGCGTCCTTCGTGGCGACCAAGTTCTTCGTGCCGACTCCTTCGCATGCGCTCATCTCCCGCCCGCGGCTGACGGATCTGCTCAACCAGGGGTTCACGCAGAAGCTCACCCTGGTCTCGGCGCCTGCTGGCTTTGGCAAAACCACCCTCGTCGCGGCCTGGGTGCGCGCGCTCGCCAAAGACGCCTCCGAAGAGCATGCTCAGGTGGCCTGGGTCTCCCTGGATGGCAGGGACAATGATCCCATACGGTTCTGGACCGCGCTACTCACGGCGCTGGATCAGTGCGCTCCCGGCTACTTTCGCCGGGCCCTGGCGCTCTTGCAAGCCCAGCCTTCGCCCGAGCTCGAGTCCGTGCTCACCATACTCATCAATCGACTTGCCGAGGCCACGGCGCCCTGGGTGCTGCTCCTGGACGACTATCACGTGATCAGCGAGCGAACCGTCCATGCCCAGCTCTCCTTTCTCCTGGAGCATCAGCCCCCACACGTGCATTTGCTCCTGCTTTCGCGCAGCGACCCGCCGCTCCCTCTGCCCCGGCTGCGGGCGCAGGGAGAGGTCCTGGAAGTGGGCGCGGAAGAACTGCGTGCTACCGTGGAGGAGACCGCGGCTTATCTCTCGGACGTGATGGGGATACGGCTGCCCGGGGCTGCGGTGTCTGAGCTCACCGCGCGCACCGAGGGGTGGCTGGTCGGCTTGCAGCTTGTGGGTTTCTCGCTCCGGCGCTCCGCCGATCCGGCCGCGATGCTGGAGGAGGTCCGCGGGAGTCTGCGCTACATCCTGGACTATCTGGTCGAAGAAGTGCTCCAGCAGCAGCCACCTTCTGTGCAAAGGTTTCTACTGCGCACCTCCATTCTGGATCAGCTCTGCGCCTCCCTCTGTGACGCCGTCGTCGGAAAGCCCCGCGGGCAGGCGGGTAGTCGGCAGGTGCTGGAGGAGCTGGAGCGCGCCAACGTGTTTGTTGTGCCGTTGGATGAGCATCGCAAGTGGTATCGCTACCATGCTTTATTTGCCGAGGCCTTGCGCTACCAGTTGGAGCAGCAACATGCAGACGAACTCGCTGCCCTGCATCTGCGAGCCAGTTCCTGGTATGCCGAGCGTGGCGATACCTTTCAAGCGGTGCAGCACGCGCTGCAGGCGCGCACCTGGCAGGTGGCGGCTGACCTGATCGAGCAGGTGCCCAATTGGCTCATGTGGAACGATGGGCAACACGAAGCGTTAACGCTGCGCCAATGGCTACAAGCGCTCCCGGCAGATGTCGTGCGTGCCCGCCCCCGGCTGTGCCTGCTCTATGCGCAAGCGCTGTATTTTGCGGCCCCAAGTGCAACCGTGGAATCCTGGCTGCAGGTCGCCGAGGCGGCACTGGCTGCGTCCCCTGCCTCAGCCGAGCGCGAGGAGCAGGAGAACCTGCTGGGTGAGATTGCCGCGTTCCGCGCTGTGCTGGCCATTTTTCAATTCGGCGATGCCCAGGCAGGCCTGGCCCTCGGCCAGCGCGCGCTCTCGCTGTTCTCCCCGCAAAGCCTCACGGCCCGGGCAGACGTCTTGCTGGTACGGGCGACGGCCCATTTTGCAGATGGTGAAATGGGCGCGGCCTCCCAGAGCGCGCTGGAGGCAGAGCGGCTGGCACAGGCCACGGGCAATATCCCGGGGGCGATCTTCTCTCTGAGCGTGGCTGCCAGGAGTCTCCTGGTAACTGGGCACCTCCAAGAGGCATGGGGGGTGCTGGAGCGAGCGGTTCGCCTGGGGAGCGAGCTAGAAGGGGACCTGTCGCCGAGAATGGACCAGGTCTATGCCTTACAAGCGGAGATCTTGCGCGAGTGGAACCGGCTGGACGAGGCGCTCGCGCTCACCACAGAGGCGATCCAGCGGGCCGAGCGGCTAGGAACTCCTGCGACATTGGTCGTCGTATACGCGGCGCAGGCGCGCGTTGCGCTCTCACGCGGGGACCCGGAGGCAGCCCTGGCCGTCCTCGAGCGTGGAGAAGACGTCAAGAGGAGACTGGACAGCACACAGCTCTTTTCCTTCGTCTCTTCCTTCCACACTATAGTGACCCAGATGAAGCTCTGGCTGGTACAGGGAGAGCGGGCGCATGCCGCCCGCTGGGCCGGGGAACTCCTTCGGAACGGGGGAAGTAGCGCTGCAACAGGGAGGGAGCGGGAGGAGGTGGCACTCATCCTCCTGCTCCTTGCACAGGACAGGCCAACAGAGGCGCGTACGCGCCTGATGCCGCTTTTGGAACGCGCCACGAGGCAGGAACGCTGGGGGCATGTTATCGAACTGCGGCTTCTGCAGGCCAAGACGCGGCTCCACGAGGAACAGGAAGCTCTGGCCTGCCTCTCGCACGCGGTGCAGCTGGCCGAACCCGAGGGCTACGTGCGCATCTTCGTGGACGAAGGACCCCGGCTGGAGATGCTCCTCAGGCGGCTCCGGGAGCAGGAACATAAGGAGGGACCGACCCCCTACCTCGATACGCTGCTAGCCGCCTTTCCACCGCGTGAGCGGGCAGAGCAGCATTCATGGTCACCACTCCAGCAAGGGGTGCTTGACCCACTGAGCCCACGCGAACTAGAAGTGCTCGGGCAGCTTTCACGAGGCGACTCCAACTATGAGATTGCGCAGGCACTGGTGATTACTGTCGAGACCGTCAAACGCCATGTGGGTAATATTCTCGGCAAACTGCGGGTGAACAATCGCACACAAGCGGGTGCGCAAGCACGCAAGCTTGGCTTGCTCGCTGACGAAGCACCCTGAGCCCCCCGCGAAGGTAGTAGTGATGACGCCCCGCGGCCCACTCCTCCACAATGCTCCTTTAGAGGCATGACAGCTCGCCCAGAGAACCGTATACTGTGCTGTAAAGGGCGTGTGTTGGCAGTCCTTGATAACGAGAAGGGAATCATGCCTCATGAGAGAATGACACGCAACAACGGGCCAGCTTGCAGAGTGCCTGGCTCGCTTCAAGGGCGACAGGAGCGCAAACAAGGGCTGTGCTGTGGCCACCGACTACTGTATGGAAGACACCCGACTTCCATATGGAAGACGCCCTGTCCCTTTTTGGAAGGCCGCCGAGCGCTCGTACCGAAGCCCCAAGGGCACTTCGGAGAACAAGAAAGGTCCTCAGAGAAAAACCGGAAGCGCTCCAGACGTTTAGGCAGCAGGAGAAGTTGGGGTTAAGGAGACCTCAAATCCCAACTTTTCCAACTGACGAACGAGCCGCTTTTCTTTCCCTTGACGGTCTACCTGATCGAGGTCATCCCCCCCGAGTTCTTCATACTCCTTGTTTTCGGCAATGACATGGGAGATAATCACCAGCAGGGTATGACCCAGGGCCACAGCCGCTCGCTTCTTCCCACGACGAACGGCGATATGATGGGAATGGGCAGAGAGATAAGACTCCTGGAAGTCGAGAGGCTGCGTGCGCTGCTTCGACGAGGGCTGTGCGCAGCCACTGGCTGCCTTTGCGCGTCTTGCCGCTTAAGCGTTTGCCAGCACTTTCATGGTTGCCCGGACACATGCCGGCGAAGGCGCGCCAGGTGTTGAGCACTGGGGAAACGACTCATATCTGGCCCAATCTCGGCCAGGATGATCTCGGCTTCGCGCCTTTGGATGCCAGGGATGGTCTCCAGCCGCAAGAGGATCGCCTCATAGGGAGCAAGCCGTTGGGCAATCTCGGCACTGAGCCGATCGATGGCCTCCTCTAAGCTATCGAGATGAGCCAGGTGCTCAGCCTCGAGGAAGCGATGATGAGGTTGGAGATGACCCGTCAGAGCCTGGGCCAAATGCTCGCGTTTGGCACGCATCCTCCCCCGGGCAAAGTCGGCCATGGCGCTCGGGGCAAGCTCGCCCTTGACTAAAGCCCGAAGCATGTGCTGAGCGGAGGTGCCCATCACATCACTGGCCACCGATGCCAGCTTGATATTGGCCTCCTCTAAGGTTTTCTGAAGCCGGGCGATGACGCGCGAGCGCTCTTCGATCAGCGTTGAGCGAGAGCGAGTGAGGTCGCGCAAGGTGCGAGGCCCTGAGGGCGGGATGAAACTGGGGCGCAAAAGGCCGTGCTGGAGCAAATCGGCAATCCATTCAGCGTCTTTGATGTCCGTCTTGCGCCCGGGAACCGCTTTGATGTGCTGGGCATTGACGACCATCACCTCCAGATGGCCTTCTAACAGGTTGTAAATGGGTTTCCAGAAGACCCCGGTACTTTCCATGGCGACGTGGGTACAGCCATGTTGCTTGAGCCAGTCGCGCAGGCGCAGCAAATCCGGGGTCATCGTGCTAAAGGTCTGTCGTTCTTTGTGCTGTTGCCCCTGCTCTGGGAAGAGGAGACAAGCACCAACCGTTTTCTTGTGAACATCCAGGCCTGCACAGCGTTCATACACAATCTGCATGGCGTTCCTCCTCAAGAGAGAAGAAAGAAACACGAAAGAAACAGGGGCAGGCCACGGGATACCGAGCGATGGGAAATTCTCCCCTACGTGCTCCGCGTGAGAGCGAGCAACAGACGCTGGTGCTTCGAGGTATGAAGGCTCATACTGTTGGTCAGGCTCGTA
>WNGJ01022555.1_pt1 | contig 12260 bp, 10 predicted proteins | sample 5400611 | NCBI WGS metagenome assembly WNGJ01 (sample SAMN13153375, study PRJNA577476) | soil metagenome | isolation source: 40 cm soil or saprolite under Garry oak tree replicate 1 | place: USA:California | collected 2016-06-15 | reverse complement strand
AGGACGAAAAGCGGAACTGCGGGTTGTACGAGCCGAGCCCGTTCAGGACCTTGATGAACGTCTCCTGGGCCAGGTCCTCGGCGAGCCCGCGGTCGCGCACCATGCGGTAGAGCAGTGAGAACACCGGCCGCTCGTAGCGACGCACCAGCTCGCGGAACGCCGCTTCGTGGCCGCGCTTGGCCCACTCGACGACGTCCTGGTCGCTGGCGCCCGTCAGGTGGCCCGGCCTATCTTTCGCGCCTATGGCGTCCCCCCCACGAACCTCCACAACCTTCACAACCTCCACCAACCTCCCGCCCGCGGCGCGGGCGGCTAAACGATCGTACGTGCGCGACATGTTCACCGCGATCGCCCCGCGCTACGACTTCCTCAATCATCTCCTGAGTCTCAACGTGGATCGCTCCTGGCGCCGCGCCGCGGTGCGGCGGCTCGCCTGGGAGCGGACCCCCGACGGCACCTACCTCGACCTCTGCGCCGGCACGCTCGATCTGGCGGCGACGCTCGCCCGCGAGCCGGCGTTCGCGGGGCGGGTGGTCGGCGCGGACTTCGTGGTCCCCATGCTCGCCCGGGGCAAGGGGAAAACCGCCCGCGCCCGTCCGGTCGCCGCCGACGCCCTGACGCTGCCCTTCGCCGACGGCCGGTTCGACGGCGCGATGTGCGCGTTCGGCGTCCGGAACCTGGCGGATTTGGACGCCGGTCTGCGGGAGGCGTACCGTGTGCTCCGGCCGGGCGCGCGTTTCGTGGTGCTCGAGTTCACCACGCCGCGGTTCGCGCCGCTGCGCGCGTTGTATCTGTTCTACTTCCGGCGCGTGCTCCCCGCGATCGGCCGGGCGGTGTCGAAACATAGGGACGCCTATACCTACCTGCCAGAGTCCGTGCTCGCGTTCCCGGACGCCGACGCGCTCGCGCGCCGGCTCTCCGCCGCCGGATTCGGCGCCGTCGGCTACGAGCTCCTGACCGGCGGGGTCTGCGCCGTCCATCATGGCACTCGATAACCTGCGCGCCCTGGTCGAGGCGATCGAGGCGCGGGGGGAGCTCGCGCGCGTCGCTCACCCGGTCTCGGTAAATAAAGAGATCACGGAAATCGCCGACCGCTGCATGAAGTCCCCGGGAGGGGGGCCGGCACTGTTGTTCACGCGGCCGACGCTCGCCGGCGGCGCCGCGTCGCGCCATCCGGTGGCGGTCAACCTGTTCGGGTCGGCCCGGCGCATGGCGCTCGCATTGGGCGTCGATTGTCTCGACGAGATCGGCGAGCGCATCGCGGCGCTCTTGAACCTCAAGGTCCCCGACACCCTCCTCGGCAAGCTCGCCATGCTGCCACAGCTCGCCGAGGTGGCCAAGTTCCCGCCCAAGACGGGCGGCGGCCGCCCGCCGTGCCAGGAAGTGGTGATCCGCGAGCGCGACGTGGATCTGGCGCAATTCCCCGTGCCGGTGTGCTGGCCGGAGGACGGCGGTCCCTACATCACGCTGGGGGGTGTGATCACCCGGGATCCGGGGTCCGGGGTCCGGAACGTGGGGATGTATCGAGTGCAGGTCCTCGGGAAGAACGAGCTGGCGATGCACTGGCAGCGCCACAAGGTGGGCGCGGCCCATTGGCGCGCCATGGCCGAGCGCGGCGAGCGAATGCCCGTCGCGGTCGCCCTGGGAGGCGATCCCGCGTCGATCTATGCCGCCTCGGCGCCGCTGCCCCCCACCATCGACGAGTTCCTGTTCGCCGGGTTCCTGCGCCGGGAGCCGGTGCGCCTCGCCAAGGCGGTGACCTGCGACCTCGAAGTGCCGGCGGAGGCGGAGATCGTGCTCGAGGGGTACATCGATCCGCGCGAGGAGCTCGTCCTCGAGGGCCCGTTTGGCGATCACACCGGCTTCTACTCACTCGCCGACCATTACCCCAAGGTGCACGTCACCGCCGTCACGCTGCGGGCGGAGCCGATCTGGCCGCACACCATCGTGGGCCGGCCGCCGATGGAGGACTACTGGCTGGGGCACGCGACCGAGCGGATCTTCCTGCCGCTCCTCAAGCTCACGATCCCCGAGATCGTCGACCTGCACATGCCCGCCGCCGGGATCTTCCACAATCTCGTGTTCGTGAGCATCGACAAGCAGTACCCAGGGCAGGCGTACAAGGTGATGAACGGCCTGTGGGGCCAGGGTCTGATGTCCCTGGCCAAGGTGATCGTCGTGCTCGACAAGGACGTGAACGTGCAGGATGCGCAGGAGGCGTGGTGGGTGGCGTTGAACCACATCGACCCCGAGCGCGACGTGCGCTTCACCATGGGGCCGATCGATGTGCTGGATCACTCGAGCCGGGGCTTCACCTTCGGCTCCAAGATGGGGATCGACGCCACGCGCAAGTGGAAGGAAGAGGGCTTCACGCGCGACTGGCCCAACCGGATCGTGATGGACGCGGCGACGCGAGAGAGAGTCGATGCCATGTGGAAGGAGCTGGGAATTGACCTGGGCGGCAACGGGCGGTAGAAGGCGGCAAAGGACGGCATGACGGCGCGCGAGGGGCAGACGTTTGCCGGCGAGAGTTTGCTCGTACGCTACGTCAACTTCGTCAAGCTGCCGCACACGGTGTTTGCCCTGCCGTTCGCTCTCCTGGGAGTGGTGGCCGCGTCGTATGCATCTCAGGTGACATGGCGCATCCTCGGGCTGGTCGTCCTGGCGTTCACGTCCGCGCGGTTCGTGGCGCTCGGGTTCAACCGCATCGCGGACCGGGAGCTCGATGCGAAGAACCCGCGCACCCGTGGGCGCGAGCTGCCCTCGGGCCGTCTCTCGCTGCGGCAGGCCTGGAGCGCGGTCGCCCTCGCGGCGGCGCTGTTTCTCTGGACCGCGTGGGCGCTGAACCCGCTGTGCTTCGCGCTCGCGTCCCCCGCGCTCGTGTTCATCGCGGCCTACAGCTACGCCAAGCGGTTCACCCACTGGTCCCACCTCTGGCTCGGTCTGGCGGACGGGATCGCCACGCCCGCGGGGTATCTCGCGGTCACGGGGCGGTGGAGCGAGCCGTGGTGGCTGCTGCCCGCGGGCGCGCTGGCGGTGACGTTCTGGGTGGGCGGGGCCATCCTGCTCGCCAAGCTGCTGCACGGCCTCGCGCTCGCGGCGCTGGTCCTGTTCGGGCTCGGCGCCCACCTCGGCGTCGCCTACTTCGGCGGCGTCGCGCTCGGCGCCGCCCTGATCGCCTGGGAGCACCAGCTCGTCAAGCCGGGTGACCTGTCGCGGCTCAATGCGGCGTTTTTCAGCGCCAACGGGCTGGTCAGCATTGTCGTGTTTCTGGGCGCCCTCGTGGATCGGGTGTTGTGAAACGCGGAACGCGGAAGTCGGAACGCGGAACAGGCGGGCCAGCGCCGGTCGCGCCTGTTCCGCCTTCCGCGTTTCGCGTTCCGCGTTCTCCGCCGCCCCCCCGGCCGCCGGCGCACCCCAAGCGCTCCCCCACCCCGAACCGTCGCGGGCGGTGACGACCAAGCTGCCGGTGATCCTCGCCATCACCGGCGCCTCCGGCGCGCCCTACGGCGTGCGGCTGCTCGAGCTGCTGGCGGTACACCAAGTTCCCACGTGGCTCCTCGTGTCCGCCCATGGCTGGCGGCTGCTCGCCGAGGAGTGCGGCCTCACGGATGACCGCGGGTTGAAGAAAGCGACGGGCGGCGATTGGACCAGCATACGGGTGTTCGACGACAAGGACCGGGGTGCGGAGCCCGCGTCGGGCTCGGCCAAGACCGCCGGGATGGTGATCTGTCCCTGCTCCATGGGGACCGTCGCGGCGATCGCTCATGGCACTAGTCGCTCGCTCATCGAGCGCGCGGCCGACGTGTCACTCAAGGAGCGGCGGCCGCTCGTGCTGGTGCCGCGCGAGACGCCGCTCTCATTGGTGCACCTCCGCAACTTGACGCTCGCGACCGAGGCTGGGGCGGTCGTGATGCCCGCCGCGCCCGGGTTCTACCACAAGCCGCAGCAGGTGCGCGATCTGGTGGACTTCGTGGTGCAACGGGTGGTCGACCACCTGGGGCTCGACATCGCGCTCGTCAAGCGCTGGGAAGGGAAATAGTTGCACGACGCTACGACGCCACATCGTAACAGGGTGCAGTGAGAGTCGGGGTCATCTCGGACACACACGGGATGCTGCGGCCCGAGGTGTTCGACCTGTTCGAGCACGTCGATCACATCTTGCACGCCGGTGACGTTGGGAGTCCCCAGATCCTGATCGAGCTCGAGGCGCTGGCTCCGGTGACCGCGGTGTACGGGAACACGGACGGTCCCGAGTTGCGGGCGCGGCTGCCCCGGGTGGCCGAGGTCGAGCTCGACGGGTTCGCGATCGTGGTGACGCACGGTGACCAGCTGGGGCATCCCACGCCGGACGCGCTGCACGCGGCGTTTCCCAGGGCCGAGATCATCGTGTACGGTCACACCCACAAGCCGCTGCTCGAGCTGGTGGATCGGACGGTCACGGTGATGAACCCCGGCGGGGCGGGACGGCCGCGGTTCGGCATCCCGCCCAGCGTGGGCGTTATGGAGCTCGAGGCGGGGATCCCGCCGCGGGCGCGGTTGGTCGCGTTACGGCGGTGAATATGTGGCGTTCGCGCCACATGCGATTGGTCCAGCCTCGAGCCCGCGGTGTGTTTCGGATTGGCTTGTTTGTTGCGGCTTGTCCACACTCGATACCGATCCAGAGGATCCCGCCGCCACATGAGGACGTCCATAGCGCTGATCGTCGGCACACTCCTGCTTCCGGCCTGCGGCAAAGACACGGGGGTTGGACCTCCGCGAGTCGCCGTGGTGGAGGTCACGCCTGATGCCGCTCTGCTCACCGCCTTGGGCGAGACCCGCCAGCTCTCGGCTGTACCCAGAGACGCAGCAGGCAACCCGCTGAGCGGATTCACCATCACTTGGACCTCCTCCAAGCAATCGGTCGCGAGGGTCGACGAGACGGGACTGGTCACCGCGGTAGGCAACGGCGACGTCGAGATCACCGCCGCTGCCGCGAGCGTGCGAGGCAAGGCGCAGGTCGTCGTGCGGCAGGAGCTCGCCCGACTCCTGTTCGTGGGCCAGCCCAGCGACGCCCTCGCGGGCGAGGCCATCACGCCGGCGGTCGCCGTTGAGCTGCAGGACCCCGGTGGCCACCGGGTTACTGACGCGGCGGTGCCGGTGACGCTGACGCTCGGGGCCAACCCGGGAGGTGCCACACTGAGGGGTAGCGTTGCCGTGACGAGTGTCCATGGTGTCGCCACCTTCAGCGACGTGTGGCTCGACAAGGTGGCCAGTGGTTACACCCTCAGCGCCGCCGCGGCGCAGCTCACGGCGGCCAACAGCGCCGCGTTCGCCGTGGCCCCCGGGCCCGTACAGCTCGCGTTTCTCACGCAGCCCGGCACGGTCGAGGGGCAGGTGGCGTTCGATCCGGTGATCCAAGTCAGGGCGCGGGAAGACCGGTTCGGAAACGCGGTGACTGATGCCCCAGTGACGCTCGCACTGGCCGTGAGTCCCTGAGTGGCCACGTTCGGCGGCCTGAGCCTGGCGCAACCCGGTGATGGGTTCGTGCTGGAGGCATCGAGCGGTGCGGCGACGCCCGCGCGGAGCGCTGAGTTCAGCGTGCGACTCACCTTCGTGCAGGTGAGCGCGGGAGCCGAATACACCTGCGGTGTGACCGTCGTGGCATTCGCCTACTGCTGGGGTGGCAACGTGGCCGGCAACCTGGGTGACGGCACGACCGCTCAGCGCGTCACGCCTGCGCCGGTTTGGGGGGGTCTGCTTTTCGTGGGCGTGAGCCCCGCTTCTCAGGACACCTGCGGTGTGACCACGGACAGCACCGCCTATTGTTGGGGCGCGAACCTCGAGGGCGAGCTTGGTCTGGGGACGCTCGAGCAGCGATTTGCCCCAACCGCCGTGGTGGGCGGATACACGTTCGTCCACGTGAGCGTAGGTGGTTTGCACAGCTGCGGTGTCACCGCGGACCATGTCGCGTACTGCTGGGGCACCAATCAGCAGGGGCAGCTCGGCGACGGCACGACCACCGCGCGATTCACGCCGACCCGCGTTGCGGGCGGCTTAGGCTTCGCGCAAGTGAGTGCGGGCACGTACCACACGTGCGGCGTTACGACGGACGGCGCGACGTACTGCTGGGGGTCGAACGCCAACGGCGAGCTCGGGGATGGCACCCTCGCTGACCGGCTCACGCCCACGCGCGTCCAAGGCACCCTGACGCTCGTCCAAGTGAACGCAGGAGACGGCTACAGTTGCGGCCTCACGGCGGGCAACGAGGCGTATTGTTGGGGCTTCAATGGCGCCGGCCAGCTGGGCGACGGCACCACGCAACAGCGGCTCGAGCCCACTCCCGTGGCGGGAGGCTTGAGATTCGCTCAAGTCAGCGCTTGGTATGCGCACGCGTGCGGCGTCACCACGGGCGGAGCCGCGTACTGTTGGGGCTACAACGGCTACGGTCGGCTCGGCGACGGCACCACGGACGCGCACCTGCAACCGGCGGCGGTGAGCGGGAACCTCACGTTCGTTGCGGTGAGTAGCGGGTTCGCGCACACGTGCGGCGTCACGACCGCCCGATCGCTCTATTGCTGGGGTTGGAACGACCGCGGGCAGCTCGGCGACGGAACCACGGGGCAGCGCCTGCTCCCCACTCGAGTCGTGCAGTGAGAGCGAGAGCCGGCCTCTCCCTCCTCATGCTGGTCTGGGCCGCCTGCCGCGAGTCGACGGCGCCGGCCGGCAACCAGCTCGCGTTTATCAGCGAGCCGACCGACGCCGTGGCGGGCGCTGCCATCGCGCCGGCGATCCGAGTCGAGATCCGGGACCCCATCGGGTACCGCGTGCCCGGTGCTGAGCCGGCTGTGACCCTGAGCCTGAGCGCGAATCCCGGCGGCGCGGTGCTGGCGGGCACGACGACGCGCACTGCGGTGAGCGGCGTCTCCACCTTCAGCGACCTGCGGCTCGACAAGGCGGGCGCGGGCTACACCCTCTCAGCCACGGCGACGTCCCTGGCCCCCGCGACGAGCGTTCCGTTCGCCGTCTCCCCGGGTGCAGCCGCACGACTCGGGTTTCTCTCGCAGCCCGAGACGGCCGAGGGTCAGGTGCCGTTCCGGCCGGCGGTGCAAGTGGCGATCGAGGACGCGTTCGGCAACGTCGTCACCGACGCCGCCGCCCAAGTGACGGTTGCGTTATTCGCGAATCCCGTCGGCGCGGCGCTCAGCGGGATCAGCACGGTCGCGGCCGCGAACGGCGTCGCCAAGTTCGACGCCTTGAGCGTGGCCCTACCGGGGGACGGGTTCGTGCTGCGAGCCTCGAGCGCCGGGCTGACTCCCGCGCCGAGCGCCCTGTTCAGGGTGCGCCTGACGTTCGTGCTGGAGAGCGCGGGTGGCCTCCACACGTGCGCCGTCACGATCGCCGGGTTTGCCTACTGCTGGGGAAACAATGTGCTCGGCCAGCTGGGCGATGGCACGACCACCCAGCGCGAGACGCCCGGGCCTGTCACCGGCGCGCTGAGGTTCACGCAGGTGAGCGCCGGGTGGGAGCACACCTGTGGGGTCACGATCGAGGGCGTCGCCTATTGCTGGGGCCTCGACGAATTCGGTCAACTGGGCGACGGCTCGGTCGCCCAGCGACAGGAGCCTACGCCGGTGGCGGGGGGTCTGAGCTTTGCGCAGGTGAGCGCTGGCCACGACCACAGCTGTGGCGTCACCACGGGCAACACGGCCTATTGCTGGGGCCGCAACGACCTGGGACAGCTGGGCGACAGCACGACCAGTCAACGGACGACGCCCACTGCTGTGGCCGGAGGTTTGACCTTCCGGCAGCTAAGCGCGACGATCCACACGTGCGGTGTCACGACCGGCAATCTCGTCTACTGCTGGGGACGAGATGTCGAGGGTCAGCTGGGCGATGGCACGCCGACCTACCACCGGGACTCGCCGACGCCGGTCGCCGGCAACCTGACCTTCGCGCTGATCAGTACGGGCGACTTCCACACCTGCGGGCTCACCGCCGGGCGGGAAGCATACTGCTGGGGCGAGGGCTGGACCGCGACTCCCGCGCCGATCTCGGGCGCGCTGAGCTTCGCGCAGCTTGACGCCGGAAGCCGACATAGCTGCGGGGTCACCACCGGGAACCTGGCCTACTGCTGGGGCGACAACATCTATGGCCAACTCGGCGACGGCACAACCGACGCTCGGGCGACGCCGACGTCGGTGAGCGGCGGACTCACCTTTGCGCTGGTGACGGCCGGCAATGTGCACACCTGCGGGATCACCACCGGCAAGGTCGCGTATTGCTGGGGCTACAACAGTTACGGTGGGCTAGGCGACGGAACCACCCAGCACAGGTTCGCTCCGGTGCGAGTGGTGCAGTGAGCTCGGACGGAACGGCGCTGACAACGATCTGGACGACCATTCCGGATTGCTGGGGCTCGGGCGGTGGTGGCTGGCTCGGCGACGGAACCAACGTCGGGCGCCTCAGCCCCACGGAAGCGGCGGGAGGGTTGCATTTCGTCGAGGTGAGCGCTGGGTCTTCCCACGCCTGCGCGGTGACCCCCGAAGACGCAGCATACTGCTGGGGCTCGAACGCCGATGGAGGGCTCGGCGACGGCACCACGGCCCAGCGGAACGCCCCGACGCTCGTGGTCGGAGAGGTGCACTTCCTGCACGTGAGCGCGGGAGATCAGCATACCTGCGGCGTCACTACCGATCACGCCGTCTACTGCTGGGGCGGCAACATCTTCGGGCAAGTGGGCGACGGCACTACCACCGACCGCCTCACCCCCACTCGGGTAGTCCCGTGAAGTAGGCTCGACGCCGGCGAGGCGGCGGGTATTTTCTCCCGATCGTGCGACCGCTCGTTATCCTGTGTGGAGGGGCGCTGCTTGCCGCCGCGCCCGACGACGTACGCGCCCAGCGTTCGCCCGCCGGCTGGGCGTCGTTCGTGCGCGCCTTCGACGCGTACGCCGCTGGCGACAGCGTCGTGGGCGGGAGCGCCCTCGTGATGCGCGACGGGCGTGTGATCGCGCGTCACGACTACGGGTTCGCCGATCGCGCGCTCGGGCAGCGGGTGGACGAGCACACGATCTTCCACTGGGGGTCGATCACCAAGACGCTCACGGCGGTCGCGATCATGCAGCTCCGCGACCGCCGGCGGCTGTCCTTTGACGACCGCGTGACGCGCTGGATCCCCGAGCTCCGCCAGGTGCACGACACCTTCGGCTCGCTCGACGACATCACGCTTCGCATGCTGCTGTCGCATGCCGCCGGCTTTCAGGACCCCACGTGGCCGTACAAGGCCGGCAAGCCGTGGGAGCCGTTCGAGCCCGCGCGATGGGAGCAGCTCGTGGCGATGATGCCGTATCAGGAGATGCTGTTCCGGCCGGGCACGCGCTACGGCTACTCGAACCCCGCGTTCATCTATCTGGCGCGCATCCTCGAGCAGCTGACGGGCGATCCCTACGAGTCGTACGTCTACAAGAACCTCTGGTTGCCGCTCGGCATCACGCACAGCTACTTCGGCGCGACGCCGTACGCCCTAGCGCCCCAGCGGTCCAACAACTACGACGTCGTAAAGGACAGCGCGGGGCGCGTCGCGGTGGTGGCGAACGGACGCGACTTCGATCCCGGGATCACGATCCCGAACGGCGGCTGGAACGCGCCGCTCGATGACGTGGGCCGCTGGGTGGCGTTCCTGGCCGGGGCGGGGGACGGGCCGGGGGGCGACACGCTGCTCGCGCGCTCTTCGCTCGAGGAGATGTGGCGGCCCGTGGTTGCGACCGAGGACTCGACGGCGCCGGGAGACTCGATGGGCCTGTCGTTCTTCGTGCTCTGGCGCGACGGCGTCCGCTTCATCGGCCACACGGGTCATCAGGCCGGGTTCCGGTCGTTCTTCTACCTGAATCCGCGCACGCGCGCCGCCGTGATCGCGGCCTTCAATACGACCAACGACGCGGACGCCGGGCGGTCGGAGACGGGGTTCCGCGCGATTCGCGACCAGGCGCTCGGGCTCATCGCGCGGTAGCGGGGCGGCCGCCTAGCGTGGGCTCGAGCCGGCAGCGGCCTGCGCCGGCGCCGCCTTCGCCCCCCGCTCCACCACCCGTGGCATGACCGGCGCGCCGGGCGCGAGCAGCTCCAGGCCGCCCACCACGACCTGCTCACCGGCATTGACGCCCTTCGTCACCTCGACGAACCCGGGCGTGCGGACGCCGAGGTCCACCGGTCGCCGGGTGGCCTTCCCATCCACCACGACCCACACCGCGTTGGCTCCCTCAGCCGGCACCACCGCCTCCTCGGGGACGACGATCGCCTGGGGACGCACGGCGGTCACGAGATGCGCCTCGATGAACATCCCGGGCTGCAGCAGCCGGGCAGGATTGGGCACCCGCGCCTTGACGAGGATGGTTCGGCCGGGAAGCTGCACCACCGGGTCCACGAAGTCGACTTGTCCGGTGAAGTCGCGACCGGCGATGGCGGCGACGCGGAACGACACCTGCTGTCCCGGCTTCAAGTCTCGCGCAAACCGCTCCGGCACTTGGAAGGCGGCGCGCTGCGGGTTGACGGTATGGAGCGACAGCAGCTTGGTGGTGTTGGTGACATAGTCGCCGAGGCTGACGTAGCGCTGCCCCACGGCGCCGGCGAAGGGCGCCCGCACGGTCGTGCGGTCGAGCCGGATGCGCTGCAGGTCGTACTGCGCCTGAGCGCTGCGGGCTTCCGCCTCGGCCTTTTCCAGGTCCGCCGCCGAGGAGGCGTTCTGCTGCGCCAGGTCTTTGGCGCGCGCCAAGGCCTGCTGGGCGAGATCCCGCTGGGCCTCGAGCTGGGCGACCTGGGCCTTGAGCTGGGCGTCGTCCACCTTGAAGAGCGGCGTCCCCTGGTCGACCTCCTGTCCCTCGCGCACCGGGATGTCGACGATGCGGCCGTCCACCTCGGGGCGGAGGTCGATCGACTGCACGGCTTCGATCTGGCCCGTCGCGGCGATCTCGTCGCGCACGGTGTCGACGCGCGCAACCGCGACCTCGACGGGCATGCCCATGGGAGCGCCGCCGCCGAAGCCGGCCGCTCCGCCGGCCTTACCCTTCTTGCAACCGCCGAGAGCGACCACCGCTCCGGCGACAACCACGCACCACGCACTACGCGTCATGTTGATCACACTCATTTCTGTTGCGGTTCGGGAAACAGGCGCCGGCCGAGGATGGTCTCGAGGCCCGCGAGGGCCAGTCGCGCGGCGTAGCGCGCCTGCACGAGGGTCGCGTCGGCATCGTCCAGGTCGGACTGCGCCTTCAAGAGGTCGAGGATGGTGGTCGCGCCCGTCCGGTATCGGGCTTGCTGCACCCGATAGTTCTCGCGCGCCACCTGCGCCTGCTCGGCCGCGAGGTCCACCGTGGCCCGGGCCGTCGTGAAGCCCTCATAGGCAGCGACGACGTCGCGCCGAACCGAGCGCTCCGCGGAATCGCGCGCTGCCCGGAAGACGTCGCGGCTTACGCGCGCCTGACTGATCAGGGTCTGCCGCTGAAAGTTGTCCCATATCGGGAGCGTCGCCGTCAACGTGAGCTGCGTGAACTTTGCGCTCGTCGGGTAGAAGCGGTTGTCGTACGCGATCCCGACGCCGCTCAGACTGAGGCGTGGCAGGAGTGTGCCCAGCCGGCTTCGGAAGATCGCCGCCGCCTGGCGTTCGTTGGCCCGAGCCAGCCGATACGCCGGCCCTTGGCTCGCCGCCTCGTCCACGGCGGCGTCGAGCGTCATGGGCAGAGCGCTGGGCAGGACGCTGTCGAGCGGAGCGGCATCCACCGGGCCCGCGGCGCCCACCCGGCTCCCGAGCGTAAGTCGTGCGACCCGGACGGCGGCTTCCTGCTGCACCAGACCGACTCGCGCCCGGCTGAACTCTAGCCGTAGCTGCAGCGAATCGGTCTGCACGGCGGCACCGGTGGTCACCCGCGCCCGCGCGACGCCGAGCTGCTGCTGGGCACGCTGGACCCGCTCCCGCGCGACCCGCAGGAGCTCGCTGCCCGCGAGCACGGAGTAGTAGGTCGCCTCGGTGAGGAGAGCGGAGCCGAACCGCACTAGAAGCTCCCCCGCGTGCGCGCCGTCCAGCGCCGCGGCCGAGCGCGTCAGTTCGGCAACCTTCTGTCCTCCCGTGAAGAGGTCGTAGCGCAACGCCACCTGAGCGGAGACGGCGTACGACTCGGGCTTGAGCGTGCCGAAGTTGAAGAACTGTGGGATGTTCTTGGTGGCGTCCGTCTCGACCCCTACTGCCGGGAGCAAGAACACCGAGAACGCGCTGCGCCGTGCCCACCT
>WNGJ01014580.1_pt1 | contig 12261 bp, 10 predicted proteins | sample 5400611 | NCBI WGS metagenome assembly WNGJ01 (sample SAMN13153375, study PRJNA577476) | soil metagenome | isolation source: 40 cm soil or saprolite under Garry oak tree replicate 1 | place: USA:California | collected 2016-06-15 | reverse complement strand
AGAAGCAAAGAAGCAATGGATTAAACCTGGCTCAGATCGCGCGCAGATTGCTGATCGCCTGCTAAAAGCTTTAAGCTGAGCGTAATTTCTTGAGAACCAGGAACATTTTACTCGCGCCTCATGGCTGTTGGCTGCGATGGTACCCCACAGAACAGCATAGAGTGGGGTACCTCGCGACGAACACGATGCAGCGCAAGAAGAGAGTCGATAGCAGAATGGGTGGGGAGAAGGTCGCTATACCTTCTCGATGCGGTACCACACCTGCCAGTCACCTACATTCTCAGGGTCGCGCATCTGGTCGCTGGGTTTGTAACTTCCAAGCCAATCCTCTACATTACCGCTGAATGCCCGCTTGTAGTAGTAGGTGCGCCCTGCCTCTTCTGCCTCTGTGCCGGCGATTTCTACAGTGAGATCGTCTGCAATCGTTCCACGGAAGATCTGCTTGTTGATATGAACCTCGTAACCTCCCCTCCTGTTATGGACCGGATAGGTCCCATGTAGGGGAAGCCGAGTCGTCGCATCGACGCCACCGCCACCTGCGCCGATCACGTGCGCTGTGAAACTCACCTCGCCCGAACCATGCACGAGTGGACCGTAGTAATCAAGCACTTTGATCTTTTCGAGGATGATGCAGATGCGCGTCCCTCTCTCATCCGTGTCGCGGGAACACTCATCAACCGCCTCCTCGGCAAGCCCTAGAGCACGGGATGTCAGGTAGTCCACCTGTTTCGAGAGGATGGGGTACCACCGACTACCCGGGTCCGTTCCCCTTAGGCGCTCCTCAAAGGCGGTGAGAACGCGAATCTCACGCGCATACAGGCGCAGCGCCTTATTCACAGGAATCGTGAGCCGGAAAGCGCCCACGGCAATGCCCAGCGGTGCTCGTGCCTGTAGTACATCGACGGTGTAGACCTGTCCCGCTTTGATACCGGCGGGTAAAGTGACGGTCAGCAGTCCCGCTAGCCTTTCCTGGCCTATATTTGGAATGGGAAGGTACGTTACCCCGCCAGGCGTGAGGGCGAGCGTGTGTTCGTCAAGGGCGCGTACAGTCTGTGGCTCCAGGCGAAGATTGCGCAGGTACATCACGTACTCAACATCCAGCGAGGGCAGGTAGACCTCAACCTGAGCATCGGGCGGCAGGTTGTTCCAGAAAAACACCAGTTCGTCGACACCCAGGCCCCTTGAGGCCAGGCTGGTGGAGGCAAAAGGCGCTTCCACCTCGCCGGTGAAACCCGTAGTCCCCGCCGTGTTGAAAGCGGCCAGTTCAGCCGCGGCGGCCGTTTCGTCGCGCTGCTGCAATATCCGCATGCGGGTCAGCTGTTGCCTTTCACTCTCCCGCCGGGTCCGCTTCAATTCCTCATCGCCTGCAAGCACGATATCGAAACTGTGTTGTACTGTGCGTGTTGCTTCGTCACGCCCAGGATTGGCGGTCTCGATGATCAGCAGGTTGCGCTGCGCGAGATTGTCCGATGTGGCAGGGGTTGCGTTGGCATCGGTTGGATCGCCTGGATAGAAGATCTCCGCTACCATGCACTGGTGCTGCCCTCGGATGATATCCCTGATCGAGACACACTGTGACGCGGGGAAAGGACCATCCGCAGCTGGCGCCGCTGGATAACGCGGGGTATCCGAGTTGATATCCAGGTGGGCTCCAAAGTAGCGAATGGTTTCTCCACCTGGCGGCGTGATGTCAAACGTCTGCACATTCGCGGGGTCGGGCTGCGTGGCCATTGAAGCAGAGCCAGGCGCGGTATCGCGCGTTTCTACTCGCGGCGCGGCAAAGCAAGGGATAGAAACGATCTCGGCGTCAGGACTCGTTCTACCCAGCAAGGCAATCGGGGTCGCTCCTCCCGATGTGGGGTAGTTTGTGTTGGTGAAGCTGAGATTGCTGACCGCAGTTGTAAACAGGCGGAAAAACACGCTGACGCCGGGTACTTGGGCCTGCGTCCGCACACGCACACGGGCGAGCGCGAAGTTGTACACATTCTCCCCGTTCACCTGTGGCAGGAGTTCAAGGGGGGCCTGGTTTTCATCCGCTGGAATACCCTCGAAATTTTGCGTGCCGGCATTGAATTCGTTGATCACATCCTGAATGTACTGGTTCGGGTTCCCCGCCGCGGCAACACTGTGGTTGAACTTCAATTCGGAATTCCTGACCGAGAAGACACGTGTATCGAAGCTCAGCCAGTACGGATTTTGACCATGAACATCGATCATGTACGGATTGGCCGCGTGGAACAATTTGATAGGCGCGCTCAAGACATTCTGAACGGTGTTGCCGGCACGGTCCCGCGCGCTGATTTTCAGGTAGGCATACTGAACGTCGCCGGTATTGGGCAAAAGCGTCGCGATGGTATGCACATCAAAAATGACCAGATACTGGAACAACACGCGCTGCGAAACATTGTCTGACAATGCTGGTTGCTCTTTAAACTGATCCGTCAACGCGACGGTAAACCAGTTCACCGGGTTTCCGTTACTATCAACGACTTCTACTCCAGGCGGAAAGCTGCCGTCGGCGGCGATACCTGATGCAACAGTGCGCGCAGGGTCTGCGAAAATGCTGGAGGTGCCGAGTCCCACAGGCGGCTCAGGCGGGTCCTGCACGACGATGAAGAATGTGCTCGAGAATGTCGCCTGTCCAGCGCCGGCAGCCTTCACGGTAATATCATCCACGGAGAATGCGCTTTCATTGAGAATGGTTGAAACGACCGGCGCGCGATTTTCTTTGACCAAAATGATATCGATGGTCTCCGTGTAGTCGAACTGGTCGTTGGGGCCGTTCACCACGAGCTGATTCCCCACTGCGTCCAGACCGATGCTGCCGGGAATCTGGCCGACGGCTTGCAGATGACCCGTGATCCGAATGCGGCCATTCTTAAAACCGACCGCGCCGCCTGGAAGATTCTGTTTGGCGAAAGCGCCCACGCCATCAGCGTCCAGAGCGTGAAATTGGATTTCGGTCGCCGGTAAATCCACGCCCTGTTGAACGGCGTCGATGGGGATAGGAATCGCGTCGAGACCGGGGACTGGGGTAAGATCGGAACTATTGCGGTCGTCAACGCATTGTTTGGCTGTACTTGATCTGGTTGTGGCGCGACATGATGCACGATGGTGATCTGTCCGGGATAGTCTGTGCCATCGCTTTCAATGGGCCGGAAGCTGTCGAAGCGCGGTTGTCGAACCTCCCAGAGGTAGTCGATCCAGTGATGCCAGGCCATGAAGCGGGGGCTGTAATTGTTGGTATAGATGTCTGCAATGTCGCCTGTTGCATCTTCAGGGTTTCCGTGTCCGGCAGAATGGAGGTCGCCTTCTGCGAAGGCTGCAAGCGCCGCTAAGGTGTTAAAGTGTTTCACCTCGTCCTTGATCTCCTGATCCTGCAGGGCTGGATTATCGTCGATCTGTTTCTCCGGTAGCACCTGTTGAAAGGAACCACCCTGGAGCGCGTAGACCTCGTGGAAGTGTTGAAGGGCAGGTGGCTTCCATCGTTCCACCGGTGGCATACCCTCCCGCCTCCGCCAGTTGTCATACGTGTTGAGGAGGTCACGGTGGAAGAGTAAGAAGTCTCCTGGCAAGTTCGTCCGCGAACAAAACTGGCCGAAAGGGCTGTTCACGGGCGCGAAGGGGTCATTCATCGCCACTGCTGTAGAAGAAGCACAAACCGAGGTTCCTACATGCCAGATGTTATGCCAGCGGTTTGCGACATCCATAAACTCGATGTCGGAAAGGGGCACGCCATCGGCATCGTACTCGATCGGCAGGGGGAAAACGGGGATACCTAAGAGTCGGTTGCGCATAACACTGGACCACTTCATGAATCCCCAGAAGCGAATGCTGTAGATGGCGGCCCCTTCGTTTGCCAGTTCAATCCCCTCCAGCGTACTGAACGTGTGGACGAGGTTCCAGTGATCGAGGATGGCAAGTCCTAAGGCGTTGGTATTGCCCACGCCAAAGTCCGCCTGGAGATTCGCCGTCGTTCTCCCACCGGCTAGCTGAGGATTGAGCGACGGGCCTGCAGATGCTGGCGGAAACCAGGGATACACGAAACCAGGCGAGGGAATATCCGTTGTCGGCACGCGGCCCAGGGCCTCTGAACCATTCCAGGGGCGAACACGAGTATAGCCATGTTCAAAGCGCCAGGCTTCATATTGCCACAACAGGCCATCTTGATGTAATGGATCGCCTACGTAATGCTGGAAAAAGAGATCTCCTCCATTGGGCATACTTGCCAGGTTGGCATGAGCTGCAAGCCATGCTGTGTGGCCTGGACTGAGCGTGTCGATAAAGGTGCGGAAATCGGGATTGGACATAGTGACTCTCTTTCATGAAACTGAAGTACAGATAAAAGACGTTCATGCTACGACAACATCGCAACCATATTCGATGGAGGCTCACCAATCGTTGTTAACCAGGTCAAAGTGTTCTCTGATGAGCGCTCCTTCCTAAAGACATCTGAAAGTTGCGATCTCAAATTGAGGATCTTTCCTCAATGGTAGACGACGTGATTCCAGATTTTTTGTGGATGGGATAGAGGAGAAAATAGAGAAAAATGGATCGATGTCATGGATATCAACTACTCTACCACCCCTGATTGCAGAGGGCCGCAGCAACACCGAGATCGCGGCGCGCCTGGTCCTGAGCTCGAAGATGGTGCGCAACCACGTCTCCAACATCTTCAACAAGCTACAGGTGGTTGACCGGGCACAGGCCATTATCCGCGCAAGAGATGCTGGCTTGGGAAACCAAACGTAGTCGGCGCCCGCGAAGTCTCCTCAGGGGAGTCACATCGTCTTACCGACTGCTCGCTGTCTTGAAAATGGGTAATTCTACGGATGTTTTAAGCTCCCTCGAGTAGAGAGCAAAGCACAACTAATTGCGGGAGAAAAAAGACATGCTCTCATGATAAGAATATGGATAGTCATTTGCCTTGAACGCTGCTATACTCGCACCAGCACCTTCAAGACTCCTCTTTGACTGGCATACTTGAATGCAACCAATCCCTCATCGAGACAATAGCATGCGCTGATCAATGGGCGAACATCGACAAGCTTCTGGCTCAGTGCGCGTATTGCCGGGGGAAAGGGGCCACAGCGCGATCCCTGTACCCGTATCTCATCGATCACAACAGGGGCAAGGTGTAGTAAGGTCTTTTCTGCGACCGTACTTTTTAAGGTAATAACTCCCCTGGCTCTTACTAATCGCAACGCCATTTCTAGTCCTTGGGCCGATCCAGTACATTCGACAACCATATCGACACGTCGCCCATTTTCTAAGGTGAAACTTTGTGCGTCGGCAAGCACATAAGTATGCACTCCGCGCTTTCGTGCTAGTGCCAGTTTCTCCTCATGCTTTCCTAGCATCACTACCTCACAGCCGCTTAGGGTGAGCACTTGCGCCGCCAGTTGGCCCATTTTGCCATCACCAAGGATGACGACGCTGTCTGTTGGCTTGAGATGTACCTGTTCCAAGATTTCAAAGTTGGCTGCGAGCGGCTCAACAAATACCGCTTCCTCATCACTGACATTCTCGGGCACGAGATGCAGGTTTGCGACGGGTAAGGTCAGATATTCGGCGAACGCTCCATCACGATTGACAATCCCCAAGGTAGTGCGATTTGGGCAATGAGTAGGCATGCCGCGCTGACAATACGGGCAATCGGGACGATGGCAAGCGGCGTTAATTTCACCAACAACACGCTGCCCGATGAGGTGTCCGTACTGTTCCTGCGCGACATCGCCGTACACTGCTTCTACCAGACCCACAAACTCATGACCTAGCACTCCGTGAAAACCCAGATAGCCGCGCACAATCTCAAGATCAGTGTTGCAGATACCCGCCAGCAAGATGCGGATAAGGGCTTCGCCATTCATCGGCTTTGGTTGAGGATAGTTAGTATCAAGCACAAGGCCAGTTTCTCGGTAAACCAATGCACGCATCACATTGCTCCTGATCTGCTTTTTCCCTTTTCGTGTTACTATATACTAGCACGCCACTCTGTCAAGAAGGCGAGTGAGGAGGTCAATGATCGCTGTCTCGTCAAACCTGGTGGAAAATCGAGAGAATGTTCTTGAGGAAGATGCACCCTCGCGGGCGCACTAACTGCATCGCCAGTTCCAGGCCCGGTGCTGAGCCGGTGCATTCTACGACGAGATCGACACGGGAAGCGGGAGAAGTGGAAGCAATGAATTGCGCCCCTACAGTTTTTGTTGAGATACCGCGTTGTGCCGCCAGTGCCAGCTTCTCCTCGTGTTTGCCGACCATCGTGACTTCGCAGCCACTCAGGGCCAGAACCTGAGCCGCGAGTTGGCCCATCTTGCCATCGCCCAAAACGATCACACGGTCTGTTGGTTGAATATGCACTTGCTCAATCATCTCGAAGTTGGCCGCCAGTGGTTCTACAAAGACTGCCTCTTCATTGCTTACATTCTCAGGCACGACGTGCAAGTTTTCTATAGGGAGCGTCAGATACTCGGCAAACGCACCATCGCGTCCAAGGATACCAAGCGTGGTACGATGCGGGCAATGGGTAGGCATATTGTGCTGGCAGTACCAGCAATCAATGTTGTGGCAGGAGGAGTTGATCTCTCCGACGACGCGCTGACCAACCAGGGGGCTGGTCTCTGGGATGCCTGACTTATCGAGCACTTCTTCGACGATGCCCACAAATTCATGGCCCAGTACGCCCTGGAAATCGAGGTAGCCACGTGTGATTTCGAGATCGGTGTTGCAGATACCGGCCTGCAAGACGCGGATGAGGGCTTCACCTTTCATGAGGGCAGGGTCAGGATAGTGTTGTTCAAACGATAGGGAATTGTGAGCGTAAACCAAAGCACGCATATACTATGCTCTCTTACTATGCCTCTCGCTTGATGGCTCGAGTAGAACCTGACGCCCGCAAGAACCTGACGCCCACAAGGGGCGTCACTACATTTTGGCTTTTCCCCACCTCCCCTCACCATATGAAGCTTGTCCACCAATTTATTGTACATCATGATGAGGTATCTCTCTGGGGTTGCGCGACTTCACCTGTGAGCGAGGTTTGGGATTTCCCAAACGGGAGCGGAACTGAGTGCAGTTTTGCAAGAGGGAGTGGTTTACTTTTTTTACTCGTGTATGGCGTTTTGAACGTCGTCAATACACGCAACCTTCACAATCTCAATGGTGTAGCCTCGTTTCTTCCACTTGCCTATTCCCCTCTCCAGACGAATCTCTAAATCCAGGCGCGTAGGAGCTTCCACCATACCCGTTGAGGTCATAGGAGTATGCTGGGAATGGGTGATACAGTAAGTGACATAGTACTTCATAGCTCTCTGCTTTCTTGTGGCGGCTATCAAGGATTTATTCTGGTCATGGTCCGCCGGGTCGTACTCATCTGACGGAGGTAGTTGGCGAGATGCGCATTGAAGGTCAACCCGTCGAACCATTCAGGGTAGGTTTTATGAAGTGATTTAAAGGCGAGGGTGATTACATGTTGAGCAAACAGATTCGCGTCCATTGCAGCAAGCAGGGTTCGCAGTTGATGCGGTGAAGGTGCACGCCATACTCCTGACCTTTCACTTTCCGCTCCGTACTCATCACAGTGTAGGTGAGGGAGCGTTTCTGTCTCCGGGGGTTCGGGGATATATCCTAATGCAAAGCGCGTATCTTCTGGTACATCAAGAGTTAACCCGGACGAATTTTCCCCTTCTACCCACCGGTGAATGGTGGAAAAGAGGTCAGCATCGCTGAGCGCCAGTAAGTCCACCTGGACTTGTTTGACAAAGGTGCGGGATTGGCCGTTCATTTTCACTGGCGATCCTTCCTGATACTGCGTTTGGAAAGTGCACTATACAGCATGCTCTAAGTATACCACAGAAGTCCACTCTACTTTTGGCTCTTTTGGCTCTACCCAACATGTCGTAATTGTTCCAATTGAATTCGCCTGTTTGCGAGTGCCGCTGCGGTTTGGAAGCTGCTCTCTCATTGACAGGGCATGCAGGTTGTTCTATTATCAACAGTATCAATAAGCATTGCATTTATTACCGGCAAACAACAGTTCTTTAATCATGTTCGAACGGTTATCGTACAAATCCAATGAGGAATAAAAAATATGAGTCATGTTTTCCGAGTTCCCGACGAGGTTTATAGGGAAATTGCTGCCTACGCTGCGCAGCATGGGCAAACTCCCGATGCGCTCCTTATCGCATTGGTGAAAGAGGGTATGGAACAACTGAAGCAGACGGATTCCATGGTTGCTATTCCTAAAGGTTTCTATGATCCTGCACATGATCCACTGGCGCCATTCATCGGAGCATTCGATGGTGGTGATGATGATCCTGGCTGGATTGAGCGTCACGATGAGTACTTTGCTGGTATCAGGGAGGATGGGGCTCAGTATGGCAACAAGCAGTAGCCTCTTCGTCGATACATCAGGATGGGCATACCTGGTTGATCGCAGCGCGCAGATTCATGAAGCACTCACCACTGACCATCATTTTACGCAAGCAGGTTTTGTCCGGCTTCCTGCTCTGTAAGTATTGCAGATGGGCCGGGACGCGATTATGGTTTTAAGTAATGTTGGGGGCATAAATTCTGTAGAGGTGAGGACGCTTGCGTAGCCCCGGGTGGGCTCTCTCCCCAACACTTTTCGCATCGGCCCTCACGCCTGATGCCCAGGGGCATCACTACATCTCAACCAGCCTCCTCCCCCTCCCCTGAGCGTGTCTCCTGGTGGGGGTGGAGGTGGATGGGCCAGTCCAAATGTAGTGATGCCCCTGGTGGGCATCAAATACGCATCAACCTAAGAACAAGCCCATCAACATCCGTAGTCCTGTTGATCCGGCTTCCATCTTGGGGGAACACGACCACCCCCCACCCCGCGGGCGACCCTAAAGGCCCTCCCAACCCCTCATCATCCTCCCTCGCCCCTACGGATCATCCGGCCCTGTACCTGGTTTCCCGGCTTCGGTTGATGCCTATTTGATGCCCCTGGTGGGCATCAGGCGCCACTTCCCCGCCCCTACCTGTCTTTCTCCTCGCCTGTCAGGGCGGCCTGGGCCGCGGCCAGGCGGGCGACGGGGACGCGGTAGGGGGAGCAGCTGACGTAATCGAGGCCGATTATGTGGCAGAACTCGATGCTGTTGGGGTCGCCGCCGTGCTCACCGCAGATGCCCAGTTCCAGGTGTGGATTTGCCGCGCGGCCCTTCTCCACTGCCATGCGTACCAGTTGGCCGACGCCGTCCCGGTCGAGTGTCTGGAACGGGTTGACGGGTAGAATCTTCACCTTTTCTTTGGCTCCTGGCTCCTCTAATCCATCGACGTAGCGGAGTAGGAATTTGCCCTCGGCATCGTCGCGGCTTATGCCGAAGGTGGTCTGTGTGAGGTCGTTGGTGCCAAAGCTGAAGAATTCTGCGACGGGTGCGATCTGGTCAGCGGTCAGGGCTGCACGCGGCAGTTCGATCATCGTGCCGAACTTGTATTCGACAGCAGAAGCCCCGGCCCTCTCCGCTTCAGCGGTGATCTCTTTTGCTACTGCCTCAAGCTGGCGGCGCACCTCCTTGAGTTCGTTCACATGTCCCACCAGTGGGATCATGATTTTGGGCTGGAGCTTCTTGCCCTGTTTCGCCAGGGTGAGCGCGGCTTCGAGGATGGCGCGCGTCTGCATGATGTTGATCTCAGGGAAGAGCAGACCCAGGCGACAGCCGCGCAGGCCCAGCATGGGGTTCATCTCGCGCATCGCGCCGACCGCTTCTAGCATTTTGCGCTTCTCTTGTAGCTCCTCTTCGTGTCCACCCTCTGTCTCCAGGCGTGTCACCTCCACCAGCAAATCCTCGTAGGAAGGGAGGAACTCGTGCAGCGGGGGGTCGATCAGGCGAATGACGACCGGATAGCCCTCGCCAGTTTTGGGATCGACCATCGCGGCAAAGATACCCTCAAAGTCGCTGCGCTGGAATGGCAGCAATTGGTCGAGGGCGGCCTGGCGTTCCTCTTTATCCTTGGCCAGGATCATCTTCTGCACGATGGGCAGGCGTTCCTGTTCCATGAACATGTGCTCGGTGCGACAGAGGCCGATGCCTTCCGCGCCGAAGGTCACAGCGCGCTTTGCATCGCGGGGATAGTCCGCGTTGGCCCATACGCCGAGCCTGCGGTACTTGTCTGCCCAACTCAGCAGCTTCTTGAGATCGACCTCTTTCTCATAATCGGGGTCGACCGTCTTGATGATGCCCGCGAATACTTCGCCGGTTGCGCCGTCGATGGAGATATCGTCGCCCTCGTGGAGCACGATATCCCGCCCGATCACGCGCATCAGGTGTTCCTCCTCGTTGACGCGGATACCCTCGCAGCCCGCTACGCAGGGCAGGCCCAGTCCGCGCGCAACCACGGCGGCATGGCTGGTCGCACCGCCGCGCGCCGTCAAGACGCCTTTGGCCACCAGCATCCCATGCACATCATCGGGGCTGGTCTCAGGACGTACGAGCACAACCGGCGTGCCAGCTTTGCCCAGTTGCTCCGCCCGGTCGGCATCGAACACGGCTTTGCCGGTGGCAGCGCCGGGAGAGGCATTCAGACCCTTCGCCAGCAAGCGGCCCTCTTTCGCCGCCTTCTCCTTCTCCTTTTCATCGAAACGGGGCAGCAGCAGTTGATACACCTGACCCGGCTCAACGCGCTTGATGGCCTCTTGCTCGCTGATCAGACCCTCTTCCACCATATCGACAGCCACTTTGATGGCTGCCTGGGCGTTGCGCTTGGCCGAGCGCGTCTGGAGCATGTAGAGGTGGCCTTTTTCGACGGTGAATTCCAGGTCCTGCATATCGCGGTAATGCTGTTCCAGGCGCCTGGCGATTTCCTGGAACTGTTGATACACCTGGGGCAGGTCCTGTTGCAGACGGCTGATTTTAGATGGAGTGCGAATACCCGCGACTACGTCCTCGCCCTGCGCGTTCAGCAGGTATTCACCGTAGAGCTGCTTCTCGCCCGTACTGGGGTCGCGTGTGAAAGCTACGCCCGTGCCGCTATCATTGCCCATGTTTCCGAAGACCATACTCTGCACGTTGACAGCCGTGCCCAGGTCGTGGGGGATCTTGTTGAAATTGCGATAGTCAATGGCGCGTTTGTTATTCCAGGAAGAGAAAACGGCCTCGATGGCTTTGTGCAACTGCTGGTAGACATCGGTGGGGAACGGCTCGCCTGATTGTTTTTCGGCGATCTGCTTAAATTCGGCCACTATCTTCTTCAGATCGGAGGCGGGAATTTCCGCGTCGCTGGCAACCCCGGCGGATGTTTTGTACTGATCCAGCACGTGCTCAAAATCGCGCGGGTCGGTATCCAGTGAGCTTGACCAGGCCCAGCACCGTCTCGTCGTTGATGCCCAGGTTGAGCACGGTATCCATCATACCGGGCATAGAGAACTTCGCGCCGGAACGCACCGAGACCAGCAGCGGGTTATCCTGCTTGCCAAAGCCCTTGCCGGTCTGTTGCTCAACAATCTTCAACGCCGCCAGCGCCTGCTTCCACATGCCCTCTGGAAACTGCTTGCCCGCGTCATAGTAGGCGTTGCAGGCTTCGGTGGTGATAGTAAATCCTGGGGGCACCGGCAGTCCGGCGTTGGTCATCTCGGCCACGCCCGCGCCCTTGCCTCCCAGCAGATCGCGCATTTTGGCGTTGCCCTCACTAAATAAATAGACCCATTTCCTGGGGGATTGTTTTACGGCCCCATCCAACTCCGACCGTGTGATTTGTTGTGTCACGAATCGCCTCCATTTAATAAAAAAATTATTCTGCATCTTGGGGAGGGACGAGGGCGACCGCGAGGGTCTCCACCCGGCATCCCCCCACTCCCGCCCTTACAATGACTACGCTGCTAATACGATGGCTCTTGCCCACTTCAAAACGTGGCGTGCGTGTTGTAGGTATGTTTGTGCCTGCTCTGCGCTGATCACGTCGTCGGCTTCCTCCGGCGGTGTGTCAGCATAGAACGCTTCGGGATGGAACGGCGTCAATAAGGCCATTTCATCCTGAATATTTGACGGAGCGCCTACTTTGGCGCCAAGTGCGCGCAAGTCGTGGTCATACATCGAACGGCGACCAAAACGCAGCAGGCTTACCGCCTGGGCAGCCTTTTCCACCGCCTGATTACAAAAATCTGCACAGGCGAAGTGCCTGCCTAATCCCAGTTCCACCCCTGCAGTCGCTAAATCCTGCGCTGACTCTGCAAATAAGCCTAACGCACCCTGTAGATCACCTTCTTTAGCAACTTCCGTGTCCGCGTCCTCTTCCTCGTCT
>WNGJ01008137.1_pt1 | contig 12261 bp, 10 predicted proteins | sample 5400611 | NCBI WGS metagenome assembly WNGJ01 (sample SAMN13153375, study PRJNA577476) | soil metagenome | isolation source: 40 cm soil or saprolite under Garry oak tree replicate 1 | place: USA:California | collected 2016-06-15 | reverse complement strand
CGCCGTAGACCAGCACGCCCAGCCCGGCGCTGGACAGCAGCACCCCCGTCCGGTCCAGCGCGGGACGCTCGGAGGCGCGCGACTCGGGCAGCCACGCCGCCGCCGCCAGCAGGCCGATCACGACCACCGGCAGGTTCATTTCGAATGAGACAACTTTCTGCTAGTCATTCTCATAAGTGGGAAGCTGTCAAGAGTCAGCAGCAATCAATTCAGGCCAGCTATACTGCTGCGCCGCTGGTACGGGTCCTGGTACGAGCGACTCTCCCCTAGCGCGTTCGGGCGCCGGGTCCAACGGGGCGTGCGCGAGCGCCTGACGTCGGCGGGGTGGCGGCACTCCCCCCAGCCGACTACGGGATCGTGTCTCCAGTGGTTCTTCAGCATGCTGACCGCCCAGGTCTCTAGCGTGGAACCAGCGAGCGGCGAGCGGCGAGCGGCGAGCCGGGCGCCGTATGGCCAGTCAGCGATCGCCTGGCAGATCGCGCGTCTGCCCGCCGATCGGACACGGCCCATGAGTAGGCAGTCTCGCAGTGCGGCACTCCAAGCAGGCCCAGGAGGGCGCCCAGGCCGCGTCGGACCGTGCGCCCCACTCTCGTCAGCCCTTCCGTATTGGGGTAGCCGCACGGCCAGGATCGCCTGTCGTGGCCGGTGGCGATCACATAGAGCGGCTACTCTTGGCGGGCTGGCGCACGCGATGACGCGGGGGCCCATGTCCCTGCCAGCCGATCCTCCCTGTCAGCGACGGACGCCGCTCCGGTACGAGCCGGCCGCGGTGGCTCTGGACCAGTCGGCCTGGTCGCCAGCGTCGTCGTCGGTGGTGGACGACAACAGCCACGTCCGGGCTGAGCTGCAGCATTGCCCTGGTCACGAGGGGTTCGGGGTCCTGACCGCCCTTGAGGGCGACCACGTCTTGCAGCTGCTCCACGTCCAGCCTGTCGAGGCGATCACGCTCGACGGACGCACGCCCCATCCCGACGGCCTGGAGGTGTGGGCTGTATGCGTTGCTGCGGCGCAGCCGCGGCATGCTGCGGGTGCTGCGGCTGCTCCACAACGTTGCCGCCGTAGCCGGGTGCTCCGGGAGGGCTCGTGAGGACGTCCCGGGGCCCTCCACACCAACCGTGGTGGAGATCCCGTACTGGATGGTCGCCACCGGCGAGGCCGCCAGCCTGGCCGAGCGGCTGTTGGCCCAGACCATCACCGCCCAGGGTGTGCAGGCCGACATGCTCACCGTGCATGCCGACCGGGGCACCCAGGTGACCTCCAAGCCGGTCGCCATGCTCTTGAGCGACCTCGGTGTGACCAAGTCGCACTTGCGTCCGCACGTCCCTGATGACAACCCCTACTCCGAGGCGCAGTTCAAGACCCTCAAGCACCACCCCACCTTCCCCGACCGGTTCGGCTGCATCCAGGACGCCCGCTCGTTCTGCCAGGGCTTCTTCGACTGGTACAACGCCGAGCACTATCACAGCGGGATCGCGCTGCTGACCCCCGCCGATGTCCACGACGGCCGCGCCGAGCAGATCATCACCGCCCGCGCCCAGGTGCTGGAGGGCGCCTACGCTGCCCATCCCGAGCGGTTCGTCCGCAAGCCGCCCGAGCCGCTACGGCTGCCCGAGCAGGGGTGGATCAACAAGCCCGTCGACCCAAAGGAGTCGCCTCAGCATTTTCCCGGCTGATGCGTCTCACCGAGGTTGACAGGCTTCGCCGCCCGTGTATGGCCGAGCATTGGTTGAACCTGGTGCTGGACCGGTGGCCGCGCGGCATTTCTGAAGCGCTTGGAGCGCCTGCCGTTCGAGCCTGTTCAGACGAAGCTCGCGGGAGATGCGCAGGCTGTGCTGCAGGTACTGGGTGGCCTGCTGGTGGTGACCGAGCGCCTGGTGGGCGTGGCCGAGCTTGAGCAGACACGCGGCCTGCGCGTGCCGGGCACCACATCGCTGGTAGACCGGCAGTGCCCGTGCCAGCGCGTCGATGGCGTCACGGTGGCGGCCGAGCCCGTGGTATGCGCTGCCAAGGAGGGTGAGGCAGCGTGCCTCGCCCCACGAGTAACCAATCCCGCGCATCAGCTTGAGCGCCTGCTGGGCCAGGTCCGTGGCGTCGGTGTGGTCGCCGGCCAGGGACCGGGACTTTGCAAGGGCACTGAGCGCGAGGTACTCGCAGACCGGGTCGGCGAACTGCTGGGCGGTGGCAAGGGCCTGCTGGCAGCACCCTGCCCCGGCGTCGTCGAAGCGGGCCTGGTAGTCCTGGAACGCCAGCTGGCAGGATGCCAGCCGTGCGGCCAGCTCGTGCTGGCCTCGGCCAGGCTCGCATGCCCGCCGGGTCGCGGCGAGCAGGTTGAGCCGTTCGGCGGCAAACCAGGCCACCGGGTCGGCGGTCAGCCTGGCAGCGGCCGTGTCGGGGACCACCGCCGGGGCGGGCAGGCGCTGTGGTGGCGGGAAGGTGGGTTCGCGTGGCAGGCCGCGGTCGGCCAGGCCAGCCAGCTGGAGGTAGCCGGTCAGCATCCGCTCCAGCGCCGCGTCCCGCTGCTGTTCCGGGTCCTCTGCCAGCCGTTCGGCGGCAAAGTCGCGCAGCAGGTCGTGCAGCCGGTAGCGGGGCTCACCGCCAGCGTCGACCCCGGCCAGCGTCAGCAGCGACTTGTCGGCGAGCAGGTTGACCACATCGGCGGCGTCCGGCTCGTCAAGCAGCGCCGCCACCACCCACTCGGCGACATCCTGCGGGCCCACCAGGCTCAGCCGGCGAAACGCCCGCCTGGCCCGCCCGTCAAGCGCCCGATAGCTGGGCGCCACGCTGGCCCGCACCGCCAGGTCGTCCACCGCCAGCGCATCCAGCCGCCGCCCAGCCCGGCCAGCCGGTTCCTGCTGGTCACGATCACCGCGCAGCCGGCCGTGCCCGGCAGCAGCGGCCGCACCTGCCCCGGCGAGCCGGCATCGTCGACCACCACCAGCACCCTGCGGCCGGCCAGCCGCGACCGGAACAATGCCGCCCGCTGGCCGGCTGTCTCCGGGATCGCGCCCGGGGCCACCCCTAGCGCCCGCAGCAGCTCGTCCAGCACCGCACCTGGCCGGCGTGGCCGCGACGAGCCGGCCAGGGGCACAAACAGCTGCCCGTCCGGGAAGGCCGACCGCAGCGCGTGCGCCAGGTGCAACGCCAGGGTCGTCTTGCCGGCACCTGGCGGTCCGCTGATGACCCCGACCGGCACCGCGGTAGTGCCGGTGTCGGTATCGGCGGCCGCGGCAAGCAGTACCGCCAGCCGAGCGCAGTCCCCTGCCCGGCCGGTGAAATCCGCCACATCCGGGAGCAGCTGGCACACCGGCAGCACGGTCTGGGTGAGGACGGCAGTGGTCGTGACAGCGGCAGTGGTTACAGGGATAGGAACGAGAGCGCTGCTGGAGGCGGCCGCGGCGGGAACCTCCTGGCGTAGGACCCGCAGGTGCGCGTCGGCAAGCTCCGGTCCAGGACGCACGCCAAGCTGGTCGTCCAGGCGATGGCGCAGCTCCTCGAACAGCTGCAGGGCAGCGGCCTGCTGGCCGCTGCCGGCCAGCGCCAACATCAGCTGGGCGTGCGCCTGCTCGTTCAGCGGCTCACGCTGGATAACCGCCTCCAGGTGCGGCAGCACCCGCTCGTGCAGACCGCGCCAGGCCACCAGCGGCCCCAGAACCTGCACCCACACCCCGCCGGCGGCTGCCGGCCACGCCACCCGCTGCCTATGGCGGACGACCGCGGCACCCTCCTGCACCCGCGCGGCCTGCACCCGCGCTTGCTGTGGCAACTGCTCCGCCTGGGAGGCATCCAGGCCAAGCGCTGCGGCCAGCCGGGCGGCCGGCCCCGGCCGCGGATAGCGAGTCCGGCCCTGCTCCAAGTCCCGCAGCGTTCCCACGCTGACCTCGGCCAGGTCGGCGAGCTGCTGCTGGGTCAGCCCAGCCGCCCTCCGGTGAGCACCAAGCACCACACCAAACCGCACGCCACCCCCGCCGCTCCCGCTTTGTCGGCTCACCCTCTGCCCTCCGTCCCACCTCGGTAGGGCCCGCCCCTGCTCCCTGCGGCCGTTACTCGCCGGCGCACCGGCCACCGGAGCACAACAAATCTATGCGCGCAGCGCGGTGAATGCGGAGGCCCACAATGCCACGCTGACCAGCGCCGCGCCGAGCGCCAGTACCTGCTCTCGCCCTCGCCCCGCAAGGTGCGCCGCCCTTGGGGGAAGAGTCTGGTTCTGCATGCCCGCGATCGTAGTCGCGCAACGCTTCGGGACAGACCGAAGCATCGATAAGGGCATCTCCACCTTAGAGGTCGCGTCGCTCCCTTTGAGCGCTGCGTCGTGCCCGACGGCCCCGGCAGTAGTGCCTTATCGGTTCTGGGCCGAACTGGCGGAGCCATCAGGCCCCTCGCGGCGAGGGCAAAGCTGCGAAGAACTCGACCAGCACCGGTGCCAGTACCTCGGGAGCCACCACGTGTTCCTGGTCCTCTGTCGGGATGTCGAAGCGGCGCACCCGGTCTCGACACATCGGGTGAGGCATCTCCGCGACCTCGTGGGGCAGCGGTGAAGTACCTGATCCTGGTCTACAGCAACCCGGCCTTCCGGGAGCTGTGGGAGGGCCTCTCCGACGCCCAGCGCATGGAGCTGGGGCAGGGCCATGCCGCCCTCAACGAGGCCTGGCGGCATCGGGGGAGCTGATCGTGGCAGAAGGACTGGCCGACCCGTCGCTGCCAGCGCGTCTCAGTCCGGGAGGGTCGGACGATTACCACCAACGGGCCGTTCGCCGACGCCAAGGAGCAGCTGGCCGGCTTCTACCTGATCGAGTGCGAAAGCCTGGAACGTGCGCTCGAGGAGGCCCGGGATGGGTCATCCGCCGAGGCCAGCTCGGCGAGCCGCACCTGGGTCAGACCCGCCCTCGACGAATCGCTCCAAGCAGGACCCGAACCGAACACCGGCAGCTCCACCCACTCCGGGACCCTCCATCCCACACCACAGAGCCATCCCACAGTTGCCTGCGGGCGCTGCGGCGGATCACCGGTCACGTGGCGCGGCATTATCCCCCTGGCCTGATGAAGCTGGATTGTCCGTACCTCACCCGTAGTCCGTCCTATGCGAGGCTGGCCGGTCCGGGATGCAACGGCTTGAACTCGGTGAACGGTGTCACCCGTCCTCCGGAGCTACGGGATGGTGCCTCCAGCGAGCCTCCAGCCCCGCCATCGCCCCCGTTGCAATCCTGCGGCCGAGCCGTTTGCTCTGTCAGGCAGGCCGGCGCGTCTGTGGGGAAGGGCATGGAGGGGGTTGCGGGATTGTGGTCTGGACCAGGGTCTGGATGCGCCGACGCCCTGGATCAGCGCTGCACGGGTCGACCTCCGTGATCCTCGCCGCGGTGCTGGTGGTGAACGTCACCAAGGGCGGACTCCCGGTCGCGCGGCCGCACGACTCCGGCCACCACCGTCACCAACGTCAACGGCGCCTCCCTGTTGGGGTTCGTCTTCCGCAAGAGCGACAATCAGGCCTGGCTCTTCACAGAAGTCACCGAGTCCGGCGCTCTGGCCGCCGACGCCGCCAACGGGACGGCGCCCCCAGGTTCACCGCGCACAGGCTGCCCCTACCTCCGAGTTGAGGGAGGAGCCCAGGGATGCGGGCCATCGAGCGGAGGACCCTCTCGTCGGTCAGCAGGAGCCGGGCGGCCGCGGTCGCCGGGGCGATGGTCGTCACCGCCGCGCTGTCATTGGCGGGATCGGCCGCCCCGGCGAGGGCGCTGACCACCACCGACATCACCATCGACGGGACCAAGGCCGGACCGGCATTCCAGGGGGTCGGCGCGATCAGCGGAGGTGGCGGCAACTCGCGCCTGCTGATCGACTACCCGGAGCCAGAGCGCAGCCAGATCCTCGACTACCTGTTCAAGCCGAATTACGGCGCGACGACTCAGCTCCTCAAGCTCGAGATCGGCGGTGACGCCAACTCCACCGACGGGGCCGAGCCCAGCGTGGAGCACGCGCAGGGCCAGATCGACTGCGACTCGGGCTACCAATGGTGGATCGCCGAGCAGGCCAAGGCGCGCAACTCTAACGTCAAGCTCTACGGCGTGCAGTGGGCAGCCCCTGGCTGGGTCGGCGATGGGACGCTGTGGACGCGGAGCGATATCGACTACGTCGTCGACTGGCTCGACTGCGCCAGGTCGCACGGGCTGACCATCGACTACCTCGGCGGCTGGAACGAGAGGGGCTACAACATCGAGTGGTACGAGGACATGCGGGCGGCGCTCGACGCGGCCGGGTACGGCGCCGTCAAGATCGTGGCCGCCGACGATGATCCGAGCACCTCCTCCGGCTATGACCCCGCCCAGGCCTGGGCGGCCGCCAACGACATGGTCGACGATCCCGCCTTTAACTCGTCCATCGCCGTGCTCGGCGCCCACGATACCTGCGGGTACCCAACCGCCGGCTACGACTGCCAGGCCACGTCGACAGCACGCGGCCTCGGCAAGCCCCTTTGGGAGAGCGAGATCGGCGCCATGGATGGCAACAGCGGGGCACCCGCCATGGCGCGCTCCATCAACAACGGTTACAACCAGGCGGGTGTCACCGGCTACCTGCACTGGCCGCTGCTCGACGCCCTCCCGCCCGGCCTGCCGCACCAGGACCAGGGGCTCGTCTACGCCGACGAGCCCTGGTCAGGGCAGTACCAGGTCAACGAGATGACCTGGGCGATCGCGCACACCACCCAGTTCGTCGGGCAGGGCTGGACCCACGTCGGCGGCGCCAACAAGGCGCTGAACGGCACCAGCATGGGCAGCTACAACAGCTACCGCCAGCCAGGCTCCGGCAAATGGACCATGGTCGTGCAGACCTCGACCGCCAGCGCGTCCCAACGGATCGCCGTCACCGTCAAGGGCGGCCTGTCCACTGGCACGGTCCACGTCTGGGCGACCAACCTACACTCGACCGTCACGGCCTACTGGTTCAAGCGGCTCGCCGATGTCACCCCCACGAACGGGACCTTCAGCGCCACACTTCAGCCCGGTTACCTGTACACGTTTACCACCAACAGCGGGCAGACCAAGGGCACCGCGCCTGCACCCCCCGCCTCGGCGCCGCTGCGGCTGCCGTACAGCAACCCGCTCAGCGCCGACGATGGAAGCCACCAGCCTCCGCTGCTATCCGCGCTCGAGGGCGCTTTCGAGCTCGCCCCCTGTCGTGGTGGCCTCGCGGGCAACTGCCTGCAGCAGATGGCGGCGCAGCGGCCCGTCTTCTGGGGCTCCCACGTCGGCTTCCCATACGCCGTCATCGGCGACGCGAGCTGGAGGGACTACACCATCAGCGTGAACCTGCTGTTCACCAGGTCCGGCTCGTCGGCTGGGGTCATCGGCCGCTTCAGCGATCAGGGCTCGGGTGTCAGCAACTTCTGCGGCTACCTCCTCGACGTCAGCGACTCCGGCGCGTGGCGACTGCTGAAGAACAGCAAGAGCGTCGGCGTGGAGGTGCTGGCCCACGGGACTGGGGCCGCGCTGGGGACCAATACCTGGCACAGCGTGTCCATCAGGATGGTCGGTACGGCCATCACTGCAGCTATCGACGGCCAGACGGTCGGCTCGGCCACCGACGACGACCCCAACTACAGCGCCGGCATCGGAGGCGTCGAGGCAGGGGCGCAGCTCGCGGATGGAGCGTTCACCGGTGCATCGTGGCCGGTCGTCCAGTTCAGCCACCTCTCGGTGACTCCGTGACGTTGGGCAGGGCTAGACGCCGCCGACGTCCGCTATGCCCACGGCCGAGGACGTCAGCGAGGAAGGCTTCGGCTACTTCCGGGGCACCTGGTTCATCGGACGAGTGCCGGTGTCCGACCCCCCTTCGCCACGGTCACACCCGACGTGACGTCATTGTTCCTGACGCCCTACCCAACTCAGCGCAGCCTTGGAAAGCGCGACGTCTTCCAACCCCGAGCATTGGGCGAACGCGACATCTACTTGCCGGCGCCTGCTGAAGGCGGCGGCCGATGCTCTTCGTCCTCCGGGTCCGTCGTTGACGGTCGCCAGATGGGTGACGAACAGTACATCAACCGCGAGACCATGGCTGCGATGATCCATAGTGACCTTGAGTACCTTGGCCAGAGGCTCCCAAGGCAGCGAGCGCCCGCATCGACACCGAGTTCGCCCGCATCCGACGCGAGCTCGGCGACCTGCCCGGCGTGGTCTCCAGCCCCACGCGGCTGCGGAGGATGCTGGCGCACCTGACCAAGACGCTTTACCCCGGCATCCTGAACGACTGCTTCTACCAGAGCGCCACCGCGGTCTGCCGCAAGCAGGCCAAAGCGCTGGGCCGCCCCTGCCGCTGCACAACATGTGCCTGCACTGCCCGAACGCGCGCCGCACAGGCGTGCACCTTCCCCGCCTCACCCTGGCCCGCGACCAGGCCGCCGCGGCGTTGGACCTCACCCCCACAGGCGGCGGCGACCTGCCACCGCTGAGCGCGTCGCCTTGCAGACCCACATCGCCGACCTGGACCGAGTGATCAGCGAACTCCAACTCCGCGACGCCCCTGACGGCGAGGAAGCCGACCCGGCCGATGCCTGATCCGCCCCTGCAGCCCCACCACGACGCCTTCCGCCGGCTGGCCGACAGCCGGCCGTTGTCCGAGCTGGACCGCCGCCTCATCGACGCCTTCGACCGGCTGGCCGGCGGCCGGTCGGAGACCACCGACGGCGCGCTCACCGTCACCAACCTGTGCGCTGAAGCCAGGGTGTCCCGGGCCTCCTACTACCGCTCCCCGGTCGCCGCAGTGGTCAAGACGCTCCTGGCCTCCGACCAGACTTCCCGTCCCGAGGTCGAACAACTCCGCCAACGAGTGCGGGAACTGGACAAGGCCGGCAAGGAGCAGCGGCGGCCCTGCGCAACGCCGAACTGGAGGCCGACAACCGCCGCCTGGTCGCGCAACTGGCGCAGGTGGAAGCGGCAGTGATCCCAATGGCTGACCGCACCTGACGGTCGGGCGGCTTGCCGGGCCGTCAACTCCGAAGATCGCTGAACAGTTCGGCAACATCTACGCCGAGCGCATCCGCGCTGGAGCGCCTCGCCTCCCGCTCCCACCCACGCCGCTGACCGCGCCGACCGCACCAGACAGTACTCACGGAGGTCAGCGCAGTTCTCAACCCCGACTTCCTCTGCATCCCGACCACCATGATGCCGCCTACACCAGTGTCTCCAGGAATCCCAGCAGCCTGCGCCGGGCACGTCAGCGGTTATGGAGCATTCGGTGACGTCGGGTCAGGCGGGTCGACCAGGCGGTGCTGGTATGCCAGCGCGACCAGCTGTGCGCGGTCGCGGGCGCCGAGTTTGACCATTGCCCGGCTGATGTGGGTCTTGGCGGTGGCGGGGCTGATCACCAGGTGCTCGGCGATCTCAGCGTTGCTCATGCCATACGCCGCCAGCCCGGCGACCTCTCGCTCCCGCTCGGTGAGCTGGGCCAGCGCCTCAGCGTTGACCTGGCGGTTTGGGGCCCGGTCGACAAGCCGGGCAACCAGCCGGCGGGTCAGGCCGGGCGACAGCAGTGCTTCGCCGCCGGCCACCACCCGGATGCCGTGCAGCAGTTGGCCGGGATCGGTGTTCTTGATCACAAAACCGCTGGCGCCGGCGCCCAGCGCCTCGATGACGTACTCGTCGTGATCGAACGTCGTGAGGATCAGCACGTGGACGTGCGTAAGGTCAGAAGCCTCGGCGATCTGGCGGGTGGCGTCCAGCCCGTCGACACCTGGCATGCGGATGTCCATGAGGACGACGTCGGGGTGGGTTTGTTGTGCCAGGTCAACGGCTGCGGCACCGTCGGCGGCCTCGCCCACCACGATCATCCCTGGCTCGGCGTCGATGAGGGCCCGGAACCCGGCGCGGATCAACGTCTCGTCGTCGGCGATGAGGACCCGGATCGGTTCGGTCATGCCCCACCGCCGGGTGATGTCGGTGGTCGTCGGTCCCTGCTCGTCCTGGTCCTCCAGGGTGCAGAATGGCAGGTCATTGGCGGGCGCATGTCGTCATCATGCCTGGTCTGGGGTGGGTAGCGCGCACCGCACCTGGAAGCCGCCGTCGGGGTGCGGGCCGGCGGTGAACTGTCCAGACAGTGCCAGGGCCCGCTCCCGCATGCCGCTGATGCCGTGCCCATCCTGAGCGTTGGTGCCGGCCTGGCCGGGGCTGGCGGCCGTTCCGTCGTCGAGGATCTGGACGACCACCTGCGAGGGTTCGTAGCGCAGGTCGAGCTGGACGGTGCGGGCGCGTGCGTGGCGCAAGACGTTGGTCAGTGCCTCCTGGATGATCCGGTAGGCGGCAAGATCGACGGCTGCGGGCAGCGGCCGGGCGCTGCCGTGGACGGTGAGCTGGGGCTGCACCCCTGTCGTCCGAACCGGGTCCAGCAACGCGTCGAGCTGGTCGAGGCCGCCTCGTGGGGTCCGAGGCTGGTCTGGGTCGCTGTCGGCGCGCAGGACGCCCAGGATGGTCTTGACGTCGGTCAGTCCCTGGTCGCTGATCTGCTTGATCGTGGTCAGCGCCTCAACCGCCTGGCCGGGTCGCTGTTGAAGAAGGTGGATGCCAACCCCGGCCTGCACGCTGATCGTGGCCATGGTGTGGCCGAAGACGTCGTGGAGCTCGCGGGCGATGCGCAACCGTTCCTCGACCGCGCGGCGGCGGGCCTGCTCCTCGCGGGTCTGGGCCTCGCGGGCAAGCTGAGCGCGGGCGGCCACCAGCAGTGCCCGGTAGTAGCCGACCGCCGTGCCGGCAGCGCCAGCGGTGGCGGCCATCCATACGGCGATGCCAGCGGTCCCGGCCGGCTCGGCAGCGCCAAAGGCCACGCGGATCGCCACCAGCGCGCTGAGCGCGGTCACCACCGCGCCGGCCAGCCCCCACCGCCACCCCCGCCGGGCCGCGAGGGTGTAGCAGGCGATCAGCGGGGTCAGCGTGATCAGACGGCCGGGATACTGGCCGACCGCCACGGCGTCGAGTGGACGAGGGCTGATGATCCACGGGGGTCCGGCGCCGGTCCAGCTGGTGGCCAGCAACAGCACCGCCACCCCGACGCCAACACCGGCATCGGTGAGGACCGGTGCGGCCTTGCGCACGGTACTGAGCATCCTTGGTGTCTGCATCCCGACCTCCAAGAGATTCTGCCCGCACCCGCCGGTCACCCGCATCCGCCGTGAGTGGTGCTTTGCGCTACCGCACCCGGCGCACCGGTCTACCGCCTGGGGATGACCATACGCCCGCGGGGTGAGCCACGAAACACGACCACCAGCCGACGCGGGCTGCCTGCACCAGCTGCCAACATCGGGCGGGACGAGCACAAGCGAGGAGGGACCGATAGTGGCGCAGCAGGCAGGGACCACACGACGCCAGACCGAAGGTGAGCCGGCGGCCAGGCTGGCCCGATGGGCACTGTGCGCCGTCATCACGGTGGCCGCGCTGGGGGTGGCGCTGGCCGCGTGCAGCAACAGCTCCGATCCCGTCGGCAACGTGGGCTCCGGCCCGGCCACGGGGGACGCGGCCAAGATCGAGGCCGTCGACGGCGACCGCTTCACCCCGGCGACCCTGGAACTGCCGGCGGGCGAAGAGGTCACCATCGGGATCACCAACGCCGACGATCGCGCCCACGATTTTGCGATCGAGGCCGCCGGCCTCAACACCGGCACGATCGAGGCAGGTGCGGTCGCCACCGCCACCTTCACCGTTCCCGAGGGCACCACCGAGTTCGTGTGCACCTTCCATAGCGGGATGACCGGCACGATCGAGGGCGTCTGACCAAGAGGAAGGCTGACCAAGCAGGCTCCCACCCGAACCGGTAGAAGCATCCCGGCGGTGGATGTACCGGGCGTTCCAAGAGGTTCACGACACAGCATGACCACAACTGACCGTTAGCCAGCCGAAAGCTCGAAGTGGCTACCGAGACGAATGGGAAGATTGAGAGGAAGAAATGAGGTTGTCTCCGCAGGGGGTGGCGCGCTGGAGCGCCAAGCACCGCTTCCGGGTGATCGGGTTGTGGGTCGTGCTGTTTGTGGCTGGGGGGTGGCTCACTTCGAGCTATCTGAGCGGCGCGCTGACCACCCAGGCCAATTTCGCCAACAACCCCGACTCCAAAAAGGCCCAGGCGCTGCTGGAGCGGCGGCTTTCTGGGCCGCAGAGGTCCAACGAGGTGGTGATCGTGCGGTCGGCGTCGCAGACCGTGAGCGACCCCGGGTTCAAGGCGTACGTGGCGCGGCTCAAGGCCGACGTGGACGCGCTGGGGCCGGGGGTCGTGCAGCAGACCGTCGAC
>WNGJ01006650.1_pt1 | contig 12261 bp, 11 predicted proteins | sample 5400611 | NCBI WGS metagenome assembly WNGJ01 (sample SAMN13153375, study PRJNA577476) | soil metagenome | isolation source: 40 cm soil or saprolite under Garry oak tree replicate 1 | place: USA:California | collected 2016-06-15 | reverse complement strand
ACGTGCTGCTCGGCTTCGCCGCGGCGTGCGTGGCCCGGACGCGAACCGGGGAACCGGGCGCGGCAGCCGGCACCGCCGTCGTGCTGGTGCTGATGACGCCCAGCCTTATACCGCAGGTCGCGCGCTGGGTCCGCACGTTCCCGGCCCCGGCGCCGGCGGGCCGTCCTCGGACCCCGTGTGGTGGACCGTCCTGGCGGCGTGCGCGATGGCCATCGCCATCTCGGTCGGTGGCCGAAGGCTGCCCCGGTGGATGACCAGGGTTCCGTACCCTCGGCTTCACCCTGTCCGGGGTCGCGGTCATAATTTTCGTCCTGGCCGTGCCCGTCCGGCGGCGAGCATGAAACGCACGGATGCGCCCGCGAGCCTGGCAGATGCCGACGATCCCGGCCAGCCGGAGTACGCCGCCCTGGCCCGGCGCCCGTCTGTGCGGGTCATCGTCGCGCTCTGGGCCGCGACCGTCCTGGCCGCGATGGCCGCGGCGGCCTTGACCGTGGTGGCCAGGGGCGACCTGGCCCACGGCGACCTGGCCTCGCAACTGGCCATCGCGACCTCGATCGCGTCCTACGCCACGCTCGGCGCGCTCATCCTCCGCCGGGTTGGCAACGTTATCGGCTGGATCATGCTGGTCGAGGGCGCTGCGCAGGCGTTTCTCGCCTTGGCTTCTATCTACGCGGTGATCGGGGTCTCGACGTTCCCCGGGTCGCTCCCGGCGGCGAAGCAGGTAGGCGTGCTCGCCGAGTGCAGCTTCCCCGCCGTCGTCTTCACGATCGCGTTCATGTTCCTGCTCTTCCCGACCGGGACGCTGCCGTCGCGACGCTGGCGGCCGGTGGCGGCGGCCGGCCTGGTGCTGGCCGTCCTGACCACGGCCGGCCTGGTGGTGCACCCGCGGATGGTGGCGCTCATCGCCCCCGGCGGGGCCTCGCTGAGCTACCCGAACCCGCTGGCCGCCGGCGACCCCGGACCGGTCCTGCGCACGATCCTCGTCGGCACGCTCAACGGGCTCTCAGCGGTGTTCCTCCCGTTCCTCGTGGCCACGTTCATCTCGCTGGTTGTCAGGTACCGAACGGGCGGGCGGCTGCTGCGCCAGCAGGTCAAATGGCTCGCCCTCACGGCCGTGGGATTCCTCGTCTGCCTGCTCACCGCCCTGCTGGGCCTGGCGGGCGGCCAGGCCTGGCTCACCACGGTGGCGAATACGGCCGTGCAGCTCATCGCGCTGTTCGGCATCCCGGCGGCGATGACCCTGGCGATCCTCAGGTACCGGCTGTACGACATCGACGTCATCATCAGCCGCGCCGTGGTCTACGGCCTGCTCTCGGCCGCGGTCACCGGCGTGTACGCGGGCATCGTGCTCGGCATCGGGACGTTCGTGGGCCACCGCAGCGGCCCGGTGCTCACGATCGCCGCGGCGGTCACGATCGCCCTGCTGTTCCAGCCGTTGCGGCGCCGCGCCCAGCTGTTCGCGAACCGCCTCGTCTACGGCCGGCGGGCCACCCCGTACCAGGCGCTGTCCGACTTCGCCGGGGCCATGGCCGGACAGCTAGGCCTGGCCGAGGCCGTCGACCGGATGGTGTCGGTCCTGGCGGGTGCGACCGGGGCCGACCGGGCCGAGGCATGGATCCGGGTCGGCACGGGCCTGCGCCCGGCCGCGATCTGGCCGCGCGGATCACCCCCGTCCGTCGCCGTCACGATCGGCGCCGGCGACAGCCTGCCTGCCTTCCCCGGGGCATCGCGCGCGGTGGCCGTCGCCCAGGGCGGCGAGCTGCTCGGCGCGCTGTCCCTGCACAAGCCGCCGAACGAGCCGCTGACCAGCACCGAAGATGAGCTGTTGCGGCACCTGGCGTCGCAGGCAGGCCTGGTCCTGCGCAACGCCGCGCTGACCGCCGAGCTGCAGGCCACGATCGACGAGCTGCGGGCCTCCCGCCGGCGCCTGGTGGAAGCCCAGGACGCCGAACGGCGCAAGATCGAACGCAACCTGCACGACGGGGCGCAGCAGCAGCTCATCGCGCTCACCATTCATCTCGCCCTGCTGGAGGAGTCCGCCGGCGACCCTCCCGCGGTGCGGGAGCTCGCCTCAGCGGTGAAGGAGGGCGTGCGCGCCGCGCTCGACGACCTGCGGGACCTGGCCCGCGGCATCTACCCGCCGCTGCTGGCCGACCAGGGCCTAGTCCCGGCGCTGCAGGCCCAGGCGCGCAAAGCCTCCCTGCCGGTCCGGATCGACGCGGACGGCATCGGGCGCTACCCGCAGGACGCCGAAGCCGCGGTGTACTTCTGCACCCTGGAAGCGCTGCAGAACGTGGCCAAGTACGCGAACGCGTCCCGGGCGACGGTCGGCCTGTCCTGCTCCGGTGACAGCCTCCAGTTCACCGTCACCGACGACGGAACCGGCTTCGATACCACAACCATCCCGCCCGGCACCGGCCTGCAGGGAATGGCCGACCGGCTAGCCGCGCTCGGCGGCGCCCTCCACATCCGCTCACAGCCAGGAGATGGAACCATCCTGAGCGGCGAGCTTCCCCTCACCGCGTCTGGCCAGGGGTTGCGGGAATGAGCGCGTTCTCCCGCGGCCGTCGATGACACAGCGTTACGAGATTGAGGGCTGGGCTCGCAGGCGACACGCCGAAGCAGCAGACGGCCGACATTATTTTCGTTCATTCGAACATTAGCGAAGGCAAGTAAATTTTGGGAGCTTAACGGGGAGCCAATGGAGACAGACGCCGCGCGACGCCGTCCGACAGTTAGCTACAAAAGCTGCAGCTAGATGGCCGTAGAGCGACGCCAGGCGACGTCCCGCGACGCTCCAGCGGTACCTTCTAAGCAGCGGGTCGCGGGTTGGAATCCTGCCGGGCGCGCCAGGTCAAAGGCTTGTCAGCGCCTCCGCGGGCGTAGATGCGCCGGAGCCAGCTTCGGCGATGATCGTCTTGAGTTGCGTCAGGGCTGCCATACCAGACGGCCAGCCGGGCGTAGAAGGCCAGGTGGGTGAGGGCCTCGACGAGTTCATCCTGGGTGAGGCCGTTGGCCAGGGCCAAGCGCAGGTGGCTGATGAGCTGGCCGGGCCGGTAGGTTGCGGCCAGGACGGCGATGGTGACCAGGCTGCGGTCGCGGGGGGACAGGCCGGGGCGTTTCCAGACGTCCCCGAACAGTACGTCGTCGGTGAGCTGGACAATTTTGGGCGCGAAGTCGCCGAGCAGCCGCTGGGCGGGAGTCTGCTGTTCTTCCATGGTGGGATTCCTGTTCTCCTTGCCAGCGCACGAACATCTGCGCCAGGCTCTTGCCTGGCAGGGTCAGGGCTGGCCGCTCGCGTGACCATCTGCCGACGGTTCCGCGCAGTGGTTCAGGCTTCGGGGATGGGCCGACCGTAGGCCTCGAGCGTGACGTCGTCCGGTTCGGGCCCGCCGCGCACGCCGGTGTCGAGTGCGTCCAGGCCTTTGAGCTCGGCGGTGGTGAGCTCGAAGTCGAACACGTCGAAGTTCTCGGCGATCCGTTCGGGCCGCACGGACTTCGGGATCGCGGAGCGCCCTTCTTGCAGGTGCCAGCGGATCATCACCTGCGCTGGGGTCTTGCCGTGGGCGGCGGCGATCGCGTTGATGGCCGGGTCGTCGAAGGTGCTGGTCCCGGTACCGCGGTAACTGGTGATGCCGCCGATCGGCGACCAGGCCTGGGTGAGGACGCCGTGGGCGGCGTCCTCGGCCTGCACGGCCGGCTGGGTGAAGTACGGATGCACCTCGACCTGGTTCACCGCCGGGACCACCGTCGCCTGCTTCAGCAGGGCGTCCAGGTGCTCTGGCATGAAGTTGCTGACGCCGATCGCCCGCACCCGCCCGTCGGCGAGCAGGGTCTCCAGCGCGCGATACGCCTCCTGGGTGAGGTCGAACCGCGTGGGGAGCGCCTGGTGCAGGATCAGCAGGTCGATCCGGTCGACGCCGAGTTTGCCGGCGCTCTTGTCGAAGGCGTGCAGCGTCTGGTCGTAGCCGTAGTCACTGATCCAGATCTTCGTCTCGATGAACACGTCGTCGCGGGCCAGGCCCGAGTGCCGGATGGCCTGGCCGACTTCGCGTTCGTTGCCGTACGCGGCGGCGGTGTCGATGAGCCGGTATCCGGTCGCGAGCGCCGTGCGCACGGCCTGCGCGGTGATGTCCGGCGGTGTCTGGAACACCCCGAAGCCGAGCGCGGGCATCTGGACGCCGTTGTTCAGGGTCACGTTCACGGTCATTGGTGCCTCCCAGCACAGTCGACGGGCTCAGATGCGCCCGGCCCGGCAGGCGGAATCATGGGGCGATGAGGACTTTGAGGGACTGACGGTCGGCCATGGCCCGGTAGCCGTCGGGCACGCCGTCCAGCCCGACGGTGCGGTCGAAGACCCGGCCGGGTTCGATGCGGCCCTCCAGCACGTCGGGGAGGATGCCGTCGATGTAGTGGCGGGCCGGGTCCACACCGCCGGTCAGCGTGATGTTCCGCATGATCATGTCCATGCCGATCGGCCCGTCGGTGTAGGAAGGGACGCCGACGCGGCTGATCACGCCGCCGTCGCGGACTGCGCCGAATGAGGTGGTCAGGGTCTGCATGCTGCCGACGCATTCCAGCACCGCGGCGGCGCCGTGGCCGCCGGTCAGCTTCCTGACCTCCTCGACGCCTTCCTCGCCCGAGGCCAGGACGATGTCGGTGGCACCGAACCCGGCGCCCAGGTCGGTGCGGTCGGTGTGCCGGCCCATCAGGACGATCTGCTCGGCGCCCAGGCGTTTGGCTGCCAGCACGGCGCACAGCCCCACCGCGCCGTCGCCGACGACCGCGACGCTCACGCCGGGCCCGACCTGCGCAGTGACGGCGGCGTGGTGGCCGGTGCAGAACACGTCGGTGAGCGTCATCAGCGACGGCAGCAGCGCGGAGTCCGCCGCGACCGGCAGCTTCACCAGCGTCCCGGAGGCCTGCGGGACCCGCACGGCCTCGCCTTGGCCGCCGTCCACGCCGTCGAAGCCGTAGCGGCCGCCTTGCGGGCAGGAAGTCTGCAAGCCGCGGCGGCACCAGAAGCAGGTGTTGTCGGCGTAGGTGAACGGTGAGAGTACCAGGTCGCCGCGCTTGAGCCCGGTGACCTCGGCGCCGGTGTCCTCGATGATGCCGAGGAACTCATGTCCCATCGGCCGGCCCTGGTTAGTGGTCGGCATGGACCGGTAGGGATGCAAGTCGCTGCCGCAGATCGCGGCGCGCACCACTCGTACGATCGCGTCGGTCGGGGCGTGGATCGCCGGGTCGGGCACGTCTGCGATGCGGACGTCACCGGCTCCGTACATCAGCGTCGCCTTCATGCCATCAAGCCAAGCACCGCCGGCACCGGCGTTTCGACGGTGAAGGGGACCCTGACAGGGTCCCCCCAGGAGCTGCTGAAGCGCGATGCCCGGTCGTAGTCTCGAGGTATGGACCGACGGACCGAGATCCGTGACTTCCTCACCTCCCGGCGTGCCCGGATCACGCCGGAGCAGGCCGGGCTGAAGGTCTCCCCGCTAGCCGGAGCCCGCCGGGTCCCGGGTCTGCGCCGCGAGGAGGTCGCGCTTCTGGCCGGGGTCAGCGTCCCGTACTACACCCGGCTGGAGCGCGGCGACGCCCGCGGCGCTACCGACGCGGTCCTGGACGCCATCTCCCGCGCCCTGCTGCTCGACGACGCCGAACGCGCCCACCTGTTCGATCTGGTCCGCGCCGCCAACGCCACCGCGGGGGCGGCACAGGCCACTCGCCGCCCGGCCCGGCAGCCGGTGCGCCCGGAGTTGCGGAACATGCTGGAGGCGATGAGCGGCGTCCCGGTCTACATCCGCAACGGCCGCCTGGACATCCTCGCCGGCAACGCCCTGGCCCAGGCCTTGTTCGCGCCGATCTTCACCAGCCCGGCCCGGCCGGTCAACGCCGCCCGCTTCACCTTCCTGGACCCCGCCGCCGTCGAGTTCTACCCCGACTGGGACGCCGTCGCCGACCAGAACGTTGCCACCCTACGTGCCGAGGTCGGCCGCAACCCTTACGACAAGGCCCTGTCGGACCTGATCGGCGAACTGTCCACCCGCGGCGAAACCTTCCGGCAGCGCTGGGCCCGGCACGAAGTCCGGCGGCATCGCGCCGGCGCCAAGCGCCTGAACCACCCGCTCGTCGGGCAGATGACGTTTACCTACGAGACCATGGAACTCGCCGCCGATGAGGGCCTGTATCTCATCGTGTGCGGTGTCGCACCCGGCAGCCGGGACGCAGATGCGCTCAACCTGCTGGCCAGCTGGAACGCCACCGACAACGCAGAAAACGCAGCGCTCAAGCAGACCTGAGCTCGCGCTCAGGCCACCCGCGCAAATCCTCGAGATCCTGATCGGTGAGGTCGAGCCGGGCGGCCGAGTCGCGAATCGAGGCGGGCCTACTAGCCCCGGCGAGCGGCACGATGTTCGGTGACTGCTGGCGGAGCCAGGCCAGCAGGACGCGGTGCGGGGAAACGCCACGCCGCCTGGCGACGGCGAGGGCCGCTTGCGGGATCGGGCCGGCCGGTCCGCCGAACGGCGAGTAGGCCAGGTAAGCGACGTCGCGCTCGGCGCAGGCCAGTGCCATGGGCAGGTCGCCGGGGTCGCCGTAGGACAGCCGGTTCTGCACCGCGGCGATCGGGGCGACGGCGAGTGCCTGGTCAAGCTGGGCGACGGTCACGTTGGACAGCCCGATAGCCGCGATCTTGCCTTCCTGCCGCAGCTGCCCGAGGGCGCCCACGCTGTCGGGCAGCGGCACCCGAGGATCGACGTGGTGCAGCTGGTACAGGTCGATCCGGTCGGTTTCCAGGGTGCGCAGGCTGAACTCGCAATGGGCCCGGAGGGTGTCCGGCCGCCCGTCGACCGGGAAGCTGTCGCCCCTGCGCCAGTGGCCGCCCTTTGTCGCTACTAGCGGACGTCCCGTCATAAGGCCGCGCAGTGAGCGGGCCACAATCTGCTCGGCGTAGGACTCGACGCCGGCGCGCGTGTAGGCGAGTGCCGTGTCGATGAGCATCACTCCGGCGTCCAGGGCGGCGCGTACGGTCGCCACGAAATCCTCGGCGGTCCCATCCCGGAAGGCGAACTGCGCCGTGCCGAGCCCGATTCCTTCGATCCCGCGTCCGGCGATCAGCATCTGACCGTGACCGACAAGGGCACGTCCCGGCTGGACCTGCCGATGTGCAGGTGGAAGTCACCGGGCTCGATGGCCCACGTGCCGACGGCGATGTCCCAGTGAGCCAGGCGGCGGTGCGGGACCACGATATCGGCGATCACTTCGGTTCCTGGCGGCGCTTCGGCCTTCGCGAATCCGGCCAGCCACCGCACTGGCCGTTCGACGGCGCTGTCCGGACGGGACGCGTAGACCTGGACCGTCTCACAGCCGTGCCTGGTGCCGGCGTTCCTGAGCTGGACACGGATGACGGCTTCTGCGCCTGCTCCGCCCGCCGGTGGCGGCGTCATGACCTCGGCGGCGAGGTATTCCCAGGGGGTGAAGCCCAGGCCGTGCCCGAACGAGTAACGCGGTTCGCGTCCGGCTCGGTCGAAGTGCCGGTAGCCGATCCCGGGGTGCCCGTGGAGCAACCAGTAGTCCGCGCCGGTCAGCAGGGAGATCTTGTCCTCGAGGCCGAGCTTGGCCAGCAGTTTCTCCCGGCCTCGCTGGCCATCACGATCGGACTCATCCATGCCGTTTCTCTCCGTGACTTGAAGGAAGATCCGGCGGGTTACGTGCGGACCCGCCGGATCTGGGCGGACCCCGGCGTCAGCCGCCGAAAGTACGCTCGGTCCCGTGCGAGCCGCCGACCAGCGTGACGTGGTGCCCGTCCGGCAGCCTGATGAAGGCCATGGTCCGGGCCGGTACCGCTACCGTCAGCGAGAACCGGCGACCGTCCCTGGTCCACCGTACGAGGATCCGCCCGTACCGTGTCGGGACCGCGCCCTCGGCCCACCGCAGGCTGCCGGGATGCGGCATCACCGTGAAGGTCTGGTAGCCGGGGTTCACCGGCTGCACGCCGAGCACGTAACCGGTCAGGATCGGCGTCGGGCCGGACGCCCAGCCGTGCGCCAGGCTGGTCCTGGCCTCGGTCGCCGTGCCGTCGGGGCCGATGTTCTCCCACATAGTCCCGGTGAAGAACGGGTTCTGCGGGTCGATCATCTGGTCCCAGGTGAGGTGCATCAGGTGCTCGGCGTCGGCGGTGTCGCCTGCCAGGTAGTCCGCCTCGACCTCGTAGGCGGTGATGTACGGGCTGATGAGGTTGCTGTAGCTGGTTCCGGAGAACGGCTCCGAGCCGTGCGTGCCCCACAGGGTCTTCAGCGCGCTGAGGATGCCGGGCACCTTGGGCGCCGGCGCGATATGGAACGTTTCAAAATGCGGGTGACCTGTGGCGCCTAGCGACCCGTTCACCAGGCCGAACGGCCCGTAGTTTTGCGTTAGAGGCTTAAGGCGTTCGCTTCCTTCAGGGGCAGCCGGGATTGCTGATCGAGGGACCTGAGAACTCGTGCGCCCCCGAGCCGACCTGGAAGACGGCCTCCTGGGCATCTTGGGCACCCGGGAAGGTGGCGAGCGACGCTGGCGGGTTACCCACGGTGTTGCGGACCTCGGCGGCGTGGCTGCTGGGGATGCAGACGGTGGCCGTGACGTTGGGCGGCAGCTCGGCCCAGTACGTGAACCGGCCGCGGTCTCGTTTCCAGCCGACGCTGATCGTGCCGCGGACGGACCGGTAGCTGCCGCGGGCCCAGTCTGGTGACCCGCCGGGGTGCGGCCGGAGCAGCAGCTGGCCGAAGCCGGCGGTGCCTGGCTCCTGGTCGATGCCGAGGAGGAACCGGTAGAGCCATTCGCCGACCGAGCCGAGCGAATAGTGGTTGAACGAGTTCATCCAGGGGGACTGGAAGCCGCGCTCGGCAGTCCAGCCGTCCCAGCGTTCCCAGATCGTGGTGGCGCCCGCCTCGACCATGTACCGCCACGACGGCATCGTGCCCTGCTCGAGCAGCCGGTAGGCCGCCGCGGTGTGACCGGTGGTGCTCAGTACCGGCAGCAGGTACCCGACGCCGGCGAACCCGGTAGTCAGGTGCCAGTCCGCCGCCCTGATCGCCGCCACGAGGCGCTCCCCCGCAGCGGCCCGCAGGTCTTCGGGGACCAGGTTCATGTGCAGGCCCAGGACGTAAGCGGTCTGAGTGCCGGAGGTAACCTGGCCGTCCGCGGCCACGAAGGCGTCGGTGAACGCAGAGCGGATCTTGGACCGAAGCGCCCGGTATCCCGCGGCGTCGCCGGGCCGCCCGGTGGCGTCGGCGATCTCGGCCATCAGCGCCGCGTCATGCGCCCAGTAGGCGGTCGCGAGCAGTTCGTGCGGGGTGTCGTCGTCGCCCGGGGCGAGCCAGTCGTTGTAGCTGTTGCCGAGTTCCCGGGCCCGCAGGTAGTCGGGGTTGGCCCGCTCGAGGAAGTCCATCCACCTGGTCATGGCGCCGAAGTGCCGGTCCAGGACCGCGGTGTCGCCGTACATCTTCCACACCGTCCACGGGACGATCACCCCGGCGTCGCCCCAGGCCGGCGCCCCGGCCCCGGTGAGGGTGAGCCGCGGGGCGACGTCGGTGAAGGCGCCGGAGGGCAGCTGGGCGTCGGTCACGTCGTCCAGCCACTTGGCGAAGAACGCGGCGACGTCGCGGTTGTAGCAGGCGGTGCAGGCGAAGACCTGGGCGTCGCCGAGCCAGCCGAGCCGCTCGTCCCGCTGCGGGCAGTCCGTGGGGACGCTGATGAAGTTGCCCCGCTGGCCCCAGTCGATGTTGCGGAACAGCTGGTCCAGCCACGGCAGCGAGGACTCGAAGCTTCCGGCCGCGGGCGTGTCGGAGTGGACGACCCGGGCGGTGATCTCGGCCTGGCCGATGTCGCCGGGGTAGCCGGTGATCTCGGCGTACCGGAACCCGTGCAGGGTGAACCGCGGCTCGAGCACTTCGATGCCGCCGCTGATGGTGAACTCGTCGGTCTGCCGGGCGGTGCGCAGGTTGTCGGTGTACAGACTGCCGTCGGCCGCGAGTACCTCGCCGTGCCGGATCCGGACGCGCGTCCCGGGCGCCCCGTCGACCTTGATCCGCAGCCAGCCGGTCAGGTTCTGGCCGAAGTCGACGATGTGCCGGTCGTGGTCGTCGGTGGCGATGCTGCGCGGCGCGATCTCCTCGGTCACCCGGATCGGTGGCCCCGGATCGGCGACCAGCGCCGTGGCATCACGCTCGCGCACCTGGACCAGCCGCCAGTCACGTGTGTCGAAGCCGGGCAAATCCCAGCCGGATGGCTCGAGCGCGAGATCGTGCCGCTCGCCCATCAGTAGGTCCGCGTGCAGGATCGCGCCGGTCGAGGACTCCCACTGCCCGTCCGTGACGATCCGCTGCTCGCTGCCGTCGGCCAGCCGCAGCACCAGCTGGGCCAGCAGTTCCGGGGCGGTACCGTAGTGGGCGCCAGCCCGCTTAGGGTCGAAGCCGTAGAAGCCGGCGTACCACCCGTGGGCAACAATTGCGCCCAGGACGTTATCGCCCTGGTTTAGCAGCCCTGTCACGTCGTAGGTCTGGTAGGCGACGCGCCGGGTGTAGTCGGTCCAGCCAGGAGTGAGAAACCCGTCGCCAACCCGCCGACCGTTCAGCCGCGCCTCGTACAGGCCGAGCGCGGTCACATACAGCCGGGCTGATGTCACCGGCTGACCCACGGTAAAGGCCCGGCGCAGGTAGGGAGCCGGAGTCAGGCCACGGGCCACCGGATCGACCGGGCCAGCGCCGGAGGGCGGGGTGACGCTCTCCCGGACCCGGCTCGGGCCGATCCAGGAGGCGTGCCATCCGCTCGTTCGGTCCAGTTCGACCTCGAACCGGGCCGGCTCGCTCCAGCCGGACGCCGTCCCGGTCTCATCCCAGACCCGCACCTTCCAGCTGTACCGGCCGGCCGCGGTCAGCGGGGTGCCGGCGCAGGCGATGCCCGCCGTCACGGCTGTCTCCACTCGGCCGCTGTCCCATGCCGCGGAGGCATCCGGCTCTTCCGGTGTGACCAGCACCTGGTAGGCGCGCTGGGCCCGGCCGGTACCCGTGCCTTTCAGCCGCCAGCTCAGCCGGACCCGGTCCGGCGCCACGCCGAGCGGGTCGACCTGGTGCGCGCAGCGCAGGCCGGCAGGGGTCAGTGAGGGTGGAGTCACAGCTTGGTTGCTCCTTCGGTGAGGCCGGAGACGAAATAGCGCATGGTGAAGCCGACCAGGACGAACATCGGCAAGGTCGCGATCACCAGCGCGGCGAACACGGACCCGCCGCTGCTGACGTTCAGCCCGAAGCTGCTGACGAACTGCTGGACGCCGGCCGAGATGGTGGTCTTGTGCGGTCCTGGATGACGATCGTCACCCACAGGTAGTCGCCCCATACGTTGATCGTGACCAGGATCGCGCCGGTCAGCAGCACTGGCCTGGTCAGCGGGGCGACGATACGCGCCAGCACCTGGAATTCGGTGCAGCCGTCGGTGCGCGCGCTTTCCAGCAGCTCGCGCGGGATCTGGTCGAAGAAGCCGCGGAATATCAGCACGAGCAGCGGCTGGGCGGTGGCCGCGTAGGGCAGGATCAGCGCCCACCAGGTGTTGAAGAAGTGCAGCTTCTGGATGGTCAGGAACAGCGGGATCAGGGTCAGCGTCGACGGGATCAGCAGCAGCCCGATGTAGGCCAGGAACAGCAGCTCCTTGCCGCGGAACCGCAGCTGGGAGAAGGCGTACGCGCCGGCCGCCGCCGCGGTGACGCCAAGGACGATCGACCCGGCGGCGACGATGATCGTGTTGGCCAGCGGCCGGGACACCCCGGCCCACGCCGTGCTGTAGTTCTGGTAGTCGAACTGGGTGAACAGCGAGAACACCCCGCTGCTGAAGATGCTCTGCCCGCTCTTCAGCGAGTTGGAGACCACGAAGACGAGCGGGAAATAGGTCATCGCCACGATCAGCAAGCTGCCGAGCAGGCTGATCCAGCGGTAACGACGCCGCTGCCGCCCCGAACCGTAGCCCCGGCGGGCCGCCGCCCGGCAGGTGCCGGGGGGCGGGCAGCCTGGGGATCGATCTGGGCGACCGAACGCATCGGGGTTCCCCGCTCAGTACTTGTTCAGGTCGACATGGTTCTGGGTCGCCCACTGCTGCGCCGCGCTGGTCAGCAACGACTGCCACTGGCTGGCGAACGCGGAGTAGGACAGCGACCCGTTGACGTACTCCTGGAAGAGCCGGGATCCCGAGTTCGTCGCCACGGTCGACAGCACGTTGTCGAGGACCACGTCGATT
>WNGJ01012984.1_pt1 | contig 12262 bp, 12 predicted proteins | sample 5400611 | NCBI WGS metagenome assembly WNGJ01 (sample SAMN13153375, study PRJNA577476) | soil metagenome | isolation source: 40 cm soil or saprolite under Garry oak tree replicate 1 | place: USA:California | collected 2016-06-15 | reverse complement strand
GGTGCTCGAGGCCCCCTTGCCCTCCGACGAGAGTCCGGGGCCCGGTCGCTGGCTCGATCTGCAGGTGATGTTGTTGTGTGGCGGCCGCGAGCGCACGGTTGAGGAATATGCCGGACTATTCGAGCAAGCGGGCCTCCGCCTGGCGCGCACCATTCCGACCAGGCATCCGGCGATGACCATCATCGAAGCGACTGCCGCGGGGACTCCCCGTGCCTGATGCAACGAGCGGTCGCGCCGCGCGCGTTTTGGTCGCTCGGCGGCATGTCATCTATGTCAGCGGCTACGATCCGCAGGGCGCGGAGGGCTATTACCGGCTGTTCGCGCGCTCGTGGAAACGTTTCCTGACGATGTGGCCGCTTGTGGCCAAGGTCGGGCCGCTCGAGCTCGACTCGGAGGACTTTGCGCACTGGACCATCGAAGCGGGGGGGCCGAACTGGCAGGTGTCGACCCGCTACGAGTTCCTCCGGCAGGAGCAAATGATTCGCGCCAATATGGCCGAGCCGATGACGCGGCAGGCGCCGCGCGCGCTCGCCTGGGCGCTCGATTACCTTGTCAGTGGCGCGCTCGTGCGCGTGCTGCGCACCTCGTGGCAGTTCGGCCTCGTGCTGATCTACTTCCAGATGATGCTCGTCTGGTGGATCCTGCTCTCCGTCGGTGGCGGCGCGCTCGCCGCCTACCTCGCGGCGAAATATGGCTTGTCCGCGCTGGCGGCGTTGCCGCTCGGCATTGCCTGCGCGGTTGTCGTCTTCGCGCTGCTGCGCCCGCTCGCCGACCGCTGGTTCGTGGTCCAGATCAATAGTCACTGGCCGCACCTGTGCGCATTCGCCCGCGGCGAGCGGTCATGCTTCGATCGGCCGATCGAGGTCTGCGCGGAACGCCTCGTCGCCGCCGTCCGCGCCGAAGCGGCCGACGAGATCATCGTGGTCGGCCACAGTGGCGGCGGCGCGCTGGCGCCGGCGGTCGTGGTGCGTGCGCTCGAGCTTGATCCCGACGTCGGCCGCCGCGGACCGCCGCTCGTGCTGCTCACGCTCGGCTCCATCGCGCCGGGAGCCGCGCTGCATCCCAATGCGGTGCGCCTGCGCGCGATTGCCGCGCGGCTTGCGACCGAACCGTCGGTTCTCTGGATCGACTGCCAGTCGCGCGCGGACATCATGAATTTTTGGGACTTCGATCCCGTCGAAGGGATCGGCGCTCGGGCGGATGGGGAACGCTGCAATCCCTGGACCTGGATGCTGCGGTTTCGCGATATGCTCTCGCCCCAGTTTTTCCGGCGGCTGCGCTTCCACTTCTTCCGGCTGCATTATCAGTTCATCATGGCGAACGACCGCCGTGCCCGGTACGACTATTTCATGTTGCTCACCGGCCCCATCCCGGTGGCGACCTGGGCGCGACATGATTACGAAGCGATGAGCGCGTTCGAGAAGGATGCGACCTTGGCCATGGACCGCCTGCCTTCATCGCAAGTGCCGGACAGACGAACGACCGACTACCGCCGTCCCACCGCCGGCTCGAATCTTGCGGCGTCGTAACTGGGCGCATGTCCCGGATGCGGTGCAGCGCGAAGCCCTTGCGTAGCGGTGCACCGCTGATCCGGGACCGCCACGGACGTCACGCTCCACGCTGCGCTGCGCCCGGGACACGAATAGTCCACGACCTAGTTCTGCGACAAGCGCTCGATCACGGCTTGCGGCAAGGGCTTCGACCTCATCGTGCCTTTGACAGGATCGCCTTGCACCCATACCCGAGTCTCGAAGCCCTCGGCTGCGAGCGCGCCGTCCTTGTACAAGCGATGGCGCACGTCGAAGCTCGATCGCCGCAGCGCGGTGACGGCCGTCTCGATCGTCACTTCGTCGCCGAACCTGGTGGGGAGGAGAAAGCGCGAATGCGCGTTGACCAGCGGATGCCCGGTGAAATCATAGGCCTTGAGATAATCGATTTTTCTCATCCCGAGCGCGCGCTCGATGAGCGCCGAGGTGCTGGCGTCGAAGAAGGCGAAATAGCGGGGGTAATAGATGATGCCGGCCGGGTCGCAATCGCCCCATTCGATGCGCACGACACGGTAGTTGACGAGCATGCGCTTGTTCCGCTCAGCGCGGCGCAAGCCGCAGCGCGCCGTCGAGGCGGATCACCTCGCCGTTGATATACGTATTCTCAATCATGTGGCGCGCGAGCGCGGCGAACTGATCGGGGCGGCCGAGGAGCTTTGGAAACGGCACCGCGGCGGCAAGACTCTTCTGCGCTTCTTCCGGCAGTGCCATCAGCATCGGGGTGTGAAAAATGCCTGGCGCGATCGTGTTGACGCGAATGCCGAACTGCGCGAACTCGCGCGCTGCCGGCAGCGTCAGCGCGGCGACGCCACCCTTGGAGGCGGAATAGGCGGCCTGACCGATTTGCCCTTCGAAGGCGGCGACCGAGGCCGTCATGATGATGACGCCGCGCTCGCCGTCGGCGAGCGGGTTCACGTTTTGCATTTCGGCAGCGACGAGCCGCATCATGTTGAAGGTGCCGATAAGGTTGATGTTGATGACGCGCTCGAATTCGGCGAGCGGCATCGGTCCGTCGCGGCCGACGATGCGCTTGGCCGGCCCGACACCGGCGCAATTGATCAGGATGCGTGCGGCGCCGAACTGCTCGCGCGCCTCCCGCAGCGCCGCGCTCGATTGCTCGGCATTGGTGACGTCGCACTGGAGCGCGTGGCCGCCGATCTTCTGTGCCAGCGCGCGGGCGCTGTCGAGATTGACGTCGATCACCGTGACCTTGGCGCCGGCGCGGGCAAGCTCGCTCGCGGTCGCTGCGCCGAGGCCGGAGGCGCCGCCGGTCACGACCGCGGCATGTCCCTTGATGTCCATGACTAAACCGTCTTTCTCGCGTCCCCGATGCGGTGTAGCGCGAAGCTCTTGCGTAGCGGTGCACCGCTGATCCGGGACCGTCACAGACCGTAACGGTCCCGGGTCTGCAGCGCACCACTTCGCTCTCGCTCGTGCTGGGCCGCGCCCGGGACACGTCATTCAATCTGAATGGGGACGCCCATTCTAGTGGTTTCGTGTGGAAGGGACGTTCTCGATCAGCAAGGCGATGCCCTGCCCGCCGCCGATGCAGGCCGACGCGATGCCGTAGCGCAGCTGCGCGCGCTTGAGCTCGCGCGCGAGCGTGAGGGCGAGCCGCACGCCGGTTGCGCCCAACGGATGACCGATGGCGATGGCGCCGCCGTTGACGTTGAGCTTGGTTTCGTCGATGCCGAGTTCGCGCGCGCACGCCATGACCTGCGCGCCGAAGGCTTCGTTGATCTCGAAGCGATCGATGTCCGAAAGCTTGAGCCCCGCGCGCTCGAGCACGGCCTTGATGGCGGGCACCGGACCGATGCCCATGATGTCCGGTCGCACGCCGACGGTTGCACCGGCGAGGATGCGCGCGAGCGCGGGCCTCCTCTTCGCGTAATCGGAGGAGGCGACGAGCGCCGCCGCCGCCCCGTCGACGATGGCGGAGGAATTGCCTCCGGTTTGCACGCCGCCGAAGGCGGGGCGGATGGCGGCGAGCGTCTCGAGCGGGGACGGGCGCACGTGGGTGTCGGCGCCAAGCTCGTCCACGCCGTTGAGCTTGAGTTTGCGCGGCTGAAAGCCCTCGCGCTCGAACGTCTCGCTCTTAACCGGTGCAATCTCCCCGGCGAGGAAGCCCGATTTCTGTGCCGCGAGCGCGCGTTCGAAGCTGCGCGCGGCGTAGGCGTCGACCTCCGGCCGCGTGATCTGGTAGGTGCGCGCGAGATTCTCCGCCGTGTCCCCCATGGTGACGTCGGCGGCCGGATCGCGCAGCGCTTCCCAGAGAAAGTCCTTGAAATCGACCGAGCCCATGCGGAACCCGCGCATGGTATAGGAGGCAATCGGGTTGCGGCTCATGGATTCGGCGCCGACGCACAGCGTGAGCCCGATCGCTTTGTGCGCGACGACGTCCGCCGCCTGCACCAACACTTCGAGGCCCGTGCCGCATACCCGCTGCACCATGTGCGCGGGGACCTCGATGGGCACGCCTGAATAGAGCCCGATATGGCGTGGCAGGCAGTAGGTATCGAAGCTCGCTTGCGCCATCGAGCCGGTGATCACGGCGCCGACGTCCTGCGGCGACACGCCCGACCGCGCGAACGCCTCGCGCGCGACCTTGATGCCGAGATCGGTCGGGGAAACCTGCGCCAATGCGCCGTTGTAGTCGGCGAACGGCGTGCGCACGCCGTCGAGCAGCCACACGTCGCTCCAGCTTGCGCTGAGACCTGCCGTCTTGCTCGTCATCACGCCTGCTCCTCGGTCGCAATCACGCGTGGCGATAGCGGTTGCCTATAGAGTTCGTCAACCAGGGCGGCGCGCCTCTCGAGCACCGCGCGTTGGTTGATCGACCCTTTGTCGGTCATTTCACCGGCATCGAGCCAGGGCGGTTCGGCAAGGAGGATGGCGCGGCAGACCCGGTTCGAGCTGCCCGTGCTCGTGTTTGCGAATGCAGCAAGCCGCGCGCGCAGTTCCTCGCGCACGCGCGTATCGCTGGTCACGTCGGCCGCGGGACCAGCGGCGAGCGCTCGGCAGGCTTCGATGTTCGGAAAGATCAGCGCACCGATCTCGTTGCGATCGGCTCCGGCGATGACGACATCGCGCGCATAAGGCTCGAGCGCTTGCAAGAGGCGACCGCGCAGCGGACCGACGTTCACCCAAGTGCCGGTCGCAAGCTTGAAATCCTCGGCGACTCGGCCGTTGAACAACAGGCCGGCGCGCGCATCGCCGGGGTCTTCGAATTTGAGCGCGTCGCCTAGCTTGTAGAAGCCTTCTTCATCGAACGCCTGCGCCGTGAGCTCGCCTTGGCGCCAATAGCCCGGTGTGATGTTCGGCCCGCGCACGCGCGCTTCGAGCTTGCCGTGGCTCGGAACGAGCTTGAGTTCGACCCCGGGCACCGGCACGCCCATATTGGTCGAGTCCTTGCTCTGCCACATGCGCGCGATCGCCATGGGCGCGGTTTCGGTCGAGCCCAGGCCGGTGAGAAACATGATGCGCTCGCCGCAGGCAGCAAGCGCAAGCTCCTGCATTTCGTCGAACACCGACTGCGCCAGCGCGGCGCCTGCGAACCACAGCACTTTGAGCTTACGGAAGAACGTTTTTCGCAGCTCCGCGTCCGCGCGGAAATAGGGCAGCAGTGCCTCGTAGCCCTTAGGAACCGTGAAGTACCAGTTGGTCGGGATCTCGCGCAGATTCTTGACCGTAGTCTCGATTGCGCCCGGCACCGGCTTGCCTTCGTCGATGTACAGGGTGCCGCCGTTGTAGAGCACGAAACCGAAATTGTGGTTGCCGCCGGCCGTGTGGTGCCAGGGCGCCCAGTCGACGATGACCGGCGGCTCCTCGGCAAAGAAGGCGAGCTGGGAGAGGATCATCGCCTGGTTGGAGCACCACATGCGCTGCGTGTTGATCACCGCCTTGGGCGTGCCGGTCGAACCCGAGGTGAACAGGAACTTGGCGATGGTGTCGGGGCCAACCGAGGCGTGCGCCGTCTCGGCTTCCCCCGTTGCTCTCGGCGCGAGCAACGTTTCGAACGAGGTCGTCGCTCGGTCCGCAATCGGATTACGGGTGACGACGGCCTCGACCTGCGAGGGCACCACCGCGTCGATCGCGCGGGAGTAGGTTTGCCCATCGGCGGCGAAGACCAGGCCCGGCGTGAGCAGATCGATGATGGATCTGAGCTTGCCGAAATCATTCGACATGAGCGCATAGGCCGGCGAGATCGGCGCGTAGGGAATGCCGACATACGTGGCGGCAAGGCCGAGGAGCGCATGCTCGATATCGTTGCCGGAGAGGATGACGAGCGGCCGTTCGGCGGACAGATTGCGTCGCAATAGCGCCGCGCCGATGCGTCGGACGCAATCGAGCGTCTCGCCGTAGCCGAGCTTGCGCCAGCCGGAAGGCGTGCGCTGCGCGAGAAAAGTGCGCGCGGGAGCGGCCGCCGCCCAATATTCGAGGCGTTCGGTCAATTTCGCGGGGTAAGGCGCAAGCGGGTGCGGGGACCTCAGAAGGATCGTCCCGTCGCTTCTGCGTTCGCTCACCACGTCGCGCGGGCCGAGGCGCACCGCCCGCACCGCCGCAGCGGCGGTTTCGGGTCGACGCGCTTTGACTTGTGTCGCCATAGCTCGTCAGCTGCGGACGGTCTTCGGGGCGCGCTTCTCGAGAAAGGCTTTGAGGCGCGCTTTCGCCTCCTCGTCCCCCTGCGCGATCGCCGAGATCAGCGCCTCGGTGACATAGCCGGCGGCGGGATCGGAGGCGGCGATCCGCGGCAAGACGTGAGTGACGGCGAAATTGGTCATGGGGGCGTTGCCGGCAATATGCTTTGCCAGCTCGATGCCTTTGGCGAGACCGGCGTCGGCAGGAACGAGATAATGCGAGATGCCGATCGCCTGACCCTCCGCGGCGTCGTAGGTGCGGCCGGTCAGCATCATGTCCATCATGCGCGCGGTGCCGATAAGGCGCGGCAGGCGCACCGCGCCGCCGCCCCCGACGAAAATGCCGCGGCTGCCTTCCGGCAGTGCGTAATAGGCGGAGGTTTCGGCCACGCGCACATGGCACGCGGCCGCGATTTCGAGCCCGCCGCCGACCACCGCGCCGTGCAGCACCGCGACGACCGGCGCCTTGCCGAACTCGATGCGCTCGAAGGCGCGGTGCCAGCTCCGGGAATGCGCGATGCCCTGCGCGACGTCGCGGGAGGTGAGCTCGCCCAGATCGAGCCCCGCGCAAAAATGCTCGCCCTCGCCGGCGAGCACGACCGCCTTGATGGCATCCGGCAGCGCGGCAAAGAATTCCTCGATGCCGAACACGGTCGGATCGTCGATGGCGTTGCGCTTTTCCGGGCGCGCCAGGAAGAGAATGGCAATGTCGCCGCGGCGCTCGGCCTTGAGCGACGGCGGCAGTTCAACATCGAAGCCGCCAGCGGATTTGCTCACCGCGATCCTCGCAGCTCTAAACCTGCGTTCGGTGACATTTCTCCGAAAACCGGTCAAGCGCTCACACGACTTCATAGACGTCGAGGTGGACCGCAAGCCGCTCGCGCGCCCCGGTTCCGAGCGCCAGGATCCGGTTGAGCCAGGCCAGCGCGGGGTCGGCGCTCTCGAAGCGCATCACGGTGCGGAAATAGTAGCGCGACGGCTCGACCGTCTCGCCGCGGCCGAGCGCGGCGATGACTTCGGGCGGGCCGTGGCGCAGGCCATCGCTGTGCACGAGAACGCGTGCGCCGTCATCGGTCTCGATGCCATAACGCGCCTTGAGATCGGCGACGCCGTCTGGCCGGACGATTTGCCAATCCGCGCCGGGCAAAATCTTTCCCTTGAGCCGCGGCCCCTCAACCCGGCCGCCGAGGATGTCGATCACCCGCCGCTCCCCATAGGGCGTTTGCCCGAAATGGCGGACGTCGGCGAGCTCGGCGTGAATGGTGAAGATCGGTGCCTGCGAGATCATGATCGCCGCTCGATTCTGGTGCCGCTGCGCCGTAGACCCATCTGTTGACTTGGCGCCGCGCGCTTGCGAGGACGATACTAGTGTGGTGGATTTGAAGTTCCTACGGATTTGCAGCGAGCTCGCATAGGAGCTTCAAATCCAAAAACCACACTAGAGTCATAAGTTTGCTAGTGTCCCTTTGATTCCGAAGTTCGCACGAGAGTGTGCGGCGAGGGTTTGCGAACTTCGGAATCGGGACGCTAGCGAGTTTGGATATGACCGACACGCGCGACGTTTTTCTCTGCGATGGCGTGCGCACGCCCATCGGCCGCTATGGCGGCGCCCTTGCCAAAGTGCGCACCGATGATCTTGCCGCCGTCCCGATCAGGGCGCTCGTCAAGCGATACCCAAAGGTCGACTGGTCGGCGCTCGACGAGGTCGTGCTCGGCTGCGCCAATCAGGCCGGTGAGGACAACCGCAACGTCGCGCGCATGGCGCTGTTGCTGGCAGGTCTGCCCGATAGCGTGCCCGCCGTGACCGTCAATCGGCTGTGCGCATCGGGCCTCAACGCGATCGGCGACGCCGCACGTGCCATCCGCTGCGGTGAGGCAGAGTTTGCCATCGCCGGCGGCGTCGAATCGATGACGCGCGCGCCGCTGGTCATGGGCAAGGCGCAGGAGGCGTTCCAGCGCGGCGCCGAAATCTACGACACCACGCTCGGCTGGCGGTTCGTCAATCCGCTGCTCGAGGCGCAATACGGCATCGATTCCATGGCGGAGACCGGCGAGAACGTGGCCAAGGAGTACCAGATTTCGCGCGCGGACCAGGACGCCTTCGCGCTGCGCTCGCAGCAGCGTGCCGCCAAGGCCATGGCGGCGGGCTATTTCGCCGAGGAGATCGTTCCCCTCGAAGTTCCCGGCAAGGGCGGTCCGGTCGCAGTCGAGAAAGACGAGCACCCGCGGCCGGGCACAACGCTCGAGGGGCTTTCCAAACTCAAGCCCATCGTCCGGGAGGATGGCACGATCACAGCCGGCAACGCGTCCGGGATCAACGACGGTGCGGCGGCCGTCATTCTTGCTTCGGAACAGGCGGCCAAGCATCACGGGCTTACGCCGCGCGCGCGCGTGCTCGGCATGGCGTCGGCGGCGGTGCCGCCGCGGGTGATGGGGATTGGGCCGGTGCCCTCGACACGCAAGCTGATGGCGCGGCTCGGCCTCAAGATCGGCGATTTCGATCTCATCGAGATCAACGAGGCGTTCGCCTCGCAGGGGCTCGCCTGCCTGCGCCAGCTCGGAGTTGCCGACGACGCCGAGCACGTCAATCCGCACGGCGGCGCGATTGCGCTCGGCGGTGTCTGCAGCGCATCACAACGCAATCAAGTGTACGCAGATTGCGTAAACTTATCTGCGTTGCTGCGCTGCGCCCGGGACACGCTCCAGCGTACGTGAAGGAATCCCTCGGTGGCGATGAGTCCTGGCTACATTCCCTTCCACCCCAACCCGTCGAAGCCGAGATACGTCCCGCCGATGGGCGCGGTCGATGCGCACTGCCATGTCTTCGGACCGGAGAGCAAGTTTCCCTACGCTCCCGAGCGAAAATATACCCCCTGCGACGCGCCCAAGGACAAGCTGTTCGCGCTGCGCGACTTTCTCGGTTTCGACAAGAACGTGATCGTGCAGGCATCGTGCCATAGCAAAGACAATCGCGCGATGATCGATGCGCTCGAAAGCTCCAACGACAAGGCTAAAGGCGTCGGTTTTGTCGGTGAGGAGATCACCGACGCCGAGCTCAAGGCCATGGATCGTGCCGGCGTGCGCGGCGTGCGCTTCAACTTCGTCCGGCGTCTGGTCGATTTCACCCCGCGCGAGGTGCTCGAGCGCATCGCCGCGCGGGTTGCACCGCTCGGCTGGCATATCGTGGTCTATTTCGAAATGGCGGATTTGCCGCAGCTCGAAGCGTTCTTCACGTCGCTGCCGACGACGGTGGTGGTCGATCACATGGGCACGCCCGATGTAAAAAAGGGCGTCGACCATCCGGAGAACCAGCGCTTCCATCGCCTGATGGAGCGGCACGAGAATTTTTGGGTCAAAACCACCTGCCCGGAACGGATGACGGTTGCCGGGCCGCCCTACGAGGACGTGGTGCCCTTCGCCAAAAGCCTCATCGACAAATTCCCCGACCGCGTGATCTGGGGCACCGATTGGCCGCACCCCAACATGAAGAAAGAGGCCCCGGACGACGGGGTGCTGGTCGACTTCATCCCGCGCATCGCGCCAAGCCCGGCGGCGCAAAAGGCGCTGCTGGTCGACAACCCGATGCGGCTTTACTGGAGTTAGAATCGTTCAAGCCCCGACGTCGAGCCACGTTGCGAAGGCGCATCGAGCTTATATTATGTGAGGCAATATCAGGGGCAGCATCAGGCGTCCGGTTTGGCGGAGCCGGGCGGCAGTATGGAGGACGCCGATGGCACGCGCGCAGCATGACTATGACGACATCCCCGGCACCTTCGTGTTCGATGCCGAGCGCTCGCGCCAGGGTTACGGCATCAACATGTTCTGCATGTCCCTGATGAAGGACGAGAACCGCAAAGCGTTCAAGGCGAACGAGGCGGAATACCTCAAGAGGTTCAACCTCACGCCCGAGCAGACCGAAGCCATTCTCAAGCGCGACTACAATCGGATGCTGGAACTCGGCGGCAATATCTATTTCACCGCCAAGCTCGGCGCCACCGATGGCCACTCGTTCCAGCATCTCGCCGCGCTCATGACCGGCTCTTCGCAGCAGGACTATGCCGCGATGATGCTGTCCGGCGGACGCTCGGTGGAAGGCAATCGAAGCAAGTCGGGCAAGGACAAGCCCGCCACGTCGAAATCGAAATCTAAATCCAAATCCAAATCGTCAGCAAAACGGAAGTGAGCTGTGGCAACGATCATCGCAGGTGTAGGTTCGTCGCATGTGCCCGCCATCGGCGCGGCGCTCGATAACGGCAAGACCGAGGAACCCTATTGGAAGCGGGTGTTCTCGGGATTCGAGAAATCCAAGGAATGGATGGCGAAGACCAAACCGGACGTGGCCATCGTGGTCTACAACGACCACGCCTCCGCCTTTTCGGTGGACATCATCCCGACCTTTGCGCTCGGCTGCGCGGCGGAGTTTGCTCCAGCCGATGAGGGCTGGGGACCGCGGCCGGTGCCGGTGCTCAAGGGTCATCCCCAGCTCGCCGCGCATATCGCGCAATCCGTCATTCTCGACGAATTCGATCTCACCGTCGTCAACAAGATGGAGGTGGATCACGGCCTGACCGTGCCGATGAATCTGCTCTTCGGCACGCCGAAGGAATGGCCGTGCCGGGTCATCCCGCTCGCCGTCAACGTCGTCATGTATCCGCCGCCGACCGGTCATCGCTGCTACATGCTGGGCAAGGCGATCCGCAAGGCGGTCGAGTCCTATCCGCAGGACCTCAAGGTCGTCATTTTCGGCACCGGCGGATTGTCGCACCAGATCAGCGGTCCGCGCGCCGGGCTCATCAACAGCAAATGGGACAAGAGCTTCCTCGACAACCTCACCAAGGATCCCAAGAAACTCACGCGCATCCCGCATATCGATTACATGCGCGAGGCCGGCGCCGAAGGGATCGAGATGGTGATGTGGTTGATCATGCGCGGCGCGCTCGATGACAAGGTGGACGAGGTCTACCGGTTCTATACGGTGCCGGCCTCGAACACCGCTGTCGGCCACATCATTCTGGAGAACAGACGCAGGGCCGCGGGCAGGAGCAAGCGCATTCCCGCCGCCAGGACCAAGCAGGCGGCTGCCCGCAAAGCGCCTCACCGCATCGCCAGCAAGGGATAACGATGAAAATTTGTGTCGCTGGCCAGGGCGCATTCGGGCAGAAGCATCTCGACGCGCTCAAGCGCATCAATGACGTCGAGGTGACGTCGCTGGTGGGAGGCAATCAGGACGCCACCGCTGAAGTCGCCAAGAAGTACGGCATCCCTCATTACACCGGCGATTTGTCGGAGGGCATCAAGCGCGCCGACGCGGTGATCCTGACCACGCCGACGAAGCTGCACTTCCGGCAGGGCGAACAGGTGATGCGCGCGGGCAAGCACGTGCTGGTCGAGATTCCTATCACCGACAGCGTCGAGGACGCCGAACAGCTGGTCAAAATCGCCAAGGAGAGCGGCGTCGTCGCCATGGGCGGGCACGTGCGCCGCTTCAATCCGAGCCATCAGTGGATTCACAAGCGCATCCAGAAGGGCGAGCTCAAGATCCAGCAGATGGACGTACAGACCTATTTCTTCCGCCGCAGGAACATCAATGCGGCCGGCAATCCGCGCAGCTGGACCGATCACCTGCTCTGGCATCACGCGGCCCATACCATCGACCTGTTCCAGTACCAAGCCGGCGAGACGATTTCCGATTGCTATGCGGTGCAGGGGCCGATCCGCCCGCAGCTCGGCATTGCCATGGACATGGGCATCGTGGCCAAGGTGCCGTCGGGCGCGATCCTCACGCTCTCGCTGTCGTTCAACAACGACGGGCCGCTCGGCTCCTTCTTTCGCTACATCTGCGACAACGGGACGTATAAGGCGTTCTACGACGACCTCAGCGACGGCAAGGACAACAAGATCGACGTATCGAAGGTCGACGTATCCATGGACGGCATCGAGCTCGAGGACCGCGAGTTCATCGCCGCGATCAAGGAGAAGCGCGAGCCAAACGCCAGCCTGGCGCACCTGCTTCCCTGCATGCGCGTGCTCGGCAAGCTCGAGCAGATCATCGACCCGCAGCGCAAGGCGCACGCCTAG